>JACCEE010025199.1_pt1 | contig 54104 bp, 50 predicted proteins | sample 7449931 | NCBI WGS metagenome assembly JACCEE01 (sample SAMN15323457, study PRJNA562643) | freshwater metagenome | isolation source: river surface water | place: USA:Blue River Watershed | collected 2017-08-19 | reverse complement strand
GCTGAAAGATTAAGGTGGCTACAGCGACGGGGTTCCACCTCTTCCCATTCCGAACAGAGAAGTTAAGCCCGTCAGCGCCGATGGTACTGCGTCAAGTGGGAGAGTAGGTCGCCGCCCGTTTAAACCAGAGCCCCGTTCCCGGATAAGGAGCGGGGCTCGTTTGTTGTAATAAACTGTGGCTACTCTTGAAAATTTATGCTTAAACTGTTGACTTAAATTGGTTTAATGTTGTAACTTGTGATAAGTGTTTTTCAATAAGGTATTAGCAACTAAACTAAACCGCTATGAAAACGATATTTCAGGTTACGATTGGATTGTTTCTATTGTTCACGGCAATCTCTCTTCGAGGACAAGTTACTCCTCCCCAACCTCCAACTCCAGGACCCGAAACACCCCCCGATGCATTGTACGATTCAGATCCCAATCCTGTAATTGGCACAGTTACCTTCACCCCAAATCCAATGACAGACATTGTATCAGCCAATCAAAACCATATTGTTGTCGTGGCAACAGATGATGGTGTGATTACGCAAGTTTACCTTAAATTCGGAAAAACTTCTATCGAAGAACAGACAATTGCGCTTACAAATTCCTCATTAAGCAACTGGGAAGCCGATCTCCCAGCGTTGGATGTGGGCAATTATGTTTATGTAATCACAGCTACCGACAATTCCATGCAACTTAGTACATCGGCTGAAAATTATTTTGCCATAACCGAAGGCATTCCTCCAACTCCTTCAAATCTATTGGTAACCACTGTGAAGCAAGATCGGTTAATATTGAAATGGGATGCTGCTGAGAAGGCCACATCTTATTGGCTCGAAGTAAGTAAAAGCAGTGATTATGCATCACCGGTTTTCAGCGCTGATATCGGAAATGTATTGGAGAAGGAACTGACAGGACTTGATGCGGCGACTCCTTATTATTTTAGGGTAAAGTCGATACGTGTTATTGCTTCTGGTTCTCTCGAAAGCCCGTATCAGACAGGAGATGTTACAACTCTATCTCCGCTTGCTGACGAACCGACGGACTATCCTTCATCTTTCAGAAGTGGAAGCGATAGTGAAATCAGCCGGTTCAATTTGTATTGGACTTCTGCAACAACGGGAATTCTACCTGATGGATATTTAATACGCATAGTCAAAAATAATACCCATGTTGTTTTTCCGGTTGATGGTATCGTTGAAAGTGAGGATGTTGAAGGAGTTGATGGTACATTGACCAAACTTGTCAATTCCGGTAGCCAGACTACAATTACTTTACCTGGGTTCGAAACTATTTGGCAGGCATCGATTTTTCCATACAAAGGCAGTAACGAAGCCATCAATTACAAAACCGACGGTGCTGTTCCTTCTGTTCAATTAATTACACCATTACAGTCGGGTGTAAATGGCTGGATCAACGAAATTCATTACGACAACAGCGGTACCGACAGCGACGAAATGATTGAAATTGTTATCGAAAAGAGCAGTAATTATCTGTTAACCGACTTCCAAATCATCCTTTATAATGGAAGCGATGGTAAAAGCTATTCAACCAAGAGTTTACCTTCTGTGCCGGGTAGCACCAGCAATGGTTTTGATCTCTTCTCTGTGGCTGCACCAGGGATACAAAATGGCCCTGATGGTGTAGTGTTGAGCTATCAAAACAAAGTAATCCAATTCCTAAGCTATGGCGGAAGCTTTTCGGCAACCAACGGCATTGCTTCCGGGATGACATCTGAAAATCTACCAACTCAGGAAACAACTTCAACTACAATTGGCTACTCCTTGCAATTGAGTGGGCAAGGCTCATGTTATAATGATTTTTTGTGGAATGTGCCGCAATTGGCGACAGCAGGAGCTCTCAATCTCAACCAAACACTGGACGCATCGTCGCCTTCAACGGTATGGTTGGGTGCAGTTTCTTCTGAATGGGACAATCCTGCAAACTGGAGTAGTGGCATTCCAGATAATACATTAAAGGCAATCATCCCGGCAGGAAAGCTCTTCTCTCCCCAAATATCGGCTACCGGTTATTGCAAAAGTTTGGTACTCGAATCGGATGCCTCGCTTTTAGGACAAGATTATTTGCCAGATAACTGTTTGGTTTACAGTCAGCGGAAAATGTCAGCCGGGAAATGGCTTTTTCTGACTCCTCCGGTTAATGGTGTCACATCGGGCATATTCAAACCGTTGACGGGCTTGGTTTACATGATTGATTACAACAATAGCCAACCTGTCGATCAATCGTCGTGGGAATATATTGCTGATACGACAAAGCTATTCATCCCGGGAACAGGGTATGGATTTTTCGGTACCCGCGAAGAACCAACACTCACGTTCAGTGGCTTGCCCATTAAAACGTCGCTGATAAAACCGCTTTATTTTTCGCCTAACGGGAACAATTGGAACTTTGTCGGAAATCCCTTTCTGGGTGCTTTGAATTGGACACAATTGGAAAAGCAAACGACAACAGGGACCGCATATTTGTTTGATCCCAACCAAAAAAGTTATATTGCAATCGCTTCAGACGGGGTAACTTCGGTTGTCGATTTTACCGACCAGTTTGCTCCTATGCAAGGTTTTTTCATTGAATCAATTTCCGCCGGGAGTCTACTTTTTGATATTGGTAAAGTGGTTTCTTCGGAACAATATTTTCTGAAAGAGATAGCAACGAATGAACCAATTGTCCGAATCAGGGCAATCGGGCCCAATGGCTCAGATGCGGTGGCCATTCAGTTTTGCCCATCAGCCAACGACCACTTTATAATTACCGAAGATTCCAAGAAACTTTTTTACCACGAACCGGGCGTGCCGCAACTGGCATTTGTCACCGATAACCAACGAGTGGCCATCAGTCGTTGCCAAACGCTGGTTGGTTCATTCCCGGTTATGATATCACTTACTGATAATGCGCAGGTCGAACTCTCTGCCCAATTGGAAGGTGTTATCCCCGACAATATCTCGGTCATGTTGGTTGACAAGGTATTGGATAAATCTATCGATATTCGGCAAAATCAATCACTCAGGGTTGCTTTGCCAGCTGGCGAACAACTCAACCGGTTTGCCCTGGAGTTAACCGAAGTAGAAATCCCACCGGTTGTGCCAATCGATGAATTTCGTATCTATTCGGTAAACGATGAAATCCGTCTGGAGTCGCCCAAAATTATCGATGGTTATATTTCTATCTATAATCTGGCCGGACAAAAGATTATTGAAAGAGCAATTAATGGTACATCAGCCACTTTCTTAACGGGGAAAGGTCATTTTATTCTTCGTCTCCGCGACAAAGCCGGTATTAAAACCGAGAAGATGATTGTACCCTGATGTGCCAGATGGCAGAAGCCCAAACCGCGGATTATTTCTGTGGCAATATCTCGGTGATGACCTCGCCGTTCGAACTGTTGGGTGGTACAATCCCCAAAAATGCTGCAATTGTAGGGACGATATCGGTGGCACTGGTATGTCGTAATGTCGTTCCCTTTTTGATGCCAGCCCCGAACCAAACGAGCGGGACCTGGTCGCAGTCGGTATAATCAATTGGCTTGTATTTCTCTTTGGGTAGCCATCCATCCTCGAAACGAATTAATACATCTCCCGAACGTTTGATGTTGTAATTATTTTGAAAACTCTCCAGCGGTCCGCCTAAGAAATTATCCGATTCGAGCTCGAAAGCGGCCTTTGCATAAGCAATTCCCTCGAACTGGTTCATAAACTGGGCAACCACAGTCTGCATCTCCTGAATGTCGATCTTCTTTTTTTCGGCCAGCGACCGGTTGAGAAAAATCTGCTGATAATTATACAGCTCAATCCAATCGCCTTCGCCATATTTAATGTTGAGATACGATTTCAGCAATGCCACCGAACCATCTGGGTTGAATGTCCCGGTAGGAAACTTATACCGATCTTTCAAAAATTCAGAAGGGTAGGAAAAACTGGTGGTGGAAGTGAGGTAAACCAGCAGGTTTTCAGTGCCATATCCGTTTTCAAGATATTTCAGCAACTCGGCAATATCTTTGTCCAAGCGCATGTAAGTATCCTGCATTTCGGTCGAAAAGGCCCCAAAAGCGTAGCGCTCTGCATCCATTGACGAGAATACTACCGTAAGAATATCGGGAATCTGATCGTACCCCAGCCTCTCTTTCGGAATCAACTGGATGGTAAAATCTTTAACCAATGTATTGGCATATGGAGTTGTTTTCAGTAAACGATACAGATAACCTGCCTCTTTGCCTATCAGGGCAAGGTTGTATGGAAAATTTTTGTATTTACCCAAATAACCCGTTTTGCCCAATGCCGGATCTTCAATGCTCTCGAAATAATTGATCGGGTCTGTTAGGGGTGTCCAGGGTTGATTGAGATAAGAATCTGCCATTTTCAGGTTGTTGAAATCGATGGCCCAACCCGGGAAAGTAGATACATAGCACGAACTCGAAATCATTTTGCCATTGGTATTATCGAGCCAGTAGGCCCCGTCAGCCGAATGTCCGGCTGCAAAGATGGCTGGAATATCATTCATGGCCACACTAAAAACCCGTGCTTTTCCTTTGGTTACCAACTTCATCCGGTCGCCAATGGTAGGGGTCATCAGCCATTTTGCCGAACGTTCGCCCTCTTTCGAATCGGAGCCAACTGTAGTGTAAAAATTATCGGCCACGCAATCGGTCTCTTTGTTGCGCAAACGGTCAATCCATTTATCGGCCACAATACCATGTTTCGATGGCGTTGCTCCGGTCGAAAGGGTTGCCATTCCCACCGATGGCCGTTGTATTAAATTGTCGATGTGATGATTGGCGCAAATATACCCCATCGAATAAATCCTTTTAAACCCATCTTCGCCAAACTTGTTCCAATAACGTTCAATATAGTCGGGGTGCATATCTTCAATAACGATTCCGACGATAATGCGGGGCGATACCGCCGAAACGGTCGTGTGTCCCTGTGCGCTACTCAACAACGGCAAAAGAAGGAGAAGGATTAGAGCAAGATTCCTGAACATAGCAATATTTTTGACAAAGGTAATGACAACAATTTTTAAGTCAAATACGCCGGCAATTACGGCATTTCGTTTTTCCACGTCGAATATGGATTTTGCGAAAGATAGGAATTGAAATAGCGTGGGTCGCCGGTAACTTCTTCCCCAATCCACGGAGGCAACGAGAAGGGTTCATCGGGTTCCGTGAGTTCGATCTCGGCCATGATAAGCCCCTTGTTTTCGCTTTCAAACTGGTCGACTTCCCATAATTTATTTTCCCAGACAATTTTAGTCCGGTATTTTTCGATAATGGGGAAAGGGCTAAGCTTCAGCATTTCCGATGCATCGGCTAACGGGATTGGATACTCAAATTCAGCACGCGAAATGCCATCAGTGGGCCCTTTAATGGTGATAAAAGCTTGTTCTCCGGCAATGCGAACCCTGACTGTTCGCCCCAAATCGGCAACAAGATAACCCTGTGCATAATGAACAGCCTCGCCAGCATCGCGCCAACTGTTGCCGACCACCAGAAATTTGCGTTCTGTTTCGATAGCCATAGCCTATGCCGTTTCGAAATCGATTTCGAGAAAACGGGTAACCTCTTTCTTCCACCGGTTCTCTACAAAATCGACATGCAATGGATGGTTGTTGTAGGTTTGATAATCATCGTTATTGTTGAAGACCATCGAGAAGCCATACGTATATTCGTTCTTGGGGCTGGTCTGCCTGAAAGCCTGAAAATTACGGACAACCGGTATCGCACTCAGGATTCGTCGTCCATCGGCAATAAATTGAGCCGCATCGGCTGAGCCTTTTTCATATTTCAAATCGAAAATTACCATGTGCTGGATTTCTCCGTTTTTTAGTGCTGAATCGCCAGATTCATGGTTGGTTACAGTTGCTGTTGTCATTAGTGGTGCAGTAATAATTGTTGCGCCGACCCCGGCTATAAATTGACGTCGTTCCATTCGTTTTCGTTTTTTTGCTAATCTACCGTTTTTTTGGCGAAGTATAAAAATGTTTTCGACACTTGGTAAAAGTGGCTACATTTGGCTGGATAAAATTTCGATATGGAAGCAATCAAGGAAGTTTGTGTGGAGTCGTTTAGCGAAGCCGTTGATGCGGTCAAAGGTGGTGCAACCCGAATCGAACTTTGCGAAAACCTGACCGTTGGCGGAACGACCCCTTCGTTCGGAACCATCAAACAATGTTTGCATACTTTGCCTGTTCCGGTAATGGTGATGATCCGTCCGCGTGGGGGCAACTTCTGTTATTCGTCTTCCGAAATCGAAATCATGAAAGAGGATATTGCCGTATGCAAGTCGCTTGGCGTTTACGGGGTTGTTTTTGGCGTGCTTACCTCTTCTTCTGAAGTCGATATTGCGGTGACTGCTGAGTTGGTTCAATTGGCTAAGCCGATGCAAATCACGTTTCATAAGGCTATCGACGAAGCCCCTGATTTATTGATAGCTACGACCTTGGTGAGGGCTATGGGAATCGACCGGATCCTATCCTCCGGTGGAAAAGCGACAGCCGCCGAAGGGGCCGAAACGCTCAGACAGATGATTGCCCTAGCCGGCCCGCACACACGGATTATTGTAGCCGGTAAAGTGACCCACGAGAATCTTGAACAGATTGCAGCCGCCATTCCGTCGTCCGATTATCATGGTCGCCGGCTGGTTGCATTCTGATTTTGGTTTATCCTTGCGCTACTTTTTCTCTTCCATATTGCTTAAATGCAGATCGAGGGCTTTCACCGAAATCTGAATCTCCCAAATCGAAAGTCCCAGCGAGGCAATCAGCAACAGAAGCGCTACCCCGAAAAACCAGGTGGCTATCAGTGGTTCGCCAATAAAAATCAGAAACATTGTAAACACACAAAGAAAGAGGCTCGATACGCCTAAAATCTGCATGTTGCGCGTCAGGTGAAGCCTTTTGCGAAGATTGGCAATCTGCCCCAGCAATAATTCGTTAGGGTTCGATTGAAACTTGGCATACAAATCTCTTATCAGCGAAGCGTAGCCCAGGAAGCGGTTGGTATAGGCCAACAAAATCAGCGATATGGCCGAGAATAACAATGCTGGCGTGGTGAGTGTAAATTCTTCAATCATAATAATTTCTTTTTCAGAAAGATAATAAAAATAGGGCATTCCATCCAAAGGAACGCCCTAGTGTGATAAAATGTTCAATCCAATCACTTCAATAACCCGGCAATTGTCTCGCGGAGTTTCTCTTCTCTCAGGTTTTTGGCAATGATTTTTCCGGTCTTGTCGACCAGAAGGTTTGACGGAATGGAGTTGACCCCGTAGAGTTTGGCCGCTTCGTTGCCCCAGCCTTTCAGGTCTGACACGTGGTTCCAGGTCAGCTTGTCGTCTTTAACGGCTTTGAGCCATTTGGCCTTGTCGCTGTCGCACGATACGCCCAGAACGGTAAACCCTTTGCCATTATATTCGGCAAAAGTCTTGACTACATTGGGGTTTTCGCGACGGCAAGGGCCGCACCACGATGCCCAAAAATCGACCAGCGTCAATTCATTCTTTGAATAGATATCCGACAGTTTTACGGGTGTGCCGATAGAGTCGTTCATCGTAAAATCAGGCGCAATCTGGCCAACGGCTACTGTTTGCAATAGCGCAACCCTTTCGGCCAGGTTTTTGGCGGCCTTGCTTTGCATCACTTCCGGCGAAAATTTGCTGACAAACGATTGCAGTTCGTCGGCTTCCATGCCATACTGTACCGATTGCAGGATTACAGGAGCAATAAATGATGAGCCGTTTTCGAGGATAAACTTCTTGTTTTGATTGTTCATCACGCCGTCAAGCGAATCGATTTTGGCTTCGAGCGGTTTCATGGCCGAAGTGTCGCCTTTCTGACGGGCCTCTTTGTATTGGTTATAAATGGCCTCCTGTTCTGCGCCAAGGGCTTCGGTTGTTGCAACAAATGCTTTGTATTCATCCTGAACCTTCGAGCCGGTTACCGTAATCGATTTTGCTTCGGCAGCTTTACCCGCAACGGTAATCTTGCTGTTTTCGATAAAAAGCGGAACCCTGACCGTTTCGCCCGACATAATAACATACTGTTCGGGAGTTGTTACTGCACCGTTGAACGTAAATTTGCCCCCGGTTGCCTGTGTCGAGTCAACGGTATCCCAGCCCGATGCCCCACGTTGTTTCAAATAAACCTTTCCATCGGATAATCCTTCTATCGAGGCTTCGATGGTGTAGCTGGGTGCCTGACTACAGGCCAGAATCATGACCGGGAACGAAATGATAGCGAGAAGTTTCTTCATCTTTGTTGTAATTTACATTTTGATAATTGACTCAATTGACTTTTCCCCGTTGTCTTTGATAATCGTTATTCTCGTTGTTTCCGCCAGGCTTGGCAAACAGCACGACCAGGTTTCGCCCTTCGAGCAGCAGGCCCGATGCATTGTCGACCGCCCGGTTGGCTTCGTAGTCGTGTTCCATTTCCACAAACCCGTATCCTTTGCTCCGCCGGGTATAAGGGTCGCGAATAATGCGTACGCTCGCTACTTTGCCATACTCCGAGAAAATACGGAGAAGATCATCCTCATTAATTCTATAGTAAAGGTTTCCTACATAGAGGTTCATCGCTCAATGGATATTAGTTAGACAAAAGAAGTTTGGTAGTTTTTGGTTATCAGAATACTATACGTCGCAAATTAGGATGCATTGGCGAAGCGATTCCAGTTTATCTTCTTTCGAAGGAACAAACTCCTGACCGACAAAGCCTTTGTAACCGGTTTCGACAACCGCTTTCATGATGGCCGGATAATTCAGTTCCTGTGTCTGGTCTATTTCGTTGCGACCGGGCACACCACCGGTATGATAATGACCAATGTAACGATGATATTTATTGATGGTATCGATCACGTTCCCCTCCATGATCTGCATGTGATATACATCGTACAACAGTTTAAACCTTTCTGAGCCGACCATTTCGCAGAGGGCAGCGCCCCAGGCGGTATGGTCGCATTGGTAATCTTTATGGCCAATGCTGTTGAGCAACTCCATGATAATGGTTACGCCATGTTTCTCGGCTACAGGCATCAGCCGGCGAAGCCCGATGGCACAGTTAATCAACCCGTCGTTGTCGCTTAGCCCTTCACGGTTCCCCGAGAAACATATCAGGTTGGGGACACCGGCTGCAGCTGCTTTGGGTATCATGGCTTCGAAATCGGCCACCAGCTTATCGTGGTTCTCCAAACGGTTGAACCCTTTAGGGATTCCCCAGTCGGTTGCATAACCTACGGCGCAGGTCAGCCCATGTTTTTTAACGGTAGCCCACTCTTTTTCATTCAGCAGTTCAATCGATTCGATACCCATCCCGGCACATGCTTTGGCGAAATCTTCCAGGGCAATATTCCCATATGGCCATTGGCTTACCGAATGGCGGATGTTTCCTTTCAGTTTCCCGGCAGGTTGGCCTGCAAATACTTCCTGAAACGGGATACCTGTTGCAGTAACGGCCGCTGCACCGGCAACTGTTCCAATCATTTTTCTCCGATTCATTTTTATTGGTAATTTAAGATGTCAATTTGTGAAATCGTACGAATTTAGCTGATTTTTTGATTCAAACGATGAGCAAAATCAATATAAAGTATCTTATACCTATATAAAAATCTAAACAATGCCGAATTTTATGTTGCGCATCAACCCGGGTGCTGCTGCAAAATTTTAGTTGGCATCAATCACCTGCCCCTTTTCGCGATACAAATCAACCTTCCCGTCGAGTAAAATGGCTATAACGGTAACCTCCTCGTCTAGTACTTTTTCCGGAACATCGATATAGACTATCCCGGGTACCTGGCTCCAGTAATGTTTCATCTTGACCTCCCAGTTGAGCTTTGTCCCGTTGCCTACCACGTAGATACGGTTGATTCTGTTTTTCAATCCCTTCAACATAACCGGTCCATTGGGCTTGTAAGGCAAATAGAGGTAAAGGATGTGGCCTGTGTCGTTAAGCGCTGTTGGCCCATAAAAGTGTTCGGCCGGGATACCGGCTTGTGTGCCGTAAATGGCTTCAGCATGTTTGCGGGTCCAGCGGCCAAGGCCCTTCAGCCGTTGAACCTGTTCGGGGGCAATTGTCCCGTCGGCTTTAGGGCCAATGTCGAGTAACAGGTTACCCCCTTTGCTGATACAGTCTACTAAAATGTTGATGATTTGCCCCGTGCTTTTGTAGTTGGTGTCGTTGGGCTGAAATCCCCAACTGTCGTTCATGGTCATGCAAAGTTCCCAATAGGGAGTGTCGGGGCGGGTAACCGGCACACCTTGCTCGGGAGTGGCATAGTCGCCATATCCCTGTATCCGGCTGTTCAGAATTACATTTTTATTTATCGTGCGAAGCATCTGGCTCAGTTCTGCCGCTTTCCATTGTCGCGCCGACTGTTCCCAATCGCCGTCGAACCAATATAAATCGGGTTTAAACTGGGTAGACAACTCTTTCAGTTGACAAAAATTGAAATCGACAAACCGTTTCCATTTCACCGTATCGGTTTCGTACCGTTTTTCTATCTTGGTTTTGTTGGGGTAATCGGGATGCGACCAATCGAGCAACGAATAGTAAAGCCCCACTTTCAGCTGATGCTTCTTTAACTCGTCAACCAAAGGGCGAATCAAATCTCTTTTGGCAGGAGTTTGCTGCAATACATTCAGACCGTTGCACTGGCTGTTCCACAGGGCCACACCATCGTGATGCTTGGTGGTCACTACCGCATAGCGGGCACCACTCTCTTTTATCAGCGTAGCCCAGTCAGCCGGATGATAGTTTTGCGCGGTAAAGCCATCGAGTTGCTTCATATAGTCGCTGTGCGAAATATATCCATTATAAAACGACCAGCTTTCATCAATTCCGTTAACGGCATATATCCCCCAATGAATAAAAACGCCCAGTTTGGCCTCGGCAAACCATTTCATCCGGTTTGCTTTATCATCGGGTTGTTGACCAAAAAGTTGCATTGCAAAAGTGAACAGTAGCAGGACTGTAACTATTTTTTTCATCTGTTATCAGTTTGTCGACTAAAATAGAAAATCCTGCCGATAAAAAAGATGACTAAGTTGTGGTTACAACCTGTTGAAACCGGGTTGTGAAAGAGATTAAAACTATCCTTTTTGTCCTATTTGTGTGCTCTATCTGTGCTGTTGCTGTGCTTAAACAATACAAATAGAGTATTTATAGAACTTATAAACAGCTTAAAAAATCAGATGTTGAAAATACCCAAAAAGGTTATCGGGACCTCCCTGCAACATGATGGTTGCAGTTGGCCGGCGGATAAAGGGATGTACGGCCAATTGGGCAGAACAATTTAGTTGCCTGATTCGTAATGTGGCACGCAAGAGAATTAGGATAATAATAATCCCGGTGATTGCCGGGATTATTGTTTAGAAAGCATGGTTTTGAAGGTTAAAACCGGATAACCATTGCCCCGGCAGAATAGCCTCCGCCGAAAACGGTAATGCCAACAATCGAATCATCGTCTATCTTGTTGATGTTCTGCGACAGGCATATTCCGGTGCTGGCCGAGCCGGTATTGCCCAACGTTTTAATATTGGAGAAAACCTTTGATGCAGGCAAGCTGAGTTGTTTCATCAGATTGGTGATAATACGGTCGTTGGCCTGATGGGGCACCACATGGTCGAGGTCGTCGATGGTGAGGTTGCAACCTTCGAGCGATTTTTCGAGCGCCACCCGCATAAAGTTACAGGCATGGATAAAAACATCGCGGCCGTCGGGCATTTGCAGCCCGTCAATTCCCGGACGGAGATAAACCGACTCGTCGGCTTTGCCAATGTGCCCCAGTCCGCGGGTAAAGATGTTCAGTATTTCGCCCGGTTTTTTGCCGATGGCCTCTTCCGAGATAAAGAGGGCTGTTGCCCCGTCGCCCCAGAGGTGGCCGCTTTTGGCACAGGTCTCGTCGCTGTAGGCGGTATTGTGTTCCGACGCGACAACCAGTGCCCTTGATGCTTTTCCGGTTGCGATATATCCTTCAACAATTTCGACCGCATTGACCAGTGAAGAGCAGGCCGAGGAAACAAAAACGACCTGTGCCTCCTGAATGTTGAATTCGCGCTGTACGGCATGGCCGATGGTGGCTACGGTATCGTAGGGCGAGTAGGAGGCGGCAACAATCAGATCGATATCTTTGATGTCGTAGGGCAAGTCGGGAAGGGCCCGGCGAACAGCTTCAATGGCCATGGTATTGGTGTTTTCACCGTTCCCGGCTTTCGACCTGGTCCTTATCCCGGTGCGTTCAAATATCCATTCGTCATCCAATCCGTTAACGTTTTTGAAATATTCGTTGGGTACACGATGTTCGGGGACATAGTGTGATATGGCATTGATAAACATTCTCATGGTCAAAAAATCAAATGGGTGATGGTTATGGGGTTTCTATTCCCTTTAAAATAATATTGTTAAATAATTTCAGTGTTTCAATAGCCGGAGTGCCGAAACCTTCGAGGATAAACATCTTTTCGAGGCCTTTCAGCGAGCTCAGGATAATGGATGCCGTGGTTTGCGGGTCGGCGAGGGTATAGGTGCCGTTGGTCGAACCTTCGTTCAGGATAAATTCGATGCAATATTTTTCGTGGTTATCAATTTCGGAGCGATAATAGTCTATCCGGTCGTTTCGTTTGATAAATTCCTGACGGAGAGATTCATTGCGGTTGACCAGATCTTCGATTACATTCATGTGCACCAGCATGATGTTTTCCATTTTGATGTTGGTAGGCGCATTTAGCCCTATCACGGTATTTAGTTTGCCAATAATTACTTTTCGTTCTTTGAAGATGACCTCTTCAAAGAGTTCGTCGCGGTTTTTAAAGTAGGTGTAAAGGGTGCGCCTGCCGTATCCCGATGCTTTTGCCACATCGTCCATGGTGGTATGGATAACGCCCCGGTGCGAAAAAACGCTCAAAGCGACATCGAGAATATTATGGCGTGTTGTTTTTTTCACGAAATTAAATCTTGCACAACCGGAGTTGTTTTGTGCAAAAATATTTTTTTTTTGGCTTTGGCCTATGGTTGTCCGTTATCTTTTAATTTAATTAACAATTCCTTTAAGATGCTTCCGGGTCAATGCGTCGGCATGCCGGTCGGAATGCTTGGGGGCAGGTCTCTCTTTTATCCTTTGGCAATACCGATTTTAAAGTATTTGGCTTTGAATTATCTAAATATATCACCCAAAGATCAAGTTGGTTGTCATGTTTATTAAATCTGCTATTTTAGCAGATGCCAAAATCGATTGAGGCAGTTTGCCCTTCGTGATGGAGAGATGGTTGATTATGAGAATAGAAGCAATCAAATATCTGCTGTTGATTTCCCTTCTTTATTGTGGAAATAGTTATGCGAAAAGAGAGGGCCGCAGAGAAACGATTAATGCTTTTGCCGAAAAGGTCGATAATTATATTGTATCGGGAACCCGCTCTGCCGAACAGTTGGATTCGTTGATTCGAAAATTATCGGCCATCAACTGGAACCTCTATTACGATTTGTATGGGTGTAGCGGTCCGGTAGTCGAATTAAAAACCTATTGCCAAAAGGAGAACCTCGCTTCAGGAGTAATTGCCTGTGCCAACTCGCTTGGGGTGATGTGTCGTTATCAGGGGTTATCGTCCGAGGCTATCTCGTTTCACAACCAGGCATTAACAATGGCCGAAAGTGCCCGCGATACGGTTGCAATGGTGATTACGCTGAACAACCTTGGGGTTTGTGCCAGGCGTACCGACGATTTGAGCAATGCCACCAATTACCACATGCAGGCCATGCGACTGGCCGAAAGCTATTCAAATCAAACTTACCATGTGTTGAAAGGCAGGTGCATTGCCCTGAACAGTTTGGGCAATATCCATATCTCGCTGATGCAATACCCCAAAGCGGTTGAACTATTCAAAGAATCGATTCTGCTCGAACGTCAGTTGAACAGTTTCGAGGGACAGGCAATTAATCTGGCCAATATTGGAGAGGCTTACAATCTGAGTGGGCAACTTGATTCGGCATGGCATTATTACAGCCAGTCGTTGGTTTTCAATGAAAAAGCAGAATCACTCCTGGGCGTGGCCTTGTCGAACAGCGATTTGGGCGGGGTAGAACTGAAGCGCGGCAATTACGACAATGCGACCGACTATTATCAAAAGGCCATTGGGCTGATGCGCCCGATAGGCGACAAATTTCATTTGGTTGTTGCGCTCGAAGGGGCAGCCGAAGCCTGGATAGCCAAGGGAAATTATAACGAAGCCCAAAACCTGATTTCAGAATCAATACAGCTGGCCAAAGAGATACATGCCAAAGATTTGCTTCGGGAAGGCTACCGGATGCTTTCGGACTTGAACCAAGCAACGGGCGATTTTCGCCTGGCTTACGATAACCTGACTGTTTCGCAACTATACAGCGACAGTGTTCTTAACGAAAAGAACCAACGACATTTGGCCGAGCTTCAGGCCCGCTATGAAGACGATAAAAAGATGCAGCAAATAGCCCTGCTCAACAAGGAACAGGAGCTTTCGGGACAAAAACTTCGTGCACAACGGCTGCTTATTCTGGGCATTGGCCTCTTCTCGCTGATGGTTTTCGTGGTTATTTTGCTGATTGCGCGCCAGCAAAAAATCAGTTCGCGAAATCGTGAAATCGAATTGGGGCAACGATTGCTCCGTTCGCAGATGAATCCCCATTTTATTTTCAACAGTTTGGGCTCTATCCAAAATTTCATGTTCAGGAACGATGGGAAATCGGCTGCCTATTATCTGAGCAACTTTTCGGGTTTGATGCGTTCGGTGCTTGAACAGTCGAGAAAAGAGCTGATTACGTTGGCCGACGAAGCCAAAACATTGGAAAATTATCTGGTACTCGAAAAGATGCGCTGCAACGATATGTTGCAATATTCGATAGTGATTGCGCCGGAAACCGACCCTGAGGAGATAATGGTTCCTCCCATGTTGGTGCAGCCATTTGTCGAAAATGCGGTGAAACACGCTTTCCCGGAGAACCACAGTGATAATCGGGTTCAAATTTCGTTTGCCCCCCTTGGCCGAAGGCTGGAGGTTTGTGTCGTTGACAATGGCATCGGGATAGGATGTACAAAAGAAAAATGCAATCATAACTCAATGGCCATTGCTATTTTCGACGAAAGGCTTAAATTGCTGGGAAGAAAATACTGGCAACAGGCCGAATTCGAGATAACCGATTTATCTGCCACGGGCAGCAACGGTACACGGGTGCGGTTTTACTTGCCGTTAACCTGAAAGCGATGCACAAAGCAATCATCATTGAGGACGAAGCCCATTATGTAGAAGCACTGAGCAGAATGCTCTCCGATTTTTTCCCGGAAATCGAAATGATTGGGACAGCGCCGAGTGTCAGCGAGGGCAAGGTTCTGTTAGACCATTTGCAACCCGATATCGTGTTTATGGATATCGAGCTAAAAGATGGCAACTCGTTCCATCTGCTCAGGCAACTCGAAAAGAAGAATTTTCAATTGATTTTTACTACTGCTTTCAACGAATATGCCATTCATGCCTTTAAGTTCAGTGCCATCGATTATTTGCTTAAACCGGTAAACCCATTCGAACTTAAAGCTGCCGTGGAGCGTGCCCTTGAACGAATAGGCCGGAAAGAAAACCCTTACTACGATATTGTACTCGATAACCTTAACCGTTCGGAGGCCGATAAGAAAATTGTACTCCGCACATTCGAGGAGATTCACATTGTTATGGTTGGCGATATTGTCCGCTGTCAGGCCGATAACAGTTATACCACCTTCTTCCTGACTTCGGGCGAAACCATTATGGTTTCGAAAGGAATCAAGGAATATGAGGAAACACTGTTGGCTTACGGTTTCTTCAAGCCCCATCAGTCGCACCTTATCAATTTGAAACATCTACGCAAAGTGGATAAAAGCGAAGGGGGCGAACTGGTCATGTCAGACCATAGTAAGGTGCCGTTGGCTTCGCGAAAGAAACAAGAGTTGTACGATCTGCTAAAAAAATTGTAGCGGATTCAAACCGTTTACAGGCGAATTCAAATCAAATTCATTTTTGCGATGACCTTTTCATAGTTTCGGGTCAAGAATTGTAACCAATGGCTATGAAAAAGAGAAATTTTAGGATTACAGTTGCTGTTTTACTAAGCATCTTCCTTTTCTCGGCTGTTAGCGATAATCTTCAAAAGGAGTTAGTGGTCCGGGAGGAACCCCAACAACTTTTGACGACCGGGCTAGCCTCCCACGCAAAACAATTCCACGATTCGAAACCCGATAGTTTACTTCGCTTTCAGGGCAGCAAGCGTCATTTTGCCGATACCGCCCAATGGGAAAACGAAAATCCAATCAGGAATCTTGACGACCTGAGGCGGTTGTTGAAAGGTGAGTAAAATATAATATCAAGAGTTTTGAGTTGTTTAAAGAGGTGTCTTTTTTAATGTTTTCAATAATAAATTCCTCTCCGATAGTCAAATGCCCGTCCCCATTATTTCTTTCATAGCTGGGGCATTTGATGCTGCCGGCCTCCTTGCCGGCAGTTCTTTTTTTCAGCCGTTTCAATTTGTTCAACGTTGAGAGTGGTGCGATTAATTCCCGATAATTTTCTACTTTTGAAACGGTTTTTGGTGACAAATCTTTTCGTCTGCAAAAGAGAGTCTGAAAAGGGAATCCGGTGCAAAACCGGAGCTGTACCCGCAGCTGTAAGCCTCATTGCCCCGCCAACCTCCCCGAGGGAGAGTACCGGGCAACGCTTTGAACACCATTCTGCCACTGAAGCGCTCACCTCCTTGGGGGGGTAATTTCTCCCCTTTGGTGGAGGAAAAGGGGCTTTGGGAAGGCCGCAAAAAGTGGGGCGAGCCAGAAGACCTGCCAATAATCAGGATAGCATCCGTAAATCTTCGGGAAGAAAGATCGACCAGTTTGTTGCAGTGCAACTTCAGCTTGACTCTTCTCTTTTCCCAATTCATATTTAAGTATTATGGTAAGTCGGATTTTGGGTTTCGTGCTTTTTATCACCCTGGCTTTGGCATCTTCGGCGCAACAGGCGCAACGCATTGTGTCGCTGGTGCCGTGGGTGTCGAAAAGTTTGTATGTCATGGGCGAAGAGCAGCGTTTGGTGGGCTGTACCAACTATTGCCCCGTAGCCAAAGCAGACAAAATCCCAATAGTGGCCAACGCCATGACGGTCAATATTGAAAAGACGGTCATGCTTAAACCTGATGTTGTAATTGCTTCGTCGTTGAATAAACCTGAGATGATTGATAAACTCCGCTCGTTGGGCGTGAAAGTGATGATGCAGCCTTATCCTGAATCGTTCGACGAGATTTGCCAGTATTTTATTGAAATTGGCCGTTTGGTTGGACAGGAAGCCAGGGCGAGGCAGATTATTGCCCAACAAAAGTTGCGCATCGAAACATTGAAGAAGGAGATTCCGGTCGGTAAAACACCGAAGATATTGATACAAATTGGTGCCAAACCGTTGTTTATTGCTGTGCCAAATACCTTTATGGACGATTACATCAAAATGGCCGGAGGAAAAAATATTGGTGAAGGTCTCGAGCTGGGGAATACCACTCGTGAGTTTGTGTTACAGCAAAATCCCGATGCCATTTTTATTGTCACGATGGGGGTGGTAGCCACCGAGGAACTTGGTAACTGGATGGCTTATTCGGCACTTTCGGCTGCCAAACAGAAAAAGATATTTATTCTCGATGCCGATAAAAGTTGCAGTCCGACACCGATACTTTATGTCGATACGCTCGAAGAGATTATCCGTTTGATGTATCGTTAATGATTTAGCAGTGAGAGATATTCATCAAAAATACAGCCGTTGGTTTTTTACCGTTGCGATATTGTTGCTGGTGCTGCTGGCTTCGGTGGTGCTTTCGCTTTCGTCGGGTGAGTTTAGCCTGGGTTTTACCGATGTGTTTAAACTGTTGTTTTCGGGAAGCGACAGCATGGAATATACCATTTTGAGCCAAATCCGCATTCCTAGAGTGGTGCTGGGTATCGCGATTGGCGGGGCATTGAGCCTTGCGGGAGTATTATTGCAGGGAGTTTACCGCAATCCACTGGTCGAACCCTATACGCTGGGGATTTCGGGTGGGGCATCGTTGGGGGTGGCTTTTGCCATTGTTTTCGGGCTTCACCGGCTGATGGGATCTTTGGTTTTGCCTGCGGCAGGTTTTGCCGGTGCCTTTCTGACCATATTTATCGTTTATATGATTAGCCTGCGCAGTGGCCGCATAAATATTTACACCATGCTGCTTTCCGGCGTGATGATTAGTTTCATTGCCTCATCGTCGATGATGTTGCTGATGGCCACTACCAGTTCGGAGAACCTCCATGGTATTATCTTCTGGATTATGGGTTCGCTCGATGAGCCCGATTCGTCGCTGATAATGCTTTCGCTGATACTGGCCGTAACCATGCTTTTGTTGTCGTATCTTTTTGTGCAGCCGCTCAATGCATTGCGTTTGGGCGAAGAGAAAGCCCGTTATCTGGGTATCGATACCGATACGGCCATTAAACTGCTTTTTCTGATGGCTTCGTTGCTGGCAGGTACATCAGTTGCTGTGGCCGGTGTAATTGGGTTTGTCGGGTTGATTATACCGCATATTGTACGTCTGATTGTTGGCCCCGATTACCGCATCCTGCTGGTCGGTTCATTTCTGGCCGGCTCGATATTTCTGGTCCTTTCCGACCTTATTGCCCGCACAATAATAGCCCCCAACGAGCTGCCCATCGGGGTGATTACCGGAATTGCCGGCGGAATAGCCTTTTTGCTGATGATGGGACATAAAACTTTGCGCATCAAAAATTAAGCTCCTGACATGAACAAACCAATCCTTAGCGTACGAAATCTTTGCTGCGGCTACCCGAAATTCAGGTTGGAAGAGATCTCATTTGATATTGCCCGTGGAACTTTCGCCGGCATTATTGGACCGAATGGTTCGGGCAAAACAACCCTGTTTAAAGCTATCACCGGAATTTTAGCGTTGAAGTCGGGTACGATATTTCTTTCCGGAAAAGATTTGCATCAATTTTCGTTGCGCCGGCGGGCACAGAATATTGCCATTGTGAGCCAGTTTATCGAAGCGGGCGACATTACGGTTGAAGATTACGTGTTGATGGGGCGTATTCCGTATCATGGGAGGTTTAATTTTTTCGAAACGGAAAAAGATTTCGCCGTTGCCCGGAAATATATGGAAATGACTGATGTTTGGCAATATCGCGACAGGCTGATGTCGGAACTTAGCGGGGGAGAGCAGCAATTGGCTGGCATAGCCCGTGCCCTGACTCAGGAGCCCGAACTGTTGCTGCTTGATGAACCAACTTCACATCTCGATATTACGCATCAGGTTCATATTCTGAATCTTTTGCAGCAGCTCAATCAAGAAATGGGGCTTTCGGTGCTGATGGTGATTCACGACCTGAATCTGGCTTCAGAATATTGCGACCAGTTAATCTTAATCAATAAGGGGCGGTTACATGTTCAGGGAACGCCTGATGAGGTTTTGACTTTCAGGCATATCGAAGATGTTTATCGAACCATTGTGGTTACACAGCCCAATCCGTTGTCGGGGAAGCCAGCTGTTTTCCTGGCATCGAAGAAGGTATTCCCCAGCCAGGAAAACAGTCCGGATTCGGCAGCCAATCTTATTTGATAAAATCGGCCATCGTTTTCTGAATAATGGCAATCGCTTCGCGCATCTGTTCTTCTTTAATGACCAGCGGCGGAGTGAAGCGTATCGTATGCTCATGCGTCGGTTTGGCAATCAGCCCGTATTCTTTCATGGCCAGACACAAATCCCACGCTTTCTTTCCTTCGTAAGGTTTAATCTGAATGGCATTCAGCAGCCCCTTACCGCGTACCTGTTCGATAATCGGTGAGTGAAAGGCTTTCATCTCGTCGCGGAAAATCTTACCGATACGTTCGGCATTCTCGGCCAGTTTCTCGTTAACCAGTACCTCGAGTGCGGCCATCGATACTTTTGCTGCAATGGGGTTGCCGCCGTAGGTCGAGCCATGCTCTCCAGGTTTAATGGTAAGCATCACCTCGTTGTCGGCCAACACGCACGACACGGGCATCATCCCACCTGAGATGGCTTTGCCCAACACCAAAATATCAGGGCGTACACCTTCATGATCGCATGCCAGCATCTTTCCGGTTCGGCAAAGGCCTGTTTGTACTTCGTCGGCCACAAAAAGGACATTATATTTTTTGCATAGCCCAGCTGCTTTTTTCAGATAGCCATCTTCGGGGAGATATACACCAGCCTCGGCCTGAATTGGTTCGACGAGAAAGCCTGCCGTGTTGGGATGGCTTAATTCCCGCTCAAGGGCCGGGATGTCGTTATATGGAATATTAACAAAACCTGGGGTATAAGGGCCGTAATCGTTATACGAATCAGGGTCTGACGACATGGAGATGATGGTGATGGTACGGCCGTGAAAGTTCCCGTTACAAACCACGATACGGGCTTCGTTGCGCGGAACGCCTTTTATTTTGTAGGCCCACTTGCGGGTCAGTTTCAATGCGGTTTCGTCGGCTTCAGCACCCGAATTCATGGGCAGCACTTTGTCGTAGCCAAACAATCGGGTAACATACTCTTCCCATTCGCCCAGTACATTGTTGTAGAATGCCCTCGATGTGAGCGCCAGTTTAGAGGCTTGTTCGGTCAGCGCCTTAACAATTTTAGGATGGCAATGGCCTTGGTTAACAGCCGAGTAGGCGGCCAGGAAATCGAAGTAACGTTTTCCTTCAACATCCCAGACAAAGATTCCTTCTCCGCGTTCGAGAACAACCGGCAGCGGATGGTAGTTGTGCGCACCGAAACGGTTTTCCCGCTCGATATACTCTTTTGTTTTCATAATGAAGATTTTATGGTTATAAGATTCATTTCAATCTTTGAGCCTAAACTATAATAATTCTGACGAACAATCAATATGATAATTCATGATTTGTATACACGATTACAGTGCGTACATTCTCGTCGTGTCTGAAACGCCGATAAGCGACAGCGCAAAAAACGGAAAGAAAAAAATGATGAAATGAGGTTTGTCCGGATGTCCATTTGATGCCATACTGTTTCGAAAAACTGTAATTTTAGATATTCAAAACGAACTCATATCTCAAAAAGATTAGCGATGAATCCATTGATTGAAGAATTTATCAACTGTAAGCGAATCGCTGTGGTTGGCATGTCGAGAAACGGGAAGAAATTTGGCAATATCGTTGCGAAAGAACTGAAAGGGAAAGGATACGAGATTTATCCTGTTCATCCGGTGGCCGGCGAGATTGACGGTTTTAAATGTTGGCCCGATTTGGTGGGCCTCGAAGGGAAGGTCGATGCCCTTTTTGTTTCGGTACCGCCGGCCAATGTTAGTCCGGTTCTGGAACAAGCTGCATCGGTGGGGCTAAAAAATATCTGGCTGCAACAGGGAACATGGTCAAACGAGGTTGGGCAGACGGTTGATCGCCTGAAACTTTCTGTTGTTTCAGAAAAATGTATTATGATGTATGCACCGCCGATGAAGTCAATCCATCGCTTCCATCGCACCATCAGCGGGTGGTTTGGAAAATTATAACAAGTTATTGCCATTCATTTATTTACACTGATTTGTGACACTGTTGGCTGCTTAAAAAACTGAGAATGAAAATAATACTCGTAATCGTAATGTTGCAGTTGGGCACTGGTTTAAAATTGTTTTCGCAGGGGCATGAGCCTCGCGCGGCAACAGATTTTGCACAATTGGTGCTGAGCGAAGTAAATCTGCTGAGGACTAACCCCAAACAATATGCTATGTTGCGGTTAAAAAATGAATATATCTCTAAAACTGATAATGGTGCCTGGCGTTATCTGAATCAGATCAAAGCGATGGATTCGCTCCGAATCAGCAATACACTTTCTGAATTGGCTTCGAGCTATGCCCGGCTGATTTCTTTTCGTAAAACATTATCACACAATTTGGACGGAACTCCTTTGGCAAGAGCAAAAAAAGTGGGGTACACCGGAATGGTGGGGCAGAACCTTGCCGCATCGAGCGACGACAAGTTCAATGCACTGCTGGTGCCCGATTCGGCGGCGGTAGGATTTGTTAAAATGTTGGTTATCGATAAAGGTGTGCCGGGCGAAGGACACCGGCATATTCTTACCGAGCCCCGATTTACCGAAATAGGAATTGGTTTTTATCGTGATGCTGACGATAAACTGAAAAACTATTTTGTACAGGAGTTTGGTCACCGTTTTTCATCGGGGAAATGATTATTTTGGAGCAATCAAAGAGAGAACCGATGTACAAACAAGTTGAAATCAAACTTCCTTCTTACCGCAGGGGCTATCATCTGATAACCCGTGATATTCTGGCTGGTTTACCAAAATTACCGCAAACCGGGTTGCTCCATATCTTCGTCCGCCATACCTCGGCGGCTATCACCCTTAACGAGAATGCCGATCCAACCGTCCGGCGAGATTTCGAGCAGTTTATGAACAAACTGGTGCCCGATGGCGACAGAAGTTTTACCCATATTCTTGAAGGCGACGATGATATGTCGGCCCACCTGAAAGCCTCGCTTTTTAGTTCCAATCTGACCATTCCAATTGTTGACGGCCAGCCCGGACTTGGCATCTGGCAAGGAATTTACCTTTGTGAGTTTCGCAATAGCGGCGGACAGAGAGAGGTCGTTGTCACCATTGCAGGAGAATAGTGTGTAAAACAGCCGACATGTGATTTTGTCACTTTCTCTTTAAGGTTTTTCTCTTATTTTTGCCCATAGCTTTTAAAATGCAATAAAAAGGCCAGTTTTGCTTATGAAACAAATGTATCATCCTGATTTAACTGCCTGAAAAAATGATTTAAAAGATTGGAAACGCAGGTTGGACTATCCTATAAAATCAAATTATCTACGAATGAATATTAAACTTTTACTTGGGGTTGAGGCGATTGCACAGGGAGCCATCGATGGTGGTATCTCGGGCGTTTATGCCTATCCGGGAACCCCTTCGACCGAAATAACAGAATATATACAGGATAATGATGTGGCGGTTTCGCGCAATGTGCACCGCGATTGGGCAGCCAATGAGAAAACGGCTATGGAGAGCGCCTTAGGCATGTCGTATGCCGGAAAACGCACGCTGGTTTGTATGAAACATGTGGGGCTTAATGTAGCTGCCGACTGTTTTATCAATGCTGCCATCACCGGTATCAATGGTGGTATGGTGATTGTTGTGGCTGACGACCCTTCGATGCATTCGTCGCAGAATGAGCAGGATTCCAGGTTTTATGGCAATTTTGCCATGATCCCGATTTTGGAACCATCGAACCAACAGGAGGCTTACGATATGACGCGTAACGGTTTTGACCTGTCTGAAAAGTTGGGAGTCCCGGTAATGTTGCGTACCACAACCCGACTGGCCCACTCGCGCGCTGGGGTTACAGCCATTGAGGCACCACGTGACGAAAACGGGCTTAAGCTGCCTGACGATCCACGCCAGTTTGTCCTTTTGCCGGCTATCGCCCGTAAACGTTATCAAATGTTGCTCGACAATCAGGAGAAATTTCTGGAAGAGTCGGAGAGTTCTCCATACAATAGTGAGTTTTCCGGCAGGGATCGCAGTCTTGGCATTATCTGCTGTGGCATAGCCATCAATTATCTTCGTGAGAACTATCCGAATGATTGCCCCTATCCGGTGATTAAGGTGAGCCAATACCCGCTTCCTGAAAGTAAACTGAAAAAAATGGAAGCTGCTGTCGACGAAATATTGATACTCGAAGAGGGTTACCCGTTGGTCGAAGAGCAGTTGAAAGGGTATTTTGCCCGAGGGAAGAGAATTCGTGGAAAGCTGGATGGCACTTTGCCCCGAACCGGAGAACTAAACCCCGATATTGTTGCCCGTGCGTTGCAGATGGAGGTTACTGAAGGGAAGCCCATCCCGCAACTGTTGGTTAACCGCCCGCCTGCATTGTGCAAAGGTTGTGGCCATCACGACAGCTACAAGGCACTAAACGAAGTAATGGCGGCCTACGGTCCCGGTCATGTTTTTTCCGATATCGGCTGTTACACATTGGGCGCTTTGCCGCCATACAATTCCATCAATAGTTGTGTCGATATGGGTGCATCGATAACGATGGCCAAAGGGGCTGCCGATGCCGGGCTTTTCCCTTCGATAGCCGTTATCGGCGATTCGACTTTCACCCATTCGGGAATAACTGGTTTGCTTGATGCGGTGAACGAGAAGAATAACATTGTGGTGATGATTTGCGACAACGAATCGACCTCAATGACCGGTGGACAAAATTCGTCAGCTATGGGCAGAATTGAGGCCATTTGCGAAGGCGTTGGCGTCGCCCCGGAGCATATTCATGTCATTGAGGCGTTGCCTAAGAATCATGAAGCAATGGTGGAACTGCTCGAAAAAGAGATTGCCTACAAAGGCGTTTCGGTGATTATTCCCCGCAGGGAGTGTGTGCAAAAGGCTGCAAGGCGGAAAAAGAGTGGCGAATAGTGTGGAAGATATTTATGACTAATGAGGTGTGGTGATGAAATCAATTTGATGAATCACCAATCGATAAACTAAATTCAAAATATGAAATGTGATATTGTTCTGGCCGGAGTTGGTGGACAGGGAATTCTTTCAATTGCCACCGTACTTGGATATGCGGCTATCGAAAATAAGCTTTATCTGAAACAGGCTGAAACGCATGGGATGAGCCAGAGGGGCGGGGCTGTGCAGTCCTACCTACGGTTATCCGACCAGCCTGTCTATTCCGATTTGATTCCCTCAGGAAGTGCGGATCTGATTCTTTCGGTTGAACCGATGGAGGCGCTGCGTTATTTGCCATTTCTTTCGCCGGAAGGATATATTGTAACCAATACCAATCCGTTCAGAAATGTGACGAGCTATCCTGATTATGATACCGTAATTGAGGAACTGAAAAGGCAGCCGCGTATGGTAGCCCTCGATGCCGAAGCACTGGCCCGCGAAGCTGGGAACCTGAAGGCTTCGAATATGGTGATGCTTGGTGCCGCCACGCCTTTTATCGATATCCCGCTTGAGAGCATTGAGCGAGGAATTCGTGAGATCTTCTCGCGCAAGGGCGATGAGGTGGTTGCATTGAACCTGAAGGCGCTGCATATTGGGCGGAGCTTTGCCGAAGCCCACCGTTAACGGATTTCCCCTTCTGCAATGAAACGGACTCTTCCAATAATTATTTTGTCAGTGCTCTTTTTTTGCCAAAAAGCTGTCAGTCAGCTATCGCTGGCTGCCGAGGCACTGCACAGTGGGGACATGCTTTTCTGTACTGACCGTTCAGGAGATTTGTCTGGTGCAATCGATCGTGCCACGCAGAGCGGGAGGGAGACCCATTTCAGCCATGTGGCCATTGTTGAATGTCGGGGAGATAGTATTTGGGTCATTCATTCGGCCCCCAAAAAAGGCGTTTGTCGTGAGAGCCTGAAGCAGTTCATCGCTACGGAACAACCCTACATGCTCGATGTGTATCGCCTGAAACCAGAATGGCAGAAAGCCATCGAACCTGCATTGCAACAAGCAGAAGCATTACTGGGAGAAAAATACAATTTTAGTTACAGGATAGAAGATCCGGGAATTTATTGCTCGGAATTGATATGGATGCTGTTCCGCAAAAGCGATATTTTTACACTGGCGCCGATGAGTTTTAGTGATGCCTTAACCGGGATGCCCATTGCGGAATGGCAGTAACACTACCGCAAACTGGGTATCGCTATACCTGAAGGAGAGCCTGGTTGCAATCCCAACGGAATGGCTGCCAGCGAAAAGTTAACATGGTTTGGAAAGCTGAAAACCGATGGCACAGGTCTAAATAATTAGTTTAGTAGCGGTTGTGCGAGACGATTTTCTCGATCGGCTTCCGGACTTTTGCTCTCGTTTCTTTGGCCGGATGCCCAATGGTTATTACAAGGACAATTCGTTTTGAGGTTGGAACAGCCAGCAGTTTTCGAATCTTCGTTTCATCGAACCAGCCAATCATACAACTGCCCAACCCAATATCGGCAGCAGCCAGACAGATATGTTCGGCCAAAATGCCGATATCAATCAACGGGAAATGTTTCTTTTTTACCCAGCCACCAAAATTGGAGGTGAAATTGGCATTTTCTTCAACCACAACAAGATGTAATGGTGCCTGCTTGGTAAAATGGTTCATCGCAACCAATTTTTCGGATGTGGCATCGGCAATTTTGGATCTGGTTTCAGGATTGTCGACGACAATAATTTTCCAGGGTTGAGCATTACAGGCCGATGGAGCCCATCGGGCAGCTTGCAGAATATAATCAAGTTGTTCTTCGGTGACATCTTTACTCAGATAAGCCCTGTCACTCTGGCGTTTTGCTGTCAATTCAAGGAAATTCATACCAAGGTTTTTTATAGCAAAAAAAGGCAGTGCAATGCACTACCTTTCTCTGTATTGATCGTTTTGTGTTAATTCATCAAATCGAGTTTCACCATATCCTGAATGTCGAGCATTCCGATAGGTTTGCCATTTTCGGTAACGATAATATTGTCGACCTGATTGGCATTGAAAATATCAGATGCTTTTTGGAGCAATGCATCGCCTTCGATTGAAATCGGGTTGGGGGTCATACATTCGCCAACAGATGCTTCGAGAATGCGTTCGCCTAGTTTGCGCATCTGGCGACGAAGATCGCCATCGGTGAAAATACCAGCCAGTTTGCCATCCTTGTCAGCTACAGAAACAGCTCCCATGCCTGAGTCGGTCATTTTAAGCAGAGAATCGAGTACTTTGCAGTCGACATCGACTACCGGATTGGCATCGGCAATCACACTCTTTACCTGCATGGTCATCAGGCGGGTATGCTGGAAGAACTGATCGGTGCCCAGTTTGGTAAAGCTATTGTCGGCCAGTTTTTTCATAATATTCCACGGGATGGTAATGTTATGTGCACCCAGTTCAAGCGCATTTTTGATATGTTCGGGGTAACGAACCGACGAAAACATCACTTTGCTGTTGTAGCCATATTTGTCAATGGCTTCGACAATCTGTTTAACCAAACCAAGCGCATCGTAGCCTTGATCCTGCATACGGCCCACCAATACGCAAACGTAACTTGCACCTGCTGTAAGTGCCATATAAGCTTGCTGGATATTGTAAACCAGGTGAACATTGACCAGAAACCCTTCGCTGCGAAGTTTTTTGCAGGCTTTGATCCCTTCGATGTTAACCGGGATTTTGAATACCGTCTTATTTTTGTCTAAACCGAGTGCCAAAAGCCTGTGTGCTTCTACTACAATCTGGTCGGCTGTTTCGCCGAGTGCTTCGATCATCAGTACCGGGACAATTTTCGACAGCCTGACAATTGCACCATCGATATCGGTAATGCCGTTTTTGTGCATGAATGTCGGCGTGGTGGTTACCCCGTCGATAATCCCAAGCTTTAAGGCTTCTTCAATTTCGGCAATATTGGCCGAGTCGAGATAAAATTCCATACTCTTTATTGTTGGTTAATTTTTTCTGTATTTAACTTCAAGATCGTGAATTTCGATCAAAGGCTGCAAAAACTGTTCCACGTCGCTGATGCACATTTGGCTGGCAGCATCGCACAATGCCCTCGACGGATCGGGATGAACTTCGATAAAGAGCCCATCGATTCCGGCTGCCACACCGGCGCGTGCTAATGTGGGAATAAATTCACGTGAGCCACCGCGTGGATCTGCACTCGGAATCCCATATTTACGGATCGAATGGGTTACGTCGAAAATTACCGGGTAGCCGGTCTGGCGAAGGTGATAAAAACTTCTTGGATCGACAATCAAATCGTTGTAACCAAACGTATATCCACGTTCGGTTACCAGAATATTGTCGTTGCCGGCTTGTTCCACTTTCTTCACCGGTTTAACCATGTTTTCGGGGGCGAGAAACTGACCGTGTTTCAGATTGATTACCTTTCCTGTTTTGGCAGCCTCGACCACCAGCGTGGTTTGCATCACCAAATAGGCTGGAATCTGAATAATATCGACCACTTCGGCTGCCGGAAGTATTTGTTCGGGATAATGGATGTCTGTAATAACCGGAACATTAAACTGTTCCTTTATTTTTTTCAGAATAGCCAATCCATTTTCCATTCCAGGACCTGAATAAAAGTCGGAGGAGCTGCGGTTGTCTTTCTGAAACGATGATTTGTAGATGAGCGGAAGGTGCAATTTTTGAGATAACCCGACCAGAAACTCGGCGGTATCCATCATGGTTTTTTCATCTTCAACCACGCATGGGCCCGCAATCAGAAACAACTGTTCGGCACCGCATTCTACATTCCCTACCCTGACTATTTTCTTCATCTTTATTGATTTACATTTTCTGAAAGAGTCCGCGGAGTTTCTCGCGGGTGATAATTTTTTCCCATTCGGGGCCACAAACATGCGACCACATAAAGACCAGTGTCAATGATATATCGATCATTTTCTCGATCTCTTCGGGAGTACAATTTTGGGTTACACCTTGTGGTAATTCAATGTTGTTGATTCGCATCATTTCGCGGAATTCTTTTACCCCATCGGGATAAAATTCGTCGAGTTGGTTGAAAACGATACAGTTGCCCAGCCCGTGGTGGATTCCGGTTACAGTGGCCAAACCATACGAGATGGCGTGGCAAGCCCCAACTTCGGAGTAGGTAAGCGATAAACCGCCAAGATAGGACGCAACCATAAGCTTTTCGTCGTTCTCGGGTGTGTGACTGTTGCCACTTAAAAATACTTCGCGGCACAAACGCAGTGATTCGATGCCCAGCGAATCGCCAATAATGGTTCGGCGGTTGCCGTTCAGCGCTTCAATATTATGGATATAGCAATCCATTGCAGTATAGAAATGCTGTGGATCCGGAACGCTTGCAATAAGGTTTGGATCGAGTACCAACTGATCGGCCGGAGTGAAATTTCCTTTGATACCCAGTTTCTTAACAGGGCCGGTTAGTACAGCTGTCATCGAGATTTCGGCACCGGCTCCTGAGATTGTTGGAACAACAGTACAGTGAACTCCTTTATTTTTAATCAGGTCAAGGCCTTGATATTGTGCGGATGAGCCTTCGTTGGTAAACATCAGGCGCGATGCTTTGGCGTAATCCATCAATATTCCGCCGCCGATTCCGACAACAGAAACAGGATTGGTTGGACGTAGCGATTTCACTTCGGCTACAATAGCATCGACAACTGTTGTTTTGGGTTCGTCGATGGTCCCAATCATTTTTACAATATCGTTTTTGCGGGCAGGAAGCCTTTTTTGCAGCTCTTTACCTTCGAAATAATCGTCAACCAAAAAGAGAACGTACGAATTGTCGTCCGTTCGCAATTCATCCAAAATATCGCCAAGTTGGTCGAAACTGTTTCGGCCATAAATGATACGTCCTACTGTTTTATAATTTCTGAACATTGTTTTTTATTTTAAAGCCAATTTTAATGAAGCTCTCATTGCTGAGGCTAAGTTATCTAATTCTTCGCTATTCCAGTTGACCATAATCGGGGTCATTACCAGTTTTTGCATAATGGCATCCGATTGGGGGACTTCAAGATTTCTGTAGTTCGGGGCATCTTTCATTTTCATGATAGGGAGATTGAAGATAGACTTCATCTCTTTCAGGTGGCTCCACTGGCGGTGATAGTGGAAATTATTTCTGTACCAGTATGATGCACCAATTCCGGCTTGCTGGAACTGGTCGAAAACCTTGAGCGCCTTCTCCGGATTGGGAAGGAAAAAGCTGAGGAAACCGGCAGAGTCGCCCCCTTCGTCGGGAACAAGCCGCATGGTTATTTCCGGGAACTCTTTCAGCACCGATTGCAGCGCGGCATGATGTTCTCTTTGTTTCTGAATAATATATGGCAACTTGCGCAACTGGGCCAATACTACTGCAGCGCCAAGTTCGGAACCCCGGAAGTTGAATCCCAAAATAGGATGTTGCTCAGCCCCACGTACATTTCCAATATGATCGTGACCATGATCGGAATACATATGCGCCCTTTCATACAGCTCGTCGTCGTTGGTTACAACGGCTCCACCTTCGCCTGCCGTGATAATTTTATAAAAGTCGAACGAAAATGCAGACATTTTTCCGAAGTTGCCCAACATTTTGCCCTTGTAGCTTCCACCAAGGGCAGGGGCTGCATCTTCAATTAAAATTAGATGATGCTTTTCGCAAACGGCAAGGATTTCATCCATTTTGGCCATCGACCCGAAAACCTGGATCAGCAATACCGCTTTTGTACGTGGGGTAATTGCTTTTTCAATTCCTTCGGGACTTAAGCATAGAGTTTCATCGATTTCGGCAAATACCGGCACTGCACCAGCCATCAAAACGGCTTCGATGGGCGCAATAAAGGTATAGGGGGGCACAATTACTTCGTCGCCGTAGCCAATGCCACATGATGCCAGTGAGAGGGCATCGGCAGCGGTTCCGCTTGCGCAGAAATGGGTATGTTTGGCTCCCAGATAGCTGCTGAATTCCTGTTCAAATGTTTTTGCTTTCCAGATGCCATTTCTCTGGGCATCGTGGTTATAACGGAAGATGATTCCTGTTTCGAGGACATCCATCACCTCCTTGCGCTCTTCGTTGCCGAAAAGTTCTGTTCCAGCCATAGTTATCTAAATCAAATATTTAGTCAATATTAAAAATGTTACCGGATAGCCAATTGCCGCCGGATGTCATTGCTTGTTAAAAACCGATAAAAGTAATACTATTTCGAGAAAATAACTGCTGATATTGGGCACTTTTCGAAAAATGGCACTTTTCGACGGATTGGGAAACAAGCTCTTTAGCTGCATTTTAACCTCGAAAATGGGCGAAAAAATTATTGAAATTTAACTTAATAGGCTGAATTTAAAGAAAGAAGACAACCATTCCGCCAACGGCTAGAAATGCACCGGCAACCTCTTTCCAATTCAATTTTTCTCCCATAAAAAGTACCGATGGCAGTAAAATAAATACCGGGACCGTTGCAATCAATGTGGAAGCTACACCAACGGTTGTATGTTGAAAAGCCAGCAGGCTAAGTGAGACCCCAAGAAACGGGCCAAAAAACGAGCCGATTAGCAAAGGCCGCATGGCATGGCTGCCTGTAACTGATTCTTTTATTTGTTTCCATTTCCGCGCCAGCGTAATTATAATTACAAATCCGATTATTCCGGTAATGGTTCGGATTTGGCTCGAGGCAAACGGGTCGTAGCTTCCCATCCCGAGCTTTGAAAATACTGCACCGACACCTTGTCCCACAGCGCCTCCAAATGCAAGCAGGAGTCCTTTTATTGGGTAATTCAGTCGGTGGCGTGGCTGATCCTCGTCTTCTTTGCGTTTCAAAATTACAATTGCAATACCTGTGAGCACCAGTCCCATCCCCAAAAAATTAAGCAATGTAAATTTCTCGTGCAAAACGAGGGTCCCAAAAATAGCTGCAACCGGAGGAGCCAGCGACATGATCAACATCGAGATTTTGGCTGACTGATATGCATACGATTTGAAAAGAAAATAATCGCCTATTACAAAACCAATTAATCCAGATACCGATAACCATTTCCACGATTCGGGAGTCGCATCGGTTGGTAGCCATAACCCGCGGTTAATTTTAGACCAAAGCATGAAAATCAAAAATGCGATAGACAACCGCATGATATTGACCGTTAAAGAGCCTGCGCGTTTGGTGGCCACCGAAAAGGTTAACGCCGATACAGTCCAGCAAAGTGCTGTCAGAATTCCGGCTATCTCGCCCAAATGATTCATCAGAATTTGATTAAAACCCCAAAAGTAGAAAAAGTAACGGCCGTTTGCAGTGCTGTTTTATCAAATCAATATTAAACTTTGCTAACGGTGTATATATTTTCCGAGTTCCAGTTTTTTTTCTCAAATTTGGCTCATTAAAAAATCAAAATACAACTATCAATGAGACTAATTATTCAACCCGATGCAGCCAACGTTGCAGAATGGTCGGCTATTTACATTGCCCGAAAGATTAACGATAGTAAACCAACACCCGAAAAGCCGTTTGTACTTGGGCTTCCCACCGGAAGCACTCCGTTGGGAACCTACAAAGAGCTGATAAATATCTATAAAGAGGGTAAAGTGTCATTCAGCAATGTGGTAACATTTAATATGGATGAATATGTTGGAATCCCCAAAGAGCATCCGCAAAGTTATCATACGTTTATGTGGGAGAATTTTTTCAATCATATCGATATCAAGTCTGAAAATGTGAATATCCTGAATGGAAATGCAACCGATTTGAAAGCGGAATGCAAACGCTACGAAGAGAAAATAAAATCAGTAGGCGGCATCGATTTATTTATGGGCGGAGTTGGTGCTGATGGGCATCTGGCATTTAACGAACCGGGTTCGAGCCTTTCGTCACGGACAAGAGATAAAGCGCTGAACCACGACACAATGGTTGCCAATAGCCGATTCTTCAATAACGATATCAATCAAGTTCCCAAGCTGGCGTTGACTGTTGGTGTCGGGACGGTTATGGATTCGCGCGAAGTATTGATTTTAGTTACCGGACATAACAAATCGAGGGCGTTGCACAAAGCTGTCGAAGGTGGGTTAAATCACATGTGGACCATTTCGGCGTTGCAATTGCACACCAATGGAATTATTATTTGTGATGAAGCTGCTACGATTGATTTAAAAGTTGGTACTTACCGCTACTTCAAGGATATCGAGAAGGAGCATCTTGAACCGGGTTTGCTTTGGCAAAAGGACCATAACTTGGGTTGGTAATATCTAAATTGTTCTTAATCTTTCAATATTAGGGCTGTTCAAATTAGACAGCCCTTTTTTTGTGAGAATAAAAAAGCCTTCCGGTTACCGGAAGGCTTTGATTTTTATGCTGAAAAATGCAATTAAGCTTTTTTTACTTTTTTGTAACCATAAATGGCAGCTGCACCCAACTCTTCTTCAATGCGGAGAAGCTGGTTGTATTTAGCCATACGGTCAGAACGGCTCAATGAACCGGTTTTGATCTGTCCACTGTTGGTTGCCACAGCGATATCGGCAATGGTTGCATCTTCGGTTTCGCCTGAACGGTGCGAAGTTACAGAAGTGTAGCCAGCGCGGTGTGCCATTTCAATTGCGTCGAGCGTTTCGGTGAGGGTACCAATCTGGTTTACCTTGATAAGGATTGAGTTGGCTGCACCAACTTCGATACCTTTTTTCAGGTACTCAACGTTGGTTACGAAAAGGTCGTCGCCTACCAACTGACATTTGTCTCCGATTTTCTGGGTCAGTTTTACCCAACCCTCCCAGTCATTTTCTGAACATCCGTCTTCGATAGAGTCGATCGGGAATTTGGCTACCAATTCGGCAAGGAAATCAACTTGTTGGTCGATAGTGCGTTTGGCGCCATTTTCGCCTTCAAACTTGGCATAGTTGTAAATACCATCTTTGAAGAATTCTGAAGCGGCACAGTCGAGACCGATCGATACATCGCCTCCTTCTTCGGCGCGGCCAGGTTTGTAACCTGCTTTTTTGATGGCTTCGATAATGCTGTTGAGGGCATCTTCGGTACCATTGAGGGCGGGGGCAAAACCACCTTCGTCACCAACTGCTGTGCTAAGGTTACGGTCATGCAATACTTTTTTGAGGCTGTGGAAAACTTCAGCACCCATGCGGAGGCCTTCGCGGAAAGAAGTGGCACCGATAGGACGAATCATGAATTCCTGAAAAGCAATAGGGGCATCGGAGTGCGAGCCACCATTGATGATGTTCATCATCGGAACAGGAAGGGTTTTGGCGTTGGTGCCACCAATATAGCGGTAAAGCGGCATTTCAAGGTAAGCAGCGGCGGCTTTGGCTACAGCAAGCGATACCCCCAAAATGGCGTTGGCGCCCAGTTTCGATTTGGTTTTGGTACCATCGAGGGCTAGCAATTTGTGGTCGAGAGCTACCTGATCGAGCGCGCTCATGCCAACAATTTCCTTAGCAATAACTGTGTTGACATTTTCAACAGCTTTCAGAACGCCTTTGCCCAGGTAACGGCTTTTGTCACCATCGCGCAGTTCAATTGCTTCGTTTTCGCCGGTCGATGCACCTGATGGTACGGCCGCACGGCCAACAACACCGCTTTCAAGCGTAATTTCTACTTCAACGGTTGGGTTACCGCGTGAGTCGAGAATTTCTCTTCCTACAACTTTGTAAATTAACATTGTTTTTATGGTATTTATGTTACACAATATATTAGCTATCAGATTGACAGCATGTAGTTTGATTTTTTTTCAAAAAACCAGACAAAGATAATGATTCTTAGTGAAATATTGGGTCATTGATGCGATTCTCTGTTAAGAAGAGGTTAAATTAATTACGGTGTTTGATGCCGGCTTCGTAACGTGCCACATCGACCTCAAAAGTGGTGACCATTCCCCCTTTTCCCGAATCGCGTAACATCGATTCGAGTAGTGGCATAAAATCGTCGATTCGTTCGCGGGTGTCAATAATGTCGATAATAACCGGAAGATCGCTCGAAAGGGCAAAGATTTTCAGCGTATGGATGGAGTGACTTGGGCCAAATGACATGACTCCCCTGAATGCAGTAGCACCGGCCAGCCCGGCATGACGGGCTGCAAAAATAATCGCTTCGTAAAGCAACTGACCTTCGTATTTATCGGATTCCCCGCAGAAAATCCGAAGATTTGTACATTTTCCCGATAGTTTCATAACGGTTTCATTTATAGTTTGAAATGATGGTTGTCGCTGTTCCGGAATGTAAAGATGTATACCTTAAATGTAGTGATTTTTTGCCGATTTATCAACGAATCTGACTAATTGATGTAAACCTGTGCTGTGAAACCGCTATAAAATAACTGCCCCGGCTTTTGGCCGGGGACAGTCGGGGTTGGAGTTAATTATCGGATGTTTACGTGCGCAGAAAGGTAGTTGGATTAATTGGTCTTTTCCAGTTTTTTCTGAATCTTTTTGATGGCCATTTCGATAGGTTTTTCCGGTTCAATAACGTTGTATTCACCCCAAAATTCCGGGTCGGCAAAGCCAGTGAGCTGGTCGGTGAGGACAACATTGCTGCGGAGCCTTTCAGTCGGTTTTGCATTTTTTGTGTCCATCTTTTCCCAGTCGGTTACCGCCATTTCGATGGTCGATTCGTAAGTTGTGTTGAAGAACTTCTTGTCCCAGTCGACCTTGAAGTTGATTTGACCACGGCTGTAGCCATAGAGCCATTTGCCATCTTTTTCGCGATAAACAATCTGGTACGATGCTTCGGTAGGGAATACTTTTGCTCCTATTGGTTTTTTCTTGATGAAAAGATCGCTGGCGGCTGCTTTATTTTCGAGATTCAAATTGAAGGTGGCATTGGTGATGGCCAGACTTTCAGTTTCGACATAAATTTTACCGTAATAAAGAGGCTCACTGACAAATTCTCGTTGTTTAAAACCAATAACATATACCAGACGTTCGTCAATTTTGGTGATGTTTTCAATCGTGAACTCATAGTTGCCAATCATGTCTTCTGTGAAAATCATTTCCGGGTTTTTCATGATATCGAGATAGAGATTGGTGTATGGGCCTCCTTGAAGCTTGAAGGTCAACGTGTCGAGTTTTGCATAGTCGGTGCTTTTGCGCCCTTTGAACAGTTCGGCCATATCGGTGCGCAGCGATGCATAAGGTTGTTTGTAGACTTCGATTACAGCTTCAGAAAGAGAAACATAGGTCTTTTTCTTTTTGATGGTTTCGCGGTAGAATGCGGTCATCAGATTTTGGTCGTCGCTGTAGTTTTGAGTTCTTTTGTTCATCACAGCTCTCATCAACAGTTCAGGATCTTTCGGGAAAACATTTACTTCGCTGAGCGACACGGTAAAGATTTCGAGCTCGATTCTGTTTTTCTCGGGTTTCATCTCGCTGAGATTAACCTCTTTGTTCTTATATCCGAGGTGCGAAACTGTAATTTTACCGTTCGTGATGTTCTTCGGAACTTTCAGCGAGAATTCGCCTTCGCTGTTGGTGATGGTGGCGATGTTGGTTCCTTCGAGCGAAAGGGTGGCGAAAATAAGTGCCGCGCGGGTTTCAATATCGGTTACTGAGCCTTTAAATTGAACATATGTCAATGTATCAGGCTGATTGGATTTCGGGTTGGATGCAAGAACTGCCCCGGTGTTACCGGCCATCAACATAATTACAATTGCAATGGCCAGCCAATTTTTGATGTTTTTTTGAATTAGTGTTTTCATGGTTTCAACGGATTTAATGGACTGTTTACAATCATTAGACAGTCACTCTGAAAAAGACCCCTAATTCTTCAAAAATTTTTTTTCATGACAAGTTGGAAATGGTCCTTTTTGGTCGGTTTTTGTCTTAGTGAAATAAAATGATTGGAGATTCTATTTTATTTATATATAATCCTTTATGTTCGGTTTGTTACCAAAGCATCCGCGTAACCACAATTCCGGCATAAACGGCCAGCAACCCGGCCAAAATACTCCCGCCGATGTTCAGGATTAGAAACTGCCAAAGATTTCCCGATATCATCATAAAATTATCGAAAGCAAAGGTGGAAAAGGTGGTGAAACCACCACAAAACCCAACCATAATAAACAGACGGCTCTCGTAGGTAAGTATCCCGCCCCGTTCGGCCAGCGTGTAGGCTACTCCGATAATAAAACTTCCGATAATATTAACCAGAAAAGTCCCCAGAGGGAAAGAGGTAGCAAACAGCTGTTCGGCTCCACGCTGGGCTAAAAACCGGCTAACTGAGCCTAATGCCCCTCCTATGCCTACTATCATAATTGCTTTTAACACCCCGGATAGTTATTGATGATCTTTAATTTGTGCTAAAAATAAACAATTCTGTTTGCAGACTGTATAAACCGAATGAATTATATTTACCAGCCTGCATATATAATTAGGAGATTGTCATTTTTTATCTAAATTTTACTTAAAATTTCCGATATGAGGATTCATGCTTTACTCAGGGTCTCGAAACTGATCGTCTTTTTCCTGCTGATTGGCTCATCAATTGGATTTTCGCAGGAGAGAAGGCCTAAAATTGGGCTGGTTTTGTCGGGTGGCGGAGCAAAAGGTTTTGCCCATGTCGGCGTGCTGAAAGTCATTGAAGAGGTTGGTATTCCAATCGATTACATTGCCGGAACCAGTATCGGGAGTATTGTAGGCGGGCTGTATTCGCTGGGATATAGTGCCGATTCGCTCGAAAAGATAATAAGAACAGCCGACTGGGAATATTTGCTTAGTAACGATTCAAAACCAGAATATGTGTCGCAACTCGATAAAACAGAACAGGCACGCTATAATATTAGCTTTCCCATCGAGTCGAAAAGAATTGCCCTTTCAACCGGATTGCTTAACGGACAGCATGTTATAGATTTACTCTCGTACCTTACATACGGTTATCACGATGTGTCCGATTTTTCGAAATTGCCGATTCCGTTCCTTTGCATAGCGACCGATCTCTCGACAGGGAAGGAGGTTGTATTGAACAGAGGTTCGCTCCCAATGGCCATCAGGGCAAGCATGGCTGTTCCGGCAGCATTTTCAGCCAGCGAAATCGATGGAAAGCTTTTGGTCGATGGCGGGTTGGTCAACAATTATCCGGTAGATCGCTGTCTGGAAATGGGGGCTGACATCATAATTGGTGTTGATATAATGGATACGTTACGAGCCAAAGAATCGATAAAAGGAATTCCCGACGTAATGAGCCAGTTGATTTCGCTGATGTCAACACAACGAAGCGATAAAAATGCCGAAAAGGTCGACGTTCCTATCCGCCCTAATCTTGACGGTTATTCTGCTTCGAGTTTCAGCAACACGGCAGCTGATTCGCTTATTCTGAGAGGTGAGTTAGCAGCGCGAAAGGTGTATGCTCAGTTGGTTAAACTAAGGGATTCGCTTCATCTGAAGCCCAATAATATTCCGCCAAGGGCAATTCCCGACGAAAAAGAAGATATTTCTATCAGTCGCATTGAAGTTGAAGGGACACAGCGCTCAACCATCACTTTCTTCCTCGGTCAGGTTGGCCTTCAGCGGGGCGACAGCATCACTTTGGGGCAAATCAGACAGAGTATTTCACGGCTCTATGCAACGGGTAATTATGAGTATGTCAATTATCAAATTCGCGGAGAATCGCAAAAAACGCTTTACCTCACGGTGAAGGAGCGTTCCAATAACCGTTTGAATGCAGGTCTTCACTATGATTCAGACTTGAGATCGGCGTTGCTGTTCAATGCCACGTTGCGTGGGCATAATTTTTATGGGTCGAGGCTTTCGGTTGACGCTAAATTATCGGCATTGCCAGTTTTTGCTGTTCGTTATTCGCTCGACCGAGGATGGAAACCTGGAATTTTTGCCGGGATGATGTTTGCCCAGGATCGCTTTTACCGTTACAATGGGTCGTCGCGCGATGCTGAAATCAATATTAAACTGAACCAGTTTCAGTTGTACACTCAGTCTTTTTTGTCGAAATCGTCGCGGTTATCGTTGGGTGGCTCGGTCGAGCATTTTGCACTTGGTTCGGTAATTGGTAATTTTCCAAAAAAAGATGTCCCGGAGAAGACCTTTGTGAATGTAAGTGCCCGATTCGAGCATAACACATTAAATCACATCTATTTTCCAACGCATGGGATAACCATGGGTGCTTCTGTCAAAGCTGTGCTGAACAATAAACTTACCGATGGACTCAATCATCCCTATTTAATTGTAAACTATTCGGTTCAACGGGCTTTTAGTTTGTCAAAAAGAGTAACTCTGTTGCCATCGTTCTATTCAAGAATGGTGATGGGTGAAGGGGAGTCGTTTTTCCATAAAACATTTTTGGGCGGGGTGCAGCAAATCGATTATCTTGATGTGCAAGTTCCGTTTTACGGCTTACGCCGGATGGAAATTATAACCGCAAGTGTCGGAACGCTAAGTCTCGAAACGCGCATCAATGTATGGAATAAAGTTTATTTATCGCTCGTCGGACAGGCGGCAGCTTACAGCGACGATAATACCTTTGTTACCAATTCGAGTTGGATATACGGAACAGGGCTAAGGCTAAGTTTCTTGAACAATATGGTTGGCCCGTTCGAGTTGATGGGAAGTATCTCCAGCTACAACAAAACATTTTCCCCATTCCTGTCTATTGGATATTGGTTCTAAATCAGTTTAAGATGACTGCCAGAATTCTTCTCGTATTTTCCCTGTTCTTTTCAGTCTGCTATCAGATTGTAGCCCAGACTGAGAAATCTGTTAACGATATTTTTCTTCGTGAAATACCAGCTTATTCGCCATTCTCGTTTTATGCCATTGAAGCCGAGAGTGGAAAAGTATTGGCAGAAACGAATCAACTGAGCCTTACTCCAGCTTCGACTCAAAAGTTGATGACTACAGCGGTTGCCCTTTCGCTGCTTGGAGCTGACTTTCGTTTCGAAACGAAAATATTGATGGTGGGAAAGATTGATGCTGCCTCAGGAGCATTACTTGGAGATTTGATTATCAGTGGAGGAGGCGATCCGGCTTTTTATTCCGAATATTTTGCCGAACATTATCAAGGTACATTTGAAGAATGGGCCGATAAAATTGCAGCGCTGGGCATTAAAAAAATTAACGGTGAATTGTTGCTCAATATGTCGGCCTATGCCAACGATCCCATTCCCGGTGGCTGGATCTGGGAAGATATTGGGAACTATTACGGTGCGGGAGTTTCGGCACTCACTTATCGCGATAATCTTTATCGTATTTATTTTAAAACGGATAATGTAGAAGGAAATCCGGCCGTAATAACCCGGATAGAACCTCAAATCGAAGGTTTATTGCTTGAAAACAAGGTTGTTTCTTCGTCCATCGAGCGTGATTTGTCTATTGTTTATGGTGCACCGGGAAGTTATAGTCAACAGATAAAGGGCACAATTCCAAAAGGGAGAACCGATTTTGTCGTAAAAGGCACCATCCCCAATCCTGCCGATAGGGTTGCTGCAGATTTTTTGGCCGTTTTGCATCGCAAAGGCATTGAAATCAGTCGAAATTTTAAAAAAGTATGTGAGTTTTCCCAAACGGATATGGAAACTGTTGCCATTAAACAGTCGCCATCGCTAAGTGAAATTTTGGTCCCGTTAAACCGCGAAAGTATCAATCTTTTTGCCGAACATTTGTTGTGCGAGGTGGGTCGAAAAAGTTCAGGTTTTGCAACGCTTCAGGCGGGAATTGATGCTTTGAAAGTATTTTGCGAAAAGGCAGAAATCAGCGTCAAGGGCTATTTCCCCAAAGATGGCAGTGGCCTTTCGCGCAGCAATGCGATAACGGCCCGGACGTTGGCCGAGACTATTAATTATATGTATAACAGTACGAACCGTTTGCCATTTGTCAACTCACTGGCAGCAGCCGGTCGTGACGGAACTTTAAAAAATATTTTCAAGGGAACACCACTTGAAAATAATCTTCGCGGCAAAACTGGTTCAATGGAGCGGGTGAGAAGCATGGCCGGAATTTTTCGGACGTCAGCCGGAAAGCAAGTTGTTTTTGGATTTGTTATCAATAATTCACAGCAAACTTCGAGGGAAATTAATTTACTGTTACAAAAGGCGTTAATGGAACTTTATAACGGTGTTTAACCTTGAGAATCAATGTGTGCACTGTGCATTTTTTTTGACAGTAACAATGTGCTGTTGTCACAACTTCAAAGTAAAATTAACGTTAAGATTATATTTTTAAATAAAAAAATGAAAAACGCTTTCAGTTTTCATTTTGATCTATCGGTTTTATTACTACATTTGACACCGGAAAAACGTAACCATTTACCAAAATGTTGCGTAAACGGTTCCAAAACAAAAATTACTTATTTCAGTTTGAAAATGATATCTGCAAGTATTCACAGCCTAATTCTCGTGGTCATTCTAATTCTCGTCTGTGCCGGGTGAGGGAGGTGAATATTGTATAAACCAAAATAAGACAAGAGCCTTTCTCACAACAGAGAAAGGTTTTTTTTTAACAATATACTATGAAAAATAACTTACGGAGCAATACATCGACACAGGGACGAAGGATGGCCGGGGCACGAAGCCTTTGGCGTGCCAACGGTATGAAAGAGAGTAACTTCGGAAAGCCGATAGTTGCAGTGGTCAACTCGTTTACCCAGTTTGTGCCGGGGCACGTGCATCTGCACGAGATTGGGCAGATGGTAAAGGAGATGATTGAAGCCGAAGGCTGTTTTGCCGCCGAGTTCAATACCATTGCCGTCGACGACGGGATTGCCATGGGGCACGACGGGATGCTCTACTCGCTCCCGTCGCGCGATTTGATTGCCGATAGCGTCGAATACATGGTGAATGCCCACAAAGCCGATGCGATGATTTGCATCTCGAATTGCGATAAGATTACCCCCGGTATGCTGATGGCTTCTATGAGGCTTAATATTCCAACTATTTTTGTGTCGGGCGGACCGATGGAGGCCGGCGAGATTCGTGGCAAACAGTACGATTTGGTCGATGCGATGGTGATGGCAGCCGACAACAGTGTTGACGATGCTTTTCTGGCCGAAGTTGAACAAAAAGCTTGTCCAACCTGCGGCTCTTGTTCAGGAATGTTCACCGCCAATTCGATGAACTGCCTTACCGAAGCGCTCGGACTTTCGCTTCCGGGTAACGGAACAGTGGTGGCTACCCATCTGAACCGCAAAAAACTCTTCGGGAAAGCGGCCAAACGGATCGTCGAAATCACTTACGATTATTATCAAAACGGGAACGAAAAGGTATTACCCCGTGCAATTGCCAGCCGTGAATCGTTTTTTAATGCCATGACCCTCGATATTGCGATGGGCGGTTCGTCGAACACGGTACTCCATCTGTTGGCCGTTGCCCGCGAAGCCGGTGTAGATTTTACAATGAAAGATATTGACAATCTGTCGCGCAGGGTGCCATGTATTTGCAAAGTTGCCCCTAATTCACATTATCATATTCAAGATGTTAACCGTGCAGGAGGTATACTTGCCATTCTGGGAGAACTGGAACGGGCTTCACTTTTGGATACCACTACTTCGCGGGTGGATGAAGTGAGCCTTGCCAATGCGATTCAAAAATGGGATATCAAACGTAACACTGTCGTTTCAGAGGCTCAAAAACTGTATGCCTCAGGCCCAGGAAATATTGGTCGAAACCTCATAATGGGGTCGCAGGATACCTATTACCGCACGCTCGACGACGACCGCGAGAAAGGTTGTATCCGCAGTGTGGAACATGCTTATACCAAAGAAGGCGGATTGGCAGTTTTGTTTGGTAATCTGGCAGAGAATGGCTCTATCGTCAAAACAGCAGGTGTCGATTCGTCCGTTTTTCAGTTTAAAGGGAAAGCAAGGGTTTTCGAATCGCAGGATGATGCCTGTGACGGAATCCTTGGCGGGAAAGTTCGCCCCGGCGATGTAGTGGTAATCCGTTACGAAGGGCCCAAAGGAGGTCCGGGGATGCAGGAAATGCTCTATCCCACGTCGTACCTGAAATCAATGAAACTCGATAAACAGTGTGCCTTGTTGACCGATGGCCGCTTTTCAGGCGGTACTTCGGGACTCTCTATCGGCCATGTCTCGCCTGAGGCTGCCGCCGGTGGTACAATTGCCCTGGTTCGCGACAACGATCCTATCGAAATCGATATTACGACCCGTCGTATCGAACTGATGGTTCCTGAAACGGAATTGGATAAGCGCCGTAAAGAGGAGTTGGCCAGAGGAAAAGAGGCTTACACGCCTGTTGCCCGCGAACGAAATGTAAGTAAGGCGTTGAAAGCTTACGCGCTATTGGTTTCATCGGCCGATGAGGGTGCAGTTAGAATTATTGATTAATCAGAAAAACCTTAAAATATGAATGCCAAAGCAAAAAACAGAGATGGGTCCCAGCAGCCGATTGAGATAACCGGTTCAGAAGCGGTTATCCGTTCATTAATTGAAGAGGGCGTTGAGACCATTTTCGGCTATCCCGGCGGTGCAATTATGCCGGTATACGATGCACTTTACGATTACCGGAGTGTGCTGAAACATATCTTAACCCGCCATGAACAGGGTGCTGTTCACGCAGCTCAGGGGTATGCCCGCGTATCGGGGAAAGTGGGTGTTTGCGTAGCCACTTCAGGCCCCGGTGCCACCAACCTGATTACCGGCATTGCCGATGCCATGATTGACTCTACACCATTGGTTTGCATCACCGGTCAAGTGGTTTCACCGTTGCTCGGAACCGATGCTTTTCAGGAATCAGATGTGGTGGGCATTTCGATGCCAGTAACCAAATGGAATTACCAGATTACCTCGCCAGAGGAGATTCCTTCAGCCATTGCCAAAGCATTCTATATTGCGAAAAGCGGTAGGCCAGGCCCCGTACTTCTTGATATCACCAAAGATGCACAGTTCGGAAAACTGAGTTATAATTACAGAAAATGTCATAAAATCCGCTCTTATGTTCCTGAATATCCGGCGGATAAATCTTTACTAAAAAAGGCAGCCGATTTGATTAACGATGCCAAAAAACCATTCTTGCTTTACGGACAGGGTGTTTTGCTTTCGGGTGCCGAAAAAGAGTTGTTGAACTTTATCGATAAAACGGGCATTCCTTCTGCCGGGACATTGCTTGGTCTTTCGGCCATCCCGACCACTCATGCGCTGAATATGGGAATGTTGGGCATGCACGGAAATTATGCCCCCAACATCAAAACCAACGAATGCGATGTGCTGATTGCTGTTGGCATGCGTTTCGACGACCGGGTAACCGGAAGCCTGGCCACCTATGCCAAACAGGCCAAGGTGATTCATATCGAAATCGACCCGGCCGAAATCGATAAGAATGTTAAAACCACAGTTGGATTGCTGGGTGATGCCAAACATACCCTCCGATTGCTTTCGCGGTTGGTAAATAAAACCCAACATCCGGAGTGGATTAGCGAATTCCGTCAGGCTTATAAAATTGAAGAGGTAAAGGTTATCAATTCCGATTTAAAACCGACAAAACCTGGCCTTACCATGGGTGAGGTAGTGCGTATGGTCTCCGAATTGACCAACAACGAAGCCATAGCGGTTACTGATGTGGGGCAGAACCAGATGGCTGCAGCCCGTTACTCAAGGTTTAAAGAGTCGCGCAGTTGGGTTACCTCGGGTGGTTTGGGAACCATGGGATTTGGACTTCCGGCTGCCATTGGTGCCAAATTTGGCGCACCCGACCGCGAAGTGGTCCTTTTTACCGGTGATGGCGGGATTCAAATGACGGTTCAGGAGTTGGGTACCATTGCGCAGGAAAATCTCAATGTGAAGATTATTGTGCTCAACAATAACTTTCTCGGCATGGTTCGTCAGTGGCAGGAACTATTTTTTGAAAAACGCTATTCGTTTACCGAAATTTTGAGTCCTGATTTTATCAAACTGGCTGATGCTTACGGTATTCCTGGAAAATCTGTCTCCGACAGGAACGATCTCTCGAAAGCCATGCGTGAGATGTTCGCCACGCAAGGTCCCTATTTTTTGAATGTAACCATCGAGAAAGAGGACAATATCTTCCCGATGGTTCCGGCCGGGGCTTCAGTTTCGAAAGTGATACTCAGCGCCGACGAGGCCAATTAATTCAACGGTAAATCAAGAAGATTATGAAACAGGAATATATTATTTCAGCTTACAGCGAAAACCACATCGGTTTGCTGAACCGTATCACCATTATTTTTACCCGACGCAAGGTGAACATTGAGAGCCTTACCGTGTCGGAGTCGGCCCTTAAAGGAATCTCCAAATTCACTATCGTGGTCAACGAAACGCGCGAAAAGGTTGACAATATTGTTCGCCAAATCGAAAAACAGATTGAGGTGCTGAAAGCCTTTTATCACACCAACGACGAAATGATTTTTCAGGAGATTGCCCTTTATAAAGTGCCAACCAACGCGTTGATGGAGAGCGATATTATCGAAAAGATGGTGCGTAGCCACAATGCCCGGATCCTCGAAATCACCCGTGATTACACGGTGATTGAAAAAACCGGGCACAAAGAGGAGACGCAGGCACTTTTTGAAGGACTAAACCAGTTTGGGGTAATGCAGTTTATCCGTTCCGGAAGGGTAGCTATCACCCGTTCTCCGATTGAGAAACTTTCAGAATTTTTGCGCGAACGCGATGCGCTTTTCTCCAAGCTTGAATCGAAAGAAAAACAGTAATCAACTATTTTTGAAATATTTAAATCAGTAACACAATAAAAAAATCTACAAAAAATGGCAAAGATTAATTTTGGCGGAGTCGAAGAGAATGTTGTAACACGTGAAGAATTTCCATTGGAAAAGGCACGTGAGGTAATGAAGAATGAAGTTATTGCAGTGATTGGGTATGGGGTGCAAGGTCCCGGTCAGTCGCTCAACCTCCGCGACAACGGGTTCAACGTCATCATTGGCCAGCGCAAAGGGGGCAAAACCTGGGAAAAAGCCATTGCCGATGGTTGGGTGCCAGGCGAAACTCTTTTCGATATTGAAGAGGCTTGCGAAAAAGCGACAGTAATCCAATACCTGCTTTCCGATGCAGCCCAAATCGAAGTTTGGCCACGCATCAAACCCTATCTTACTGCCGGGAAGGCACTCTATTTCTCTCACGGTTTTGGCATCACCTACAAAGAGCGTACAGGAATTGTGCCTCCGGCCGATGTCGACGTGATTTTGGTGGCACCCAAAGGTTCGGGCACTTCGCTGCGCCGTATGTTTCTGCAGGGCCGTGGATTGAACTCGTCGTATGCCATTTTTCAGGATGCTACAGGCCGTGCATGGGAGCGTGTTGTCGCACTTGGAATCGGTGTCGGTTCAGGTTATTTGTTCGAAACAACCTTCAAACGCGAGGTTTATTCCGACCTTACCGGCGAGCGGGGAACTTTGATGGGCGCTATTCAAGGAATCCTTTTGGCTCAGTACGAAGTTTTGCGTGCCAATGGCCATACACCGTCCGAAGCTTTCAATGAAACGGTTGAGGAGTTGACCCAGTCGCTAATGCCGCTCTTTGCCGAGAATGGAATGGACTGGATGTATGCCAACTGTTCTACTACAGCTCAGCGTGGTGCGCTCGACTGGATGGGCCCATTCCACGATGCGACCAAACCGGTGTTCGAAAAGTTGTATGCTGAAGTAGCTTGCGGAAATGAAGCGCAGCGCTCTATCGATACCAACTCTAAACCCGACTATCGCGACGGTCTCGACAGCGAACTGAAAGCATTGCGCGAAAGCGAAATGTGGCGGACAGGTGCCGTTGTGCGTAAATTACGCCCCGAGAACAATTAAAACAAAAGCGGAAAGAGGATTGTTTTCCTTTTCGTACTGATTCGGCCAAAAGGCCAAAACAATAAATAGAAAGAAAAAACTATGGATAATCGGGTATATATTTTTGATACAACCCTTCGCGATGGCGAACAGGTTCCCGGCTGCCAGTTAAATACCGTCGAAAAGATTGAAGTGGCCAGGGCACTCGAGCAACTGGGTGTCGATGTTATCGAAGCCGGATTCCCGATTTCGAGTCCGGGCGACTTCAAATCGGTGGTCGAAATCTCCAAGGCGGTCACCTGGCCTGTTATTTGTGCCCTGACCCGCGCCGTGGAAAAGGATATCGATGTGGCTGCCGAATCGCTTCAATATGCCAAGCGCGGTCGTATTCATACGGGGATTGGCACTTCTCCGTATCATATTCAGTATAAGCTGAATTCGAATCCCGAAGAGATTCTGGAACGGGCGGTAGCTGCGGTGAAATATGCCAAGAGATATGTGGAAGATGTTGAATTCTATGCCGAAGATGCCGGCCGGTCCGACAATGTCTATCTGGCACGCGTTGTCGAAGCGGTTATCAAGGCGGGTGCAACGGTGGTGAACATCCCTGATACAACCGGCTACTGTTTGCCGCATCAGTTTGGCGAGAAAATTAAATTTCTGGTTGACAATGTGCCCAATATCGATAAGGCCATTATTTCGACCCACTGTCACAACGACCTTGGAATGGCTACAGCCAATAGTATTTCAGGGATTTTGAATGGAGCCCGTCAGGTGGAGGTAACTATCAATGGCATTGGCGAACGAGCAGGAAACACTTCGCTCGAGGAGGTGGTGATGACCCTTCGTTCGCACAAAGAGTTGGAGCTTTTTACCAATATCAACACCAAGAATATTTACAAAACCAGCCGTTTGGTTTCGAGTTTGATGAATATGCCGGTGCAGCCTAACAAGGCTATTGTGGGTCGAAATGCGTTCGCCCACTCTAGCGGCATCCATCAGGATGGTGTATTGAAAAACCGTGAGAACTACGAAATTATCGATCCTGTCGAGGTGGGTATCAGCGAATCGTCAATCGTTCTGACAGCCCGTAGTGGCCGTGCCGCACTGAAACATCGTCTCGAAGTGTTGGGTGTCGAACTCGACAAAGAAAAACTCGATCAGGTATATCAGGATTTTCTCAATCTGGCCGATAAGAAAAAGGATATCAAAGAAGACGACCTGTTGGCACTGGTTGGGGCGCATGATGGCTTTGGCGACCGTCGCATCAAGCTTGACTTCCTTCAGGTGGTTACCGGTAAGAATCTTGTGCCAATGGCTACTGTCCGTTTGGATATTGCCGGCGAAAAGTTCTCAGCCACCGAATCGGGCAACGGCCCTGTCGATGCAGCCATCAAGGCAGTGAAGGATATTATCCACCGCAAGGTGACTTTGCAGGAGTTTTTGATTCAGGCCATCACCCGTGGAAGCGACGATATTGGCAAGGTTCACATGCAGGTTGAATTCGAAGAGAGTGTTTACAACGGCTTTGGCGCCAACACCGATATCATTACTGCCTCAGTCGAAGCTTTTATCGATGCCCTGAATAAAATCGGGAATAAACAAAAAGCATCGGGTAAAGGATAATTAATTGTCAACTTAAAACAGATTGTTTTGGAACCAAAAACATTATTTGATAAAATTTGGGATGCACACGTGGTTAAACAGATTGAAGAGGGCCCAAGCGTGCTCTATATCGATCGTCATTTTATTCACGAAGTGACCAGTCCGGTAGCCTTCCTGGGATTGAAAAACCGTGGGCAGAAAGTTTTCCGCCCCAATCAAACCATTGCTACCCCCGACCACAATGTCCCCACTGCCAATCAGCATCTATCCATTAAGGATGAACTCTCAAGGAATCAGGTGGAGACGCTTAAACGTAACTGCGACGAACATGGAATTGTTCATCACGGATTGGGAACTGAAGGGCATGGCGTGGTTCATATTATCGGCCCCGAGATGGGCATTACCCAGCCTGGCATGACCATTGTTTGCGGTGATAGCCACACTTCCACCCACGGCGCTTTTGGCGCGATTGCCTTTGGCATTGGTACCAGCGAAGTGGAGATGGTGCTTGCCAGCCAGTGCATCATGCAGCCAAAACCCAAAAAAATGCGCATCACAGTCGATGGAGAACTGAAGCAAGGGGTAACCGCAAAAGATATTGCGCTCTATATCATCAGTCAGATTTCGACCAGCGGCGGAACCGGTCACTTTATTGAATATGCAGGCTCGGCTATCACCAGCCTCACAATGGAAGGTCGTATGACCCTCTGTAACATGAGCATTGAAAGTGGTGCAAGGGGCGGCATGATTGCTCCCGACGAAACCACCTTCTCTTATATGAAAGGACGCCAGTTTGCACCGTCGGGCAACGAATGGGGCAAGGCCGTAGACTACTGGAAAAGTCTGGCCAGCGACGAAGGGGCAGTTTTCGATACCGAATTGCATTATCATGCCGACGATATCGAACCAATGATAACTTATGGTACCAATCCCGGAATGGGCATTGGCATTACACAAGCAATTCCTACGGGCGAAGGCTTAACAGGTACCGATAAACTCACTTTTGAGAAATCGCTTGGCTACATGGGGTATTCGGCTGGAGAAAAAATGGAGGGCAAACCGGTCGATTATGTCTTTATCGGAAGTTGTACCAACGGCCGTATCGAAGATTTCAGGGCTTTTGCCAACTTTGTGAAGGGGCGCAGGAAAGCTGACAATGTTACGGTTTGGGTTGTTCCAGGTTCAAAAGCCGTTGAACGGCAGATTATCGCTGAAGGAATCGATAAGATCTTGATTGAGTCTGGCTTCGAACTTCGCCAACCGGGCTGTTCGGCTTGTCTGGCAATGAACGACGACAAAATTCCGGAAGGGAAATATGCTGTTTCCACGTCGAACCGTAACTTCGAAGGCCGCCAGGGTCCCGGTGCCCGTACGTTGCTGGCCAGTCCGCTTACAGCAGCAGCAGCAGCAGTAACTGGCGTAATATGTGACCCGCGAACACTTTTGTAAAATAATCAAGAGTTGCTAATCTCGAATATTTGAATTTAAGAAAAGGTGTAAGGCAAATGGCCCATAACTTCCGTCAATTCTGATATTCTAACATTCATATCTTCTAAAAAATTAAAAATGTCTTACGATAAATTCACAACCCTCACCTCGACAGCAGTGCCGCTACCTATCGAAAATGTTGATACCGATCAGATTATTCCGGCCCGGTTTCTGAAAGCGGTTGAACGAAAAGGGTTTGGCGATAATCTTTTTCGCGATTGGCGTTACGACAAAGCCAACCAGCCCAAAGCCGATTTTGTACTGAATAACCCGATTTACTCCGGCAAAATTTTAGTTGGCGGTAAAAACTTCGGCAGTGGTTCGAGCCGCGAACATGCCGCATGGGCGATTTACGATTACGGCTTCCGCGTGGTAGTGTCGAGTTTTTTTGCTGATATTTTTAAAGGAAATGCCCTCAACAACGGTTTATTACCGGTGGTTGTTCCGGCAGAATTCCTCGACAAAATTTTTGCAGCTATTGAAAAAGATCCCTCGACCACTTTCGAAGTGAACCTTGATCAACAAAAATTCACGATGTTGGCTACCGGCGAATCGGTGGGTTTCGACATTAATCCTTACAAAAAACATTGTTTGACCAATGGACTGGATGATATCGATTACCTGATTGGCATGAAAAACGATATCAAGTCTTTCGAAACGGCGAAATAGGAAGAAGAGAGAAAGTCATAAGGTGGCCATTCAGTAGTCGGTTGCGCTTGTCGCGTAGATAACAATAACTGATAGGTCGACGACTTTTCATTTTATCTGAACACAATGGAAAATAAAGTATACATTATGGATACAACCCTGAGGGATGGCGAACAAACCTCGGGAGTGTCGTTCTCGGAAACGGAGAAACTGAATATTGCCAAGATTTTGCTCGATGAGGTGAAAGTCGATTATCTCGAAGTGGCTTCTGCCCGTGTCTCCGATGGCGAGTTACGGGGTGCCCGCAAAGTGATTGAGTGGGCTATGCAGGCGGGTTATGCCGATAAGGTTGAGATTCTCGGGTTTGTCGATGGCGGCAGTTCGCTCGAATGGATTGCACGCGCCGGCGGCAAGGTAATCAATCTGCTTACCAAGGGTTCGTTGCGCCATGTCACGCAACAATTACGCAAGACACCCGAAGCGCATCTGGCCGATATTAAAAATTCGGTAAAGCTGGCCGGCGAAATGGGTATTAGGGTGAATGTTTACCTCGAAGACTGGTCGAATGGGATGCGCAACTCGCCCGAGTATGTCCACTTTATGCTCGACGGGATGAAGAGCGAAAATATCAGTCGTGTGATGTTGCCCGATACGCTTGGGATTCTTAATCCGATGGAAACCTATCAGTTTTGTAAAGAGATGATTGATTCGTTTCCGACCCTGAAATTCGATTTCCATGCCCACAACGATTACGACTTGGCCGTAGCCAATGTCGATGCAGCCCTGCGTGCCGGTATCAATACCATTCATACCACCATCAACGGGTTGGGCGAGCGGGCCGGCAATGCACCGCTTTCGAGCGTGGTAGCGCTGCTGAATGACCACATGAAACGTCCCAATTCAATTGTCGAGCGGAAACTCAATATGGTGTCGCGGTTGGTCGAAACTTTTTCGGGCATCCGTATTCCGGGCAACAAGCCGATAATCGGCGAGAATGTTTTTACCCAATGCAGCGGGGTACATGCCGATGGCGACAACAAAGACAATCTTTATTACAACGATTTGCTTCCTGAACGTTTTGGCCGAACCCGTAAATATGCTTTGGGCAAAACTTCGGGCAAAGCCAATATTGCCAAAAACCTCGAAGAGATGGGCATCCGTCTCGATCCTGAAAACTTGAAGCGGGTAACCGACAAAGTGATTGAACTGGCCGATAAAAAAGAGTCGGTTACCTCAGAAGATTTGCCTTATATCCTGTCGGATGTGTTGAAAAGCGAATCGATTTCTGAGCACATCACCCTGAAAAATTATGCCATCTCTCATGCCCTTGGGCTCAGGCCTATGGCCACTGTCAGCATCGATATTGATGGGGCTCTTTATCAGGAAGCATCGTCAGGCGACGGGCAGTACGATGCCTTTATGAACGCGCTGCGAAAAATTTATCAGAAACAGAATAAGCCTTTCCCGGCGCTGGTCGACTATGTGGTTACCATTCCGCCCGGCGGAAAAACCGATGCACTGGTCGAGACCCTGATCACCTGGAAAATGGGGCGCGAATTCAAAACACGCGGCCTCGATCCCGACCAAACAGCTGCTGCCATCAAGGCTACCATGAAAATGTTAAACTTTATCGAAAACGACAATCAGATTTTTTAATAGAAAACCCTCTACATAATTCTTTGTAAAAACCAGATGAAAATAGCAACACGTTCTCTTTTTTTATTGACACTGCTTTTGCCTCTCGCCCTGTCGGGACAGGAACCTCAGACCAAAAGCGAGAGGGTTGCCCAGCTCTCGCAGGAGCTAAAACAGAGTGGCAGCAACGAAATCCGCCTCAATATTCTCACTTCAGTGGCCGGCCTTCCCGAAATCGACTACGAATATTTTGCTGCCGACAACATGGGCGTTGGTTTTGCACTGGCCTTTTCGCTCGAAAGCAAGGACGATATGGCATTTCGATACATGGCTATGCCTTATTACCGGCTTTATTTTGGCCAGAAGAAAGCTTCCGGTTTTTTTATTGAAGGAAATATGGCCTTAATTGGGGTGTACGACGATAAAGATTTAATTTATGTCGATCCCGATAGCGGCACGTCGGTCTATTTCGACCCGCAGTTTACCGATAACTTTGGAATGGGTTTTGCAATTGGCGGAAAATTCCTGGCCCGCAACGGTTTTATTGGCGAAATTTATGCCGGAATGGGTCGTGTCTTTGGCGATTCTGCCGCCGAAGCCTATCCGAGAATAGGCATTTGTCTGGGCAAACGTTTTTAAGAAATAAAGAAATCAAATAACGATAAAAAAATGAAACTGAATATTGCAGTACTTCCCGGTGACGGAATCGGGCCTGAAATTATTGAACAAGCGCTGAAAGTGGTCAAAGCAGTGGCCAAAAAATATAACCATCAGCTCGAATATCAATTCGGGCTGACAGGTGCAACAGCCATCGATCAGGTAGGCGAGCCCTATCCCGAAGCGACCCACCAGCTTTGCATGGCTTCCGATGCCGTGCTTTTCGGGGCCATTGGCGACCCCAAATTCGACAACAACCCCAAGGCTACCGTGCGCCCCGAACAGGGTTTGCTGGCCATGCGGAAGAAGTTGGGATTGTATGCCAATATCCGTCCGGTCGAGACTTTTGAATCGCTGTTGCACAAATCGCCTTTGCGGCGAGAGCTGGTTGAAGGGGCCAACTTTGTGGCCATTCGCGAACTTACCGGAGGCATCTATTTTGGAGAGAAAGGGCGCAAGGACAATGGCAATACCGCTTTCGATACCTGCACTTACACCCGTGCAGAGGTGGAACGAATCCTGAAACTGGGCTACGAATTTGCACTGAAACGCAACAAAAAACTGACGGTAGTCGATAAAGCCAATGTGCTGGAGAGCTCGCGCCTTTGGAGAGAAATTGCACAGGAGATGGCCCCCAACTATCCCGATGTTACCACCGAGTATATGTTTGTGGACAATGCCGCCATGCAAATTATTCAGTGGCCGAAGAATTTCGACGTGATGGTCACCGAAAATATGTTCGGCGATATCCTCACCGACGAGGCCAGCGTAATTACCGGTTCGCTCGGGCTGCTCCCATCAGCCTCTATCGGCATCCATACCTCGGTTTTCGAACCTATTCACGGCTCGTACCCGCAGGCGGCCGGCAAAAATATTGCCAACCCGGTGGCCACTATTCTTTCGGCAGCCATGATGTTCGAATATGCCTTCAATCTGGCCGAAGAGGGAGCCATCATCCGCCAGGCAGTAGCCGCTTCGATGGCCGAAGGGGTCGTAACCATCGATATTGCCGAGGGCAAAGCCAGTTCAACCTCCGAAGTGGGCGACTGGATTGCCGAATGGGTAAGAAAAAAATAAAACGAACCATTGGCATATAGTAATCCCCGGTAGCGAAATCTCGTTGCCGGGGATTTTTATATTGGGTAAGTGTGTCAATCAAACAAAAATTGAAGCAGGGTAAACCTAACCCAATATTTTGGGATAATTATCGGGTTATAATAAAGTTATTTACTTGGATTAAAGTTCGAAACAGCTGCTTTAACTATCCTTTTTGTTGGTTTATGCCAATAATTCGATGAATAAAACAGCGAATCCGATGTAAAAAGCAACGATTTTGAGATGTCGAACTTTAAATTCGATGGTTTTATCATCAATTTCGATGGTTAAAACACAAAAATCGTTGAATAAACCAACGAAATAATCATCCGGATGTACAATTTCATTGTTTTATACCATGATTTAAGTATAAAAAGCAAGGAAACCGATGAAAAAAGCAATAAGAAGTATGGCTTTTTCGCAGAAATTGATGTAAATTAGTTGAAAATAAGGTTTTATATCCTAAAAAAGCTTGTTATGGAAAAGCCCGATGTTGTTTCGATGGTTAGGCGCGAGATGAAAAAAAGAGGATTGAGCGAAGCCTATCTGGCACGCCACCTTCGGCTAAACCCTTCGACCGTGCATACCATGCTCAAACGCCAAACCATGCAGGTAAACCGGCTCATTGAATTCTCCGAACTGTTTCAGTACAATATTTTTCGCGAAGTGGCCGAAAAATTGCCCATTGCCACTCCCGATTATCGCGACAGCAGCGAGGCAGAGGCGCTGCGCAAACGGGTATCGGAACTCGAACTCGAAGTGCAGGTGCTCCGGCAAACCTTCCGCGACCTGGGAATAAGCCTG
>JACCEE010860804.1_pt1 | contig 54326 bp, 44 predicted proteins | sample 7449931 | NCBI WGS metagenome assembly JACCEE01 (sample SAMN15323457, study PRJNA562643) | freshwater metagenome | isolation source: river surface water | place: USA:Blue River Watershed | collected 2017-08-19 | reverse complement strand
CCGGCCGCCGCAGCGCCGGCGCCGGCCCCGGCGGCGGGCCCCGACGAAGCGGCCGCCGAAGAACTCAACATGATCAAGGTGGTGGTGCTCGACTCGGCCGAACTGGCCACGCGCGCGGCCAGCCTGGCCACCAACGCCGGCACCGACATGCAGCAGGCCACCGAACGCATGATCCAGACGCACGGCAAGCAGCGCAAACAAAGCCTGATCCTGCTGCTGAGCAGCGGCCTGCTGATGCTGCTGACCGCCTGCGTCTTCGCCGGCATGGCCGTCACCCTGGCCTCGCGCCTGAAGATGGTCGACGCCATGCTGCTGGCCGTGGGCAAGCGCGTGACCGAACTCGACGGCACCATGGAAACCGTGGCCTCGGTCAACGAGGCGCTGCAAACCCTGACCGAACACCAGGAAGCCAACCAGAAACAGCAGGCCAAGCTCGAGGCGCGCATGGACGAGCTCGCCAAATCGACGCAGGGCCTGCCCGAAGCCGCGGCCAAGCAGCTCGACGAGAAAAGCCAGACCCTGGTCAAGCAGGTACAGGCCATGGACGGCCGCCTGCAGTCGCAGGCCGCCTCACTCGCGCGCATCAGCCAGCAGGTGCAGACGCTGCAGGGCCAGGTGGCCGAGTCCGGCCAGAAGCTGCGCAGCGAGGTCGAGAGCATGACGCGCCAGCAGCGCGAGCGCGCCAACGCCGAGCAAGCGGCCGCCAAGAGCGCGGCCACCAAGGCCAAGGAACGCGAAACGATGCTGCAGTACCCGCGCCTGCCCACACCCGGCGCCTCGGCCGCGGCGGGCAGCAAGCCCTGAGCCGCCGGCCCCGGCGCCTCAGCTCGCGGCCATGGCCGAGGCGCCGCGCAGGTCGTATTTGTTGATCTTCTCGATCAGGGTGGTGCGCTGCAGATTGAGCAGCCGCGCGGTCTGCGTCACGTTGCCCTCGGCGCGCTCGAGCGCCTTGAGGATCAACTCTTTTTCGATGCCCGCCAGGTGGTCCTTGAGCGACAGGCCTTCGGCCGGCAGCGCCGGCAGGCCCTGGGCCAGCAGGATCACGTCCTCGACATCGCAAACCTCGGGCGCGGGCCCGAGCAGCTCGGCCGGCACCTCGTCGGGCGGCGACATCGCCGGCGCCAGGTCGGCGCGCGGCACCACGCCACGCTCGGCCTGCAGGGCCACCAGGCCCTTGGGCAGGAACTGCGCGGGCACCATCTCCAGGGCGATCTCCAGGCCCGCAAACAGGGTGCTGAAACGGTCGACCAGGTTGCCCAGCTCGCGCACATTGCCGGGCCAGCTGTAGGCCTGCAGCACCTCGACGAAGTCGGCCGCGAAGCGGATCGCGCGCTGGCCCGGCTGGGCGCAGCGCTGCGCAAAAAACGCCAGCAGGTCGGGGATGTCCGCCTGCCGCTCGCGCAGCGGCGGCGTGTGCAAAGGCAGCACGTTCAGGCGGTAGTAAAGGTCTTCGCGAAAGCGGCCGGCCACGATCTCGGCCTCCAGGTCGCGGTGCGTCGCGGCCACCACCCGCACATCGACCGGCACCGGCCGGGTCGAGCCCACCGGCTCGACACAGCGCTCTTGCAGCACGCGCAGCAGCTTGACCTGCATGTCCATCGGCATGTCGCCGATTTCATCGAGGAACAGGGTGCCGCCGTGGGCCAGCTCGAAACGGCCGATGCGGTCGGCATGGGCCCCGGTGAAGGCGCCCTTGCGGTGGCCGAACAGCTCGCTTTCCAGCAGTTCCTTGGGAATGGCGCCACAGTTGACCGGCACAAACAGGCCGCCCTGGCGCTCCGAACCGTCGTGCAGGCCGCGCGCCACCAGCTCCTTGCCGGTGCCGCTTTCGCCGGTGATCAGCACGGTGGCGCCGGAAGGCGCGACGCGCGCCACCATGTCCCGGATCGCCTTGGCCGCCGGGCTGGCGCCCAGATAGGTCGAAGAACCGGAGGGAGAAGGCATGGGGTGGGACGGGCTGGGGCAGCGTTGGATACAGACTCGCCGCACGGCAACGCCGGCAGCATTGGATTTCTGTATTTTGACAAATTTTTACGATTATTCTTGTTGTAGCCAAATTTATCAAATTTCTGTTTTGGTGCGCGGCCAGCCCGGCCCCCTCAAGCCCGCCCGGCTCGTGCCGATACAGGCTGTACACCCGGGACGTCGCACGACGCCCATGACAAGGAAGCACCATGAACGTCAAACATGTGATGGGCGTCGGCGGTCTGCTGCTCGCGCTCGCGGGCTGCCAGCACCTGCCCCCCACTGCCGCGCAAGACAAGGCCCCGATGATGACGCCGCTGGTCGAGCGCATCGACAACCTGACCGCGACCGGCTACGCCGTGATCAGCGTGCAAAACCACAAGCACCCCTCGCAGCAAAGGCTGATGGCGATCCGCGCGTCCAAGCTCGACGCCTACCGCGCCCTGACCGAGCAGATCTACGGCCTGCAGCTCGACGCCAACTCGACCGTGGCCGACATGGTGGTCACCAGCGACACCTTCCGCTCCAAGGTGCAGGGTGTCGTTTATGGCGCGGCGCTGGTCAGCATCACGCCGGTGGGCGAAGACACCTACGAAACCACCTTGTCGCTCGACAAGGGCATGGTCGCCGAACTGCGCCGCCAGTACCAGGCCATGCAAAGCCAGCGCCAGCGCTGAGCCCCCCGGAGGTCCTGATGCTGCGCCGCTGCCGCCCCTGGCTTGCCGCCGCCCTGCTGCTGGCGCCGCTGGCGCCGGCATTGGCCGCCGAGCCCGCGCCGCCCAGCGCCGGCGCACGCCTGGAGCAGGCGCGCGAACAGCTGCTGCAGCAGGCGCTGCAGGCGAGCACCCGCGTCGAGGCCTGGAGCTGGATCGACAGCCAGGGCCGGCTGCAGGAACACCAGTCGATGCGCCAGGCGGTCGAGCTGCCGGCGCTGCAGGGTGCGGGCAGCACGCTGCCCGCACGCGACCTGGTGCGCGCGCCCGCACCCACGCGCCAGGACTGCGCACTGCCCATGGGCGCAGCGCCGCTGTACCCCACTCTGGCGCTGCGCACCGTGCTGCCCGGCCGCTGGCCCGCCGCCGTGCGCGAGCGCCTGCAAGAGACGCTGCAGCTGCGCTGGCTCGGCGAAGACGCGCAGCGCCCCTGGCGCATGTTCCGCGCGACGGCCGATCTGGTCGGCCTGAGCCCCTACGAACGCCTGCTGCTGAGCCCGCCGGCCGAGCGCCACCCCTGGCGCGCCGAGCTGCAGCTCGAGCCCCTGCCCTCCGAACGCGCCGAGCGCACGCGCATGGCCTGGCGCCTGGTGGTGCTGCACCAGGAACAGGCGCTGCTTGAGCAGCGCGCCGAACTCACGCTGGCGCTGCGCGCGCAGCCCTGGGGCGCGCCCGAATGGACCGAACAGGCCTGGCAACAGGTCGGCGAGCTGCTGGCCCAGTGGTCACAGCGCCTGGACCAGCAATTCGCCTGCGTGCGCCCGCAGCCCGAGGTGGTGGCCCAAGAAGGCCAGCGCTGGGTGCTCAACATGGGCCGCCTGGCAGGGTTGCGTCTGGGCGACGAATGGGCCCTGATCGACCCGGCCTGGCTGCCCGAGCGCACGCTCGAAGCCGGCGCCATCGAGCAGCTGGTGGTGGCGCGCGTGGTGCGGCTGGACGCGATGCGCGCCGAGCTCAGCCTGGTCGCCGGCGAAGCCGGCAAACCCCGCACCGGCTGGATCGCCCAGCCCCTGCACGACCCGCGGGCCGCACTCAGTGCGGCCCTGCCTTCCGCCTCGGCCCGCCGCTGACCCGCAGCCAGGCCGCCCCCGACACCCACGCCCCGCGCCGGAGCCCCACCATGCATACCCCCTTTGTTTCGCGTTGGATCGGCCTGCTGCTGTGGCTGGCCCTGGGCCTGCAGCCCGCCCTGGCCGCGCCCGAGCCGCCCGCGAGCGCCACCCCGGCGACCGCCTACAGCAGCCGCAGCGGCGACACGCTGGAAAAAATCGCCGCCAAGCACTACGCGGGCAGCCCGCTGCAGCACGTGGTGCTGGCCAAACTGCTGCTCGAGCACAACGCGGCCGCATTGGGCCCCGGCGCCGCCCCCAAAAAACGGCTCAAGCCCGGCACCGCGCTGGCCCTGCCCGAGCACACGCAGCTGCTGCGCCAGGTGATGGCCCCCTACCTGGGCGCCGAGCCGGCCACCCCGGCCACCAACCACGGGTACGAGGCCAGGCGGCACTGGGTGCATTACCCATGATCGAGGGGGCACAAGCCCTCCAGCACCTGGCGGGCCGAGCCAACCCGATCTTCCTGGAAGGGAAGCTGCTGCCCCTGCGCGCCGAGACCGCGCAGGCCCTGAACCTGCGCGACGCGCAGGTGGTGCAGGCCAACATCCAGACGCGCGGCGACCAGCCGCTGCTGTTGCTGCGCGGCACGCCGCTGCCCCTGCCGCCGGGCGCACCCGGTCTGCGCGAGGGCACGGTCTGGCTGCAGGTGCGCGCCACCGCGCAAGGCTGGTTTTTGCAGCCCACCCCCGCGCCCGCCGGCGCCAGCGACCCCACCCAGGCCCTGGTCTCGCGCCTGAACCAGCTGCTGTTTCGCCCACCCGGCCAGGGCGAGACCACCCAGCTGCTGCAGTCGGGCCAGCTGCCGCGGCTGCTGGCGCAGCTCGGGCGGCCCGAGCTGCTGCCGCTGTGGCAGGGCTGGCAGCAGGAGATGGCGCGCCTGCAGCCCGCGGCGCTGGCGCGCGCGGTGGCCGGCGCGCTGGGCGCCGAAGTCTGGCTCGCGCGCGGCCAGACCCCGGTCGGCAACGACCCGCGCCAGCTGCTGCGCCGCCTGCTGCAGGCGCTGCGCGAGCAGGCCAGCGACGACGAGGCGATCGAGCTCGGCGATGCGCTGGACGCGGTGCGCGGCAGCCTCGACCAGCTGGAAAGCCACCAGGTGCAGGCCGCGCAGGCGCAGGCGCAAAACGAGCTGCTGCTCAAGCTGGTGATCCCCTTCAGCGACGCCGACCCGGTCGAGCTCGAGTTCCGCCGCGCCGCGCGCCAGGGCAGCGAGCGCATGCCGCTCACGGTCAACATCCACACCCGCAGCCAGGACCTGGGCGAGGTCTGGCTGCGCACCCAGCTGGCCGACAGCCAGCAGCTGGACCTGACCATGTGGGCGCTGCGCGAAGACGTGGTGCAAATGGCGCGCGAGCAGTCGCCGCGCCTGTCGACCCTGCTGGGCGAGGCGGGGCTGAGCCTGCAGTCGCTGCAGATCGTGCACGGCGCGCGCCCCGCGCCCGCCAGCGACTGGGTGCCCTCGGGGCGCGGCCTGGTGGTGGACCTGGCGGCATGAACCCCTACCGCAAGCAAGCCGTCGCGCTGGCCTATGGTCACAACCCGACGCCCATCGTCAGCGCCAAGGGCGACGAGGCGCTGGCCGAGCGCATCCTCGAGGAAGCGCGCGCGCACGGCGTGATGATCGCGCAGGACCCGCAGCTGCTGCAGCTGCTCTCGCGCATCGAGGTCGACCAGGAAATCCCGCCCGAGCTCTACACCGCGGTGGCGGTGCTGCTGTCCTGGGTGTACTGGCTCAAGGGCATGCGCCCCGGGGATGAAAAACGCTCAGGGGCGGGGGCGGCTGGCGAGGAGCCGCCGCCGGAGGACGCCGCTCAGGCTTCCTGGTAGCCGCGGCCGCGCTGAAAGCGCGCGACCTGGCCCAGCCGGTCATAGACCTCGACCGAGCTGGTCTGCGAGGCCAGGCTCAGGCTCTGCAAGGCATTGCGCACCGCCTCGAGCTGGCGCTCGATCAGCACGGCATTGCGCCGGTGCGCGTCGCGGCACTCGATCAGCAGCCGGTGGATGGGCTGCCAGGCGGGGTCGTTTTGGAGGGTGTCGGGCGAGGGAACGGCGGCGCCAAGCGCCGCCAGCAATTCGTTTTTGGCGGCCTGCAGCGACTCGAAGCGCTCCAGTTCCTGGCCACGCAGGGCGTCAAACTCCTGCTCGAGCAGCGTTTGCAGGCGCTGCGCCAGCCCCGAAGCCTGCTCGGGGGAGGTGGTTTCGCTCATTCGCCAATCATCTGCTCGATGGCGACAAAGCTCTCGGCGATCTTGCGCGCGTTCAGCGGGTACTGGCCGTTCTGGATCGCGGTCTTGATCGCCTCGACCTTGGCGCGGTCGAAGTCGGGCTGCGCCATCGCGCGCTGCGCCACGTTGGACAGGCTCAGCTCGTCCGCGCCGGCCGACACCTTGGGCTTGGGCGCCGACTCGGCGCTCTGGGCGGCCGGGGCGGACTTGCGATCCACCTTGGCCAGGGCATCGCGCAATGCCCCGTCCGACTGGACACGGCGTCCGTAGTTCGAAATGGGATCGGTCATGATGCGCTCACTTTCTGCAATGTTGGGACGGCTTGGATCCGTCTCTTGACATCTGGTGTATCGGCAGCCGATTCTAAAACTGTAGGGGCAAGCCCTGAATTTTTTACAAATACGTCAAAAGGCCGCATTTTCAAAGCCCCCGCAAGGCATTGGGCCCGGTCACGATGCCGGTCAGGGGCTTGCCCGAATCGGGGTTTTTGAGCCGCACCTGCTCGCCCATGCGCCCGTCCTGCAGCACCTCGACCCGCACCGCGATCTCGAAACCCTGGCCCTGGCCGATGCTCAGCACCGCCATCTGCCCCTGCTTGACCAGCACCACGCGGCGCAGCTCGTGCGCCTGGATCGGCGCGCCCGCCGGCACATCGCGCAGCAGCTCGGCGTGCTGCGCCAGCACCAGCTGGTCCAGCGGCGCTTGCAGCGCCGGGCCGACCGGCACCTCGGCCAGCGCCAGCATGTCGGCCTGCAACAGGGTGCCGCGGCCCAGCGCGCGGCGCGCCACCACCACTTTGCGCGTCGCCCCCATGGTCGGTGTATCGGCCGCTGGCGCGCGAACTGAAGCCGCGCCCTCGCTGATGCGCAGGTAAATCTGCCAGCCTCCCGCGGCCTGCGGGCAACGCACCCGCAGGGTCTCGCGGCTGGGGAAAGGCCAGTCAAACACCAGGGCCTGGCCGCAGGGGCGCACCTGCACGCGCTCATCGAGCGGCGCAAACTGCACCTGCGCCGCCGGCCGGCCCAGGCCCGCGGCCACCCACTGCTGGGCCTGCTGCAGCATGAGCTCGCGCGGCGCCGGCTCGGCCTGCGCCAGCGGCGCCCCGGCCAGCAGCGTCGCCAGAGCGGCCCTGGCGAAAAAAAGTCGGCACAGCATTTGCATTCGTGTCCTTGTGTTGGATTGTCGACAGTCACTGACCGCCGCAGCAACCGACGCAAAAAGGATGCCACCCCACCCCCTCAGGAGCACGACTTGGAACACCCCCTGATGTCCCTTTCCGTCGACAGCTGGCGCAGCGAGCCCGCTGCCGAGCCGCTGCGCCTGCCCGCCACGGGCAGCGGCTTCGCCTCGCTCATGGGGGAGCTGCAGTCGGGCGCGCGCGCGGACAGCGCCGCGGCTCGGCCGGACAGCTACACCGTGGCCAGCGGCGACACGCTGACGGGCATCGTGCAGCAGCTCGCCCAGCAGCGGGGGCTGACGCCCAGCCCCGAGCAGCGCCACCGCCTGGCACTCGAGCTGGCGCAGCGCAACCAGATCGCCAACCCCAACCGCATCATGCCGGGCCAGACCCTGCAGCTGGGCAGCCTGCAGGCCGAACTCGACCAGATCGGCCCGGCCAGCCCCTCGGTGCTGCGCACGGCCGCGGCCACGGCGCCCGCCACCGCTGGCGCCCCCGGCGCGGTCGCCAACGCCACGACCCAGGCCTGGCTCGCACGGCGTGGCCAGAGCGCGGCACCGAGCCCGCAGGCACTCGCCCTGCTCTCGCCGCAGACGCAGCGCGCCATCCCAGGCGCCCGCGCCCCCTTTCCGACCGCGGCGGCGCCGGCCGCCGGCGCGCACCCGGTGCTGCAGCAAACCCTGGACCGCGCCGTGGCGCGCGGCTTCATTCCGCCCCAGGAACGCCAGGCGGTGCAGGACCGCATCCTGCAGCTGGCGCAGAAATACCGCTTTGCGCCCGACGATTTCGCGCGCCTGTCGCTGATGGAAAGCGACGGCCTCAACCCCAAGGCCAGCAACCAGCGCTGCCACGGCATCATCCAGTTCTGCGACGGCCCCAACCGCGGCGCCGCCACGGTGGGCTTTGCGCAGCAGCCCAAGGCCATCCTGGGCATGAGCGTTTACCAACAGCTCTCGCTGGTCGACACCTATTTCCAGGAGGTGGGCCTGGGCAAGCAAGGCCCGGCCAGCCTGGATGACCTTTACCTGTCGGTGCTGCAGCCGACCGCGCGCCAGGAAAAACAGCCGCACATGCCGCTGCCCATCCTGGGCCCGCAGGCGCGCGACCTGCATGTGGGCGCCGACACCAGCCAGGCCATCACGCGCCAGTCCATCGTCCAGGGCCTGCTCAAAAACAGCCGCGACAAGCTCAACCAGCTGCTGGGCCAGGGCGCCGCGCCGCGGCCTGCTGCGGCGCAAGTCTCGCAAGCGCCCAACGAGCGCGGCACCCAGCTGCGCTGAAGCGGCAACGGCAAGGCCTTGCCGCGCGGCAAACGCTGGCCGGCCGGTGCGCCGGCACAGGGCTGGCGCTGGCCCCAATGCCGTCGAAACCCCGCCCAAAGCATGCTGGCACAGGATTTGCAATCGACCCGCTGAAAGCCCACTTGAGGCCCGCCGTGTCAAGAAATTGGCAACCCCTGATCCGACCGAAAGGACGCCCATGAGCATGTTCGATACCGCCCTCGGCCAGCATGGCCAAGCGCTGGCCGTGCGCAACCAGCGCATGGAAGTCCTGGCGCGCAACATCGCCAACGCCGACACGCCGCACTTCAAGGCGCGCGATCTGGACTTCAAGCAGGTCCTGCAGCAAGCCAGCGGCGACAAGCTGCAAACAACCAACGCCCAGCACATGGCGTTGCCGGCGCAAGGCAACGGCACCGAGCGCGGCCTGCTCTACCGCGTGCCCTTCAACGCCGCCTTCGACGGCAACACGGTCGAACTCAACGTCGAACAGGCGCAGTACGGTAAGGCCGCGGCCGACTACCAGGCCTCGCTGAGCTTCCTGGAAAACCGCGTCAGCGGGCTGCGCAAAGCGCTGCGAGGAGAGTGAACATGGCCATTGACCGCATCTTCGGCGTCGCCGGCTCGGCCCTGAACGCGCAAACCTCGCGCCTGAACACCATCGCTTCAAACCTGGCCAACGCGAGCTCGGTGGCGGGCTCGGAAAAAGAGGCCTTTCGTGCCAAGCGCACCGTCTTCAAGGCGGTGCTGCAGGAGCAGCAAGGCCAGACCAACCCCAACACCGGCGGGGTCAAGGTCGAGAGCCTGACCGACGACCCCAGCCCGGTGCGACGCGTCTACGAGCCCACCAGCCCGATGGCCGACAAGGAAGGCTATGTCTACGCCTCCAACGTCAACGAGATGACCGAGATGGTCGAAATGATGGCCGCCTCGCGCTCCTACCAAAACAACGTCGAAGTGGTGAACACCGCGCGCCAGCTGATGATGCGCACCATCGACATCATCCGCAGCTGACCGCAAGGACCCCCGCCATGAACACCACCACCGGCAACCTCGCCAGCATCCCCAAATACACGGATGTGGTGAACCAGTCAAAAACCGCCAGCAGCAACGCGATGGACCAGAAAGCGTTTTTGACGCTGTTCACCACCCAGCTGAAAAACCAGAACCCGCTGGACCCCATGAAGAACGAAAACTTCGTGGCCCAACTCGCGCAGTTCTCACAGCTCGAGGCCACCACCAACATGGCCGGCACCCTCAAGAGCTATGTGGACAGCACTTCGGGCGAGCGCATGATGGCCAGCGCCTCGCTGATCGGCAAGAAAGTGGCCGTGCCCGGCGCGGCCGCCATGCTGAGCAATGGCCAAGCCATCAACGCCTCGATCCAGCTCGACCAGGGCGCCGACGGCCTCACGGTCGACGTGCTCGACAGCAAGGGCAATGTGGTGCGCACCGCCCAGTACAGCGCGCAGGCCGCCGGCAACCTGGCCCTGACCTGGGACGGTCTGGACAGCGCCGGCAACGCCTTGCCCGACGGCAGCTACACCTTCCGCGCCAAAGCCGTGGTGCAAGGCCGCAACGTCAGCCCCGATGTGGCTGTCTACGCCACGGTCCAAAGCGTGCTGCAGACCGGCAGCGATTTGCAACTGCAGGTCGCGGGCGGCAAATCGATCTCGCTGTCCAGCGTCCAACGCATCACCCACTGATTCCCCAGACACCGCGCCAGTTCACCAGGAGTTGATCCATGTCCTTCTATACCTCCCTCACGGGCCTGAATGCCGCCACCTCGCAGCTGAGCGTGACCAGCAACAACATCGCCAACGTGGGTACCACCGGTTTCAAGCGCTCGCGCGCCGACTTCGGCGACATCTTTGCGACCTCGCCGCTGCAAAAGGCCTCGAGCGCGGTCGGCCAGGGCGTCTCGCTCAAGCAGGTCAGCCAGGAATTCAGCCAGGGCAACGTGACCTCCTCGTCCAACGCGCTGGACCTGGCCATCACCGGTGACGGCTTTTTCCCGCTGCGCTCGGCCGACGGCCTGCAGGACCTCTACACGCGCAACGGCTCCTTCATGCTCAACGACCAGTTCAACGTGGTCAACTCCTCGGGCCAGCGCCTGATGGCGGCGACGGTGGACTCCACCGGCAGCGCCAACGTCAACGAGCGCGTCGTGCTGACCATCCCGCAAAAGACCTCGGGCGAAGCCAAGCAGACCTCGCTGGTCAAGCTGGGGCTGAACTTTCCGGCCGACGCGCAGGTGATCGCCTCGCGCTTCAACCGCGCCGACCCCAGCACCTACAACAAGAGCACCGCCATGACGGTGTACGACAAGGGCGGCAACGGCTATCTGGCCACCATCTACTACGTCAAGACCCAAAACGCCAACCAAAGCAGCCCGACCAACAAGTGGCAAACCTATGTGTTCGTGGGCGACGAGCAGGTCAACGCCTCGCTGGTGCAGGCCACCAACACCTCGGGCGAAGAGCTCTATGTGAACCAGTACGGCCAGCTCAAGCCCTACAGCGAGGTCAAGGACGAGCTGACCACCGGCAAGACCCAGCTGATCTCACTGGACGAGCTGACCGACAAGCGCACCTCCGAGCCCGCGGCCATCATCAGCACCAAGGCCATGGACACCACCAAGTTCAACCTGACCGACGGGGTGAACTTCAAGAAACTGATCGCCGAAGGCAGCCTGACGCGCGACGACCTGAAAAACGTGTTCTCTCTCGATGTCGACGGTTCGGGCAACCCGGTCAAGGTGGACCTGAGCTTCCTGGCCGATGTGGACTCGCTGATGACCGGCGCCGAGATCGCCCAGGCGACCACCAACTACCTCAACCGCCAGTTCGGCGACGAGGCCTATTACGACATGAGCGTGTCCACCAGCCGCGAATTCACGCTGACCACCAGCCGCATCACCCAACTGAGCAACGGCATCAGCGTGCCCGCACAGATTCCGGTGAGCCTGGTCCCGGCCGATTTCGGCTTCACCTCCGAAGCCCAGCTGAACCAACTGCGCCCCGAAGACATCGTGAGCGCCCTGCAAAAGCGGCTGAACCAGACGGTGGAGTTGCGCACCGTGGTCTCGACCAACTCGGTCACGGACAACACGTACTCCGGCACCGTGCCCAGCAGCACCACGACCCTGAACGCGGACGGCACGGCGACCAAGGTCGCCTACAGCCTGAGCGGCAGCGACAAGATCAAAACCACCACGCAGTACGCCGCCAATGCTGTGCTGTCGAGCAGCAGCACCACCAGCACCGCGGCCTACACCGACACACTGCCCGAAGACACCGTGACCACCAACAGCGATGGCACCGTGACCTGCGTGACCTACGCCCTGGACGAGAGCGACAAGCTGGTCACCACGACCACCAAGTATGGCTCGTCGGTCAAAGCCTCCTTCGACTTCAACGCGCGCACCTTCAATTTCACCGATGGCAGCTCGACCATGACCATCGCCCAGGGCGCCAGCGGCACCTCGAACCAGCTGTTCGGCCTGACCACCATCCCGTTGACGCTCAACGAGAGCGGCAGCTACGGCACCCAGGTGCTGGCCAATGGCGCCACCATCCGCCCCCTGACCGAGCAGCGCTACGGCATCAAGATGAGCTACGACTCGGGCAGCAAGACCTTCTCGGTGCGCTCGGGCAGCACGGGCGACAACTCCAGCATCGGCCTGACGGTCAATTTTGTCGACGGCAAATCCCTGGGCGAATCCCTGTTCGGCATGGAAAACACCGAAGTGATGACCTCCGACGTGGCCCTGCGCGGCATCGCCTCGCAACCGGCCGTCGCCTATGGCGCCGCGCCCACGATCAACGTGACCAACAACTTCTCGGTCGACAACACCAACAACAAGTTTGTGGTGACGGTCGATGGCGTCAAGGGCACGGTGGTGATCCCGACCGGCTCCGACTACTCGGTGGCCTCGTTCTCCGCTGCCCTGCAGCGCGGCATCAACTCGCTGGCCAACAACACCGAAGCGGGGATGCCCGAAACCGTCAACGGTGTGAAGGTCAAGTTCGACTACACCAAGAACTGCTTCGTCTTCACCACCGGCACCGCGTCGTCGGACTCCTTCATCAAGATCTCGGGCAGTGCCAACTGGGGTCTTGAAGAGGTCGAGGCCGGTCGCGGCACCACCGCCACCTGGATCAAACCGACCCAGCACAAGGAACTGGTGGGCGGCCAGATGGTGCCCAAGTACATCGACAGCCAGGGCAACGAAACCACCAGTGCCGACGGCTTCACCCGCCTGCCCGCCTGGTCCCCGGTTTACCTCGACAAAGGCGAACTGACCTTCGACACGGGCGGCAAGCTGGTCTCGCCGCTGGGCGGCACACAGCTCGAGACCGTGTACCTGGCCGGTGGTAAGGGCGCTTTGACGATCAACATCGACTACTCGGCCTCGACCCAGTTCTCGTCCTCGTTCGCCGTGCTCTCGCAGTCGCAAGACGGCGCCCCCGAAGGCGATGTCGTCGGCGTGACCATCGGCAACGACGGTCTGGTCAGCGCCAGCTACTCCAACGGCACGCAAAAGTCGCTGGCCAAGATCCTGCTGGTCAACTTCTCCAGCCCCACCGGCCTGCGCCAGATGGGTGACTCCACCTTTGTGGCCTCGGCCTCGTCGGGCCAGCCGATCCTGGCCACGGCCGGCACCTCGGGTCTTGGCACGATTCGTGCTGGTGCTACCGAGAGCTCGAACGTCGATTTGACATCCGAACTCGTGAACCTGATCACCGCCCAGCGGAACTTCCAGGCCAACGCCAAGGCGATCGAGACCTCGACCACCCTGACCCAGGCCATCATCAACATCCGCGGCTGATCTCCGATAGACCCCTGACGGAAAACCGACCATGGACCGCCTCGCCTTCAACGCCGCCGCCGCCGTCAACGAACAGCGCATCTCGCGCCAGATGACGACCAACGAGCTGGCCAACGTCTCGACCGTGGGCTTCAAGCGCAGCTACGAGGCCGCCACGCGCGCGATCAAGGTCGATGGCGCGGGCCTGCCCACGCGTTTCCAGCCGCAGGCGGTCAGCACCGACCAGATCGACCTGACGCCGGGCACCATGATGGTCACCGGCCGCAACCTGGACGTCGCCGTCAACGGCAAGGCCGTGCTGGGCGTCAGCGCCCCCAACGGCGACCTGGCCTACACCCGCCGCGGCGACCTGCGTGTCAACAACGCCGGGGTGCTCGAGACCGGTGGCGGTGCCGCGGTGCGCGGCGAGAACGGCGTGATCACCATCCCCGCCGGCTTTGATGTGCAGATCAACCCCGACGGCACGATCTACGCGCGCGCGCCCGGCCAGCCGGCCAACGCGCCCGGCGTGCTGGTCGACCGCCTGCTGCTGCGCGAAGCCAGCCGCACACCGCTGGAGCGCCGCAGCGACGGCCTGTACCAGCTGGTCGGCAAGCCCAACCAGGCGATCCCGGCCGACGGCACGGCGCTGGCTTCGGTCACGCCCAAGGCGCTCGAGGGCAGCAACGTCAATGCCATGACGGTGATGGTCAAGCTGATGGAGCAAAGCCGCAGCTTCGAGCACCAGATCAAGGTGATCAAGGAAACCAAGTCCGGCGACGAGGCCGGCGCCACCATGCTCAAGCTGTCTTGAGCCGTGACTGAACAGTAAAGGAGCACCGCCATGGACGCATCGATGTGGGTTGCCAAAACCGGTCTGGACGCCCAGCAGACCCGGATGAACGTGATCTCGAACAACCTGGCCAACGTCAACACCAACGGCTTCAAACGCGACCGCGCGGTGTTCGAGGACATGCTCTACCAGAACATCCGCCAGTCGGGCGGCCAGACCGACGCCACCTCACAGGCCCCCACCGGCCTGATGCTGGGCACCGGCGTGCGCGTGGTCGCCACCGAGAAAATCCACGCCCAGGGCAACATGATCACGACGCAAAACCCGCTGGACGTGGCGATCGCGGGCGACGGCTTTTTCCAGATCGCGCAGGCCGACGGCACCATCGGCTACTCGCGCGACGGCAACTTCAAACTCTCGGCCACCGGCCAGCTGGTCACCGCCAACGGCAACCTGCTGCAGCCGCCGATCGCCATCCCGCAAGGCACGGCCAGCGTGACCGTGGGCCGCGACGGCACGGTGTCGGCGCAAAACGCCGCCGGCGGCCAGCAGGTCATCGGTCAGATCCAGATCGCGCGCTTCGTCAACCCGAGCGGCCTGCAGTCGATCGGCCAGAACATCATGAAAGAAACCCCCTCGAGCGGCCCGCCGCAGGTCGTGGCCCCGGGCCAGGTCGGCGCCGGCACCCTGGTGCAAGGCGCGCTCGAAGCCTCGAACGTCAACGTGGTCGAGGAGATGGTCAACATGATCGAAACCCAGCGCGCCTACGAGATCAACTCCAAGGCGATCTCGGCCGTCGACGGCATGCTGCGCTTCGTCAACAACAACATGTGATCGGACGGCTGACCATGCGCCTCCTCCTGCCCCTTGCCCTGCTCGCCAGCCTGAGCGCCTGCTCGGTGATTCCGCCGCAGCCGCTGTCGCATTCGCCGGGCTTCGAGCCCGTTTACCCCAGCACCAACAACGCCGCCGCGGCGCCTGCCACCGGCGGCATTTATGTGAGCCAGCAAAGCGACAGCTGGTTCGGCCGCGGCCGCCGCTTTCGCGTGGGCGATGTGATCACCGTGCTGCTCAACGAGCAGACGCAGGCCGCACGCACGCAAAACTCCAACCTCAGCCGCGAATCGAGCAACGACGCCCTGCCCGGCCTGCAAACCATGACCAACAACATGGGCGGCGTGCTGCAGGGCGCCAACATGGCCGGCGCCAAGATCAGCAACAAGGGCGTCGGCGAGGCCGACCAGCGCGCCAGCCTGAGCGGCTCGGTCGCGGTTTCGGTGGTCGACATCCTGCCCAACGGCAACCTGGTGCTGCGCGGCGAAAAACAGCTCGCGCTCAGCGAGGGCACCGAAGTCATCCAGGTCGCGGGCATCATCCGCCCCGACGACATCTCGCCCAACAACACGGTGCAGTCGCGCCGCCTCGCGCACGCGCAAATCGCCTACCGCGGCCAGGGCGACCTGGCGGCCGCGACGCGCCCGGGCTGGGGCACCAGCGCGCTCATGAAACTCTGGCCGTTCTGATCGGGGCTTGCTGATGAAACGCTTTGTCCTCTTCCTGCTGGCCCTGGGCCTGTTCGCGGGCGCCGCGCAGGCCGACCGCATCAAGGACCTCGCCAGCGTGGCCGCCGGCCGCCCCAACCAGCTGATCGGCTACGGCCTGGTGGTGGGCCTGCAGGGCACGGGTGACGGCACCGACGTCTCGTTCACCGCGCAAAGCCTGCGCTCCATGCTGACCCGCCTGGGCGTGAGCCTGGAAGGCCCGTTGTCGGACTTTGAAACCGCGGTCACGGCCAACCGCATCGACATCAAGAACGCCGCGGCCGTCATGGTCACGGCCGAGCTGCCGGGCTTTGCCAAGCCGGGCCAGCGCATCGACATCAACGTCTCGGCGCTCGGCAAGGCCTCGAGCCTGCGCGGCGGCAACCTGCTGCTGACCAGCCTGCGCGGCGTGGACGGCGAGATCTACGCCCTGGCCCAAGGCGCGCTCACGGCCACCGGCATCGACGCCGCGGCCGCGGGCTCCAAAGTGGCCATCGGTGTGCCGACCTCGGCGCGCATCCCGGGCGGCGCCCTGGTCGAGCGCGTGGTCAACAACCCCTTCGACAAGGCCGAGCATGTGATGCTCAATGTGCGCGACGGCGACTTCACCACCACCTCCTCGATCGTCAACGCCATCAACAGCCGCTTCGGCCCCGACCTGGCCAAGCCCCTGGACGCCGTGTCGATCGCGGTGCGCGCGCCCATGGACCTGGGCCAGCGCGTGGCCTTCATGAGCATGATCGAAAACATGGACGTGCTGCCCGGCGAACCGCCGGCACGCGTGGTGATCAACGCCAAAACCGGCACCGTGGTCATCAGCCGCAATGTGCGCGTGACGGCCGCGGCCGTCTCGCACGGCACGATTTCGGTGTCGATCGCCGCCACCAACGAGGTCTCGCAACCGGGCCCGATGTCGCAAGGCCAGACCGCTGCGGTGCAAAACGCCGATGTGCAGGTCAGCGAGCCCAACAAGCCGATGTTCCTGTTCCAGCCCGGCGTGGACCTGCGCCAGATCGTTGACGCGGTCAACCAGGTGGGCGCCTCGCCGTCCTCGCTGATCGCGATCCTCGAAGCCCTCAAGAGCTCGGGCAGCCTGCGCGCCGAACTGGTGATCATCTGAACGCCCCGCCATGACGCCCGCCGCCGATCTGTCCCTCACGCAAAGCGCCCTCGACTTCGAAGGCCTGGGCAAGCTGCGCGCGCAGGCGCGCCAGGACGAAACGCAGGCCGTCAAGGAAACCGCGCAGCAATTCGAGGCCATGTTCATCCAGATGGTCATGAAGTCGATGCGCGAGACCGTCGAAAAAGACGAACTCAGCCAATCCAACGGCCAGGAAACCTTCGAGGGCATGTTCGACCGCGAAGTGGCCCACCAGATGGCCAAGCGCGGCAGCTTCGGCCTGGCCGACATGCTGGTCAAGGACCACGAGCGCCGCAGCCAGATGGTCAGCACCGCCGACGCGCTGCAGGCCCGCGAAGCGGCGCCGCCCGCGCTGCGGCCGCTGCACGCGCCCAGCACCGGCCTGCCCTTGACCGATCGCGCCAGCCAGGGCCTGCCCCTGCCCGCCGCACGCGCGCTCAAGGCCTTGCTGCCGCCCGATGCCGACGCCGGCACAGGAGGTGCGCGATGAGCGATTTGCTGGGCATCAGCAGTTCGGCCGTCACCACCTACCAGCGCGCGCTGGGCGTGGTGAGCAACAACATTGCCAACGCCGCCACCGAGGGCTACACCCGCCAGGACGTGACGCTCGAATCGAGCCCGGCGCAAAGCAGTGGCAAGGTTTACCTGGGCACTGGCGTGATTTTTTCCGCCGTCAAGCGCCAGTACGACGCCTTCGTCGAAGCCAATCTGCGCAACAGCCAAAGCGACCTGCAAAGCCAAAAGCCCATGGTCGACTACACCAACCGCGTGGTCGATGTGATGGGCGGCGACACCTCGGGCCTGGGCAGTGCGCTCGACCAGTTTTTCTCCTCGGCCCGCGCCCTCTCAGGCGATCCCGCCTCCACCGTGCTGCGCAGCAGCTTCTTGCGCGACGCCGATGGCCTGGCCGCCCGTTTCAACCAGCTCTCGGCCCAGCTCGACCTGGTGGACAGCGAGACGCGCGAGGCGGTGCAGTCCAACGTGACCCAGATGAACGCGCTGGCCGCGCAGATCGCCTCGGTCAACCAGCAACTGGGCAAGTACCGCGAGCTCAGCCGCCAGCCGGCCGAACTGCTCGACCAGCGCGACCAGCTCTTGCTCCAGCTCTCGCAATTCACCAAGCTGCGCACCCAGTTCGCAGAAAACGGGGAAGTCAGTGTGAGCCTGGGCGCCTCGATCACGCAGGAAGTGCTGGTCAGCGGCAAGGATTTCACGCGTTTGAGCGCCAACTTCGACGCCGCCTCGGCCGAGCGCTTTTCGCTGGTGCTCGATCCCTATGGCAACCCGCGGCCCCTGACCGGGGTCAGCAGCGGCGAGTTGGCGGGGCTGATCAGTTTCCGCGAACAGGTGCTCAACAGCACACGCAGCGCGCTGGACGGCCTGGCCCAGACGCTGGCGCGCGAAGTCAACGCGATCCACAGCCAGGGCGTGGATGCCAATGGCCTGCGCGGCGGTGATTTGTTCACCTTCGATGGCACGCAGGCCTTTGCCAGTGGCGGGCTGCGCCTGGCCATCAGCGACCCGCTGCGCGTGAGCACCGCCTCCGCCTTCCGGGTGATCGAGGATCCCAACAACCCCAGCGGCACCGACGCCAGCATCCGCTACGCTGCGCCCGCCTACACCGGCCCGGCCACGCTCGACCAGGTGCTGGTCAACAACCCCAACGTGGCGGCGGCCCGCTCGCTCAACATCCTGGGCACGCCCGGGGCCGCGACGCTGAGCACCCTGCCGGCGGGCATGAAGGACGTGACGGTTTTCCTGGACACCCTGAGCCCAGGCCAGCAGCTGCAGCTGTTCACGCGCGATGGGCGCCAGCTGGCCGGGCAGGCCCTGAGCACCGACCTGCAAAGCCGGCTGATGACCCGCGCCAACGGCTTTGAGCCGGGCGCCACCTACAGCACGCAGTACCTCAATGTGCAGGGCGAAAACAGCTACCGGGACATGGCCGTGTTTTACGGCGCCCGGGCCGCGGCCCAGATGCTGCAGCAATTCGACAGCCTGGGCAATGCCATCGCACCCCAGCTGCGCAAGGCGGTGCTGCAGGGCGACCCCCTCACCACCGGCCAGAGCGGCTTGCCCGCGGGCGACTATGTGCGGCTCAATGGCAAAAGCCTGGGCGCACTGAGCCCGGCCAACGGCAGCAGCATCCAGGCCAGCGATGTGGCCGCCTGGCTCAATGCCGCCGGCGTCAGCGGCATCAGCGCCAGCGCGAGCACCGAGCTGCGCGTGCCCGCCTCGCAGCTGCAGCTGCAGCAAAACCTCACGCTCAACGGCGTGGCCATCCCCCGCCCCGCGGGCGGCTTTGCCAGCGCGCAGGCGCTGGCCGACGCCATCAACGCGCAAAAGAGCGCGTCTGGCGTATCGGCCAGCCTGAGCCCGCAAGGCGCCCTGGTGCTGAGCAACACCAGCGGCCAGGACATCCAGGTCAGCACGCCCAACAGCCCGGCCCCCAATGCGCTGGGGCTGGAAAACACCAGCTACGGTGGCCGCGTCACCCTGGAGCGCGCCAGTGGCGACTCGGGCGGCATCGAACTGGGCCTGGGCGTGCTGGGCAATGCCACCACCCTCGCCAAGCTGGGCCTCAACGCCGGCACGACGCTCTCACCCACGGTGCAAACGGCGGTGCTGCAAGGCGGCAGCACAAGCCCGGGCTGGACCGGACTGCCGACGGGCAACGCCTTTGTGCTCAACGGCACCATGCTGGGTGCGCTCAGCCCCGCCAACGGCACCAGCGTGCAGGCCAGCGATGTGGCCAGCTGGCTCAATGCGGCCGGGGTGAGCGGCATCCGCGCCAGCGCCGTCAACGAGATGCGCATCGCGCCCGCCCAGATCCGGCTCAACCAGTCGCTCATCCTCAACGGCGTGACCGTCAGCGCGGGCAACCTGGGCTCGGTCAATGCGCTGGTCGAGGCCATCAACGCCAGTGCCAGCGGGGTTTCGGCCACGGTCGGCACCCAGGGCGAGCTGGTGCTCAGCAACGCCAGCGGACAAGACATCACGGTCGCCGGCCTGACCGGCAATTCGCCCAATGCCCTGGGACTGGCCGGCGGCCGCTACGGCGGCCAGGTCAAGCTCGAGCGCACCGACGGCAGCACCGACCCGATCGAGCTGGGCATCGGCCCCGAGGGCGACCCGGCCACGCTGGCCAAGCTGGGTTTTCGCACCCAGCTGCACATCGAAGGCCAGTCGCCGGAAGACACGCTGCTCTTCGTCACCGGCAGCGGCAACGCCAAACTGGCGGCCAGCTACAGCAGCAGCCCGAGCGATCCGATCGACCGACTGCGCGCGACCCCGATGCAGCTGGTCTTCAGCAGCGCCACGCGCTACCAGCTGATCGACACCCGAACCAACACCGTGCTGGCCGAGCGCGACTTTGACGGGGGCAACCCCAAGGCCACCATCGACTACCAGGGCCTGAGCATCCGCTTCAGCAAGCCCCCGCAGGCGGGCGACCGCTTCACCCTCGATGGCAACCACGATGGCACCGGCGACAACCAGACCATGCTCGCGCTGGTCGAGCTCGAGCGCCGCACCGTGGTGGGCAGCAAGACCCTGGGCGCCGCCTACATCGACCATGTGAACGACATGGGCAACATCGCGCGCCAGGCCAGCATCGTGCAGTCCTCGCTGCAGGTGGTGCACGACCAGGCGGTGAGCAACCGCGACCGCGTCTCGGGGGTCAGCCTCGACGAGGAGGCCGCCAGCCTGATCCGCTTCCAGCAGGCCTACCAGGCCTCGGCCAAGGCGCTGCAGGTGGCTTCGCAGCTCTTTGACACCATGCTGCAAATCCAGTGACGCTGAGGTGAACCCATGAAAATTTCCAACGCCTACATGTTCAGCCGCGCGGTCGACCAGATGACGTCGGTGCAGGAAAAGCTCTCGAAAACCCAGGCCCAGATGTCCGCCGGCAAGCAGGTGCTGATGGCCAGCGACGCGCCCGACCAGGCGGCCAGCATCGAGCGCTACCGCTCCCTGCTGCAACGCCAGGAGAGCTACCAAAACACCATCACGCGCATGACTTCGCGCCTGCAGGCCGAGGAGACCGCGCTGTCATCCGTGAGCAACATGCTCATCCGCATGAAAGAGCTGTCGGTGCAGGCCGCCAACGACACCCTGGGCCCCAGCGATCGCCGCGCGCTGGCCACCGAAATGCAGGGTTTGCGCGAACAGGTGCTGAGCCTGGCCAACAGCCAGGACAGCAACGGCAATTACATTTTTGGCGGCAGCCGCGTGACCAGTGCTCCCTTCGCCGTGGTCGACGGGGGTTCGCCCAGCTACCAGGGCGACCAAAGCCGCATGGAAGTGCCCGTGGGCGACCAGCGCACGGTGATGCTCAACCGCCCGGGCGCCGAGGTGTTTGCCCGTGTGCTGCGCACCGATGACCAGGGCGTGCAAAGCGGCGTGGGGTTTTTTGAGGTGCTCGACCAGTCGATCGCCGCGGTCAAGGCCTCGGACCAGCCGGGCATGCAGCGCGGCATGGCCGAACTCGACACGCTGCTCGGCAACATTAGCCTGGCCCAGGCCCAGGTGGGCACCGACCAAAACGTGCTGCTCGCCCAACAGGACATCGTGACCGACACCACGCTGAGCCTGAAAAACGCGTTGTCGGGCATCGAGGACCTCGATTACGCCTCGGCTGTGGCCAAACTCAACCAGCAAACGCTGGCGCTGCAGGCGGCCCAAAGCAGCTTTGCCAAGATTTCGCAGCTCAATTTGTTCAACTACATCAACTGAAGGCTCAAGTGAAGTCGGCTTCGGTCGATACAAGCCCTTGATCTGCACCCGCCATGAGCACCACCTCCAGCACCAGCGCCAGCAGCGGCAGTTATGGCCAAAGCATCATGACCTCGCTCAGCGCGGGCTCGGGGGTGGACGTCAAATCGCTGGCCCAAAACCTGGTCGACGCCGAAAAGGCCCCGCAGGCCGATGCCATCAACGCCAAGATCAAGAAAAGCGAGGCCCGGATCTCGGGCTACGGCGCGATCAAGTACATGCTCAATGACCTCAAGAGCAAATTCGCCGCGCTGGACGATCTGGGGGATTTCAGCAGCCTGAACACCAGCATCAGCCAGTCAGGCGCCTTCAGCGCCAATGTGTCCAGTGCCGCCAGCGCCGGCAACCACAGCGTCAGCATCAGCCAGTTGGCCCAGGGCCAGCGCAGCATCTCCAGCAGCGGCTTCGCCTCAAGCAGCACCACGCTCTCGAGCGCGCTGACCCTGGACATGACGCTGGGCGGCAGCGCCCTCACCAGCATCACGGTGGCCGCCGGCAGCACCGTGAGTCAGATGGTGACCGCCATCAACAGCACCTGGGGCAGCTCGGGCATCACCGCGCAACTGGTGAACAAAGGCAACGCCGCCACCGACCCGAGCGCACCCTACCATCTGGTGATCAGCGGCCCCACTGGGGTCAGCAACACCTTCAGCCTCTCGGGTCTGGACCTGGACAGCACGCCGATCCAGCAAGCCCAGGATGCCGCTCTGAGCGTGAACGGTGTGGCCATTCAGAGCAGCTCCAACGCGGTCAAGGACGCCATTGCCGGCGTCACGCTCAACCTCACGGCCGTCACCAGCGGGAACGCGAGTCTGAACATGACGCGGGATCTGAGCAGCACCAAAACCAAAGTCCAGGATTTGGTGACGTCCTACAACGACATGATGAGTGTGCTGACGGCCACTTCGGACCCCAAATCCACCCTGGATGTCTACGGCGCCTCCCTGGTGGGTGACTCCACGGTGAGCCTGATCCGCAACCAGGTGCGCAACCTGTTTTTCGGCAGCAGCAGTTCGCCCGGCAGCGTCATCACGTCCATGCGCGACATCGGCATCAGCGTGGACCGCGAAGGCACCATGACGCTGGACGACAGCAAACTGAGCGCGGCCCTGCAAGACCAGTTTGACGACACTGTGAAAATGCTCAGCAACAGCCGGGCGACACCGACCCTGATCCGCGCCCTGGCCTCGGGCTCGGCCGGCGACGCCGTCAAAACGCTGTCGGACATGCTCAAGTACACCGGCACGCTGTCCACCCAAACCGCGAACGCCACCAAGCAACAGGCGCGCTACCAGGAAGACCTGAGCAAGCTGGACGAACGCATGAGCAAATTGCTCGAGCGCTACAACCAGCAATTCAGCGCCATGGAGTCGCTGGTCAGCCAGATCAACAGCCAGAAGACCGGCCTCAAAAACAGCTTCGACGCCATGATGAACCAGTCGAAGTAATTTTTTAGTTCTCTTTTATCACCAACGGCAAAGCATTGCCGCCCGTCCCCTCAAGTTTCCTGGCGTGCCGCCGAATCAACGGTACCGGCACGCCCGTTTGCGGCGTTGCTTCTCCACCGACAACGAAGGAAACGCCATGACCAAGATCACCAACGCAGTGCCTACGGCCGGTGTGGTGCCGTCTGCTGCAGCCCCTGTGCCTGCCACGCCATCATTGGCTGCGGCCGCGACAGCCGAGTTGGCCGTGCCCAAAAGCAATATTCCAAAAATCGATCCTGAGCAAATGCGCCAGCAGCTGCAGCAGGCCATCGAACAGCTCAACGCCGAAATGAAAAAGAGCAATCAGGAGTTGCGCTTTTCCATGGACCACGTGATGGACGTACCGGTGGTCACTGTCCGCAACAGCACCACCGGTGATGTGGTGCGCCAAATCCCCAACGAAGTCACCATCCGTGTCGCGCACAACGTCGACAAACTCAAGGGCTTGCTGTTCAACAACGCAGCGTGATCGCGCGAAAAGAACTCAAGTTTTTGACAAAGCCGTCGATTCACAAAGCAACAGGAAATCGTTTCTGACTTTCTGTCAAAACAGGCAGGTTCTACTCCACTCAGGTTCCTGCCGAACTTTTGAAATTCTCTTCAAGGAGTATGACCATGTCCGTGATCAATACCAACATCAATTCCCTGATTTCGCGTCAGGCCCTGAACGTCAACGCCCGCAGCCTGAGCAAGGCCATGGAGCAACTGTCGACGGGCAAGCGCATCAACAGCGCCGCCGATGACGCCGCCGGCCTGGCCATTGCCGACAAAATGACGGCGCAAATTCGCGGCCTGAACCAGGCGGTGCGCAACGCCAACGACGCGATCTCCATGTTGCAGACGGCCGAAGGCGCCACCCAGTCGATCACCGACATGCTCCAGCGCATGCGTGAACTGGCGGTGCAGGCCTCCAACGGTACCTACAGCTCGGCTGACCTGACCTCTCTTCAGGACGAATATGACGACCTGAACACCGAGATCGAGCGCATCGCCGCCAACACCGAGTGGAACGGCAAGACCCTGCTCGACGGCACCTATTCCGCCAGCGGCATCAGCTTCCAGGTCGGCGCGGGCAGCACCTCGGGCTACACGATCAGCGTGACCTTCAGCGACTTGTCGAGTCTGTCGGGTGTTTCTTCAGCCGACATCAGCACCGACGCTGGCTCGGCCATCGATGCCATCGACACCGCCATTGCGACCGTTGACACTTTCCGCTCCGACCTGGGCTCGAAGATCAACCGCCTGAACTACGCTGCGGACAATCTGACCAACATCTCCACCAACACGGCAGCCTCGCGCAGTCGAATCCTCGACACCGATTACGCGGCCGCCACGACGGAGCTGGCGCGAACGCAGATCATCCAGCAGGCAGCAACAGCGATGCTGGCGCAAGCGAACCAGCAGCCACAGTCGGTGCTTTCGCTGCTCAAGTAAGCGGCAAATGCTTGGCAAAGGCCTCCTTCGGGAGGCCTTTTGCTTTTGGCACAAACATTGCAAGCCGAGATGCATCTCTTGTGCAACGGCAATTATTTGCCACCGAAAGATTTGCCATGAACCTGTCTCCGCCGCTGCAATATGCCATGACCCTGATCAACCGCGCCTTGATGGAGGGAGACCAGGCCGCCCTGCTCGGCGCACTGGAGTCCGTGCCCTTGCCAGAGTTGCTCGGCCAGGACACCCTGGAGAAAGTCAGGGCCCGGGGCAAAAGCGCCCTGGCAATTTTTTTGGCCACCCTGGCCAGCAACAATGAAGTGGAAGTCCCAGCGGCCAGATTCTGGCTGGCCTGCTACCAGTCCGTCAGCCAAAAAGCGCTGTCCCCCGAATTGCAGTCACTGCAGGCAAACAATGTGCTGCGCAAGACGCTCGAAGCCCTGATGAGTACACAGGAGGGCCACAGCCTGACGCAGGCAAGGCTGTGTGGCCAGCCAGACGACTGGATCCACGCCCTGGAACTCGCGGTGGACCACAAGCAATGGGCCTTGGCCCTGGCGGTTTTTGACAGCGCCAGCCCAGCGGCCTTGGCGCCGCAGGCGCACCGACAGGTCTGGCTGCGCTTTTCCAGGCTGCTGGCCCAGCGGCACAACCTCTTCGTGGACAACTCCGGACAGACCCATGTCAACGTGGATTACCGCACATTGGCCGCACTTTACGAACGCTGCGAACGTTATCTTTCAGGACTCGGTCAGAAGAAGGCGGCCATTTCGGTGGCCTATCTGCAAGCCAAGTGCCTGGAGGCGGACAAGCAATTCGACGCGGCGATCCGGGTGCTGCAAGGCATCGGGCGCAGCCAGGCGACGGAACTGAAATCGAGCCTGATCAATGCCGCTCGCTGCGAGTGCAAGCAAGGCAAGATGAGCGAGGCCATCGCGACCCTGGATCGGGTGGTGGAGCGCCAAATCCAGCAGCCACAGAAGGCGCAAGAGCGCGCCGATTGGACGGATACCCTGCAGGGACCAGACGAACACGGTGGCAAACCCTTCGATGTGGCCAAGGCGTCTTTGGCCCTTGCTGATCTGGCCACCCTTTTTGAAACCCACCGAGTGCCCTTCTTCCTCGTTTCCGGCACCTTGCTGGGCTACGCACGCGAGGGGCAATTGCTCAAGCACGACAAAGACATCGACGTCGGTGTGCTGGGCTGGGAGCAGCAATACACCATTGGCATGGCTTTGCAAAAAAGCGCCAAATTCAGCATCTCCACCGATTTCCTCAAGGGCCAACAGGTTTACTACATCCCGATCAGCCACAACGCCACGGGCTTCATCATCGACCTGTTCTTCTACCGTGAAGAAAATGGCAAATACGTGACCGGCGTGGATTTTTTCTTTGGCCACCAACAGACGTTTGCATTCAGTCCTTTCGAGCTGCAGAAGACCGAATTCCTGGGGGTGCCCATGTACGTTCCCAGCGATGTCGACCTGAAGTTGACCGAGAACTTCGGCGACTGGCGCACACCCGATCCTGGCTACATCTCGCACCTGGAAGCGCCCTGCACCGTCAATCCCGGCGGCAAGGACCACATGCTGACGGCGCGGCTGCAGCTCATCAACGCCCTCAACGAACACAAACTGCACAAGGTGCAACGGATCGTGCGCGTGCTGGAAGAGCATGCGCTTTCGCCGTGGGCCATGAAGCCGTCACTGCTTGAAAAGCTCCGGCGCCTCGCGCCGGCAAGCCCTGCGAGCAACACCCAGCCCCTGCCCGTCCAGGAGGTGGCCCATGCTTGATACCCATGGCGTCATCTTGCTCGCGGGCGGCAGTGGTACGCGGCTCGGCGGAGACCAGCCCAAGCAGTTCGTGCGCATCGCCGGCAAGACCATTCTGGAACACAGCTTCGAGGCGCTGCGGCAGCACCTGCCCGACGCGCCCATCGTCATCACCGTGCCCTTCGACGAGGTGGGCAAAGTCGAATGGATGTTCAAGCACGATCCGCGGGTGCAGGTGATTGCCGGCGGCGTCAACCGACAATCCTCCACCCTGCGTGGCCTCAAGGCGCTGGCCAGCCATGCCCCCCACAACGTGCTGATCCACGATGCGGCACGCCCTTTTGTCGACGGACGCATCATCGCCGAGGTGGTGGAAGCCCTGGCTGAGCACGAAGCGGTGGATGTGGCGATGCCGACCGCCGACACCATCATCGCCGAGCGCGACGGCTTCATCGAATCCATTCCCAAGCGCAAGCACCTGCTGCGCGGCCAGACCCCGCAGGCCTTTCGCTACAAGGCCCTGATGTCGTGCTACCAAACGCTGGGCGAGCACAAGCTCGAAGCGTTCACCGATGACTGCGGGATTTTTCTGGCCTGCAATCCGGAGGCGCGCATCCGCATCGTGCGGGGCAGCGAAGAAAACCTCAAGGTCACCTACCCAATCGATCTGATCCTGGCGGACGAGATGTTCCGGCTGCGTTCGCAGTTCAACAGCCTGGACAAGCCCGGCTTCAACCTCAAGGGCAAGCGAGCCCTGATTTTTGGTGGCACGCGCGGCATCGGCAAAGCCATGGCCGACATCCTCACCACCGGCGGCGCCCAGGTGGTGGCGCGCTCGCGCGAGAACGGCTGCGACATCGCCAATGAAGACCATGTTCGTTTCGCCTTTGAACAGGGCGCCGAGCACATGGGTGGCATCGATGTCGTGGTCAATGCGGCGGGCCTACTCGTGCGCGGAAAACTCGCAGAGCAAAGCAGCGATAGTCTGGTTGCGCAAATCCAGGTCAACCTGATGGGCGCGCTGCACATCGCGCGCCACGCCCATGCCTGGCTGCGTCAAAGCCAGGGCTGCCTGCTGTTTTTCGCCTCCTCGTCCTACACCCGAGGCCGCGCGGACTATGTCGCCTATTCAGCGAGCAAGGCTGCCATCGTGAACCTCACACAGGGCCTGAGCGAGGAATGGGCGAGCGAAGGCATCCGCGTGAACTGCATCATCCCAGGCCGCACCGATACGGACATGCGTAGCAGTAACTTTCATAACGAGCAGCAAGACAGTCTGTACAACCCCTACCAGGTCGCCATCTCGGCCTCGCGACTCATCAGCGAGGGCAGCAACGGCGCCCTGGCGCGGGTGCACTGAAGCGCCAAGCCAGGGGCACCGAACCATGAATATCGCTTTCTTTCTCGACGAAGCCAGCCAGGCGATCGACAACGCCATGCAGTGGAACGTCATGTCAGAACTTCGACAGGCGCTGGCCGGAGAACACCGGATCACCATGCTCGATCCGCTCAAGATGGGACTAGAGGCCTCGCGGCAGGCGCTGCTCGCGCAGGACTACGATCTGCTGATCACCTACAACAAAACCGGCACCAACCTGACCGATCCCGACACCGGGCGCAACCTGATGGGCATGCTGGAAAAGCCTCAGATTTCCTGGCTGACCGAGCACCCCGTCACGTTTTTCGATCAGTATAAGCAGACCAATTCACCGTATCGGAATTACATCTTCCCCAGCGAACGACATGCCTTTTTCGCGGGGCAGATGGGCATGCAAGGTCCCTCGCGCGCCATGCTGTTTGGTGCTTCTCTTAAGACCATAGAAGGGACCTATGCGCAGCGGCCCTACGACATCTGCATCGCCGCCCAGTGGCGCGGTCCTGCCGACGCCAATGCCTTCTGGCTCAAGATGGATGCCGAGCAGCGCCGCTTCTTCGAAGACATCAATGTGCTGCAGCATCTCGAGGACCATGGCGATGTGTTCACGGCCTTTCTGGCGGCAGCCGAACACCACCGCGTTCCTCTCGATCGCAAGCAGGATTTCGCACTGGCCCTCAAGGGGCTGTACTGGCACGCTCGCAAGACCGAAAGAATCAAGATGGTTCAGGATCTGGTGGCCTCGGGCCTGAAGATTCTACTGATCGGCGGCGAGGGCTGGAAGCAGGTGCTATCAGACTACAGCCGTGTGCATTTCGTGCCTGCCTGCTCTCACCAAAAGTTGAGCCACTACTATATGCAGGCCCGCGCGGTCGCTTCGACCAACTGCTTTAATGGCGCCAACGAGCGCAGCTTCGATGCCATGTCTTGCGGTGCCATCTCGATCGCGGAGAACTCGCCCACCCTCACGCGACACTTCAAGGATACCGAGGACATCGTGCTCTACCCGCGACTGCATGCGGCCGATGCCGTGCCGCGGATCGTGGCGCTGCTCAGGGACCCCAAAGCCAGCGAGACTGTGGCTCAGCGAGGCCATGAGGCCTTCGCGAGCGCTCACACATGGGCGCACCGAGCTCAGGCATTGTCGTCCTGGATCGAGCAGCTGACCGGCACCGCCGCCCCCACGCCGCTTCCAGCGACTGCGACAACTGTGGCGCTGCGCGCACCATCAGTGGACGGCCCAAGCCCATCGGCTCCCGTGCTGTTTCAGGCTTATGTGGGGCCCGCACAGAAGCAAGCGCTCAGCAGCGCCTGTACACCCTTCGACGCCAGCTATAACAAGCAACCGCACGAGCGGGAGTACCGCCTGTTCAAGGACATCCTCGCGCAAGGCCTGGCCGGCGAGCGCGCCTGGGGCCTGGTCTCTTGGAAGTTTGGCTACAAGACACTGCGCCCGGCCTCGGAATTTTTGACCTTCAGCCGACAAAAACTCGAGGAAGGCCATGACTGCGCGTTCATCAACCCCATGATCGGCAACCAGGCCCTGTTCTCCAATGTCTGGGAACAGGGCAAAGCCGTCCACCCAGGCATGTCGCTGATTACGCGCCAACTGGAAAAGCAAGGCGCGATTGACACCCGGCGTCTGTCGGGGCATAGCGACTTCGCATTTTGCAATTACTTCATCGGCACGCCTGCGTTTTGGGCTGAGTATGTGCGCTACGTAGATCAGGCGCTCGACGGTCTTGAACGCGCCTGCTTTAACGACCCCGAGTTGGCCAAGGCCTGGCGGGGGAGCGCGCACTACAAAAGGGATCAATCTGTCACGATGCAGCCGTTTGTGATCGAGCGGCTCTTTTCAAGCTTCATCGCCGCCCGCTCGGCCCTGCGAGTTGCCAGCCACCCGGTGGCCAAAGGCGATTACGTGCGCAAGTTTGGGTACCACCTCGGAAACGTTCTGGCCAACTGCCATGAGCTCAAACAAGCGGCGATCGCCACGCCCAGTGCACAAAACGTTCAGCGCTGGGACCGCTACCGAAACGAGATTGCCGAGCAAGGGCTGGTGAAGGCCATTTTCAAGATGGACGATCCCAACCCTCAAATGATCGGGGTAGATACCGCCACTGTCCGCGGGGCCGAGGCCCAGCCCGCCTGAGCAATCCTGCGAGCACTCGCAGCGGCTTCAATGCACCCATCCAAACCTGGCCCAAATATTGCTTTAACTCCGTTCATCGATAGGCCCGATGATTTCTGACACCACCATGAATGACTTTTGCGTGTACCCGACCGACTGGATCGAAGATCAATCGCTGCAGCCCATCGTGCGGCAATTGCAGGCGCGGGGCATTGCCACGCACATCGATCGCAGCATGTCCGTCAAAAGCAAGGTGGGCCTGTTCATCGGCCACCAAGAAGGCAACCGGCCGGGGCTGAGCAACTGCCCCATCGTCATGCTGCACGACCTGGGGCAGGCCCACAACAAATGGCCCCACTTCTGGCGCAAGGAGTCCTGGGGTGACTACGCCCATGGCTTGCTGCCCAACCGCATGTGGCTGCGCATGTACGAGGCTTTCGAGGACGCTAGCCGCAAGCCCCGCCATGGCGTGCAGATGCTGGGCTGGCCCAAATCGGACGGCGTGTACCGCAAGCGACAGCAAGATCCAGAGGCGGTCTTCCGGTTCAAGAACCAGCGCTTGTCGGTACTCTACGCCCCTTCGTGGGAATACGACCACCAGCAGGACAAGTTCCTCAACGCCCTCGCCGATCTTCCAATCCACATCTTCATCAAGCAGCAGTACTTCGAAAAGATGGGCCACAACGCCCGCGTCGAGGAAATGATGCATCTGCACAAAAACCGCTGGGACAACGTGATCTTGCTGGATTCCAAGACCCGCATCTTCGACGTTTTGCAGCACACCGACTGCATCGTCTCCGACGAGTCTTCAACCCTGGTCGAGGGCGCCATGGTCGGCTGCGTGCCCATTGGGGTGTCCGACTGGAAGATCCCCGACACCCAGCCGCCGCGCGCGCCGTCGATCCCGTTCACGTGCGTGCAGCAAGTGCCGATGGCGAACCTGCGAGAGACCATCCTGCGCTTGAGCGATGAGCGGTATTTCGCCGAGCAGGTGCGCAAGACCCAGGCTTTCGAGGACTATTTTCCGCCCAACCAGGGGCAGGCCGCCTCGGCGTTTGCCGAGTTCCTCCACGCCCGGATCATCGAACAGCAATGATGCGCCGAGCTACCCTTCCACAGTCCCCCTGCGACAGGAAAGCGTGAACATGAAAGCCCAAGAATATGTTTTGGACCCAGCCTCGGGCGTGCATGTGCGCCCTGCCAATGCAGGTATCGGCTACGCCGATGGCGGCGAGCAAAAGCTGCTGAACATCCTCGATCAGGTCAGCGATAAATCGACTTTCTCGGATGAATTATTGCCGCATATGAAGGACTGGCCCACCGAGTACCACCTCTCGCGCAAGCGCCATCTGATCCTGCGCAACATCGGTATCCAGCCCGGCGATCGCGTGCTCGAACTGGGCTGTGGCTGTGGCGCCATCACGCGTTACCTGCTCGAAGCCGGGGCCCATGTGACTGCGGTGGAGGGTGAAGTGGCGCGCGCGGCGGTCGCCGCCAAGCGCTGTTCAGGCTTCGAGACGGTTCGCTTCATCGCCGATGACTTCCTCAACCTCGAGCTCGAGGGCGGTTTCGACTGGGTGTTGATGATTGGCGTTTTCGAGTACTCACAAAAATACGGCAAAACGGCGGACCGCCAGGCCGAGTACTTGCAGATCGCGCGCCGCCACCTGGCTCCCGAGGGCACGCTGGTGATCGCGATTGAGAACAAACTGGGCCTCAAATATCTCAACGGCGCCACCGAAGATCACAACGGAAAACGTCACTATGGTCCCCACGACCTCTACGAGGACCGCGACATCACCACCTGGGGACGACAGGAGCTGAGGGACATCCTCGCGCGCAACGGCTTTACCCACCAACATTTCAGCGGCGTCTTTCCCGACTACAAGCTGCCCCGGATCGTGCTCGACGAGAAGATCGACCAACAGCCGGCGTTCCGCGCCGAGGAGCTACTGCACTATTCGAGATCACTCGACTACCGCGGCGTTAACGACCGCTTCTTCGACGAAAGTCTGGTCGCCGGCGCCTTACGCAAAAACGGGCTACTGATTGACATGGCCAACTCCTTTTTGGTCACCGCCAAAATGAACTCGCCGCTGCGCCACGACCCTGAGCGACTGGCCATCTCCTACGCCGTAGACCGCAAGGACAATTACTGCACCGAAACAGTTTTTTCAGCACGCAATGGCCAGACACTGGTCGAAAAGCGCAAACTCAAGACCCATCGCCCAGAGCGGGCACGCCTGGCCTTCGCCACCGCAGCCGACGGCGCGCTGATCCAGATCGAGCACCGACCGGAAACGCACCCCCTGCCCTACCACGAGGGCGAGCTGCTCGGCCAAGCTTTCAGCAAAGCCGTCCAGCGCGGCAAGCTGCACAGCGCAGGCGACCTGCTGCAGGAGTGGCTGGCCTACCTGGTGGTGAATTTCGGCTTTCACAGCCGCACCACGGACAGGCCATTGCCCTATGAAAGCCTCAAGGGCCGCATGCTCGCCAATGTGCTGATCGATGGCGACGCTCTCGACTGCGGACCGCAAAACATCGTCATGCGCGACAACCCCGTGGCCTTTGACCTCGAGTGGCGGGCTACTTCGCCGATCCCGCTGGCCTGGCTGCTGACCCGTAACTGCCAGCACATCCTGCGGCACAACCAGGCCCATGGCGCTGCGATGCAGCTGACCGAACTCGTAGGCCTCGTGGCCGAGTACCTGGGCGTCACCGCCACCACCGAGGACATCGAGGAAGGCCAGGCGCTGGAGCGGCAATTCCAGGAAGCCGTCGGCCATGCCGAACCCGCCAACCACATCCGGCTCAAACGCCTGGCCTGAAGCCGGTCCCCCGAGGAGCAAGCCCATGCCCACCGTCTACATTGGAATGACTGTCGATGTCCTGCACCACGGTCACATCAACCTGATCCGTCAAGGCGCCAAGTACGGCGATGTGGTGATCGGGCTGAACACCGACCGCGCCGTGGCCAACCACAAGCGACTGCCCTACCTGACCTGGGAGCAACGGCGCGAGATCGTCGCCAGCATCAACGGAGTCAAAACGGTGGTGCCCCAGGAAACCTGGAGCTATGCCGGCAACATCCGTCAATACCGCCCTGACTACCTCGTGCACGGAGACGACTGGCTCACCGGGCCCGAGCAGCGCCTGCGCGATGAAGCTCTGGAAGCACTGGGTGAGTATGGCGGACAGCTCATCGAAGTACCCTACACCGCCGGTGTCTCCACGGGGGCTATCCTGGCCGACTCCATCCAAGTGGGCACCACGCCGGACGTGCGCCGACGTGCGCTCTCGCGGCTGTTGCGCTCCAAACCGCTGATCCGATTGCTCGAGGCTCACAGCCCGATTTCCGCACTGATTGGCGAGTCGGTATCCGAACACGTGGGCGACGAATATCGCGACTTCGACGGTTTCTGGTCGAGCTCACTGACCGACTCGACCGAGCGCGGCAAGCCCGACATCGAGGCACTGGACATTTCGGCCCGCCTACGCAACGTCAACGACATCTTCGAGGTCACTACCAAACCCCTGGTGTTCGACGGCGACACGGGCGGCAAGCAAGAGCACTTCGAACTCAATGTGCGCTCGATGGAGCGGCTGGGGATCTCCGCCGTCATCATCGAAGACAAAACCGGACTCAAAAAGAACAGCTTGCTGGGCACCGACACCGAGCAGACCCAGGAAGACATTGGCGTCTTTTGCAGCAAAATCCGCGCGGGCCGCGCGGCGCTGATCAGCCCGGACTTCATGATCATCGCGCGCATCGAAAGTCTGATCCTCGAGCGCGGCATGGATGACGCCGTGACGCGCGCGCTCGCCTACGTCGAGGCCGGCGCGCACGGCATCATGATCCACAGCCGCAAGAAATCGCCCGATGAGATCTTCGAGTTCGCGCGCATCTTCCGCCAGCACCATCCGCATGTTCCCCTGGTCGCGGTGCCCACCAGCTACAACCACGTGACGGAAAAGGAGCTCGAGAAACATGGCTTCAATGTGGTGATCTACGCCAACCACATGCTGCGCAGCGCTTATCCGGCCATGAAGACGAACGCGCGCTCGATCCTCAAGCACGGACGCTCACTGGAGATCGACTCCGAGCTCATCAGCATCAACGACATCCTCGAACTCATCCCTGGGACCAAATGAGCATTAGCCCTGACGCCTTCATCGACAGCTTTGCCGAAGCTGGCATCGGCCTGATCACAGGCGTGCCCGACTCGCTGCTCAAGGCCTTTTGCAGCGCCGTGGCCAGCCACTGCGCATCCGCGCAGCACCTGGCCGCCCCCAACGAAGGCGCGGCCATCGGTCTGGCGATCGGCCACTATTTGGCCACCCGCCGCCCAGCGTTGGTCTATCTGCAAAACTCCGGCCTGGGCAATGCCGTCAATCCCCTCGCCTCGCTCGCCTGCCGCAGCATCTACGGCATCCCCATGGTGCTGTTGATCGGCTGGCGTGGCGAGATCGATGCCCACGGACAGCAGCTCGCCGACGAGCCACAGCACCGCCTGCAAGGCGTCATCACGCTGCCACAGCTCGATCTGCTGGGCCTGCCTTACCGGGTGCTCGACGCCCACAGCGATGGCCCGCAGGCGCTGAGCTGGGCCGTTCAGACAGCGCTGGCTCAAGGGCAGCCGGTGGCCCTCGTGGTGCGCAAGGGCGCCTTCGCGAACCCGAGCGAACCCGAGCAAACGCCGGCCGAACCCAATGCCCGCATGGGCCGCGAGCAGGCACTCGAAGGCGTGCTGCGCCATGCACCGGCCGACAGCCCCGTGGTCGTGACCACGGGCATGGCCGCGCGCGAGGTCCATGAGATCCGCCAGCGCTGGCAGCAGCCGACGGGCAGCGACTTCCTCGTAGTGGGCGGCATGGGCCATGCGCTGATGATCGCCACCGCGATGGCCCGGCAAATGCCGGCAAAGAAAGTCCTGTGCATCGACGGCGATGGCGCCCTGCTCATGCACACCGGGGGCCTCGCCCTGAGCGCGCGCCAGGACAACTTGCTGCACATCGTGATCAACAACGAGGCCCACGACTCCGTGGGCGGCCAGGCCACCTGCCACAGCGGCCATGCGCTGGCCCCCATCGCGCAAGCCTTCGGCTACCGCCATGTGGCGCGCGTCGACACCACCGAGCAGCTCGCGCAGGCCGTGGGCCAAGCACTCAAGGCCCCCACGGCGGCCTTCATCGAGGTGCTGTGCCGCTGTGGCCACCGCCCCGAGCTGGGCCGCCCGCAGGCGAGCCCGGCGGACAACCGCGACGCCTTCATGCGCTTTCTCCATGCCTGACCGGAGCTGACCGTGCCCCATGCCCAGACCGATTCCCTGCGCGCGCTGGTGGCGCGCGGCAATGCCGCCAAACCGCTGTTCACGGCGGGACCGGCCAGCCTGCTTGAGGACAACCTCAGAGGACTGCGGCCTTGCTTCGGCCGCAACGACCCCGATTACGCCGAAGCCGAGCAATTTGTGCTGGGCCGCCTGCAGTCGCTCAGCGGCCATGCCCACCTGGTGCGGCTGCAGGGCGCGGCCTCGTTGGCGCTCGAGATCGCGGCGCGCAATTTTCTGCACGGCCGCGTGCTCGTCGTGCAAAGCGGCGCCTACTCTGAGCGGCTGCGCCAGCTGGCAGAGTCAGCCAAGACCTTTCCCGGCGAAGTCCGGGGGGTCGACACCGTGGACCATGCGCAGCTCGACAGCGCCGTCGGCGCATACGACTGGGTCCTGGCCTGCTACACGGAAACCAGCGTTGGCCTCAAGTTGCCGATCCAGTCCCTGCGCCGGCTGACCGATCGCAGCGGCGCGAGGCTGATGCTCGACGCCACCGCCTCGATCGGCCTCGAGCATGACCACGAGCTGGCCGATGTCATCGCCTACAGCTCCTGCAAAGGGCTGTTCGGCTTGACGGGCGCGGCCTTCATCGCCTCGCACAGCCTGCCCGGCCATGCGGTCAACTCTTTCTACCTCGACTACGCTACCCATGCCCAAAAGGGCATGACCGGCCCCTACCACGCCATCCTCTCGCTCGAGCCGGTGCTGCGCCGCCATGCCGAGATCCGCGAGAGCGTGCGCATCAACAAAGCCGAGTTCCAACGCCGCTTTGGGGCTTACCTGGTGCAGCCGCCCGAGTTGCAGCCGCTGTTGTGCACCCAGGTCAGCTGCAAAATCCACAGCCCCCATCCCGGCGCCCTGCTCTATGCCTCGCGCCACCCTATCGCCGGCAGCATCGTCTGCCATCTGGGTGAGGCGCACCTGGGCAGCCAGGCGCGCGGCGATCTGATCGACTGTCTGGAGGTCCAGCCATGAAAAGAATCATGGTCGACATGTCGGCCACCCTGCTGCACCACGGCCACATCCGGCTGCTGGCCAAGGCCCGCGCGCATGGCCGGGTGATCGTGGCCCTGACGACAGACGAGGACATCCTCCGGGTGAAGGGCTACGAGCCCGAGCTCGGCTACGAGGCGCGCAAGGAAATCCTTGAAGCCATCCGCCATGTCGACGAAGTCGTCTCCAGCCCCTGGAAGCTCGACCAGGCTTTTCTCGATTTGCACCGCATCGACCTGCTGGTGCACGGCGACGACAACGCCAATGCGGTCGATAAGGACCGCCTGCTCGTCTTTGCACGCACCGCCGGCATCAGCAGCACCGAGCTGCGGCATCGCGCTTGCCGCGCCCTCGAACAGCAGCAGTCCCGCTGACCGCGCTAAGCGCGCGCCCCACCAGCCCCTCAGGCGGTCTTCACGCCCATGAGGTTGAAGCGGTAGCGCGAGTTCATATAGGCGGGCACGGCGTGGGGGAAACACACCAGCTGTCCCACGCCCAGGTCGCCGAGCCACTGCGCCATTTCAGCGGGCTCGTAGAAGGCGTGCGGGTGGTGCTTGTAGCGTGCCTCGTAAGCATCAGGGTCCTTGGACACGGACCTCCGTGCGCTGTGGTAACTGTTTTGCGCACGCGCATCGTTCACATCGAGCACGCCGATGCGCCCGCCGGGCTCCAGGGCCTCGGCCATGATGGCCAGCACGCGCTGGGCATAGCCAGGATCGGGGAAATACTGAAACACCGAATGCGAGAGCACGACGTCGAAACGCTCGCCGGCAAAGGGGTTGATTACCGCCTCACTGATTTCAAATCGTCCCTGAAGCCAACGCCTGGCGCCGTCGATCAAAGAGGCACTGTAGTCGTAGCCTTGGATCTGGGCGCCGCTCGCGGCCTGGATGGCCTGCAGCAATGCACCCGCACCGCAGCCCACCTCGAGCACGCGGCTGTGGCGCTCGATGCGCAGGCGTCGCACGAGATCATCGACCATGCAGCACCATTGCGCCTCGGTGTAATCGCCGCCGCCCGTGTCGAAGCCGTTCGCACGGATCAGGGCCGCCGGCAATCCCTCACCCGTTGAATCGACTGTTTTGCCCGACCAAACCGCTTGCCAGTTGTTCATTTTCTGCAAACTTCCTGAATGACTAGCCAGACCCTCAGGGGGCCTTGAGTTGCTCGCGCAGCTGCGCCAGCACATCCATGCCGCTGTCGTGCCAGACCTGCGCGCGCAGTTTCTGGTAGGCCGCCAGATAAGTGGGCTGTCCCATTTGGGCACAGGCAAATTTGAGTGCATTGGCCTCGATCGCCTGGGGCATGAAATGGTTGAGCGGCGTTACCGAGCCGGGCAAGGTATACATGTCAATCGCCTTGGAGCGAAACTCGCCCGAGGCCAGCACCAAATTGACCAGGCGCTCCTGCACGAAGATCTTCTGCGGCAAGAACTGCTCGCTGTAGCGGGTTTCGGTCAGCAGCAACTTGGCCAGCGGCCCCTGCCCCGATTCGGCCACGCCAAAGAGTTGCTCGCCCAGCTCGAGCCAGCGCAGCCAAAACCGCTTTTTGGCAATGAAGTAATTGCAAAACACCGTGTTGTCGGAGTGCATCACCTGGCCGGCCAAGTCGAGACCAAGGCTGGCATGGTCGGCGAAGGCCTGCATGCATTCGAGCAGACCCGGGTGGAAGAACTCGCCCTGCTCGAAGGGGTTGGGGAAAAAGCTGCAGAGGTCCCAAAAGGGACTGAAGATCAGCACATCGTGCTGCTGGCCGTGACGGTGCACGAAATCCCGGATCTTTTCATGGTCCAGACCTGTCTTGTGGCTGAAACGGGGCGAGAAGAAGCCGTAGAAGACGTCGTCTTCGAGCGTATGCTGCAGCAAATGCTGGCGCATGGGCCAGTATTCGCGCCAGTCGGGCCGCGCATTCGCGCGGTTGTCCAGCACCATGAACTGCGCGGGCACCTGCGCCAGTGTCTCGGGCGAATAGGCGATGTGGTGCAGGCTCACGCGGGGCGCGGCTGAGGCTTCGGGCGCCGCGGCGGCCAATAATTCGGGCAGCACGGCATGGTCCATGACCTGCTCGAGCGCGGACTGCGGGTTGAAATCCCGCGCGGTTCGGTACGCGAGCGCGAAGGTCCGGGCTTTTTTCTTGAGGTAAACCTCCAGCACCTTGTCTTCGTAGTCCTGCTGGCTGGCCACGGCCAGCTCGGGCGCCTGCGCCGCCTGCAAGAGGCTCAGGCCCATGCGCGAGACCATGGTCCGGCCGTAACGGCTGACCATCGGCAAGCCCGCAGCGATCACGTCGTTGCTCGTGGAGCCGCAGTTGTAGGGATAGGTGTCCAGGTAGACATCGGCCAGTTGGAGGCGCGCGCAGAACTCGGCATGGGCCACGCGCGGCATGAACACGAGCCGCTGCGGCGCCACGCCCGCCTGTTGCGCCGCTTGCCGCAGATTGCGCGTGCCGACCTCGTTGTCGTCAATGAGCCACAGCACCGAGCCCGGGATACGCTCGAGCAGACGCAGCCAGCCCGCGAAAACCTCGGGCGTGATCTTGTAGCTGTTGCCGAAGCTCGCCATGACGAAGGCCTGCTCGGGCAGATGCACTTCGTGGCGCACGACCGGGCGTGCGCCCTCGGCGTAGGACACCATGGGCAAAAAGGAGCCTTCGACATAAGCGGGCTTCTCGCCGAAGTGCACCGCCAGCTCGGGCGGCAGCACCTGGCGGTCGGCGATCACGAAGTCGAACCAGGGCATGCCCGTGGGGCCGATGAAGCCCAGGTATGTGCCCTGCCGAGGCGCGGGGTGCAGGGCGAAAATGCCCGGACGCGCGCCGGCGCTCAGGCCATGCAGGTCGATCAGCACATCGATCTCGTCGGCCAGGATCAGCTCAGCGGCCTGACGATCCGACAAACCCGCAATCGAGCGAAAATGCGAGAACTGGCTCCTGAATTGCTGCCGAAGAGTGGTGTTCTCCTCGCGTGTGTGGTCGTAAGCGTAGAGCTCGTAGCGGTCCTGCGCATGCCCGCGCAGGAAAGGCGGCAGCAAAAAGCCCACCGCGTGCTCGCGAAAATCGGCCGACACATAACCAATGCGAAGACGCTCATGCTGCCAGCGGGCCCCTTGGCACATGCGCTCTTCTTGGTAGCCGTAAGTGCGCGCGACAAAGGCTTGCGAGATGGCCAGCTGCTCGGCCGGCTCTTCGGTCAGCGCCAGCATGGCCAGCGGTGAGGTGTAGCGCCGCATTTCGGCCAAGCTCACGCCCGGCAAAGCTTTATAGACAGGCCACTGGCAGGCCTTCTGGCGGATGTGCACCCAGTGCTGGATGACGCCCGGCTGCTTGGGGTCGATCAGCAGGCTCTGCTCGAGCGCCTGCTCGGCCTGGGCGTAGTTCTTGAGCTGCTCCTGCACGCGGCCGATGTGGTTGAGCGCCATCGTCAGAAATTCGGCGGCAGGCGGCTGCTCCAAAAAGCGCCGCGCTACCACCAGCAGCCAGGCGCTCAGGGCCTCGTTGGTACGGCCCATTTTCTCGCGCAGCAAGCCCAGGTTGATGGCGGCCTGCACAAAGTCGGGCTTGAGCGCCAGGCAGGACTCGTAGGCCTGCTCGGCTTCCTGCATGCGCCCTTGCGCTTGCAGCAAGCCACCAAGGTTGAACAGGCTGAAATGCTTGTCGGCAGCGGGCGCCAGGTTGATCCAGAGGGCGCTGAGGTTGGCCGCCGCCCGGATCTCGCCCATGCCTTCCAGACTCTGGACGTGGCGCATCAGTTCGAGCTGCGAGAAGCGACCTTCTCGGATGTCGCGTTCCAGTTCGGCGTTTGGCGTGGCAGACACGAGGCCGGGGGCTTTGTCTGGCGGGATCAGTGCTGTGTTCATGGTGGAAAGGGACGCACGCAGGCGGGCGCCCATGGGCGGAGACTCCACAGCAAAAGCACGTTTCATGCCCGCATGGATGGGCGCTGGAGCGGCAAGCGCTTGCCAGCGGCGCCGGCTCCTGGCCCGACCACAAGCCCATTATTGAATTCCAATGGATTCAATTTCTGTACAGGTTTTGCGTTGGCAAAAAATTTGCTCATTACCGCTCAACTTTTCAGACCACGCACCGATAACCAAATGACGCCAAAGCCGACAGGCTGGGGCAGCATTTTTCCATGGTGATGTCGCAGTCATCGGCTCAAAGGACACCTTATGTCATTGATCAGCTCTATTTCAGCCAACCAGATTTCGTATCTGTCCACCGCACAGATACGGGATCTCTCAACGGCCGATGTCCAATTGCTGTCCACTGCGCAGATCGCTCAAATGACCAGCGTCCAGATCGCGGCCATTGAAAGCCGTGACCTGCTGGTGCTCAGCAGCAGCCAGATCAGCGCCTTTGACGCTTCCAATTTCTCCGACGGCATCTTGGTCTACAACAAACTGTCGCTGATCTCGGCTGCACAGGTCGGCGGTCTGACAACCGCGCAAATCAATGCTTTCACCTCGGATCACCTGGCATATCTGGACACTGGCGATATCGCCAAGCTGTCCACTGATCAGCTCAACAGCTTTCAAACCGACGTGATCGCCACACTCAGCTCCCGCCAGGTGCAAGCACTGACCACGCTACAGCTGTCGGGACTGAGCACCGATCAGTTCTCCAACTTTTCGACGGGGAGCCTGCAAGCACTGACCACGGCGCAGATACGCGTGCTCAGTTCCGACCAGCTCAACAGCTTGAGCAGTGATCAGCTCGGTACACTCGAAACCCGTGATGTGGCGGCGCTGACCTCCGCGCAGGCCGGCGCCATGACCACCAGCACCTTGCTCGCTCTCAGCACGGCACAGGCGCGCGCGCTGTCGAGCGCCGCACTCAATGCCCTCAGCAGCGAGCTACTCACTTCGCTGGGCACCGAAACCATACAAGCCCTCACAACCGCCCAGATTGCGAACCTGTCGACGCTACAAACCTCGCTGCTGTCCACCGACCAAATCCAGGCCCTGTCCACGGGACAGATCATCGCGTTTGGCACCCGGCAGATCATCGCGCTGACCTCTGCCCAGCTCAACAACCTGGAAAGCCGCGACCTGCAGGTGCTCAGCTCCAACCAGCTCAAGAGCCTCACCTCGGGCCAACTGGGCAATCTGACCACCGATCAGCTGAATTTGCTGACCACCGCCCAATTCCAGTTCCTGGGGACCAGCCAGATCAGCAGCTTTGGCTCCGACCAAATCAACAACCTGGGCAGCGATGACCTGCAGGCCCTGACCACCGCCCAGGTTCGCGCCCTGACCACGGCACAGCTGAGCGCACTGAGCACAGCGCAGACCGCCTTGCTCGAAACCCGGGATGTGGCCGCACTGACCTCGGTGCAAGCAGCGGCCCTGTCCACCGACGCCATTGCTGCGCTGACCACGGCGCAAGCTCTCGCCCTGACCACGGCAGCACTCAACGCCCTGACCAGCGACCAGGTACTGAGCCTGGCCACCGATGACATTGCTGTATTGAGCACTTTGCAAATCAGCAAGCTCAGCACCCAGCAGCTGGCCCTGCTGTCAACTGACCAGATCACGGCACTTACCACTGCCCAGGTGCGGGCACTGACCACTGCCCAACTGGCGGCCCTGACGTCCGAGCAGCTCAACAACCTGGAGAGCCGCGATCTGCAAACCCTGACCAGCGCCCAAATCCGCGCGCTGACTACCGCCCAACTGCCCAAGCTGAGCACCACCCAACTGGGTTTCTTGACCACAGCACAGATCCAGCAGATTCAAAGCGCTCAAATCCAGGCACTGACCTCCGACCAGCTCAACAGCATGGGCAGTGACAATTTGCAGGCCTTGACCACGGCACAGGTCAAAGCCCTGACCACGGCGCAGATGGGCACCCTGAGCAGTGCTCAGGTGGCTTTACTCGAAACCCGTGACGTGGCCGTTATGAGTACCGCACAGGCGGCAGTGCTCAGTGCCGAGGCGATCGCAGGCTTCACCTCTCAGCAGATCAAAGCGCTGGCCAGCGCCGTACTTAATGCGCTGACGAGCGCCCAAGTGGCCGCCCTTGAGACTGAAGATCTGGCTGCGCTAAGCACGCTGCAAGTGAGCAAACTCAGTTCCAGCCAGCTGGCTTTGCTGAGCACCGAGCAGATCCAGGCACTGACCACAGCCCAGGCTCAGGCCCTGACAACCTCCTTGGTAGCGGCATTGACCTCGGACCAGCTCAACAACCTCACGAGCGATGTGCTGCAGGCACTGACCACCGATCAAGTCCGCAAACTCACCACGAACCAACTCAGCGCCCTGAGCAGCACGCAGCTGGCGCTGATGGAGAGCCGTGACATTGGGGCTTTGACCGCCAGCCAGGCCCAGGTGCTAAGCACTTCGGCCATTGCCCAACTGAACACCGCCCAGGCAGCCGCTCTGTCTACCGCAGCGCTCAACGCCCTGACCAGCGATCAGTTGGCAGCCTTGACTTCGGATGTGGTGGGCGCTTTATCGACCCTGCAGATCAGCAAGCTCAGCACCGACCAGCTGGTGCTACTGAGCACCGATCAGATCACAGCACTGAGCACCGCCCAAGCGCAGGCGCTGAGCACGGCGCAACTGGCGGCCATGACCTCCAAACAGCTCAATGCCCTTGAAAGCGATGACCTCAAGGCCCTGACCACAGCCCAGGTCCGCGCCTTGACCACTGCTCAGATCGGAAAACTCAGCAGCGATCAGACAGCCTTGCTCGACACCCGACAAATCGCCGCACTGACCTCCTCCCAAGCTGCGGCTCTGTCAACCGATGCCATCACCGAGTTGACCACGGCCCAGGCCAGGGCGCTGACCAGCGCCGCTCTCAATGCGCTGAGCAGCGCTCAGCTCGCCGCACTGGAGACGACCGATGTTGCGGCCTTGAGCACGGCACAGATCGCCAAGCTTGCCACCCGCCAGCTGGCCCTGCTCACCAGCGATCAAATCATCAGCCTGAGCACCGACCAAGTCCAGGCGCTGGGCACGGCCCAAGTCAGCGCGCTGACCTCGGAACAGCTCAACAACCTGGCCAGTGACGACCTGCAGGCGCTGACCACCGCCCAGGTGCGTGCCCTGAGCACGACACAAATCAGCAAGCTCAGCAGCGATCAAATCTCGCTGGTTGAGACGCGTGACATGGCTGTCTTGAGCTCGGCCCAAGCCATGGCTCTGTCGACCGATGCGATTGTCCAGCTGACCACCGCTCAAGCCGCCGCGCTGAGCTCCAGTGCCTTGAACACCTTGACCAGCACCCAACTGGCGGCCATGGAAACCGCCGACGTGGCGGCCTTGACGACCGCTCAGGTGGGCAAGCTCTCGACGGCCCAACTCAAGCTGCTGAGTACTGAGCAGATTGCGGGCTTGAGCACCGCTCAAATGGCCACGCTGAGCACGGCACAACTGTCCGTCTTAACCAGTGAACAACTCAACAGCCTGGAAAGCGCTGACCTGCAAACCCTCAGCTCCACGCAGCTGCGCGCGCTGACCACGGCTCAGGTCAATAAACTGAGCACGGACCAATTGGGCGTGCTGTCTACTGACCAGCTCACTGCGCTGAGCACCCGCCAGATCGGCGCGTTGACCACAGAACAGCTCAATGGCTTGTCGAGCCTCAACCTGCAGGCGCTGACCTCAGATCAGATCCGTGCATTGTCCACGGCCCAAGTGTCCAAGCTGGCGACCGATCAACTGGCCCTGCTGACCACGGGACAGATCCAGTCTCTGAGCACAGCACAAGTGCTCGCCCTGACCTCCGACCAGCTCAACAACCTGACCAGCGATGAGATCCAGGCGCTGACCACGGCACAGTTCAAAGCCCTGAGCACCGACCAGATCAGTGCCTTGAGCAGCACGCAGGTTTCGCTGATGGAAACGCGTGATGTAGCGGCCCTGTCCTCCAGCCAGACCAAGGTTCTCAGCACGGACGCCATTGCTGCATTGAGCACTCACCAAATCCAGGCTCTGAGCACGGCTGCGCTGAACACCCTCAGCAGCGCCCAACTCGCCGCCCTGGAGGTCGATGACGTTGCAAAACTGAGTACCGCACAGGTGAGCAAGCTCAGCACCGCCCAGCTGGTCCTCCTGAGCACCGAACAACTGGCCGCCATGTCGACCGACCAGGTCCAGGCGCTTACCACATCGCAGGTCGCAGCCCTGACGTCCGACCAGCTCAATAACCTGAGTACTGCGCAGCTCGATGCCCTGACAACGGCCCTGGTCAAGGCTCTGACGACCACACAAATCAGCAAGTTGAGCGCGACTCAGCTCGCAGCCATGGCCACTGACGATGTGGCGGCCCTGAGCTCATCACAGGTCGCCTCGTTGTCGACCGAGGCGGTGCAAGCACTGACCACCGAGCAGATCACAGCGCTGAGCAGCGCCGCCCTCAACGCCTTGAGCTCGACCCAGCTGGCCGCACTCGAGGTCGAGGATGTGGCGGAGTTGACGACGGCGCAAGTGCGTAACCTCAGCACCCAGCAGTTGACCCTGCTGAGCACCGACCAGATCGTGGCATTGACCACCGAGCAGGTGCAGGCGCTGAGCACACTGCAAGTGGCCTCCCTGACCTCCGACCAGGTCAACTACATGGCAACCGACGACCTGCAGGCCTTGACCACCGCCCAGATCCGGGCGCTGACCACCGCACTGATCAGCAACATCAGCACCGACCAGATCGGTCAGTTCACCACCGAACAGCTGGCCGCACTGACCAGCAGCCAGACGGCGGTGCTGAGCTCCGACCAGATCGGCCAGCTCACCAGCGACCAGTTGACGGCCCTGCCGTTCTGAAGGTGCTGATCCACTTCATGAACATGGCGCGGCCCAGCGCGGTTTTCATGGACACTAGACACCTGATCAACCGACGACAGGGGCCGATTTGGGAGACCTTCGCTTAGGCATCTGCACCATCCAGCGCGACCGGGCGCGCTGGTTGCCCGAATGGGTGGCTTTTCATCATGCCGCTGGCTTCAGAAAGTTCTACATCTTTCTGCACCGCTGCTCAGACGATTCGGAGGCTGTGGTTCGACGTCTGCAGCAGCGCTTCGATATCCAGTGCTTTGTGCTGGGCGCTGATGTGGCCCGCCCACAGCTGGCGGCCTACCAGCACGCCTACCAGACGTTCAACCACGAGGTGGACTGGATGGCCTTCATCGATGGCGATGAATTCCTGTTTGCCCCCGATGGGGGCGGTCTTCAGTCTGTGATGCGCCGCTACCAGTACCAAAAGGTTTCCTCATTGGGTGTCTGGTGGGTTTGCTATGGGAGCAACGGACATGTTCGAGAGCCTGAGGGCCTGATCATTGAAAATTATCAAACTCGACCCGAGCTGTCTCATTTGAACAATCGGCACTTCAAGTGCATCGTGCGTGGGCACCAGGGCGATGCGGTGTCGGTGGGCATGAATGCCCACACCTTCAACACGCGCTACGGCACGGTGGACGAGCATCTGCGCCCTTTGCAGGGAGGCTACATGCCCGAAACCGAGCCCACCTACGATCTGCTGCGGATCAACCACTACGTTTGCCAGAGCCTCGAATACTTCAAGACCTTCAAACAGCACAGCGGCATGGCCGATGCGGGTGCCAACGCGGTCAGATCCGATGACATTTGGCACCGTGACAACATCAACGAGGTTCATGACGCTGCAGCACTGTGCCACCTCGACCAAGTCAAGGCCTTGCTCCAAATCGCCTGAGGCCACTCGCGCTGGCATCCTAATTGCTACTTCCTCTTCAGATTCCGCCGGCATGCCGACAGCACCGGCCCACAGACTCTGAAAAAGGAACCAAGGTATGCAAAAGTCGATCGCCCACCTGATGGAAAAAGCCCTGCCGGCATACATTGGCCGCTTGCCTCAGGATCCTGCCCAATATTCGCCAGCCGACATCCGCATCGGCATCCAGCACCTGCTGAGCTGTCAGGAAATGGACCTGGCGCAAGCCCTGGCCGACGCCGGCCTGGCCCTGCACCCCGACAGTGAAGACCTGCTGGCGATGGCCGGCCTGATGGCCTTGACCCAGCAGAACTGGGTGGAAGCCGTGCAGCTGCTCGAGCAGCTGCTGACCGTGCAAGGCCCGCTGGCCCCCGCCATGACCTACAAGATGCTGGTGCGCGCGCTGCGCTGCAACCTGGATCTGGCCCGTGCGCAGCGCATCCTGACCCAGGGTCTGGCGCAATGGCCGGGCGACGCCGAACTGCTGCACGAGCAAGACGATTTCCTGGATGGCCCGGCCATCATGCCCGCCCCGGGCATGAGCAACTGAACACCCCCAACCGGCCAAGGCAAGACCTTGCCGCTGCGCGGCAAACCCTGACCCGCAAGGCCCGTTGACTCCTGGAGAGGAACACCCCATGTCCGTCATCAACACCAACATCAAAGCGCTCTACACCCAGAACGCGTTGCTGCGCACCGAACGCAACCAGTCCGAAGCCATGCAGCAGCTGGCCACCGGCAAGCGCATCAATTCGGCACGCGACGATGCCGCCGGCCTGGCGATTTCGCAGCGCATGACGCAGCAGATCCGCAGTCTGAACATGGCGGTGAAGAACGCGGGTGACGCCATCTCCCTGATCCAGACGGCCGAAGGCGCCACCGCCAGCATCACCGACATGCTGCAGCGCATGCGGGAGCTGGCGGTGCAGTCGGCCAACGCCACCAATGCCGACGACCAGCGCGGTTACCTGGACCTGGAATTCCAGCAGCTCAAGCAGCAGATCCAGTCGATCTCCGAGCAGACCCAGTGGAACGGCTTCTCCATCCTCAATGGCACCGCAGGCGCCCCGGTGGGCGAGCGGCCGGTCTACAAGGTCACGTCGGTGGCCCAGTTTTCCTCGGACATCGGCTACGCCGCGACAGCCAGCACCCAAGACAATGCCGGCGACCTGAGTTTCAGCGACTCCCTGGCCAAAGCCGGCACCTTGAACATCACGGTCAACAGCGACGACGAGGCAACAGCCACTTTGACTTTGCCCGACGGCACCACGCACACCCTGACCGGCACGTCGGACAGCACCAACAAAACCATCACCTTCACCGACACGATCTTGACCGACGGCGACGGCGATTTTGTGATCACCTCCACCGGTGACGACGCCGAGGCCTTCACCGGACAGAGCCTCACGGTGAATCTGGCACTCTCGCCGGCCACCCAGCCGACGGTGATGGCCAACGACACCATCATCAACGGCGTCACGATCCCCATGACCACGGGGACCGTCGACAAGCTCTCCACCGGCTCTGCATCGGCCAGCACCATCGCCAAGGTGGCGGCCATCAACCAGATGACGCCCGACACCGGCGTGATCGCCACCATCAACCCGACCACCATGTCGGGCGCGGCCATGAGCGGCTCTGCCGTCGTCAAGGGCACGGTGACGGTCAACGGCTACACCACGGAGCTGTTCAGCACCAGCGAAAACAACCTGCGCGAAAGCCGCAACACGGTGGTCGCTGCCATCAATGCGATCAGCGCGCAGACAGGCGTGATGGCCATCAACAGCGACACCGATGCGCGTGGCATCAGCCTGGTGGCAGCCGACGGCCGGAACATCGAGGTGTCTTTCAACACCGCCGACACGGCGGCCGATTTCTCGGCGCGCACCGGCCTCAAACAAGGCCTGCAAACCGGCTCGTATTCCCTGGAAAGCAGTGTGCAAGGCCCCATCGTGGTCACGAGCACGGGCACCTGGCAAAACGCCGGTCTGCCGCCAGGCAACTACACCGCCAACACCTCTTCCTTCACCTCGGCCCCGCGGCCGGTGGTCGAGGCGCCGGACTCTGGCTCTCCCGCCATCGAAACCCTGGGCGATGGTGACCTGGTGATCAACGGGTTCGCCATCCGCGGCGCCGTGGCCAGCGACGACACCCGCAGCTCCACCACCGCGGCGACCAGCTCGCGCGCCGGCAGCGCCATTGCGATCGCCGCCGCCATCAACGAACGCAGTGCCGACACGGGCGTGATCGCCATCGCCAGCCCCGCGGTGACCGAAGCCACGGCGGGACCCAGCACCAGCAACAGCGCCTCGCCGGCCCACCTGTTCATCAACGGCGTGGACGTGCAGATCACCCTCACGGCCGACGAGACGGCCACCGATCGCCTCAACAACATCATCACCGCCGTCAATCGCCAGCAAGGCATGCATGGCGTCGTGGCCAGCGCCACGGCCGATGGCCGCCTGCACCTGGAAACCAGCGACGGCCGCAACCTCTCCATCTGGTACGACAGCACCGCCATTGGCGATGGCAGCGAATTGGGCCTGACGGGCAGCGCCGCCACCGGCATCGAAGACGGCACCTCCGCCAGCACAGGGGCCAGCACGGTTTACGGCACGGTGCGCCTGCAGTCGGACCAACCCATCACCCTGACCCCGGGCAACAACGGCTTCACCAGCGAAGGCGACTTCACCAGCCTGGGCTTCCAGGAGGGCACTTTCGGCGGTGAAGTCGACAACGCCACCAGCAAGCTGACCCCGCCGCGCACTGGACGCCTGACCTTCCATGTGGGCGCGGCCGCCTCGCAGGTGATCAGCATCGACCTGGCCGACTACGGCAGCAAGGGCCCCATCACCAGCGAAGTCACCGGGGATGTGGACGTCACCGACCCCAGCAAGCGCACCATCCGCATCGACACCGTCGACACGGCCACGGCCATGCTCGACAAGCTCGACACGGTGCTCGACCGCGTGAACGCCAACCGCGCCACCATGGGTGCGGTGATGAACCGCCTCGACTACGTCATCGACAACCTGTCGAACGTCTCGACCAACACCGAGGCCTCGCGCAGCCAGATCGAAGACGCGGACTACGCCAAGGCCTCGACCGCCCTGGCCAAGACACAGATCATGCAGCAGGCCGCCACCGCGGTGCTGGCCCAGGCCAACCAATCGCTGCAGACGGTGCTCAAACTGCTGCAGTAAGGCCCACACCGATGAGCGCGACAGATCCCACCGGTACGCGCGGCCCCAATTGCTGGCAGTGCCAGTTTTTTGCGATCAGCTGGCACCCGCGCATGCCCTACGCCTGTCGGCGCATGGGCTTCAAAAGCCAGGTCTTGCCCGCCATCGAGGTGCTGCGCACCGACGGCCAGCCCTGTCGTGGCTTTGTGCAGCGGGCGCCCGCGCCAGGCCAAGCCGCGCCGCCCCAGCCGGTCTCCAAGCAGCCCCTGCGCCTGAGCTCGACACAGAGCTGGCAGGCCTGAGCGCGCGGCCAGGTGTCGACCATCCGTCGACATTTCAAAACAATGTTTCTTTGGTTTTTAAAAAGCATATCCAGGTATTCTTTTTAAATTGGCACAGCTGTTGCTTTCCATGTTGCACTTCCATTCACAAGAAGCAGGAACAACATGCGTGCAGCACCCCATCCCCACCAAGGTTTCTGGCTTGACCGCCAGGAAGGGCTGACGTCCACCCACAGCAGCGCCCTGGCCCAGGCCGGCTTGCATGTGCAGCCTGTGACCGACTGGTCGACGCTGCAAACGGTGCTGCCGGGCCAATGGCTGGCGGTGCGCCTGGACCACCTGTCGGAGGTGCAATCGCTGGGCCAGTGGCTGGGCCAGCTGCCCACGCCCCTGCCCGTGGTCGCACGCCTGCCGCGCGACGCCATGGCGCTCACGGTCGCCGCCATGAAGGCCGGCGTGCACCATGTGCTGCCGCAGGACGAGTGGTCGGTGGCGGCCTGGCGTGAAGTGTTTCAGCCTCAGCCTGAGCACGCACCCACCGACACGGCCGCGAGCGCCCCTGCCCCCACCCCCGCCACCCCCAAGCGCAGCGCCGTCTACGTCGACCCGCAAAGCCGTCACCTGCTGGCCCTGGCCCAGCGCGTCGGCCAGGCCGGCGTGACGGCCCTGATCGAAGGCCCCACGGGCGCCGGCAAGGAGGTGCTGGCGCGCGTGCTGCACGAGTCCTCGCCGCGCGCACGCGGCCCCTTTGTGGCCCTGAACTGCGCCACCCTGCCCGAGCAGCTGATCGACGACATGCTGTTCGGCCACGAGAAAGGCGCTTTCACCGGCGCCCAGGGCACGCACCGCGGCCTCTTTGAGCAGGCCCAGGGCGGCACCATTTTTCTGGACGAGATCGGCGAGATGCCGCTGCACCTGCAGGCCAAGCTGCTGCGCGTGCTGCAAGAGCGCCAGCTCACGCGCCTGGGCAGCGAGCGCCGCATCGAGCTCGATGTGCGCGTGATCGCCGCCACCAACAAAGACCTGCGCGAAGCGATCGCGCTGCGCGAGTTCCGCGAAGACCTGTATTTCCGCATCAGCACCTTCAAGCTGCGCATCGCGCCGCTGCGCGAGCGCGCGGGCGACATCCTGCCCCTGGCCGCCTGCCTGCTGCAACGCCTGGCGCCCGCCGGCCAGGGCGCCTACAGCCTGCACCCGCAGGCGCAGGCCCTGCTGCTGGGCTACGCCTGGCCCGGCAATGTGCGCGAGCTGGAAAACGTGATGCAGCGCGCCGTGGTGCTGTGCGCCGACCAGCAAATCCGCCCCGAGCACCTGATGTTCGACGCCCCGCTGGCCATGGCCCAAGCGCCGGCCGCTGCCCCGAACGCGGTGCCCGCCGCTCCCCTCGCCGCGGCCCCCCTGCCTCCCGCGCAGGCCGACTGGTCCGCCGCGCTGCACAGCCCGGCGCCCAACGTCACCACGCCCGAGCCGCTGGCCGAGCGCCTGCACGACGCCGTGCGCCACAACGAGCACCAACTCATCCTGGCCGCCATCGAGGCCACCAACAGCCGCATCGAGGCCGCGCGCAAGCTGGGCATCAGCCCACGCACGCTGCGCTACAAACTGGCCAAGCTCAAGGCCCAGCCGCTGGCCATGACCGGCACCTGAGGAGCGCGCGATGATCAGCAAAATCAATTCCCAGGCCAACATCCAGTCCATGCTGGAGACGCTGCGCACGCACCAGGCGCAGGCCGCCAACGGCACCGGCGCCAATGGGGCCGTGGGCGACGCGCAGCGCGTCGACTTCGGCCAGAGCATCCAGAACGTGCTGAACCAGGTCAATGCCGCACAGCAGCACAGCCAGCAGATGATCGGCCGCTACGAGCGCGGTGAAGACGTGCCGCTGACCGACGTCGTGCTCGCGATGCAAAAGTCTTCGCTGTCCTTCGAAGCCACCCTGCAGGTGCGCAACAAGGTCATGAAGGCCTACGAAGACATCCTGAACATGCCGGTGTAATCCGATTTGAAAGACGACTGACATGGCAGCCACCACCACCGCAATGCAGCCCGGCCTGATGGCACCGGGCATGGGCAACGGCCCGGCCAACCCGGCCCCGGCCACCACCGGCGGCGCCCTCGCCGCCACCGATCCCGCGGGCGGCGCGCTTACCGCTGGCGCCGGTGGCGTGCTGGCGCCCGTGAAAACCTGGGCCGCGCAGCCGCAGGTGCGCAAGGTGCTGCCTTACATGCTGCTGGCCATCGCCTTGCTGCTGTTCGGCCTGGCCTACAGCTGGATCAACGCGCCCACCTACCGCCCGCTGCTGGGCACCGTGCTGAGCGAAGCCGACCAGCAGTCCGCGCTCGAAGCGCTGCGCCAGGCCGAGTTCAAGCCCGTGCTCGACCCGGCCTCGGGCCAGATCACCGTGCCCGCCAGCCGCTACCACGAGGCCCGCCTCTTCCTCGCTTCCAAGGGCCTGCCCAAATCCGGCCCCGCCGGCCTGGACGGCCTGAAGGACCAGTCGGCCATGACCACCAGCCAGTTCATGGAGCAGGTGCGCTACGTGGCCGCGATGGAGCAGGAACTCGCGCGCACCATCTTGCAGATCCAGAGCGTGCAGCACGCCCGCGTGCACCTGGCCATGCCCAAGCAATCGGCCTTTGTGCGCGACAAGACGCCGCCCAAGGCCTCGGTGGTGATCACGCCCTTTGCGGGCCGCAGCGTCACGCACGACCAGGTGCAGGCCTTGATCCACTTGGTCTCGTCCAGCGTGCCCAACATGAGCTCGAACAACGTGACCGTGGTCGACCACCAGGGCAAGCTGTTCACCGAGTCGAGCACCGAGGCGGCGCTGGGCATGACCGCCGCGCAGGCGCAGCACAAGCAAAAGCTCGAAGAGCTCTACCGCCAGCGCGTCACGCAAATCCTCTCGCCCATCGTGGGCGACGCCAATGTGCGCTCGCAGGTCAACATGTCGCTGGACTTCACGCAAACCGAGTTCACCAGCGAAGACTACGACCGCCGCGACAAGGGCCCGAAAACCCGCTCCGAATCGCTGAGCGAGGACAAGACCTCGCAAAAAGAGGCCGCCGGCGTGCCGGGTTCGCTGTCGAACACCGCGCCGCCCACGCCGACCACCACCACCCAAACCACCACCAACACCCCGGTCGGCGGCGACACGCAAGGCACCGCCACCACCAACTCGCGCGCCACCCGCAACTTCGAGCTCGACCGCTCGGTGCGCCATGTCAAGGAAGCGACGGGCACCGTCGACCGCCTGAGCGTGGCCGTGGTGATCAACGAGCGCCCGCCGATCCCGGGCACCAAGAACGACAAGGGCGAAGTGGGCGAGCCCAAACCCAACCCCTACACGGCCGAAGAGCTCGAGCAGATGCAGGCGCTGGTGCGCGGTGTGGTCGGCTTCAGCCAGGAGAGGGGCGACGTCGTGACCGTGGTGCAAGCCAAGTTCGAGCCCGAGCAGGTGATCGACCTGAGCATCCCCTGGTACAAGGACGACGCCGTGCTCAGCAACCTCAAGAGCGCGCTGCTGGGCCTGCTGTTCCTGGCCTTCCTGATGACCGTGGTGCGCCCGGCCGTGATGGCCGCGCTCAAGAAAGACGAGCCCGTGGCCGACCCCGCGCTGCTGGCCGGCCCGGCCGCCGCACTCGCCGACGGCGAGCTGTCCGAGGCCGACCTGGCCAACATCCAGCTCGGCGAAGGCGAGACGCTGGAAGACATCAAGGCCAAGCTCAAGCCCAAGAAGTCGAACATCCCGCTGGAAATGCTGGACACCGCCAACACCTACGACGACAAGGTGGCGCTGGTGCGCATGATCGTGGCCGACGACACGGCGCGCGTGGCCAGCGTGCTCAAGAACATGATCAAGGGCGTCTGACGCTCCGAAAGGCCACACCATGGCAGACACCGCACTCACCGAAGCCGAAGCCGCCGCGCAAGCGGCGCTGCAGCAAGAACTCGCCAACATGACCGGCGTGCAGCGCGCCGCCGTGCTCATGCTGCTGCTGGGCGAGCAGCAGGCGGCCGAACTCATCAAGTACATGGACCCCAAAGAGGTGCAAGCCCTGGGCGGCGCCATGGTGCAGGTGGCCGACCTCTCGCAAGAAGCCGTCAACGCCGTGCTCGACGAGTTCGTGGCCACCATCAAAAAGCAAACCAGCCTGGGCCTGGGCACCAGCGACTACGTCGAAAAGGTGTTCAAGCGCGCGCTCGGCGAAGACAAGGCCGCCTCGGTGCTGGGCCGCATCATGCCGGGCCAGAGCAGCAAGGGCCTGGACATCCTGCGCTGGATGGACGCGCGCTCGATCGCCGACATGATCCGCGGCGAACATTCGCAGGTGATCGCCATCATCCTGTCGGTGCTCGAACACGAGGTGGCGGCCGACGTGCTGAACTTCCTGCCGGCCTCGGCCCGCCCCGAAATCATCCAGCGCGTGGCCAGCCTCGAGACGGTGCAGCCCGCCGCCATGGAAGAGCTCGAAGCCATCATGAAAAAGCAGTTCGCCAACAACTCGAGCGCCAAGTCCTCGAGCTTTGGCGGCATCAAGGCGGCGGCCAAGATCATGAACTTCACCAAGACCGAGCTGGAGTCGCAAATCATGAGCGGCCTCGAGCAGATCGACGCCGACCTCACGCTCAAGATCCAGGACAATATGTTCACCTTCGAGAACCTGACCGGGGTGGACAACCGCGGCATCCAGGTGCTCATGCGCAACGTCGAGCCCGAGCTCCTGATGACCGCGCTCAAGGGCGCCAGCGACACGGTGCAGGGCAAGTTCTTCGACAACATGTCCGAGCGTGCGCGCGGCATGTTCCGCGACGACATGGAGGCCATGGGCCCGCTGCGCATCGCCATCGTGGAAGACGCGCAAAAGCAGATCATGCGCATCGCGCGCAAGCTCTCGGACGCGGGCGAGCTGGTGCTCGGCGGAGGGGAAGACTTTGTCTAACCAGCGCAGCCCCGTGCACGCGGCGCGCACCGCCGCCTCCTCGGCCTGGAAGCCGATGGACTTCCTGGCGCTGGCGCAAAGCAAGGACAGCTTCAGCCAGATCGAGCTGCGCAGCAGCATCGACGGCGGCTTTCACCGCGCGCGCATCGAGGCCATGCCCGACAACAGCCTGCGCGCCCCGGCGCGCTG
>JACCEE010707760.1_pt1 | contig 54451 bp, 51 predicted proteins | sample 7449931 | NCBI WGS metagenome assembly JACCEE01 (sample SAMN15323457, study PRJNA562643) | freshwater metagenome | isolation source: river surface water | place: USA:Blue River Watershed | collected 2017-08-19 | reverse complement strand
GCTAAAAGCTGTGTTTTTTTTAGAACATAGCCAAACATGCGTAGCAGGCACCTCAAACTTGTCCCACAAGCAGCTGTAGATGCAGGCATCGTGCACCTACGAGATGGTGCTGTGGTGTTGTACAAACGCAGTGCAAGTGGGCGTTGGCAAGCTCGCTACAAACTAGACGACGCCAAGTGGCATCGCCTATCAACCAAACAAGTCAATGTGCAGTACGCAGGCGAAGTGGCTTGCGATGCCTACGATAGGGCAAGGTTTCTACGCGAAGCTAATGTGCCTGTCACCACTCGCAGGTTTGACGGGAGCCTGTATTAAGGTCGAGTTTTCGCGAAAAGCCAAGTCATGGGGCGCTGTCGGAAAAGTGCTGTGGCTGTGATGCGCGGCGCAGACCTCTTGAGCAGCAAGGCGATCGTCACAGGCGGGCTTGACCGAAAATAACATATTTGTTAACATGCGGGCGATGGAATACGAGATCCGCTACTACAGCGAAGTCGTTCAGGATGAGATCTTCGACCTGCCTGACACGCTGGCTGCGCGCTATGTGGTGCTGACTCGGCGTATGGTGGCGCTGGGCCCCAATCTGGGCGAGCCGCACACCAAGGCCATGAAGAACGGCTTGTTCGAACTTCGGCTCAAAGGTGCGGAAGGCATTGCTCGGGTGTTTTACTGCACGCAGGTGGGTCGAAGGATCGTGATGTTGCACAGTTTGGTGAAGAAGACCAACCGCACACCCGCGCGCGAGTTGGGCACTGCGATGAGTCGCTTGAAAGAGGTGAAACATGAAAACTCATGACGAAGTGGTCAAGGCCCTGATGAAGCGCTCCGGCGTGAAGGCAGAGGTTGAGCGCATCGAGCGTGAAGAAGGCGAGTTGCTCGATGCCTTGCTCAAGGCCAGGCAGGAAGCGGGCCTGACACAGGCTGAACTTGCAGCACGCATGGGCACGCAAGCGCCGGCAGTAGCCCGTCTGGAGAAGTCGTTGGCAACGGGGAAGCATTCACCATCGGTCGCCACCCTGCGCCGCTACGTACAAGCCTGTGGCAAAAATCTGCGGTTGCAGGTCTGCTGATCAAGGGAAGTGAACATGGTGCTGACCCGCGATTTCAAAGAGACCGTGGCGGCGCGCGTGCAGGGCGAGCCGGCCTTGGCGCAGGCGCTTCTGGACGAGGCCATCACTCTGTTCGTCAATGGCGAACCAGAGTCGGCCAAGCTGATCCTGCGCGATCTCGAAAACGCCCCCGTGGGGTTCAATGGCGACACATAGGATTTGTCGCAACTGCGCCATCTTGTCCGCAACATGCGATCCAAGCGGGTGTATGAGCGAAGGTTGAACTTCCCCTCTGATGCGACCTTAAACCGGAGGCTTTACTGCGACCACCGCAAGGCTTGGGGAGGGCCGTCTCATCCACTGAACCAGCGTTGTCTAAGTGCTGCGAGCACGCCATCCCAGATCGACTACTTACTAGTCCACCTTGTTCTAAATCCTCAGCTTAATCAGGCTAACCCATACAACGGAGCAGGCTGCTTGTTCTGGGCCGGGGCAAGCAATTTCCGATATCATCCTAGAATCAATAAATTTCTTTTGTTTGGAACGTTTGATTGTTGTCCAAGCTTGTACTGAAGGTTTTCATGCTCGCATCGTCATTGGTGCTTTGGCTTTTGAGCTGGCATGCGAATGCCTGGGCATTTTCCTTCGCAGAGGTCTACCCAGGCGTCAATTTGCTCTTCTTGCCCCATGGCATGCGCGTATTACTCAGCCTTTTATTCGGCTTCTGGGGAGCAAGCGGTATCGCAACGGCAAGCTTCATGTTTCACCGAAACCTGTGGAGCGATGACCCATGGGCGACCATTATCACGCCACTTATTTCTGGCTATTGCGCTTGGTTTGCGATGAAAATCAGCCTCGGTCTTGGCCAACACTCCGACGATCGGCGACTTGAAAAGCTCGACAGCCGCAGCTTGATTGGGCTGATTTGCTTATCGGCGCTGATTAACTCGCTCGGACACGTGATTATTTTGTCGACGCTCGGGACGCAGGCTGCAGAATCACATGGCCACATTAACTTGAGCAGTACCTTCGCTGCGATGTTTACGGGCGACTTGCTCGGTGCGCTCATCATGCTTTACGCACTGAGAATGATCATCATGGTTTTTGGATCGAAGACAAAGCGAGACCCCAGTGATGGAACCTAAGTTGACAGATCGAGAAAACACGACAAGTAGATCAGGGATACTTCAAGATTCAGCCAGGTCCGGACTTTGCTTTGCCATCTGGATTACGGCTTCGCTTACACATGAATGGTTCTTGGGGTTTTTGCATTATCGAGACGGTGTCGACCTTCTTTACCTACCGCACAGCCTGCGCATCGCGCTGGTGCTTGCCTTCGGACTAAGCGGCGTACTGGGCGTGTGCTTAGCAACTGCAACACTGATTCTGTTTGCGATGACCCCCGATTTCGCTGGCTCGGACGCTAACTTACAAAGCTTCATAATGACCGCAACCCAAGTTTTCATCGACAAGCCCTCAACGCTCGCAAGCCTCATCCTCCAAGCACTCGCTTCAGGATGTTGCGGTTGGTTGGCACTGCGAATCCTCGTGCCAGGCAGGCAAGCTTCTTATGCGGGCATGATGATGAACTTGGACTTGAGAACCATCCTATCGGTTGTGACAATCGCCTCTGTCATTAACTCGGGTGTACACGTAGGGGCCTGGTTGTTACTCGATGCTGATCTCGGCGACGCAAGCGCCCGTTTTTCGGTCATGTTAACGGGCGATGTGCTCGGTGGCGTGTTGGGCTTGGTACTAATCGCCCTTAGTACTAGGTTATTTGCGCGGGAAGGCAAAATGACTTAGCCTTCGCAAACTTAACGAAAGAGGTCGCCATGAGCAAAGCAGCCCGCAACGAATTGATCGATTTATTTTTCCGCTTCCAACAAATTGTTCAAAGCCTTAAAACGCTTCCGAGCCTGCAAGACCTTACCCCTGAGCATGAGGCGCTTTTAAACTTGGTTGGCGCTTACTGGCATGCTGGCGATACCTTATCGGTTCGACAGGCTATGCGCAGTGAGCATCTCGGATCGCCTGCCACGATCCACAAGCGTCTGCAGTACTTGCGCAACCTTGGTCTAATCGACCTTCAGACTTCCGAGCAAGACAGTCGCAAACGCATGATTGTCCCAACGGCTGAGGCTATCAGCTTCTTTTCCGGTCAAGCGAAGGCCATCAAATCGGTCGCCAAACAAACGGCCTAGGCACGAACGCTCTAAACGGGCGTCTTCTGTGGTCATATTTAAACGAGCGCTGGCTTTTACACTTGCGCTCCTTCTGTTTTGGATGATCGTCGATCAGTTTCTCTGCGACCGTTGGATGTACCACGACTACGCAACCGGCTCGGATAAAAGACTGATTTGCCCCTGGTAACACCAAAGACAGCCTTCATACTCAACGCCTACGTCCTACATCCTGATCGATTCAACGGTCTGCGCTTGGCCCTTGGTTGTCGCTTTAATTCTTAGCATTTCCCCTGAAGCAACCGAGCGACCAGCATAGGCACTAATATTCACTTGATGGGTCACCACGAGTAGAGGCATCGACGGTCCTGCTGCAAACCATGACTTCAATGCATCAGTCAGCGCGAGCGTATAGGCCGCCGATGGCGCTGGGTCACGAAAAAACGAGCCTAAAAAATCCTTAATTTGAGGCTGACCGAAACCCAGGAGCACTGCGGTGTCCTTACACCTACACCAAGGACTTGACCAAACATAGGCACGTTCAATACCCTGGCGCCTTAACCAATCGCCGGCGTCGATGGCCTGCCGCTTGCCGAACTCACCCAAATTCCGCTGGCTTGAACAATCATCAAGTCGCATCGACTCGGGGTCGCTAAAACCGGGCGCATCCGCGTGGCGCATGATCAAGAATTGATCCCGTAGATTGACCAAAGGGCCTTGCATACGCCTCGAAGCATCAGGATTTGCAGCGACAAGGCGATGCCAAAGTGGGCCGGTTGTTAGGCCCGCAAGGGCCTTAGCGAACTTGCGCCTTGATGCTGGTGCTGCGTTTGGGAGCGATCGATGCAGGTGCATATCGAGTTAACCAGTTAAAAAACTCGCGATACCAGACCAGCGAATTTTGTGGTTTAAGAATCCAGTGATTCTCATCAGGGAACCACAGAAGCCTCGCCTCAACCCCTTTGGCCTTTAGGGTGTTGTAGTAGGCCAGGCCTTGTGCATCGGGAACTCGATAATCGAGTGCGCCGTGAATGACCAAGGTGGGTGTGGACATCGCTGATGCAGCATGGTGTGGACTTTGACGGAGAACTTTTTGCATATCGTTCCAATACCAAGCACCAAGCTCTTGGGCGTGCCAGCCATAGGCGTCATCGGCAAACATACCAACCCAGTCAAAGCAGCCTGCATGACAAATATAAGCTTTATACCTATCCGCTTTGGCAAAGGCGTTCATCCAAGCGACCATATAACCGCCGTAGCTTCCGCCCGCGGCAACAATCCTTTGAGGGTCGATATAGGGCTGCGATTCAAACCAGCTTGTTGCTGCCTCGATATCGATTAACTCGAGTTCGCCCCATCGATGAGTGATACTGTCTAAAAATTCATAGCCAAAACTGCTCGAGCCGTGATAGTTGACGCTCGCAACCACATAACCCTGGGCTGCAAAAACCTGAGTATTCCAACGGTAATGAAAATTATCACCGGCCGCTGTGTGAGGTCCGCCGTGAATATTATGTAGTAGCGGGTAGGTCTTCTTCGGATCGAAATCTGGCGGATAAGTCACCCATACTTGCACGGGTTGATCGAGCGCTCCCTTGATCTCGATCGCCTCCACGCGCCCCAAACGCCTGCGGTTGAGCAAGGCATCATTAAAGCGATCAAGCCGTCTCGCCGGCTCTCTTGCTTGGTGTAAATACAGTTGCGCCGGATGGTCTGCTCGCTCGATGCTCACAAGTATTGACGGCGTCTGAGCGCTGCTGATTGCAAATGACTGCACCCAGCCACCTTGAACGACGCTTTCGGGTTGATCAGAAAAGCTATATCGCCACAGATGGCATCGACCACAATCTTCGGCCGTAAAGTAAATCTCACGCCCGTTTGCCGCCCACCTCAGCGGTGCCTGAGGTACACGGTCCCAACGATCCATAAGCGGCTGAGGCTTAGCACCGGATTTCAGCGACAACAGCGTTAAGCGAGCAGGCATGGTGTGCTTCGTCTTCAGATCCGAAGCCAGGCAGGCAATACTACTCCCTTCAGGATTAAAAACTGGAGCGCTATAGTCCCAACCATCTTGCGGTGTGATCCGTTTCGCCTTACCGGTCTTCAAATCAAGAAGTGCTAAAGCATGCGGATAGTCCAGGCGTGGCTCAGGCTCAGGATCAAAGCAGAAAACAGCATGCTTACCGTCTGGCGACAAGTCAAAACACTGCAAACCCGGATCTGCCAAAGGGAGCGCCCAAGCGGTCTTGGCCATCAAATCGCTGATGGTGCCTCGGCTTATATCGAGCATCATGAGCCTCGGCACCCGGCCTTGCGGGATGAAGTGATCCCAAAAACGGTAGGTACTCGCCGACGTCGTTTGCGCGCTGTCTTTGCGTTTCGTTTCCTGCATGTGGCGCTTGATTTGAGCCCGCGTGGTCTTTTGTTCGGGCCAAACCCAACTGATAAAAACGATACGCTTTCCATCGGGCATCCATCGAAACGCGCCGACGCCTAAAGGCCACTGCGTTAGGCGCTTGGCTTCGCCACCATGGGCCGCAATGACATAAAGTTGAGCCGCTTCGTCCTTGACGCCCGATTGTTCACGCTTAGCGACAAAGGCAATCCGATCGCCATTGGGCGACCACTGTGGACTGGCATCTCGATCGCCTGCGGAAGTAAGTGCTTGGGGCTTTTCTGATGCTTTGTTTGAAGCCAGATCGACCCAATACAAATTGCTTCGACCTACATTGCTATTCATATCATAGCGCGTGACCGAAAATACCGCTTTACGCCCGCAAGGGCTAATCTCAGGCGTAGCGATGCGTTCGATTCGCCACAAGTCTTCAGCGCTTAGTCCCTTGACTGCTTTGGCCACCATGGACTCAAGCTCCCACAAGATTTGAAGACTCAGCATTCGCTGCTGCAAAGCAGGCGGCTTTCATCAGGCAACGACTCAAAGAGGACTCTGGATCATCAAGACTGTCGAGGATTGAAAAGTGATTGAATCCCGGAATCACCTCAAGGGCCGCGTCAATGCCCTGCCTTCGAAGGTGCTGACTATATTGCAAGCTTAACTCGATCCAGCGCCAAGGCTCTGCGCCGCCTACGGTCACCCAGCTTGCAGCGTGATGCCGCACTGGCCTGAGCATACTGTTGTTCATCTGAGCAACCGCCGGGTTGAGTCGAATCTCCTCGTTCACCGATATATAAAGAGCCACGGAAGGATCAAAGACGCCACTGCTAAACACCGCCGCTTTTATCAAGGACGCAGGCAATTGATCCAAGCGCCAGTCATGGGCAAGCAGCATGGAGCAAAGATGCGCCCCGGCAGAGTGGCCTGAGATCGAGATCTGCCCAGCGTTGGCACTCATATCACTGGCTTTCCGAGCGATCCAGGCAAGCGCCTGTTTCGCGCTTTCTACCGTTTGCGTCAGGCTCACCTCGGGGCACAGGTCATAGCTAGGGATGACCACATGGATACCTGCAGCCTGCAAGTGTCTGGCGAGCAAGGAAACATTTTTTCGATCGCCTCCTCGCCAGTATCCGCCATGAAAGAAGACGTGGACCGGTCCGCCTTCGCGTCCCTTGAACCAGTCCAGGCGATGCCGTTCACCGCGTCCGTAGGCCAGATCAGCCTGCCACTGTGTCGTCTGCAAGGATGCGCGAAAAGCCGCCGAACGCATAGCTTGCTGTTCTTGATAGCTTGCAAAGCCAGGAACGGCTGCTCGCGGATTGAAATGACTCTCCCACTCTTGCGCGCTCACTGGCTTGGCGGTAAAGGCTAAAAACGCCGGATCAGCCGCACTTGCGGCAATTGGATCGATCTGATTCATGCTGTCGGCTCACAAAATGCTTGGTTGTTCGGATTATTGAATATTGAAGTTTGACATCGAAGAGTGCTGAAAACATCATGCAAGCAAGCTGAAAACAACAGATGAATACACACACGCTCAACAACGCCGCAAGCGCGCTCGACCCTGAAGCCAACGTGAACCCAACACAGGCGTCTTGCTCATCCCTGCCATTGCAGGGGATCACAGTCATTGAGCTTGGACATAGTGTTGCCGCCCCTTTTGCCGCCCAAACACTGAGTGATCTTGGCGCCGAAGTGTGGAAGATCGAAAAGCCAGAAGGCGATGACGCAAGACGTTGGGCGCCGCCCTATTTGGCGGAAGCGTCGGCAGTGTTCCAATGTTTGAATCGTAATAAACGATCGGTAAGTTGTAATTTGCGCGATCCTTCAAGCTTGCAAGCACTGAAGGTTTTCATTCAGGATCGGGTTGATGTTGTCTTGCAAAACTTAAGGCCAGGGCAGGTTCAGGTACTCGGTCTTGACGCTGAAACTCTTCGGGCAGGCAAACCCTCGCTGATTTACTGCAACATCGGCGCCTTCGGCGAGCTTGGGCCGATGGCAAAACGCCCAGGCTACGATCCTTTGATGCAGGCTTTCAGCGGCATCATGAGCGTCACTGGTGAGGAAGGTCGACCACCTGTGCGGGTTGGCCCCTCCATTATCGATATGGGCACAGGCAGCTGGGCTGTGATCGGCATTCTCGCCGCACTGCTCGAACGCAAACAAAGCGGCAAAGGTACTGTGGTTGATGTTTCACTTTTTGAAACAGCCGCATCGTTGATGACCATTCCCGCTGCCCAATATCAGGGTTCGGGAGAGGTACCAACAAGACAAGGATCAGGCTCGAAAGGAATCGTACCTTATCGCGCTTATTTATGTAGCGATCAGCAGTACCTAGTGATTTCTGCAGGCAGCGATGGATTGTTCAAACGATTAGCATCCGTACTTGGAGAGCCCCAATGGGCGGAGGATCCTCGCTTTAGCTCCAATCCTCAACGGGTAATCCATGAAGCACTCATTTACAACCTGATCGAAGCACGTATGCTTCAGCGCAGCAGCGGGCAATGGCAACAATTACTTGATGAGGCCGGCATTCCTTGCGCACCCGTACAAAATACAGAACAACTACTTGATCACCCACAGATGGCAGCGATGGGACTGCTTCAGTCACTACCTGACGCAAGCTATCAAACCATTGGGCTACCACTTAGGCTTAATGGTGAAAGACCCAAGAGCCGATCGGCCGCACCGACGCTTGGTGAAGCCAACGCCCAATGGCAACACATGACTGACGGTATCCTTAGGGCACACCAGCATGCCTCCGAAGCTTCGACTGAGCCCAGCCATTTCAATATGGCGGACTATTCAAGCAACCATCGAAAGACAACACCATGACGCAACACGATCAGCGGTCACACGCAAAAGACGTCTTGGCCACATCATTTGAGACGCTGAGCTGTCAGCTCGCTGCGCCACATGTGCTGCTGGTAAGCCTCAACCGCCCCTCAGTGGGTAACGCAATCAACACGCAAATGGGGCGTGATTTGTTGCGACTTTGGACGATGCTTACCGAAGACGCAGAAGATATTCGTTGCATTGTTTTGGCAGGTACTGGCAATCGGATTTTTTGTGCAGGCGGTGACCTGAAAGAACGCAACGGCATGAGTCGAGAAACCTGGCAAAAGCAGCACGAACTTTTTGAGCGTCAATACTGGACACTCACCGATCTTCCTATACCGGTCATCGCAGCAGTCAATGGGCACGCCTATGCCGGCGGACTTGAAACAGTGCTCGCTTGTGATTTTGCATACGGCTCAGAAGATGCCCGATTTGCCTTAACGGAGGTGAGTATTGGCATTATGCCCGGCGCTGGTGGCACGCAGAATCTTCCTCGGGCTATCGGCGAGCGAAGAGCCAAAGAAGTCATTCTTACTGCGCGACCCTTCGATGCCCAGCAAGCATTAGCCTGGGGGGTGCTAAATGCAGTTTTTCCAGCTGACGAAGTGATATCACAAGCCTTGCAAACAGCACAACGGATTGCAGAGAATGCGCCGCTTTCTGTAAAGCAAGCAAAAAAATCGATTCGCTACGGTATGCAAATGGAATTAAGAACGGCCTTTCGCTTTGAGGTTGAAGCTTATAACCATTTAGTCGACACCGAGGATCGACTCGAAGGAGTTGCAGCCTTTAATGAAAAACGAAAGCCGCAATTCAAAGGGCGATAGCGGCAAGGTCTAAGAACCGACCGATCAAAGCAACCTCTAATCAACCCAGGAGAACCAAGGCTATGCAATCAACCCAAGACCCTCATCGCGACGTATTGGTACGCGAGGTCGGATTGCGCGACGGCTTGCAAATTCACCCTAGCTTTATGCCGACTGAGGCCAAGCTAGCCTGGGTTAGGGCTGAAGCTGCAGCAGGTGTTCCAGAAATTGAAGTGACCTCTTATGTTCCAGCCAAACTGATTCCTCAATTTGTTGATGCAGAGACACTCAGCATTGAATCATTGAAGATCCCCTCACTCATCGTTGCTGCTTTGATCCCAAATGCGCGCGGTGCCGAGCGAGGCTTTGATCTGAAAGTTCACAAACTCAATTTCGTAATGTCAGTATCTAAAACACATAACGAGAAAAATGTTCGCCGTTCAAGAGAAGAATCACTTGCGGACTTTGCCAGAATCTGTGCCATGCGCGATGCAATCGAGCCATCAGCTCGTCCAACAATCGTAGGCGGACTATCGACGGCACTTGGTTGCTCCTACGAAGGTCCGGTATCGACCAAGTCGGTTCTTCACTACGCGGAAGCCTTAATAAAAGCTGGCGCCGATGAAATCGTCGTCGCTGATACCGTTGGCGTCGCAACGCCTAAGCTTGTGCGTAGCACCTTTGAACAAGTCATCAAGCTCGCAGGCGATGTGCCGGTTGGTGCTCATTTTCATGACACCCGGGGTACGGGCCTTGCCAACGTTCTGGCCGCGCTTGAAGCAGGGTGTAGCCGGTTTGACGCCTCGCTTGCTGGACTTGGAGGCTGCCCCTTCGCTCCAGGGGCAACGGGTAACATCGTCATGGACGATTTGTGTTTCATGCTCGACGGCATGGGTTTAAGGACAGGGGTCGATTTACAGGCGCTCGTGGCGGTACGCGATATCGTTACAGAGTCTTTGCCCGATATCGAGATGCACGGTGGCCTCGCAAGAGCAGGTCTGCCAAAAGGCTATCAACGCCTAGGCACTGGTTTTCCCGTGGAGGTTTTGGCATGAATGCTGTCAGCGAGAAACTCGGTCAAGAGCAAGTTAAGATCGATCTGGGCGAAAATTGGATCGATATAAGAGAGCAAATTAGAAAGATTTGCAAAGATTTCCCAGGGAGTTATTGGCGGGCGCTTGAAGATGAGCAAGCGTATCCAAGCGCTTTTGTGCAAGCTTTGACCGAATCAGGCTATCTGGCAGCACTCATTCCTGAAGCCTACGGAGGCGCGGGACTTCCATTGAGTGCGGCAGCGGCGATTCTCGAAGAAATCCATGCTAATGGTTGTAACGCAGGCGCTTGTCATGCCCAGATGTACATCATGGGAACCTTACTTAGGCATGGTTCAACAGCGCAAAAGGAAAAGTACCTACCTCAAATTGCTTCTGGAACATTGCGCTTGCAAGCTTTCGGTGTGACCGAGCCTACAAGTGGTACCGACACCACCCAACTGAAAACAAGAGCGCAGCGCGATGGCGAGCATTATGTGGTTAATGGCCAAAAGGTTTGGACCTCAAGGGCTAGGCATTCGGACCTGATGCTCCTGCTCGCGCGTACCACGCCAATCGATCAAGTCCAGCGGAAAACCGAGGGTTTATCGGTGTTTTTGATCGACATGCGTGATGTGCTTGACCGTGGTCTTAGCATCAGACCGATCGATGCCATGATCAACCACAACACGACCGAAGTGTTTTTTGACAACATGCGGATTCCAGCCTCTAGCCTTATCGGTGAAGAGGGCAAGGGATTTCGCTACATCCTTGATGGTATGAATGCCGAGCGCATCTTAGTTGGCTCGGAGGCCATCGGTGACGCACGCTGGTTTATAGCTAAAGCAAGCCACTATGCAAGTGAGCGGGTGGTATTTGGCCGGCCTATCGGGATGAATCAGGGCATCCAGTTTCCGATTGCAAGAGCCCACGCCGAAACCGATGCGGCCGAATTGATGCTGCGAAAAGCAGCTGCTCTCTTTGAAGCCGGACTTCCCTGTGGCGATTCGGCCAATATGGGCAAAATGCTGGCCTCCGAAGCGGCCTGGCACGCCGGCGAGGCCTGCATGCAAACTCACGGTGGATTTAGTTATGCCCGTGAGTACGATATTGAACGCAAGTGGCGAGAAACCCGTCTGATGCAAATTGCGCCGGTATCGACTAACCTCATCCTTGCCTATGTTGCCGAGCATGTCTTGGGCATGCCAAGATCTTATTAGTATAACGACATTTATTTTATATCTAAACGCAGCTATGAATGATCTCATGGGCTGACGATCAGGAGAATTCAACATGACGACCGAGACAAGCCAATGCGCAGAACATAAGCCAAGCCCAAGTAAAGCGGGCAAGGTAGCCGCCCTAACACAACAATACGCTTCATTTATAGCGAATGCTGCGTCGATCACCGTGCCACCCGATGCTGCGCAACGGGCAATCACCGGCTTTATCGATACCATTGGCACCATGATTGCAGGGCGTGACGAACCTGTTGTTGGCCTTGTGCGGCAATGGCTTGGTGCGGGTTCAACGGCACAAGGCCCGGCAAACTCCAGCGTATTGCTTGGCCGTGAGATGGCTAGCTCGGAGGCAGCCGCATGGATTAATGGCGCTGCAGCGCATGCACTTGATTTTGACGATGTTGCACTCGGTGGCCACCCATCAACGGTTTTAGTGCCCGCTATTCTTGCTGAAGCACAGCGCCTAAACAGTAGCGGCAGCGATGTGGTCACCGCCTATCTTGTTGGTTATGAAATTTGGGCCGATCTGGTTGCGCGCGAGAAAGGCTCCCATCACCTGAAGGGGTGGCACCCGACTGCGGTTTTCGGTGTTATTGGTGCCGCTGCAGCCTGTGGCTATCTCAATCGGGATGATGAGCATACATGCCAAATGGGGCTTGCGATCGCAGGCTCTTTCGCCAGCGGCCTGGTTGCCAATTTCGGCACAATGACCAAGCCCTTTCATGCAGGGATGGCTGCTAGCCACGGCATTAGTGCGATGCGGCTTGCGCGTTTGGGTATGACTGGAACCCCCGACGCCATGGAACATCATGCGGGCTTTCTCAAAGCCATCTCAGAGCATAACGATGTTGACCGAATGAGCCCTGCCGACACCCTTGGGCAACCGTGGAAGATTTTGCATGCGGGATTGAGCATCAAACGCTACCCACTCTGTTATGCGACCCATCGTGTTATTGATGGCGTACTCGCCTTGCGCAATCAACACCAACTCAAGCCTGATGATGTTGAGTCGGTTGAGGCTGTCATTGGTGTGGCGCAAGCTTCGATGCTTCGTAACCATCAGCCAAGCACCGGTCTGGAGGCGAAGTTTAGCCTGCAGTTTGCAGTCGCATCGGCCCTGGTCGAAGGCGCCGTCGGCTTGAACCAATTGACCGATCAAGTGGTTGCTAAGGACGACGTCCGCGAACAATTTTCAAAGTTGAAGATTTCAATCAATGAGCAAAACTGCCCGATTGAGCCTGCATTTTCTTACGCAGACAGAGTGCGCCTCAAGTTACGCAACGGTTCGGTGCTTGACACCGGCGAGATTCGATTTGCCAAAGGTAATGCCATGAACCCCTTGAGCATCGAAGAACTCGAGGGGAAATTCCTGGACTGTGCTTCAAGGGCTCAAGGTGTTGACGGCAAACGCCTATTTGCTCAGCTCGCTAAGCTTTCAACACTTGCATCGATCCAGCAATTACATCAACCTGGAGCATGATCGATCAATCGTTTTTGAGGGTTTAAGTAATACGTAAATAGATCGGCTCAAAGCCTTCGAGTTCGAACTTGAGCCGGTCGCCAGGATTTGGAAATTTCGAGCGCACCAAGGATCCCAAAATTGCGATCTGACCTTTACAAAGATAAGTGCCGCGATCGTTGGCCTCATTGGCCAGCCATGCGAGCGCTTCAAGCGGGTGCCCCATAAGGTCACGGCCGTAGCCCTGCCCAACCACTTCGTCGTTGATCAAGGCAGTTCCACTCAAGCTGCCGATACCTTCATTAGCGCTACCCAGGCTGCGCCAGTCACGGCGCCATCGACCGAGGATCGCACCTTCATTCCACGCGTTGTCTGCGAGCAGTTGCAAGCCATGCTGGGCCATCTTGTCGTAATCAGCACAGCGATCGTCAGCCAGTTCCATCGCAGGCGCAACAGCATCAACGGCGTCTAAAACACTGTAGCGATCATGTCGGCTGGTACCCCGACCGCGTGGCGGCTTGAGATCTGACGCTATGCGAACAGCTATTTCAAACTCGACCAAAAGCCTTCCATAGCTCGCCGATTCGGTCTTTGCTGGCGAATCAATCACCTGTTTACTATGCAAACGGCCTGCAATGGGTGCATCAAGACCAACCATGGCCTGCATCACCGGCGTTGCAAGTGCAATCTTCCAGCCAATGGCCTCACCGCAATACCGCGCCTTAATATCGACAAATGCCTGCTGCGCCTCGACGGCTTGGGCTCTGGACTCGGGCGCAAAATCGCCAGGTACAGCGCGCAATGGCGCACGGTCCTGGTGCTGTTGCACCAACCATTCGGCGAGAGCTTCGGCATGGCTTGTCATGGCATCAGTATTGCCGCAAATCAGGCACGAAACAAGAGGGCAAATCCCCTCCTTTGGCCTGGGGTCGCTCGCATGCACCAGCGTGGAACGGGTTTACCCTTAGAAGTCCACTCCTCAAAAAGAAGGCGCTCATGATGAACGCAAACTTGCCCGATTTCGCTGCTCAAGCGCTAGAGCGCGAAAGCATTGACGATTCGATGGGCGTCCCGATCTCTGAAAGCATAAGGCGCCGTGTCAAGCAAGCTGGTGCCCGCTTTCATGCAAACGACAATATCGCCGAATTTATTGAACCTGGCGAACTCGATTTACTGCTTGGCGAAGTGCAAGCACAAATGGAAAAAGTGCTCAAGAGCCTCGTCATCGATACCGAGAGCGATCACAACACCCAGGAGACCGGCCGACGCGTGGCGAAAATGTTTTTGCAGGAAGTGTTTCGCGGGCGCTATCAACCGATGCCTGCCTTGACCGAGTTTCCAAATGTATCCAACCTCAATGAGTTGATGATCATCGGTCCAATCACAGTGCGCAGCGCCTGCTCGCATCACTTGTGTCCGATCATGGGCCATGTTTGGGTTGGTGTGATGCCCAACGAACACTCTAATCTCATTGGCCTATCGAAATACGCGCGCATGGCTGACTGGATCATGAGCCGCCCTCAGATCCAGGAGGAAGCCGTTGTCCAACTTGCCGATGTACTGCAGGAGAAAATGTCACCTGATGGCTTGGCCATCGTGATGGAGGCCGATCACTTTTGCATGCACTGGCGCGGGGTCAAAGATGTTGACTCCCGTATGATTAACTCGGTGATGCGCGGGTCCTTTTTAAAGGACGCCAACTTGCGCCGTGAATTTCTCTCGCTGATCCAATCAAAAAAGGCCTAAGCCCATGCTGGTTCGACTCCTTTATGCAAGCCGTCCTGCGCAACAAAGCGCAAATAGTTTGGTTGACGATATTCTCAAAAGCTGCAGGGAAAATAACCCTCAACACGGTATCACCGGCGTGCTGTGTTTTAGCGAACAAGCCTTTTTGCAGTTAATAGAAGGCGATCGTGTTGCAATTAATCGGGTGTATGGACAAATTGTCCAGGATCAGCGCCACACCGACGTCAGTCTCCTGCACTATGAGGAAATCAACGAGCGGATCTTCGGCAGTTGGACCATGGGTCAGGTCAATCTTGAAAAGATCAATCCCTCAGTCATTCTTAAGTACTGTCCTTTACCGGAGCTCGATCCATTTGCTATATCGGGCTCAGCGGCTCTGGCCTTGCTAAAGGATTTGTTTGCCAGCGCATCGATCGTAGGTCGTGCTTAAAATAAGTTCGTTTTTTGGCCGATTTTCGCTCCACTAAGCCCAAGAAGTCATGCAGGATTGACGCTGCGAGTGTAAAGTAGCCGGATGATGCAAAGCATCTCCGAATCGGTGCCTAGCCAGCCACCACAACAGATCCCTTTGTCCTCGCCGTTGCGGTGGCTCGCTCGCGGCTGGCGCGATCTCAACGAGACGCGCTTTCTCGGCATGCTTTATGGCGGAATTTTTGTCCTAATGGGTTTATCAGTGCACTGGATGTACTCAACCCTTTGGCAGATGACCATGGGATTGACAGCCGGTTTTTTTCTGATGGGCCCGTTTATTTGTTGCGGTGTCTACGAGTTGTCGAGACAGCGTGAAGAAGGTACCCCTCCTGATTTGACTGCGAGCCTTTTAGCGTGGCGTCGTAATGTCAAATCGATTGCTTTTTTCGCAGCAATCCTGACTTTTTTGATGATTGTGTGGGCCCGTGTTTCGGTGGTTATCTTTGCCTTGCTGTCACCCCATGAAATGCCTACGGTCGCCGGCGTCATTGAGCGGATCCTCAGCTTAGGTAATCTTGACTTCATCCTTGTTTGGGCGGCAGTTGGTTCAGTTTTCGCCTCGCTTGCATTTGCTTTGTCGGTGGTATCGGTGCCTTTTATGCTCGATCGACCTTGCGACACCATGGAGGCCATATTTCGTAGTGTCCACGCCTTGTGGCGTAACCCCATGGTGATGCTTCTTTGGGCCTTTTTGATCGTACTGCTTATTGGTACAAGCCTTGCGTTCTTCTTGCCACTGCTTGCAATTACCGCCCCTTTGATTGGCCATGCCACCTGGCATGCTTATAAGGACCTGCTTGAATGAGCCAAAAGGCCTTTCACGCGGTTTCAACACACCTACGCTGACAAGCCTAAACACAAATCCCATGCGACTGCTAACGGTTCTATTGCTTATCGCGGCCTCCCATGCACTGGCTGTGCTCCAAAGCGCAAGTGCGCAATCAAAGTCCGTTGTTGCGATTTGTGCGACCGACCAATCTTGGTGCGATCTGGCTGCAAGCAGCTTTTCGAAGAAGACTGGTATTCGGGTCTTGCAAACTCGAAAGGCGACCGGCGAAGCGCTGGCGCAATTACGTGCTGAATCGGCCAACCCAAAGACGGATATTTGGTGGGGAGGAACAGGAGACCCGTTTTTGCAAGCGGCCGAGCTTGGGCTGCTTGATGCATATCGTCCGAGTTACATGAATGATTTACATGCTTGGTCGGTGCGCCAGTACGCAATGAGCCAAAACATGGTCGGTGGGTTTTACACAAGCGCCATTGGATTTGGTTATAACGAAGAAATCTTAAAAAAGAAAAAACTTCCGATTCCAACTTGTTGGAAGGATCTCGTTGATCAGCGCTATCGAGGCGAAATCGAGATTTCACACCCTGCCTCAAGCGGTACCGCCTACACGATTCTGGCCGGACTTGTGCAGCTCATGGGTGAGGATGCAGCCTTCGACTACATGAAGCAATTGCATAAAAACGTGACTCAGTACACTCGCAGTGGCACCGCACAGTCCCGATCGGTCGCACGTGGTGAAGTGGCCATTGGTGTGAGTTTTCTATTTGGCTTTGAACTCGAACGAATAACGAACAAGTTTCCTGTCAAAACCGTTGCGCCTTGCGAGGGCACCTCTTATGAAATCGGTGGGATCGCCCTCGTTAAGGGTTCGAAAAACCGCGAAGCCGCGCTCCAGTATTACGATTTTTTGATGAGCGCTGAAGGTCAGGCGCTCGGTGGAAAGTCCAACTCGCTTCAATACCCAGCCAACAAGACTTTTAAGCCAGACCCACGTATACCGAGCATGGATGGGGTAAAGCTTATCCGCTATGACTTTGAGAAGTATGGCAAAGGGGCCGAGCGTAAGCGTCTTGTTGAACGTTGGTCGCGGGAGGTTGAGTCTGCGCCCAGATAAGGGGATGCCCTGTTGAGGCTGGGTGCAGTTTTTTATGGATGATTCGCAGCGATCTGCCAACTCGCGAAGCTTCTGGATTGGAACGCTCTGCTATCTCAACGCTGCTTTGGTGTGGGGCTTAAATATCCCACTAACTGCAGCGCTTTTTGCAAGCTTTGATCCTTTTTGGCTTGCGCCGCTGCGCTTAACGATTGCCTCTTGCCTGCTGGCATTGGCTGTGCTGATCAGCCTGGGACGTCGTTCCTTGCAATCCCCGATCCCGATAGCACGGGTATTGCTGATGAGTCTTTGTGTGAGCTGTTTCTTTACGCTCTATAACTTAGGACTCTTGCATACCAACACCATCACAGCGGCAGCGATCATGGCGGGCTCGCCAGTTTACGGCGCAGTGACCACTCGCCTTATGACAGGCGCAAAGCTTGAAAAGGGCTTCTGGGGCGCAGCACTGCTTACAATTATCGGCGCAGCCATCGCTATTTATGGTCGATCCGAACGAAACGCCCAAGGTATTGCGCTTGAGGGTGGGGAAATCCTGATTGTGCTTTCGATCGCTGCCTGGACAGCTTATTCAATTCTTTCTCAGCGTTGGTTTCCTGCCGGCGTACCACAATTACAGCGCACCTTTCTCACGTCGCTTGGGTCGATTCCGTGCCTGCTCGTTTTCTGGTTGATCGCTTGGAGCACGGGCTTGGTCGGCCCACCCAATTTTTACCCTTCCATCGAGGCGATTCGTAACCTCTTCATCACTGCGGCATTTTCCACCGCTATAGGTGCTGTTACCTGGAACATCGGGGTTGCTCGTTTAGGCATCAACGCGGGGGTGATGTGGCAAAACATGGTGCCTGTGTTTGCCGTACTCATCACGCTCGTCGTGTTTGAAGTGCAGCCCATGCCCGAGCAAGTTATCGGAGGATGCGTCGTGCTATCGGGCGTACTTTATATGCAATGGCAAAAGCTACGACTCAGCCGGGCGTCCCATGCCACATAAAACCGAGCCCGGCTCACGCGCTAAGTTAAGGTTAAGCTGCTTTGGCATGGCCTGGCTTCTGGAAGTCAGGCCTCTTTGCCGCTTTGGAAGTCAAGCGGCTTTGGCAACCACCCTTCCAATGACGGTCCCGGCCTTGAGTTGATCAAGCACGCCAGACACCTCTTCCATACGACAGACCGCTGTGGGAATCGGCTTGAGCTTACCGCTTCTTGCAAGCTCGACCACCTCGCGCAATTCTTGTAGCGACCCAACATAAGAACCCTGGATGGTCGTTGCACGTTGTGCTACAGGAACGAGTGACAAAGACAGTTCACCGCCGTAAAGACCAACCAGCACATAGCGCCCTCCTTTGCGCAAAGCTGCAATAGCAAGCGAAGCAGTGCTTTCCGCTCCCACCAAATCGACAGCGCCCCAAAGCCCACCAGGCAGCGCTTGCAGCTGTTCCAGCGCCTTTTCATCGAGCGGATCAATACATACACTTGCACCGGCTTCCTTGGCAGCATCCCATTTGCTGCGCTGAATCTCACAAACCGCAATTTGCTCGTGGCCGAGCGCTTTGAGGACAGCAATTGCCATTAAACCAAGACCCCCTGCACCCATCACAACGATCCAGTCACTTGGCTTACAAGGCATCAGTTTGCGGACTGCGCTGTAAGTGGTGAGCCCCGAGCAGGCCAGAATCGGTGCATAACTTGGATCAATACCGCTTGCGTCGACCAAATACTTCGGATGCGGCACCAGTATGTGGTCGCCGTAGCCGCCTGATTTTTGAATACCGATATAGCGCGGGGTTGGGCACCAGTTGTCCATACCCTCTAAGCAACGCGCACAGCTGCCGCAACCGGTCCAAGGGTAAACCAGTCGATCCTCGCCAATCGGCACATCATGCGCTTGCGGTCCAGCCGATAACACCGTTCCATAGGGCTCATGACCGAGGGTGACAGGCAGCTTCATCCCGCGTTGGGACATATGAAACTTTTTGCCCCCCCCTAGATCAAAGTAACCATCCCGAATATGCACATCTGAGTGACAAACGCCACAATAGGTCACGCGCACCAAGACCTCGGTACCTTGTGGCACGGGCGTTTCACGAATCGCCTTTTGCAAGGGCATACCCCAGTCGGTCACTTCATAACTGATCATGTGATTACTCCAGAATTGGCTGGTTTGATTTTCTTCAACACGCTCAAGCAAATATTTAAGCTGTACGCTCGATTGCACAGCCTGCATCGTAAGCCTTCGGAGGCTGCTTTAGCGCAAGCCTTTGGCATGGCGACTGAAGCTACCTTGGATTTCGCCAAGGCGCTGTAAAGATAATGGAACGCCGAAAACAAAGTCGCTATAGATCTGCTACTGTGACGGGATGCACAACAAAGATGCCATCGACGCAAGCAACCACCAAGGCGTCGATTCGAATTACGCTTGGATCAGGCTTTGTATCTCGCTGCTTTTAATGATCATCGGCGGCAGCGGTATGTACATGGCCATTATCGTCCTGCCGGAGGTCCAACAAGAATTTGGTGTTGCAAGAGCAGATGCCTCACTGCCCTACACGCTCACGATGATTGGCTTTGGCGTTGGCGGGGTGTTGATGGGAAAACTTGCTGATCGCTTTGGCGTTTGGCTTCCCATCATGCTCGGGGGTAGCTGTCTTAGCGCTGGATTTCTTCTTGGAGGCGGTGCAGCAAGCCTTTGGTACTTTAGCCTTGTTCAAGGCCTCTTGGTTGGCATGCTCGGAAGTTCATCGAGCTTCGCACCCTTAATGGCCGACGCATCGCTATGGTTTGTAAAGCGACGTGGGATTGCAGTCGGTATTGTCGCTTCTGGCAACTACATGGCTGGTGCTATTTGGCCTCCTTTGGTGCGACATTGGGTTGACCTTTATGGTTGGCGCGACACCATGATGGGCGTGGGCATCTTTTGCGTTATGACGATGTTACCGCTTGCTTTGCTCCTCAGGCGACGGCCGCCTGGCCATGTGCTTGTAAGCAGCGTCGCTAACGATCAAGCGCAGGGTGCAAGCAGTAATCCCCAAGCGGACAACAAGCCCACACAATCCCCAGAACACAGCTTAGGCATTTCAGCGGGCGCGCTCTTGGCGTTACTTTGTCTTGCTGGCGTTGCCTGCTGTATCGCGATGGCGATGCCACAAGTCCATATTGTTGCTTATTGTACCGATCTTGGTTTTGGAGCTGTCAAGGGCGCACAAATGCTCTCGGTGATGCTGGCGGCTGGGGTCGTTAGCCGACTGATCTTCGGCCTCATCTCTGATCGAATCGGCGGACTGCGCACCTTATTGCTAGGTTCGGTACTGCAGGGCCTCGCCTTATTACTCTTTATTCCGTTTCAGGACCTAAGCTCGCTATTTCTGGTGTCAGCCTTATTTGGGCTTTTCCAGGGCGGTATCGTCCCTGCCTACGCCATTATTGTTCGCGAATACTTCCCACCCCAAGTGGCCGCCACTCGCGTCGGAATTGTTATCATGTTTACACTAGGTGGTATGGCCTTAGGCGGTTGGATGTCAGGCTGGATCTTCGATGTAAGCGGTTCATACGAGGCAGCCTTCATGAACGGCATCGCCTGGAATTTGGCCAATCTGCTGATCGTTGTCGGTCTACTTTACCGACAACGTCAAATGAAACAACGTTTCCTCACTGCAAACCACGCTGCCTGAGAAGCGCTTCAACGGCGGGCTTGCGACCGCGAAAAGCAACATAGGCCTGCATGGGTTCATGGCGATTGCCTGCGCTATACACATGATCGTGAAGTCGCTTGGCCAAGAGGGGATCGAAAGCATCACCCGCCTCAACAAAGGCCTCAAAGCCATCGGCATCAAGCACTTCAGCCCAAAGGTAGACATAGTAGGCTGATGCATAACCTGAGCCGGCAAACAAATGCAAAAAGTGAGGCAAACGGTGGCGAAGACCAATTGCACTGGGCATCGCAATCTTCGCCATGAGTTCCTGCTCAAACTGTTCGAGATCGAGATCTTCGATATGCTTTCGCTGATGCAGATCAAGATCGGCAAGCGCACATGAAAGATATTCGACTGTTGCAAAACCTTGATTAAATGTTTTGGTTTTGAGAATTTTCTCGATCAGCTCATCAGGCATTGGCTCACCGGTTTCCACATGCAAAGCGTGACGCTTGAGGATTTCAGGTTGAAGCAGCCAGTGCTCAAAAAGTTGTGACGGAAACTCAACAAAGTCACGCAAAACGCTCGTCCCTGCCAGTTTGGGATAAGTAACCTTGGATAGTAGGCCATGCAGTCCATGGCCAAATTCGTGAAAAAGCGTGTGGGCATCGTCTAAGCTGAGCAAACAGGCCTGACCGGCAGACTGTGAAAAGTTATTATTATTGACAACGATCGGCCGCTGTGGGTGAAGCAAAGCATGCTGATCACGGTAAGTACTCATCCAGGCCCCGGAGCGTTTGCTCGCTCGAGCAAAGTTATCGCCAAGAAACACACCGACGTGCTCCCCTGACTGCCCCAATACTTCCCAAGCCTTAACACTCGGATGGTAAAGTTTTAAATCATGAATCGGTTTAAATTGCAAACCGAAGAGTCGTCCGGCAACATCGAACATCGCATCAACCATTCGGTCGAGTTGAAGATAAGGCTTAAGCTCTGATTCTTGCAAGTTATAACGCGCTTTTCGCAAACGCTCGGCCCAAAAGTGCCAGTCATGAGCCTCGATACTGAGCACCTCACCTTGCGATAAGGCTAAGGCTTCCATCTCAAGCTTTTCCTGTTCAGCGCGCAAACGAGCAGGCGCCCAGACCCGTTCGAGTAGGCCTAGCGCTGCCTGGGGCGTTTGCGCCATGCTGTCATCAAGCGCATAAGCTGAATAGCTCGAATAGCCTAAAAGACTTGCCATCTCCTGACGGCGCTTTAGGATCTCAACAATCAAAGGCCGGTTGTCATGAACACCCTCATGCTCGCCGCGGGCACACCACGCAGCCCAGAGCTTTTGCCGAAGATCACGACGTTGGCTAAAAGTCATAAAAGGCGTAACAGAAGATCTGGCAAGCGTGATGACGTGAGCGTCATCACCCGGCACTTCGCGTTCGATAGCAGCCTGCCTTGCCGACGCAAGAACGAAATCGGGCAATCCCTTTAATTCGTCGTCGCTGCGCAAAACCATCGAAAAATTTGATTCATCATGCAATACATTTTGCGAAAACTCGGTGTACAGGCTTGCAAGTTGTTCTGTGATCTCGGCAAAGCGCAGCCTTTGTGGCTCAGAAAGTTTGGCGCCACTTCGAACAAAATCAAGATGCCAGCGCTCGAGCACCCGTCTTGACTCCGGATCGAGTTCTAGTTGGTCACGATCGCGATATAAGGCATCGATCCGGGTAAAAAGTCCTTGATCAAGCATCATTTGATTAAAATGCGCAGCCAGGCGAGGAGCCATGTCACGCTCCACTGCCTGCAGCTCACTTGAAGTGTGTGAGGCTGTTAAGTTATAGAAAACATTTATCACACGCTGAAGACGTTCACCCGACTGCTCAAGTGCTAGCACTGTATTCTTGAAATCAGGCTTAAGCGCCTTATCGCAAATCGCTTGCAGTTCAACGCGATGACAAGCCATAGCCGACTCAAACGCCGGTACAAAGTGCTCGGCATGAATCCGATCAAATGGTGGCATTTCGAAACTTGCCTCCCAGTGCTGAAGTAGCGGGTTGGGCTGTTGCGACGGAGTCTTTTCGTGATGGGTATGATTCATAGCATGATTCTCGTGTCGTGTGAAAAAAATAACGATATTTCCAGATGCAAAGGAACCTATCGTGCTAAAGGCTAGTCGGGCTTAATCCATGCAAGCTCTAACCAATGCCAGTAATCCCTGGCAAAAGGCCACAGTACATAGGCTCTGGCACGCTCATCGATGAAAACACCACTGGTCAAATGATCAAGCCACTCGCCCTGAGCTTTCAAGCCGTCGATTGCGGCGAGATCACTCATAAGCTCGTCATTTGATCGATGCTTGTCGCTTCGTCTGACAAAGGGTGAAGTGATGTATTTTGTATATTGATCAGGCGCCATGATAATCGGACCAGAGAGCCGATCATGAAGACTTCCCCAAGTTCTACCTCTCAAACGGACCTGCAATTCAGACAGCATGCTCTCGAGCGCAGCGAGTTCGTTTTCACTGCATCGCCCTTCGTCGACACTGATCAGCGCCTGCTGGCCAAGCATGTTGTCAAACAAAATTGCAGCATTGGGGTGTAGCTTCAGAAGTGTATCGAGATCTTCGAGCGCATTGAGCTTTTTCCACTCAAGCCCTTGCAAACCCTGATGCCTGATGCGAAACAACCAAGCGGCAAGCGGATCTGGATCAACCGCAATCAGGCGGGAAAAGCGTTTAAGCCAAGAGCTTGGTAGCATCCAGCCGGCACTGCAACCGAGCAAGAGAAGCTCCCCCCCTGTTGGACCCTCGCTTTGGTGAAAGTGAGCAATCGCCTGGCTTGTGGCCTGCCAGTCGGTCTTACGCCGCCAGGCCCGCCAATGCCAAACCGTTCCGCCACTGATCGAGCTCACATCAAGGCACCAGCGCCCCTAAGTTCGCCGGGACGTTATGAAGATGCCAGCCAGGCACCATACTGAGTCAAATCAACATTGCCACCGCTCAGGAGCACGCCAATCTTCGCATCGGCGCCAAACTCGCGCTGTCGCATCGCTGCTGCGGCAGCCAGACAACCGGTCGGCTCAACAACAATCTTCATCCATTGTGCGAAAAACCGCATCGTTTCAATGAGGCTCCGATCAGACACGGTCTCGATGGCCGTTACTTGTTGCTGAATAATCGCAAAGGTTATATCGCCTACACGGGTGGTACGGGCACCGTCAGCGATGGTATCGGGTACATCGATACTCACCGGCTCCCCACGAGCAAAAGCCAGCTGAACATCATTGCCAGCCTCGGGCTCAACGCCAATCACCTGACAACCTGGCGAAAGAGCACTTGCAGCCAAAGCACAACCCGATAAGAGACCGCCACCGCCAAGGCAAACGAAGAGGGCATCGAGTCTGCCTACCTCTTCGATCAACTCCATCGCGCTCGTACCCTGCCCTGCGATGACCATCGGATGATCAAAGGGTGGAATGAGGCTAAAACCCTCGCGTTGAACAAGAGACTTGGCCAGCGCCTCGCGGTCCTCAGTCATCCGATCGTAGTGAACGATCTCTGCGCCAAAGGATTGCGCAGCTCGTACTTTTGCCGCCGGTGCGTCCGTGGGCATGACGACCACAGCTTTGACCGCTTCGATCTGGCAGGCCCTGGCAATCGCTTGACCGTGATTACCCGAGGAAAATGTGATGACCCCAGCCGCTCGCTCCGCTTGGCTTAAGGCGCGGACCGCGTTTAAAGCGCCACGAAACTTGAAGGCCCCAGTCCTTTGGAAATTCTCACACTTGAAAAACAGGCGAGCCCCTGCGCGCCGGTCCGCCTCGGCACTGGTCAAGACAGGCGTTCGCCTAATCTGATCGGCGATCCGCGAGGCAGCCTCTCGGACTGCCTCAAAGCCTGGTGGTTTTGCCTGCTCAGTCTGCATATTGCCCAGCAGCACGGATGACTTTGCCCCATTTGTCGATCTCGGCGCTCAAATGAGTGCGCAGACCATCAGGGGTTTGTTTGGAGACCGGCGTGATCTCAGCGCCCAAGTCCTTCATGCGCTTGACTACTTCAGGGTCTTTAAGCGCAGTTTGCAGCGCCGCGGTTAGCGTATCGACGACAGGTTTTGGCGTGCCCTTGGGTGCGTATACACCATGCCAGACCACCACTTCAAAATCCTTTAAGCCTTGCTCATGCAATGAAGGCGTATTGGGCAAGGCGCCGATTCTCGATTTTGTGGTCACACCGAACAACTTCACCTTCCCGGCATTGATGTGCGGAATCGTCTGCGTCGTTTGATCACAGAGCACATCAACATGGCCGCCCATCAAAGCAGTGAGAGCCGGAGCAGTTCCATTAAAGGGGACAGTCGTGAGATCTGTGGCGAGCGTTTGTTGGAACAAGGTACCGCATAGATGTGACACAGCACCTAAACCAGCATTGGCAAGGTTAACCTTCGCTTTATTGGCCTTGATCCATGCCACTAACTCCTCGAAGTTTTTAACCGGCAGGTCCTGGCGTCCAATCAGAGTCATCGGGACATCAACCGCCTGCCCAATATACTCATAGTCGGTCAAAGGATTGAATGGCAGCTTCCTGTAGAGCGCCGGGGCCGTTGCCATGCCATTGTGATGAATAAATAAAGTATAGCCATCAGGCTTCGCTTTTGCGACCAAGTTACCAGCGATAGTTGCCCCAGCGCCTGGCTTATTGTCAACTGCCACAGCCTGGCCTAAAGTCTTCGTCATCGACTGAGCAAGCGCTCTAGCAACAATATCAGTAGGACCCCCAGCTGCAAACCCGACAACAAGGGTAATGGGTTTGGTCGGATAGCTTTGGGCGTGCACAGAGGTGCTCGCAAAAAGGCTTGTAGCAATCGCTGCGGTAGCAAAACTCAGACCTACTGCAACGGAGGATTTGAGGGCACGTCTGCGTGCAGACATAAGCGTAGGTTTAAACATATGTGGACTCCTTTTTTCGCGCTATGATTTTTGATGCGCTGTCATGTTACTAAAATCTGATCGTTTTCAAAGAGCGCTTCAATCAGCTTCCGATGATTGAGCGAACTTACAACGATTGAGCAAACTCTCGACGGATCGCCTCGCCATGTTGATCGATTGACGGAGCAGGATCAAATGACCCGCTTTGCCAATCAGCATCAAATGGCGGCGCCATCATGTCAATTTGAGCTTCCCCAAGCGGCATTTTCCAATAACGGGCCTGGGCATGTTTCGAAACCGCCTCAACACTATTGATCCCACCGAAAGCAATATCTGCTCTTTGCAGGGCATCTTCCATCTCATGGCGGCTACGCGTCGCAAAACGCTGTCCAATCAAGGCATCAAGCGCATCACGATGCTTGACGCGGTCAGCGTTTTCTTTAAACCGCGGGTCTTGGGCAAGCGATGCATCACCGAGTACCTGTTCACACAAGCGTGCAAACTCCCGATTATTCTGCACTGAAATGAGCAAGATTTCGCCATCGGCACACTCAAAGCCACCATAAGGTGCAATAGAAGGATGCTTTAATCCCACGCGGGCTGGCGCCCTATCGCTATAAATTTGATGGAGCAGTGGTACAGCCATCCAGTCAAAAGCGCCAGAGAAAAGCGAAACATGCAAACTCGCTCCCTGACCTGTGCGTTCTCTCAAAAACAAGGCTTGCTGAACGGCCGAGAGTGCATACATGCCTGCACCAATATCGCACAGGCTTACGCCGATCCTGCCGTACGCTTGAGGCGGGCCACTAACTGCAAGCAGGCCAGACTCGCCTTGCACCAAAAAATCGTAGGCCTTTAAATTCGCCCGCTCGCCCTCTCGACCATAACCCGAAATATCGAGGGTAATCAATCGGGGATGCTGTGCGCGCAGGGCTTCAGAACCGATACCCAGACGCTCGACTGCACCGGGCGCAAGATTTTGTATGAAGACATCGGCCTTTGCGATCATCCGCTTCATGAGCGCCAGATCATCCGCCTGTTTCAAATCAAGCGCGATTGACTCTTTGCCTGTGTTGAGCCAAAGAAAATAAGAGGCATGTCCGTGCACTGCCCGGTCATAGCCCCGTGCAAAATCACCTTCCGGCCGCTCGACCTTAATGACACGAGCGCCTGCCTGGGCAAGACGCGATGAACAATACGGCGCAGCGACCGCTTGCTCAAGCGATACAACAGTGATCCCTTCAAATGGCCTTCTCATCATGGGCTCTTCCTTGCAGGAAAGTCACCTGCTGTGATCGTGATCAGATCGCTCAGACGAACATAGCGACGAAAAGCCTCATTAACTTCTTCGAGCTTGATCGATGCCCTCAAGTCTCGCATCGCTTGCAAATGGTCCACAGTCCGTGAATGCTCCTCGAGCCAATTTAAGGTCCCTGCAAGCACAGATTCTTGGGCCCAGGCTAAATTGATCTGTGCTTCGAGACCTTGCTTGGCCTTTTGCAATTCACCCTCTTGAAAACCTTGGCCATTGGCACGCTCAAACTCCTCACGCAAAGCCTGCTGCAACCGATCTAGATTCTGCGGTGCGAAAATTGCGTAAAACATGATTGAGCTGGCTCTACCCGGTTCCCCACCCGAAAGCGATCCGCCAACACCGTAACTGAGACCTTCCTTTTCACGAACCCGATCCCATAAACGACCTGTGGGTGATCCGCCTCCGGCAAAGATACGGATAGCCAAGCGCAATGCCTGGTAGGCCCTTTGGTCATCGGCAAGCTCAAAGCGTTGCTGGGCAAGCCAAAACGCATTCTTCTTCTCGGGCGTGTCGATGCGCTGGCTATGCGCTCTGATATCGAGCGCAGGTCGAGGAATACGCTCGTAAGTAACAAGCGCTGGGCGTTTGGCCTGCCATTGCTTCCAAAAATCCGTCCATGCCTGGTTCAACCGCTCCGACGCTACATCGCCGATAAGGCTCACGGACATCGGCCCTGGACGCACAAAACGATCCCAGAATGCTTTAACGTCCTCAAGACGCAATGACTTAATGCTTTGCAAACTCTCCTCAAAACTCGGCACATAGCGAGGGTCGCCCTTTGGATAGCTTGAGAGCTTGGCGGCCATCGAACGGAAGGCGATCGCTTGCGGATCTTGACGCGAAGACTCGATCGAGGCGATGGCAGAGGCTTTCAACTCCTCAAACTCAGCAGCATCGAAGGCTGGTTCAGTCAAGGCCTTAAGCAACAGCCCGAGGCCTTCTTCGAAACGGTCAGCAGGCAGCTTGAGTGAAACATTCAAGCCTTCTGCTCCACCCTGCAAACTCCAGGTTGCTTTAAGCGCCGTCATCGCCTCGGCAAATTCTTTTCTCGACTGCCCAACAACACCCCTGGATAACATGGCAATTGCCATCGAAGCCATATCGGTCTGATTTTGCAGATCTTTTAAATTACCGTAACGAAGACTAGCCTGCAGCACGACCAGGTTCGACGCGCTCCGCTTGCTTATGCTTTGTAAAACCAAATCTGGCAGCGGCTTTTCGATCTTAAGTCTTGCCTTGATGTTGGAAGGCGAGACATCAAAAGCTTCGCCCTGTTCACTTGCCCCTCTTGGCGAGAAGCCTGCCATGGCATCGCTCAGGGAGGCCTGACGCTGCTCGGGCGATCTCAAAGGCTTTTGCTCGGGCTCGAAAATACCTAAGCTGCGATTACTTTCGATCCAAAACGCTGCAGCAACCCGATTGACATCTTCGAGTTTTGTTGCAGCAATACGATCTCGTTGTTGAAACAACATGCGCCAATCACCCAGCGCAATCGACTCCGAGAGGTTGTAGGCCACGCGCTCGGGGTCGGCAAGCATTTGTTCATATTGCGTCACAAAATGTGCCTTTGCCGCACTTAGCTCTTGCTCTGTAAAGGGTTCGCGCAGGACCGACTCCGTCAGATCGAGCAGCGATTGCCTCGCTTTCTCTGTAGACTGATCTGATTTTAATTGCAAGGCAAAAATAACATTCGAGGGCTCAGGTGCAGAACGCGCCCAACCCCAAATCCCAGCTGCAAGGCCCTTCTTGACAATGCGCTCGCTGATTCGGTTATTCGGGCCACCCATCATATGGGTGGCGAGCATCATGGCTGGGAAGTCTCGGTGAAGTGCCGATGGCGCATGGTAGGAAAGCACAATCGCAGGCGCCTCGCCGACCCTGCGCAGCTTGAGCTCACGAGCCCCTTCCTGGACAGGCTCAACGGTGTAGGTTGGTTCGAGCAAACGGGTTGGCTTGGCCAAGCCGCCAAAGGCTTCGTGTACCCATGCAATGACCTTGTCTTGATCGAATGCACCACTCACGAGCAAGGCTGCATTATCGGGCTGATAGTGGTGCTGATAAAACCGCTTTAATCGTTCTATCGATACATTTTCAATGTCAGAACGGGTACCGATAATTGCTTTGCCATAGTTGTGCCAAGTGTAAGCGACAGCAAAAACCTGTTGATATAAAACACCGACAGGATTGTTCTCACCACGCTCAAATTCATTGCGAACCACTGTCATTTCAGAGTCAAGGTCTTGCTTCCGTATGTAAGCGTTGACCAACACATCCCCGAGCCATTGGATCATCCATTGGGTATTTTCATCGCTCCGGGGGAAACTTGCGAAATAATTAGTACGATCCCAGGATGTAGTGCCATTGACCCGAAAACCACGGCTCGATAATTCAGCGATGCCCGTAGGGAACTTTGGCGAACCCTTAAAAACCAAATGTTCGAGCAAATGCGCCATACCGGTTTCACCATAACCCTCATGACGGGACCCCACATTGACTGTCAGATTGATCGTTGTTGAAGCCTTGGTCGCATTGGGATAAAGAATCAGCTGCAAACCATTGGGTAGTCGGTAGGACAGCATGCCCTCAACCTGATGGATCGGTTGACTCGCCCAGGCAGGCTGTGTTTGAGCAAAGGCACCAGGCGCTGATAAACCAAGCGCCATGGCAATCATGACTAAGGACAGTATTTGCCCAAAAAGAGTGATCATTCGCCCTAAAAGCTTAGCGAGGAAGCGATCAAGCACAAGCATGGATGGCCTTTGCACAAAAGTAAGTCGGAAAGGACCGAGAGCTTACCAGTGCGCCTGCACCGCTAAGCGCAAGCTACGTGCTTGAACAGGGAAAAGATAAGTACCACCCCAGTACTGAGTCGGCGCCTCACGCCAATCCGCTCGATCGAGAAGATTGTTAACTGCCAGGGTCCATCGCAAGCGCAGTTTTGGCAGGCTCTGCTGCCAAGTTAAAGCACTATCCCACTGCCAGCGTGCAGGAAGTGCCAACCCGACATCGCCCGGGGACTCCGTTGAAAGTAAGACGGGCTTGCGTCCGATCGCGTAGACGCGGTTTTGCCATTGCCAATCCGGCTGAGCTAATGGCCAACGGTGCATCAGATGAGCACTCCATGGCGCAACATTGAGGACCGGCGAGGCTACTTGGTTGGGGTTTAAGGCGTCGACCAGTTTGGCTTGGCTACGTTGCGCAGCAAATTGAAACATCCCTAGGCTGGGCGTTTTGAGGCTCGCTTGCAACTCGAGTCCTTGGTGCCTCGCAAGATTGGCGCCGCCCACACGTTCGAGGGCAGGTCCCTCGCCGATTGTGTCCACAGAGACATCAGCCGCACTTGGTCGTTCCATATGAAAGGCAGTCAGTGCGATCTGCGCTTGAATGCCCGGCGCATCAGACCAAAGCTTGCGCAGGCTTGCCTCCCATTGCTTGCTGCGCTGGGGCGGGAGTAGCTGCGCTGCATTGCGGTAAATAGTCGGGCGATTCGGCACCACATCGGTTTCAACGCCCTCGGCATAGGATAGGTAAGCGTGCTGAAAGCCTCCAGTTTCATAACTCAAGGCCAGAAATGGGCTGCTAAAGCGTTGTTCAAACGCCGTCGCTCGTTGACCGTCACTTCGTGCTGAACGAGCCTCAATCAAGGTGTTGCGCAGCCCAGCCCAAACAACCCAAGGCCCAGACCACTGCACACGGTCCTGGACTGAAAACTCGCGTGTCGATAGCAAGCGATTACTATTTAAGCTGTCGGCAAGCGGGTTTGCGTCGAGCATGACCGAGGCAAAATAGTTGGTAACGCCGACCCAGTTATAGGCTTGACTTGGCTCAAGTTGCTCACCCAAGCGGGTTTTCTTGAATGCGACTGCCATTTGATGCTTAGCACCAGCAAAGGTTTTCTGTCCCTCCAGACGAAGCTCGTTGGCGCGGCTCAATCTTCGCTCGTTTAGGCTTCGGTAGTCATACAAATCGGCATCGCCATTGGCACAAAATCCCGGATAGAGGTATTCGGCACCCGAGCTGCAACCGTCCGGAAAGGCGATACGGTCGTTGGTCCGAAGCGCTTGAAACGAACTGGCAGCGCGCAGTACCCAGTCTGAACCTAGACTCTGACTCCAACGCAAAGTGCTCGCCGTTTCCTGACTCTCAAACGGTGCTGACCAAGACTGGTCATTCAAATTGCGTCGCGGCAATACGGTAGGCAGCGATCGCCCATCGAGAAGGCTCGCACCGGGCACTGAGATTTGTGAGAACAAATGTCGCTCGACATCCCAGGTCAAAAGCCCACCGCCTGGCATTTTCCAATCGATCAAGGCCGAAAGAAACTGCCGATCCCCGGGGGCACGCTCGGCCATGGGTCGCCTCGTCTCGGTGGCGAGATTCAACCGCACACCAAGTGCACCAGAAGACCCGAAACGCTCTGAGAGATCCGCCGCAGCATAGCGGGTACCACGCTCAGACAGGCTAAGCACTGCACTTCGGATAGCCTCGCTCCCGGGCCGCTTGAGCACAAAATCAACCATACCACCTGGGGAAGAACTGCCTGCAAACATGCCCGAAGCACCCTTGAGTACAAGCACAGAGGCCTTGTTTTCAAAGGCAACTGGCGCGTGCCCATTGACCGGCATGCCGTCTCGTCGATAATTGAGTCGAGGATCAATCAGAAAGCCCCGAATCGCAAAGTTTTCAGGATAGCCCAGCGTGTTATACGCATCTGAAACTGCCGGATCACTTCGCAGCACATCCGATAGAGCTTGGAGCCCGAAGGACTTGAGCGCCTCGGTGTCGATGTTCGTGATCGCAAACGGCAGGTTTTGCAAAGGGCTGCCGAAGCCTGTCAGCGAGGCGGCTTCAGCCTGAAGGCTGCTGCTGCGGACTTCGAGTCGCTCTTGCTGAGCCCAGGCATTCGAATGCGAGCCCACACATAAGGCATGCACCGCGCAGATCATGCCTATGAACGGAGCCTGGCTTTTTGCTTGCGCGCCTGCTTTCGATGAAACCCGCGATTTTAATGGAGCACGCTGTTTGCCTTTATCCATGCTTGTCGATTCCTTGTTCGAACCTTCGAACACTGCAGAGACAAGATAAAAGGCTTGGAATACGGCTCGGATCACAGTCGAGCATCGCTGCAACTGCCTTCGAACACACGCTTCCCTGCGCAAGTCTTAACTCGATCAGGTTCGAAGGGTTTTTCTCACCCGTCTGCAAGCAGACGCCCCAAAGCAAGATGGCTATGTGGCGGTTTTACGGGACCCCTAGCGAAGACTCAACGCTAGCACATGACAAAACGAAGTCCGTGCAATGCTTAGGACACGATTGAGGTTATGGCAAGGCCTTTTGCTCTTTTCAGGCTCTTGTCAGGCGCTTTTCAGATGGTGAATCAGTCCAGGCACCGGCAAGCGAGCGTTTCTCTCGCCCAAGTCAAACGTTGCTCAAAACCTCCTTCAAGCAACTCGACCCTGCCATGGCCAATCGCTCCTTGCAGCGGTGGGTACCGCTCAATGAGCATGCGGCTAAGTGCGCGATGACCGGGCCCGTCGCGCTGTATGCCGTCCGCCTGCCAGGGGATGTCATCAGCGCAATGCAAATGGAGCCAGCGAAAACGATAGGTCTCAGCCAAGTCCAACATCAAGCGCTCGGCCTTGGCAAATAGGCCGGTATCGCCAAAGTACTGCAAGCTGTAAACAGCAGTCATCCAAGGAGAGGTGTCACAGATCAACAGGGGACCGATTGGAGGGCGGTCAAGTCCGCAAAGTGCCTTGCCGATCGCATCGCATTGGGCGATCAAGATTGGCTCTTGCTCATCCTGGCGTGGACTGCGCTGATGCTCCCCAACAAATAATCGCAGGGTTTCAGGTACATAACCGAGCTTGAGCGTGTGTGCCAGTGACTGTGCAAGCTTGGTTTTGCCTGTGCACTCGCCACCAAGCATCGCAATCACACGCACTTGATGCATGGCGTCCAAGGGCTTTTGGTCCAAAGCTTGCATGATGGTTGCCTGTCTGCCCCATGGCTCAAGAACGCTTGTTGATTGCCGAGATTCATCAGCTTGAGGCCTTATTGATTGCGAGTTGCCGCTGCCATTGCCGCAAACCCACAAGTGCAAGAAGCGCAAAGAGCAGATACAGACCCGCTGTTGCTTTCAAGCCCTGAAGCCAGAAAAGCCCCACGCCCATCAAGTTTGCCGCAAGCCAAAACAACCAATGTTCAATCCTTTGACGGACCATAAGAATCTGAGCTACAAGGCTGAATGCGCCAACAAAAGCGTCAGCGAGCACGGCTTGGCCTCCCATGCGGGTGAGCAAACCATAAAGTGCAAGCCAGCATAAACAAGCGCAAGTCAAAGCGACCAACCTTGCCCTCATAGGCATGACACCAGGTGAAAACACTTGTCGGCCCCAGCGCAGCCAACCCCAAACCGCCGCAAGCATAAAAACAAGCTGCAAGGCAGTATCGGCCCAAAGCTTTGCCTCGGCAAAAATCCTGAGGTAAAGCAGGCTTGAAATTAGCCAGAAAATCCAAGTGATGCGTCGACCCAACACACCGAGGCCCACAGCCGTCAAGGCCGTGAAGACGGCAAGCCACTCGATCCATGCATGGCTCAATTCGCGATAACCTCCCGACCAGGGTTCACCTCACCGACGACCATGTTTCAATCACTCACAACCCATTGGGCAGCCTGGCTCAGCCAGGCAAGCTTCGGACAAATCGCACTTATTAGTGGGTCGATGCTTGTTGTTTCCAATGTTTTCATGACCTGGGCATGGTACGGCCATTTAAAGCATCTGGCCGACAAACCCTGGTGGTGGGCAGCTTTGATCAGTTGGGGTATTGCTTTGTTCGAGTATTTGCTCCAAGTGCCAGCCAATCGCATCGGTTTTACCCAACTCAACCTTGGACAGCTCAAAATCATGCAAGAGGTGATCACGCTGGCTGTCTTTTTGCCATTTTCCATGCTGGTGATGAACCAGCCTTTCAAGCTCGACTATCTATGGGCTGGGCTTTGCTTGGTGGGTGCGGTTTACTTTATCTTCAGGTCTTAAGCCAATGTCTGATCTGGGCCCTTGTCGAACGCTCTCCAAGCCCATGGCTGCGCTTTCCCCGCTTTAGCTTTAGCATTGCCTTATGGCAAATCATCGAAGCACAGACCGTTGGCTCGGGATCGCAGCAGCAATCGTCTTACTGATTGCCGCTGTGCTGGTGGTTTTGCCGTTTTTTAGCGCCCTGCTCTGGGCGGCGATTGTGAGTATTACCTTATGGCCGCTACGTGATTTAATGGCCCATAAGATGAAATTGGGTCGTGGTTTGTCGGCGGCCTTTATCAGTATTGCCTTATTGGGCCTGCTTGTTGCACCCATAGCAGCGGCAAGCGTTTTGCTCGCCAACTATACCGAAGACCTTTTAAGCCAAGTCCGCCATCTGATGCAAGACGGGCTGCCCGAACCCCCGCAGTGGCTCGGCACCATCCCACTGCTGGGGCAATGGCTTGCTGATCAATGGGCCCACTATCGTCATGATGGGAGCGCGCTGCTCGCGCAGTCCTTAGCACTGCTCGAACAACACCGTGGCTTGATTTTGAGCGCCGCTAGAGAAGTAAGCAGCGGGATCGCTGAACTGCTTATCGCAGTGTTTTTATCGTTTTTTGTTTTACGCGATGGCGAAAGGATCGCGGCCTGGTTAAACCAGGGCGCCCGACGACTTTCAGCCGAAGGACCTGAGTTATTGAGCCTTACTGCCCGAACGATTGAGGGCGTCGTTTACGGTATCGTGGGTACGGCCTTGGTATCGGGCTTATTAGGCTGGGCAGGCTATGCCTTAGCAGGCGTGCCCAAAGCATTCACCTTAGGACTACTCACCTTCTTGGGGGCTTTTGTACCCTTCGGCACCGCGCTTGTTTGGGGGCCAGCGGCATTTTGGCTGCTTCAACAAGGTGAAATGCCTTGGGCCATATTCATGCTGGTCTGGGGCGCTTTAGTCATCTCAAGTGCAGACAACGTGATTAAGCCGATGCTGATCAGCCGAGGTTCCGCCATGCCTTTCGTGCTCACCCTGGTGGGTGCTGTGGGAGGCGTTATTGCCTTCGGCGTGATCGGGGTGTTTTTGGGGCCTACATTGATGGCCTTGGCCTGGTTTCTTGTGATGCAGTGGATGGCTCGCGCCTTGCCGATGCCGAATCAGCAAGCCATTGCTTCAAACCCGAAACACAACGCTGAAGCTGAAGATCAAGACGATGCGCGATGATCGGACCAGTGTAGGCTGAGATCGGCTCGATCAAGTCCCATTGCAAATCTCGAAACACTTCCCCAAGCGCTGCCGCCAACATCACATCGCCCTCAAGCTTAAGTTTGGTCAAAAGCGCTTGCGGACCTTGTTGGACAACTTGCGCAACCAAACCAGACTCGAAGTTCAAGCTCAGACTTAGGTCGTGGCCTTCAACATGGGCTGCCTCTAAATAGCCATCACGTGCAATACGCATCGACCAAAATGACGGGAGCGCACTGGGCCCATTAAGAAGATGAAAACAAAACGTCTTGCCAGCGAAACCAGCAAGACGTTGAGCGGCCCAAGGGTTTTGTCGAAAAAGCGCACCCAGCCCGTTAAGACTGAGGCGCTCGATGATTGGCTTAATGGCTTTGACCCATTTGTTGAATCCCAGACAAGACCCATCCGCCGGCACCCTGGAGCGGTTTGCTGAGATTCCAGACTTCGTCGAAGGTCTGTGGGGGCATGCTACGGCCTTCACGAATAAGGCCGCTAAAGCGCACGCTTGCCAAATACTCGCCATCTTGTGTTTCGATGCCAAGCAACTCAGCATCAAGTCGAACGACTTCGGTGTAGTTCTCGCCCTGGCGTGTACGGATCTCTGCCGCAAACTCTTCAAACAACTGCGGTGACGTGAACTCGCGCAAATCATCAAGATTCCCGGCGTCATTAGCTGCCTGAAGTCGACGGAAGTGGTGCTTGGCGTTTTCAACAAAACCCGCCACATCAAAATCGGCTGGCACGCCCCAGGGCTGAGAAACCGCGGGCGTAGCAGCGGCTTGATTCACTGAACTGAATAGACCACTGGCTTGAGCAGGCTGTTGCGCGGTATTTTGCTGACTGAATAAGCTGTTATGTTGCTGCGCCTGACCATGGCCCGGCTGCGAGCTTGACCCAGCGCCCGCGGCTGCCCAAGCGGGTTGTCCTGAAGCCGACGAAGCTTGGTTGGCCGCTTGTCGTCTTGCCATCACCATGCGAATGATGAATAAAACGGCCATAACCAAGAGCGCAATCATCATGAAGTTTGCAAGCTCTTCGCCAAAGCCAAAGTGGGAAGCAAGCGCTGCAAGACCCAAGCCCGCTGCCAGACCGGCGATCGGACCAAGCCATTTGCTACGTTGCGACTGGGCTGCGGCTTGGGCGCCGGCGGGGGCAGCAGCCTGCGAGGGTGCGGCTTGAGGCGGCGTGGCTTGCTTTTGCGTGGCAATCGAGGATTGCTTGCCCGAGGAGCCACCTGATCCTAGACGTTTGCTCGCTTCGGCGTCGGCACTGAAAAGACCGGCTGTCGCAAGCGCAAGAACCATAGCAAAACTCAAAGCAACATGCTTTAAGTTCTGTGTTAACGATTTAAATCGCGAAGCGATAAAAGAACCCATGACTTTTCCTCCTTGAATGTCAAACGGCCAAGCTGACCGGCCAATGAATTGGACTATTATGGTTTGATGCCCTCGTGTAAAGCAACCACGCCACCAGTAAGGTTGGTGTAGCGAACCGCTTCAAGGCCTGCTTCCCGCATCATAGCTGCCAGGCTCTCCTGGTCGGGGTGCATACGAATGGATTCGGCTAAATAGCGATAGCTGGCTTCATCACCCGCAACCAGCTGCCCCAAGCGAGGTAGCACATGAAACGAGTAAAGGTCATAAAGTTTTTCAAGCGATGGATTAACCTTTGAGAACTCCAATACCAAGAGCTTCCCGCCCGGTCGCAACACCCGTCTCATCTCGGCAAGCGCTTTATCTTTGTGGGTCATGTTTCGTAGGCCAAAAGCCACCGTTACCCGGTCAAAACGATGATCGCAAAAGGGTAAGGCTTCGGCATCGCATTGAACCGCCGGCGCTTTAAGTCCCGCATCAATTAATCGATCACGGCCACGACACAGCATTGCACCATTGATATCTGACAGCACTACCTGGCCCTGAGCGCCAACCCGCTTAGCCATGGCTAAGGCTAAATCGGCCGTGCCGCCAGCCACATCAAGGACTTCCATACCCTCACGCAAATCCGCGAAGAAGACAGCGACATGTTTCCAGATGCGGTGTAATCCGACCGACATCAAGTCGTTCATTAAGTCGTATCGCGAAGCAACCGAGTCAAAAACACCGGCGACGCGGGCTGCTTTGTCCTGCTTATTTACCTTGGAGAACCCAAAATCGGTTTGGTCTGCCATATGCCTCAGGATTCAGTGGGTGGGACGATGGTTTGGGTAGGCGTTGTGCGGTCAATCTCTTGATGCACCGGCAGCCTGTAAAGCCTTTAAATAATCTGCCCACAATGCTTCGTAGTGTTGAGTGAATCGGTATAACAAATCCCAGGAATAAAGGCCAGAGTCATGGCCATCGCTAAACACCAATTTCAGTGCATAGTTGCCCACGGGTTCGATCGCACGGATGCGGACCTCACGCTTGCCGGTTTGCAACACCTGCTGTCCTGGGCCATGCCCCTGAACCTCAGCAGAAGGGGAGTGAACGCGCAAAAATTCATAGCTTAGCTTGTAGCGCTTATCTTGGGCATATACAAGCTCGAGCACACAGGATTGCTGGTGCGAAACAATTGATTCAGGGATGGGAGCCATTACAGCAATACCCGTTCGATACCGCCTTGATTGGCCTTAGCGACGTACTCGGGCAACCATTGCGCGCCAAGTAAATGTTGAGCCATTTCAACAACAATGTAATCGGCTTGCATGCCAGTTACATCTTCATAACGATTCAAACCTTGTAAACATGAAGGGCAAGAGGTCAACACTTTGATCTTTTCTGCGGGCTTATCCGCGGAAGTTACTGCGAGGTTTTCTGCGGGCTTTACTACATTGTTTATCGCGCTCTTGCGCATCGCTTCGGCCGCTTTGAGCAATTCCTGCTCCTTTCGAAAGCGGACTTGCGTGGCGATTTCGGGACGAGTGACGGCAAAGGTACCCGATTCGCCACAACAACGATCATTACGTTCGATACTGCCATTGATCGACTCATTCATCAATTGATTGACAACCTTGAGCGGCTGGTATTGCTTCATCGGACTGTGGCAGGGATCGTGATAGGTGTAGCGTACACCGGTCGCATGTTCGAGTTTCATGCCTTTTTCCATCAAAAACTCGTGAATATCAATGATGCGGCAACCGGGGAAGATGTCATGAAATGCATAAGACTGCAGTTGATCAAAACAAGTGCCGCAACTCACGACCACCGTCCGTATATCAAGATAGTTGAGGGTATTTGCCACCCTGTGGAAAAGCACGCGATTATCGGTAATGATCTTGTCGGCCTTATCAAACTGCCCCGATCCCTTTTGCGGATAACCACAGCACAAATAGCCTGGGGGCAAAACTGTTTGGACCCCAACTTCCCAAAGTAATGCTTGCGTTGCCAAACCCACCTGCGAAAAGAGACGCTCTGAGCCACATCCCGGAAAATAAAAAACCGCCTCACTGTCCACGTGCGTGCTGTGAGGGTTGCGAATAATAGGCACATATCGAGCATCTTCAATGTCGAGCAGTGCACGCGCTGTCTTTTTCGGCAAATTGCCTGGCAGCTTACGATTCACAAAGTGCAGCACCTGTTCGCGCATTGGCGGACGCCCTAGGCTAGCCTGCGGACGCTCGCGATTGGGTCGAGAAAAGCGTTTAAGCAAATCGGCAGCAAGCCGTTGCGCTCTAAAACCCACATCAACCATCGCAAGCCGGGTTGCCCGAATCGTATCGGGATCGGTTGCGTTGAGGAAAAACATGGCTGCAGCATTGCCGGGGTTGAAGCGCTTTTTGCCCATTTTTCGAAGCAAATTTCGCATGTTCATCGACACATCACCAAAGTCGATATCAACCGGGCATGGCGACTCGCATTTGTGGCAAACCGTGCAATGATCGGCGACATCTGAAAACTCTTCCCAATGCCGAATCGATACACCACGCCGTGTTTGTTCTTCGTAAAGAAAGGCTTCAATAAGCAATGAGGTTGCGAGAATTTTATTGCGCGGCGAGTAAAGCAAATTGGCGCGTGGCACATGAGTTGTGCAAACAGGCTTGCACTTGCCGCAACGCAGGCAGTCTTTGATTGAGTGGGCGATCGACCCAATGTCCGATTGTTGGAGAATCAATGACTCAGCACCCATAAGCCCAAAGCTTGGCGTATAGGCTCGACTCAAATCGGCGCCTTTAAGTAATTTGCCGCGATTAAAGTGTCCGCTCGGATCGATCCTCTTTTTATACTCAGCAAAAGGCCCGAGCTCTTCTTCGGTTAAAAACTCAAGTTTGGTGATGCCAATGCCGTGTTCGCCCGAAATCACACCGCCAAGCGATCGCGCAAGCGCCATAATTTTTACAACAGCCGCATTGGCCTGCTGCAACATGCCGTAGTCGTCGGAATTAACGGGAATATTGGTGTGAACATTGCCATCGCCTGCGTGCATATGCAAAGCAACAAAGACCCGGCTGCGCCGCAATCGTGTATGAATCGCATGGATCGCTTCACGAATCGGTGCAAAGTAAGCCCCCGAAAACAACGCGTTGAGTGGCTTTAGAACATCTTGACGCCATGCAATCCTAATCGTTCGATCCTGAAGCAGTTCGAAGAGTTTGGGTTCGCGGCCTTGGTCGATTACAGCCTGCCATGGGGCAAGCAACTTGAAATCTGCATCAAATAAGGCGTCAACGCCATGAGCCCTTAGGGAAGGTATCAGGCCTTGCAACGGCAAATCCATCGAATCGATGAGAAAACGCCAACGTGCCATCGCCGTCTCAATGACTTTGCGTGCATCTTCCACACGTTGAACCAGTAAGTCGTCAAGGGACTGTTTGGCAAACTCGGGATCATCGCCTGGCGCAATCGGAAGCTTCGCAACATCTTGGGCAAGAAAATCGAGTACGGCCGTGGCCAAATCGAGCTTGTTTGCGGTGGAAAGCTCGATATTGATTCGATCGATACCGTCTGTATAACGAGCCATCATGGGCAGTGGTATGACGACGTCTTCGTTGATCTTGAATGCGTTGGTATGTCTTGCGATCGCTGCAGTACGTCCTCGATCAGCCCAAAACGTTTTGCGCGATTCGGCACTCACCGCTATAAAACCTTCGCCACTTCGCAGGTTCGCCAGGCGCACAACCTCGGCGCTTGCGCGAGCAACAGCACTGTCATCGTCGCCTACGATATCGCCAATCAAGACCATCTTCGGCAAGCCACCACGACGCGATTTGGTGGCATAGCCCACCGCACGCAGGTAGCGCTCATCAAGGTGTTCAAGCCCGGCCAATAAAGCGCCTCCTGGGCGCTGATCCAGATAAGCCTTGATTTCGACAATTGAAGGCACAGCAAGCGCGGCCTGTCCGAAAAACTCAAGACAAACCGTTCGGGTAAACGATGGCATTCGATGCAAGACCCAGCGCGCCGAGGTAATGAGACCGTCTGTGCCTTCCTTTTGGACTCCCGGCAGACCGCTTAAAAACTTATCAGTCACATCTTTTCCCAGGCCAAGCTTTCTGAAGCGATTGCCAGGAATGCTCAAGTTTTCAGATCGAATCGCTGCCCCCTGCATCTGCCCGTTTGCAGCAAGCTGATTGGGAGCGTACCAATGCAAAGCGAAATGGGCGACATCGGCATCGTGGATTTTGCCCAGGTTATGGCCAATGCGAGTCACCTCGAGCCAGTTGCCCTGCGGGTCGACCATGCGCCACCAGGCAAGGTTATCGAGCGCCGTCCCCCAGAGCACGGCCTTTTTGCCACCAGCATTCATGGCAATGTTTCCGCCAATGCAAGACGCTTCCCATGAAGTGGGGTCGACTGCAAAAACAAAGCCCGCGCGATCGGCAGCTTCAGTCACCCTTTTGGTGACCACACCAGCCTGGGTTTCGATCACCGCGACTTGGTTGGCCAATCCGGGTAAATCAACGAGCTGCACCTCGCCAATTTGCTCTAGTTTTTCAGTGTTGATCACTGCAGACATGGGATGCAAAGGAATGGCGCCACCGGTATAACCCGTACCACCGCCGCGAGGGATAATGGTCAAATCCAGATCGATACAGGCTTTAACAAGGGCAGCCACCTCTGCTTCGGAGTCGGGGGCGAGCACCACAAAAGGATATTCAACCCGCCAGTCGGTCGCATCAGTTACATGCGACACCCGCGACATGGCGTCAAAACAAATATTGTCTTTAGCGGTATGTTTCGCAAGCAGACGCATCGCACGCTTGCGCATCGATGAAGCTTGAGAGAGTTGCTGTTCAAAATGTGCTACCGCGCGCTTTGCCAACTCCAGCAAAGCCGCTACGTCGCCCGAAAGCCCAGCCCCCTCGTCACCACGCTTTTCGATATCACCAAGTCGATGATGCAATGCCTCAATCAGCAAGGCCTGTCGCTTGGGGTTATCGATCAAATCGTCCTGCAAATAAGGGTTGCGCTCGACGACCCAAATATCGCCAAGCACCTCATACAGCATGCGGGCGGAGCGACCTGTTTTGCGCTGCGAGCGCAAGCGCTCAACCAAGGACCAGCCTCGCTCTCCGAGCAAGCGCATGACGATTTCTCGATCTGAAAACGAGGTGTAGTTATAGGGGATTTCACGAAGTCGTTGAGCAGACGACGCCTTTGCTTCGGCTTGCTCAATGGGCTTTAGGGCCTCGGTAAGAGGAGCATTCATCAAAACCTGCCTAGCGGAGCATTCATCCGAAGATTGTACGTAGACTTTCTCGCATCGCAGCATTTCCCTACAGAGCGAAGACTGCTTCGTTTTGCCTGCGAACCTCGACAAGGGTTTGAATCATGCTCATGGCAGGAGTGATTTCCAGAACTGATCGGGAATCTCCATCAGTAACCAGGTCATGGTGACGTAGCGCAAACACTTGCCAATCGCAATCCAGGCCAAGCAAGGCCAGAAGGCCAGCCTTAACCAGCCTGCCACCGCGCATAATGGGTCACCAACAATCGGCAACCACGAAAAAATGAGTACTTTAGGGCCTAGCCTTTCAAACCAGCCCAAATAACGCTTGCCACCCTTGTTTCCAAGTGCTCCCATAGCGGCAGCTGCGCTTTGAGCGCCTCGTCCCATCCAGTAATCGACCGCACCCCCGAGGGTGTTACCCAGCGTTGCCACGGCGATGGTTAGCCAGAACTGCTCGGGATGAAGCTTGACGTAGCCGAAAACAACCGGCTCCGAACCCATGGGAAGGAGCGTGGCAGAGACAAAAGCCGTGATGAAGACCGTGGATAAACCAAACTGCGGCAGGGCAAACCAGGCCAGTGCTGCCGCAAGGGCATTCTCTAGGCTTGTGCTCATGGCGGCCAAGCCGATCTAAAATCGAGGATTGACCGATTTGGGGCATAACGCCAATGCCGATTGACTACTTGAAACGCATACTCACTGCTCGGGTTTACGATGTGGCACGCGAAACGCCGCTTGAAGCGGCACCCGGTCTTTCTGAGCGCCTTGGGCATCGCCTTTTGCTCAAACGCGAAGATATGCAAACGGTTTTTTCCTTCAAATTGCGTGGCGCCTACAACAAAATGGTGCGACTTAGCGAGGAGGAGCGCGCCCGCGGTGTGATCGCTGCCTCGGCCGGTAACCATGCTCAAGGCGTCGCGCTGGCTGCCCAGCACCTCGGTTGTCATGCTGTGATTGTCATGCCCGTCACAACACCGGCGGTCAAAATCGAGGCCGTACGCGCAAGGCAGGCACAAGTGGTACTTGCCGGGGATAGCTACAGCGATGCCTACAGTCATGCCCTGAGTTTGCAACAGAAGCATGGCTTTAGCTTTGTTCACCCTTTTGATGATCCCGACGTCATTGCCGGCCAAGGCACGATCGGGATGGAAATCTTGCGCCAACACCCCGACCCGATCGAAGCCATTTTTGTTGCAATCGGTGGTGGCGGCCTGATTGCCGGAATTGCCGCTTACGTAAAACAGATTAGGCCAGAGATCAAGATTATTGGGGTACAAACAGACGACTCCAATGCCATGGCCCAGTCACTAGCTTGCGGTGAGCGGGTGGTCTTGTCGGAGGTGGGACTTTTCTCCGACGGCACAGCGGTGAAGCAGGTTGGCCTAGAAACCTTCGCCCTCGCCCAACAATTCGTGGATGAGGTGATTTGCGTTAATACCGATGCCATTTGCGCCGCAATCAAGGACGTCTTTCAAGACACACGCTCGATCATGGAGCCGGCCGGAGCGCTTGCTATCGCCGGTGCAAAGGTCTGGGCCGAAAGACCCGATCAGGCAAAGCATAAGACCTTGGTGGCGATTGCCTGCGGCGCCAATATGAATTTTGACAGGCTACGCTTTGTGTCTGAAAGGGCCGAGATTGGCGAGCAGCGTGAGGCTATTTTTGCGGTCACCATCCCTGAGCAACGTGGGTCGTTTAAACGGTTTTGCGCACTGATCGGCGAGCGTAATGTCACCGAATTCAACTACCGCATGAGTGACTTAAAGCGAGCGCATGTCTTTGTAGGTATTCAAATTCAAGCCCGTGATGAAGCTAACGCGATCGCCAGCATCTTTGCCCAAGAAGGCCTTGAGACGATTAATCTGACCGATGACGAAATGGCCAAACTTCACATCAGACATTTGGTCGGAGGCAGCTCAAGCCACGCCAAGGATGAGCGCCTCTTTCGATTTGAGTTTCCTGAACGCCCCGGTGCTTTGTCACGATTTCTGACCCAAATGCGGCCTGACTGGAATATTTCGCTTTTTCACTACCGAAATCACGGTGCCGATTTCGGCAGGGTACTTGTTGGGCTTCAAGTACCCCAAGCCGATGAAGCAGCGTTCCAACACTTTCTTTCTGGTTTAGGCTATCCGCATCTGGAGGAAACCAACAATCCAGCCTATCATCTGTTTTTACGCCCTAACCGGCCATAAAAGCGAGCGACTAAGAGACTTAACCCTCGATTCACCAAAGCCACCGACGATAAAGCGCAACTCCTTCCCCATTTGACCATGCATTTGCTCACCCTCGGACTCAACCACCAAAGCGCGCCTCTCGCGATGCGTGAAAGGGTAGCCTTCGCCGGGGAAAGCTTAGTCAAAGCTGCTCATGATCTAAAGTTAAGGGCGGGTGAACTGCTTCGCGAGTCGGCCATCCTGTCAACCTGTAATCGCACTGAGATTTACTGTGCAACCCCACAGCCGCAAGCTGCCTCGCAGGCCCTCGAGCAGTGGATTGCCTCTCACGGTGGACTCAAAACGGGCGATATCCGAAGCCATACCTACACGCTCCCAGGCGATCAAACCGTACGACACGCTTTTCGGGTGGCCAGTGGACTCGACTCGATGGTGCTGGGCGAAGCGCAAATCCTCGGTCAAATGAAAGACGCCGTACGAACGGCCCAAGAGGCTCGCTCCTTGGGTCCGCACTTGCATCAACTCTTCCAACGTAGCTTTGCCGTCGCTAAGGAAGTTCGCACTCAAACCGAAATTGGATCGCAATCGGTGTCGTTGGCCGCCGCCGCTGTGCGCCTGGCTGAACGAATTTTTGAGCGTCTTGAAGACACGCGTGTCTTATTTGTGGGCGCTGGCGAAATGATTGAGCTTGCGGCCACCCATTTCGCAGCGCGCCATCCCAAGGCGATGCTGGTTGCAAATCGCAGCCTTGACCGCGCACAAGGCCTTGCGCGCCGCTTTGCTGCTCAAAGCATGGAACTCTCCGAACTTTCAACCCGTCTGCATGAATTTGACATTGTGGTCAGCTGTACGGCGAGTTCGCTCCCCATCATGGGGCTTGGTATGGTCGAACGCGCGCTTAAAGCGCGGCGTCACAAGCCCTTATTTATGGTGGATCTTGCAGTGCCGCGCGACATCGAACCCGAAGTTTCCAGGCTACCCGACGTCTTCCTCTACACCGTCGACGATTTGGGCGAAGTCGTGCGCCAGGGCATGGCTAACCGTCGGCAGGCGGCCTCACAGGCCGAGGCAATCATCGAGGCTCGCGTTGAACACTTCATGCACTGGTTGGCAAGAAGGCGTGCGGTGCCCGCAATTCAAGAACTACACGAAAAAGCCCAGGCACTGCGTCGTCTTGAGCTTGAGCGCGCCATGCGCTTACTTGCCAGGGGCGAGGATCCAGGCCGAGTGATCGAAGGCTTATCGCTCGCATTAACAGCGAAGTTCTTGCATGGGCCGACTCAAATGCTGCAAGACGCAGCAGGTCTTGGCACACAAGCCCAAGACGCGCATTGGTTACCCAATCGCGCCCATGGAAAACGCCTCGACCGTTTAAATCGCTCAAGCAAACGCTTAAATCTGCGCAACGCAGAGTCTTAGCGACGCCCGACTTGAGCTGCCGCTTCTTGCCGGCAGATTGCTTCTTGACTCACCTAAAAGCCCAGCCAGGCTTCAGATCCTATGAAACCGTCGATGATCCAAAAGCTTGAACAGCATGCGCAACGCCTTGAAGACGTCAATCGCCTGTTATCGAGCGATCAGCTACTAAAAGACCCCAAGGCACTGCGTCAATACCACCGTGAGCACGCCGAACTCACCCAGTTGATGGAACATTTTCACGCCTGGCAACAGGCTCATGCCGATATGCTTGCCGCGCGCGAGATGATTCAAGACCCCGAACTCGGCGAATGGGCAAAAGAAGAAGAAAGCCAGGCCTCACAGCACATGGAGCAAGAAGTGAAGCTCCTCGAAACCTTGATGCTTCCAAAAGATCCCAACGATCATCGCAATGTGTTGCTGGAAATTCGGGCAGGCACGGGTGGTGATGAGTCGGCTCTTTTTGCCGGCGACATGCTCAGGATGTACTTGCGCTATGCCGAGCGCAGAGGCTGGCGCAGCGAACTGCTCTCGGCGAGTGAATCCGAGCTCGGAGGCTACAAAGAGGTCGTTGTACGACTCGAGGGTGAGGCGGTATTTGCCAGGATGAAGTTCGAATCGGGCGGCCATCGCGTACAGCGCATTCCTGTCACCGAGTCGCAAGGGCGGATTCATACCTCAGCGTGCACGGTTGCGGTCTTATCCGAAGGCGATGATATCGGCGATATCGTCATCGATCCGGGTGAATTACGCATCGACGTCTTTCGCGCCTCGGGTGCAGGCGGGCAGCATGTGAATAAAACCGAATCAGCGGTGCGCATCACCCATTTGCCAACAGGCATCGTTGCTGAATGCCAAGACGACCGTAGCCAACACCGAAACCGCGATAAAGCCATGCAAGTGCTGATTGCAAGGATTCGCGATCAACGCGATCGGGAAGCGCAGGCCAAAGAGTCTGCTCATCGAAAAAGCCTTATCGGGTCGGGTGATCGATCAGAACGTATTCGCACTTATAACTTTCCACAGGGCCGAATCACCGACCACAGAATCAACCTCACGCTTTACCGCATTGCACCGATGATGGATGGCGACATTGATGAGTTACTGGACGCCTTAGCGTCGGCCCATCAAGCCGACTTACTTGCAAGCCTTGGCGAAAGCTAATGACACGGCTCACGTGTCGATATCCATGACATACAGCCTAGCGCATGCGCTTCGCTTACAAAGCGACCCGCCGGTCAGCCGACTCGAGCGCCTCATGTTGCTTGAGATGCTTCTTGGAAAGCCAAGAGAGTACTTATTGGCACACGATGATGAACCGCTCAGTGAGCAGCAATTTGAACGTTATACAAGGTTTTTAGGGTTACGTTCACAAGGCCATCCGATGGCCTATTTGGTCGGTAAAAGAGAGTTTTTTCGCTTAAGTTTTGCGGTCAATCAAGAGGTCTTAATACCGAGGCCCGAGACCGAATGGCTAGTCCATGCGGCTATTCGCTTATTGCCCAGGCATGGCGCTGCCATCGATCTTGGTACCGGTAGTGGCGCCATCGCCATTGCGCTCGCCCATCACCGTCCCGATGCACGCTTGATGGCTTGTGATATCAATCCGAAAGCACTCGCGCTTGCCAGCCGCAACGCGCAACATCTGCTTGGGTCTGGCCAGCAAATTCGATTTCAGCGCAGCGACTGGTGGGAATCGATCCCCTTGGAAAGTTTGGCGCTGGTACTCAGCAATCCCCCCTATTTATCGATGGATGACCCTCATTTGAAGCTGGGCGACCTCCGTTTTGAACCGCGCCTTGCCTTGAGCGACGAAGGCAACGGACTTGGGGCTATGCAGATAATCATCGAAGGCTTTGTGAAACGGGCTGCTATGGGCCTCATCGAAGACCCTGGCCTCTTGCTGATTGAACATGGCTATCAGCAAGCCGAGGCGATTAGGGCATTAGGTGAGCGTCAAGGCCTTTACCATGTATACAGCGCGAGCGATCTGGCGGGTCATCCGAGGGTTTGTTGTCTTGCCATGAGAGCCCCAAAACCTGAAGTGCTTGATCAACTGAAAGACGCGTGTTTGACGTGGTCTTCAGGAACTGCCTAGAATCAAAACCATTCGAACACAGGATTAGCCCATGGAAGCCAAAGATTTCATCGCCAAAACCGTTGCAGACAATCCCTATGTCTTGTTTATGAAAGGAACAGCCCAGTTTCCTCAATGCGGATTTTCGGGGCGTGCCATTCAAATCTTAAAAACTGTCGGGGTCAAAAACCTTGTCACAGTGAATGTGCTTGAAGACGATGACGTCAGACAGGCCGTGAAAGAGTTCGCCAACTGGCCCACGATTCCGCAGCTCTATATCAACGGCGAGTTTGTGGGTGGCTCCGACATCATGCAGGAAATGTTTCAATCGGGTGAGTTACAAAAAATGGTCGAGGCTCAGTAGCCCACAGCCTGACCATCGCGACGGTGATCCGAACCACTTCGATACCCGTCGGCGAGGGTTTCACTCACGCGCCCAATCGCTTGGGCGCTCCCAAAGTCGGTCGAGTCAACGGGCATAACAAGCAGATCGTGGCCTTTCGCTCTTAAGTCTGCAACGACCTCCGCAGGCATGGCGGCTTCGACTGTGAGCCTGCCCTCATCGTTGATACGCCAACGCGGGCAGTTTGAGGCCTCTTGGGGACTTAGGTCATCGTCAACAACTGACATGGCGAGCTGTAAGTGCCCTTGGGCCTGCATATTGCCTCCCATCACGCCATAGGCCATGCTGGGTTGGCCGTTTTTGGTCAAGAATGCAGGAATAATCGTGTGGAAAGGCCGCTTTCTTGGCGCAACGATATTGGGGTGGCCTTCTTCCAGGGAAAACCCCCAGCCACGGTTTTGGAGTGCGATGCCACCGGGTGCAACAACGCCCGATCCGAACCCCTTGAAATTAGACTGTATGAAGGACACCATCCCGCCGTCTTGATCGGCGGCACACAAGTAGACCGTTCCCCCGTGGTGAAGCTTTCCAGGCGGGTAGCTTGAAGCTTTTGCAGGGTCGATAAGGCTTGCGCGCTTAGCAAGATAGTCCTTGTTAAGCAGCGCATCCGGCGATGTTTTCATGGAGGCCGGGTCTGCGACATGCGCCTGTAGATCGGCAAAAGCGAGTTTCATGGCTTCCACTTGCAAATGGATGCGCTGGGCAGAAAGGCTCGGATGTTGGGAGGCATTAAGATGCTCGAGCATGCCAAGTGCCATTTGTGCACCAATCCCTTGACCATTGGGTGGGATTTCATAGAGACGGTGGTCCTTGTAATCAAAACCAAGCGGCTCGACCCAATCGCATTCATGAGCCGCAAGATCGTCCTCGGTGATATCGCCACCCGTTGCTCGAGCAAAAGCTGCCATCGAGGCCGCTATATCGCCGCGATAAAAGGATTCACCGTTGGTTTGCGCAATGCTTTCGAGCGTTTTTGCCTGCTCGGGATAACGCCAGATCTCGCCCTGTACAGGAGCCCTTCCAGCATGAGTAAACGAGTCGACAAAACCCGGATATGGCTTGAGCACCGGCACCGCTTCAGCCCAGTGCCTAGCAATCACACGGGTGACCGCATAACCATCTCGGGCATAACGAATCGCTGCCTCAAAGAGATCGGCAAAAGGCAACCTGCCAAAGCGCTTGGAAAGTGCAACCCAGGATGAGACAACACCCGGCACAGTGACCGAGCCCCAGCCACGGTCAGGCATGGTTTTTCGTCCTGCAAAATGGGCTGGCGTCCAGGCGGCCGGAGCGCGCCCTGATGCGTTGAGTCCGTGGAGCTTACCTTCATGCCAGACGAGGGCAAATGCATCGCCCCCAAGGCCATTCATGGTGGGTTCGACCACCGTCAGCGTGATAGCGCAAGCAAGTGCTGCGTCGACCGCGTTACCGCCCTTAGCAAGGGCCTGTAGACCTGCTTGGGCTGCCAATGGCTGCGATGTCGCAACGATATTTCGGGCATAAACTGGATTCATGGGCAAAGAACTTCCTAAAACGGGCAAGGGCTAATGACCAATGCTACCAAGCCAGTAGAATCGTGAAATGAGCAAACGCATCGTTGTCGCAATTTCGGGAGCCAGTGGCGCCATTTATGGACTGCGACTGCTTCAAATGCTGCATCAGCAGCAAGTGCACTGCGACCTGATTGTGTCACCCTCTGGATGGCTCACCATTGATCAAGAGCTCCCTGGCCAGCGTCAGGCTATTCTTGATCTTGCCGCCGAGCACCACGCATTCCGTAACATCGGTGCTTCAATCGCATCGGGTTCCTTCGCCCATGATGGGATGGTGATTGCGCCTTGTTCCATGAAAACCCTGGCAGCCATCGCCCATGGCTTCGCAGATAACCTGATGACCAGGGCTGCCGACGTCACCCTCAAGGAGCGTCGGCGCCTGATCCTTTTGGCGCGAGAAACCCCGCTACACCTCGTGCACTTGCGAAATATGGCGACGGTGACAGAAATGGGCGGGATTGTTTTTCCGCCGCTACCCGCCTTTTATCACCGCCCCGAAAGCATCGATGATCTTGTCAGCCATAGTTGTGCCCATGTGATGGAATTGCTGGGCTTAAGCCCCACTGACAGACCGCGATGGCAAGGGCTAAACAATCAAGGCCAAGATTCTTCTTAGCCTGTCGCAACACGAAAGCTGCACAGCAAAGACAGTTCCGCATCACATACATAAAGGGAGTTCACGATGAAAATCCTCGCACCAGTTGATGGTTCAAAGACCTCGTTAAAGGCAATCAAGCAAGCCTGTAGCCTGCTCGCCGCAGCACCCCAGCTTTCGGTCACTTTGATGAGCGTGCATGACGACATCGCACTCAAACATGCCCGCTCGATTGTTGGTTCGAAGGCTGTCGATAGCTACTTACGCGAACTCTCTGACAAGGATTTGGCTGGAGCCCGAAAATTGCTCAACAAAGCAGGCGTTGAGCACGAGGTGGTGATCCGCACAGGCCATGTGGCTCAAGAAATTGTCGACCAAGCCGATCAAGGCAAGTTTGATCTTATTGTGATGGGACATAAAGGCCGCAGTGCATTACGCGATCTGTTGATCGGATCGGTTGCGCAAAGGGTCTTGGCTATGGCAAAAACGCCAGTATTGCTCGTGAAGTAAACAAAGATTTGGTGCCCCCGGCAGGATTTGAACCCGCGACCTTCGGTTTACAAAACCGCTGCTCTACCAACTGAGCTACAAGGGCAAATGAGATAAGACGCTACTTTACACGGGTTAGCTTGGGTCGTGGTTTCGACCCAGATCGGGCACCCCCGCGTGCACGAGCCGATGCTGAACTCCCATCACTTGATGGTTCACCATCTTGAAGCCCATGTTTTTCGACCGAACTCAAGCTTGGGCCTGGATCTTTGCTCTCATCTTCCGAAGTCTTGCTTACTGAGCCCAGCTTTTGTGTCGGTTGGTCGGCCGGCTTTGTGTTTTGACGTCTCTGCCCAACACTGCGCATGCGCTTGGGGGGCTCAGCTTTGCTCTCAGACTTCGAGGCCTCGTCGACCTCTACCGACGGCTGGCTTGATGCGAGAGCCAGTGCTGGCGCTTGCGCGCGGCTATCTGCAGCAGTGCTTTGCGATGACCTGCTTGATGGCTGCGCCTGAGACAGGCTCACATCGAGATGGGCGGGGGCCTTGCTTACCTCAAATGCCATGCCATGACCAGTTTCGCGTGCATAGATGGCTGACACATTGCTGATGGGAATTGAAATATCTCTCGCCACACCACCAAAACGAGCCTGAAACTCAATCCAGTCGTTGCCTAAGCGCAGCCGATTGGTGGCGGTCAGCGACACATTCAAGACGATTTCGCCTGCCTTCACATACTCCATTGGTACACGCGTATGCTCATCGACCGCTACGGCCAAATAAGGCGTGTGCCCCTGATCTGAGCACCACTCGTGGATAGCGCGTATCAAGTAGGGTTTGGTCGAGTTCGTCGTCATGTCACCGCCGCATCACTTTTTCAGAAGGCGTCAGCGCTTCGATATAAGCTGGGCGCGAGAAAATCCGTTCGGCGTAACGCAAAAGGGGTGCCGCAGTCTTTGGCATCTCGATCCCATAGTGGTCAAGGCGCCACAGAAGTGGCGCGATCGCCACATCAAGCATCGAAAAGTCTTCGCCAAGCATGTATTTATTTTTGACGAAGATCGGCGTGAGCTGCGTGAGTCGATCGCGAATTTGCTGGCGCGCCCCTTCGAGCAACTTGGCACCCTCTTTGACTTGTTCGCGCCGTTCGAGTTGATGAACATAAATAAATAGTTCGCGCTCGAAGTTGAATAGAAATAATCGAGCGCGTGCTCGCATCACAGGATCGGCAGGCATCAATTGGGGATGAGGGAATCGCTCGTCAATATACTCATTGATGATGTTCGACTCGTAAAGAATCAGATCGCGTTCAACCAAAATTGGCACTTGCCCATAAGGGTTCATGACCGAAATATCTTCGGGCTTATTGAAAAGATCGACATCACGGATTTCAAAATCCATGCCCTTCTCGAAAAGCACGAAACGGCAACGCTGACTAAATGGGCAGGTCGTGCCCGAATACAGCACCATCATGTATGTTCTCCTGGGGGCAAGCTGAAGTGCCCATCACCGTTTACCGCCCCGAGAAACAAGCACCGCCACAGCCTAAGGCTGCGACGGATGGCTTCAAGGGACGGGATTAGGAAACTATTTGATGTCTTTCCAGTAGGTTTTATTTAACCACCAGGCAAGCACAAAAAAGCCGCATAAATAAAGCATGACCCACACACCAAGCCGCTTTCGCTCGTTGGCACTTGGATCGGACATGTAGGTAATGTAGGCAGTGAGGTTGGCCATCGCGTCATCAAACTGGGCGGCCGATAGATGGCCACCTTGCGCTTTACCAAGCAAGAATTGCATGCCCTCTTTCGCAGGGCCCGGGATCGTGTCTTTTGACTCTGAACGCAAGCCTGATTCGTCAAAACGCACGCTTGTCTTCACAAACGAACCCTTCGATGCCGCATCTTTGGCCGCGTGCACGTCTTCGATGACCACACCACGCGAGCCCTGAAGTTCCCAAAACACATTCGGCATGCCAACGTTGGGAAATAAGGCGTTGTTCCAACCACTTGGCCTTGTGCTGTCGCGGTAATAAGCGCGAAGATAGGTGTACAACCAATCCGATCCTGTACCCGAATGGGATGCTCTCGCTCGCGCAATCACTGAAAGATCAGGAGGCTGTCCGCCGAACCAGGATTTGGCATCATCCACCCGCATCGCGATCTTCATGCCTTCGCCAACTTTATCTGCAGAAAAGAGCAAATTACGCTTGATCTGGTCGTCGGTTAAACCAATGTCACGCAGCCGGTTGTAGCGCATGTACTGTGCACTGTGACATCCAAGGCAGTAGTTCACAAAGAGCTTGGCACCCTCTTGCAATGCCGCCTGCTCGGTAAGTTTGGTTGTCGGAAAGCGATCCAGTGGGTAGTCCGAACCGGCCGCATGAACCGGGGTCTGCGTGAGCACGAGGGCTCCGAAGGCAAGTTTGGCAGCTAGGCGCAAAAAGATATTCATGGTGACGATCTCAACCCGGGATTAATGCGCTTCAAAGACCACGCGATCTGGCACTGGTTTGGGCTGACCCATGGTGCTCCACCAGGGCATCAACACAAAAAAGGCAAAGTAGATCAAGGTGCAGATCTTGGCGATCAGATTGGCGATCGGCGAAGGTGGCTGCACGCCAAAATAGCCAAGGATCACAAAAGCAACAATGAAGACTGCGTAAACATATTTGTGCCAGTCCGGGCGGTAACGGATCGAGCGCGCCGGACTTTGATCGAGCCAGGGCAAGCCCGCCAAAATCAGCACCGAAGCACCCATAGCCACCACACCCCAGAATTTGGCATCAATGATGAAAAAGCCGCCGATCAAGGCCAGCACACCCGCCAGATTCAACACCCTCGTCCTCGCACCACGCACCGTGGTGAACACCAAAAAGGCATAAAAGAGCAAGAAAGGAATCATCCAATACAACAAGAAGTCCTCGGTCGTTGCACGCAAGACCGAATAAAAAGGCGTGAAATACCACACAGGCGCAATATGGGGGGGCGTCTTTAAGGGGTCAGCTGGAATGAAGTTGTTGTATTCCAAAAAGTACCCCCCCATCTCGGGGGCGAAAAACACCACCGCTGAGAAGACCAGCAAGAAGCCAGCAACACCCAAAATATCGTGAACCGTGTAGTAGGGGTGAAAGGGGATGCCGTCAAGCGGCTTGCCATTGGCGTCTTTCTTTGCCTTGATCTCAATCCCATCAGGATTGTTGGACCCTACTTCGTGTAACGCCAAAATGTGTGCTGCTACCAAGCCAAGTAGTACCAGAGGAATCGCAATCACATGGAATGAGAAAAAGCGATTGAGCGTGGCGTCACTCACCACATAGTCCCCGCGAATGAGCAGGGACAGATCAGGACCAATGAAAGGAATCGCAGAAAATAGATTCACGATCACCTGCGCACCCCAGTACGACATCTGGCCCCAGGGCAGCAAATAACCCATAAAGGCTTCAGCCATCAGGCACAAAAAGATGGCACAGCCGAAAATCCACAGCAACTCACGAGGCTTGCGGTAAGACCCGTATATCAATCCGCGGAACATGTGCAAATACACCACCACGAAAAAAGCCGAAGCGCCAGTTGAGTGCATGTAGCGCACCAGCCAGCCGTAGGGCACATCGCGCATGATGTACTCCACCGAGCCAAACGCCGTCGCGCCATCGGGCTTGTAGTTCATCACAAGGAAAATCCCCGTGAGAATCTGGATCACCAACACCAGGAGCGCCAGCGAACCGAAGAAGTACCAAAAATTGAAGTTCTTTGGCGCGTAGTACTCGGTCAGGTGCTCTTTAATGAGCGGTGTTAGGGGAAAGCGTGCGTCGATCCAGCCCATCATCCCGGTGGTTTCGACTTGCTTGTCCTTTGCCATGTGGT
>JACCEE010268501.1_pt1 | contig 54584 bp, 50 predicted proteins | sample 7449931 | NCBI WGS metagenome assembly JACCEE01 (sample SAMN15323457, study PRJNA562643) | freshwater metagenome | isolation source: river surface water | place: USA:Blue River Watershed | collected 2017-08-19 | reverse complement strand
GTCCGGGGTATTTTTTTGCCGCATTTTTGCCGTTGAATTTCTGATTCGCAAGGAGTATATTTTGTTAGCAGGCTATTAATTAGCCTGCTTACTTTTACAAGAAACTCGCGGACTGACATTTTCTCACGATAGGCATGAACAAGAAACTCGCGGACTTTCATTTTTCGCGATAGGTATGGAAAGGATATCGAGATGCATATGCAATGTCACGGGCAAGATGACGCAACTTGCAGCCCGGATTCTTCGATCGATCACGGCAGGCGTTGTTCTGCGCAGGAGTTTTCTGCGGGAGATGCGCCTCTTGTCATCTTCTCCCATCCCGATACGAAGCCTTCGGACTCGGCACTCTTCGGTTCGATGCTGATGTTTCACGCGGCGCAGGGCAAGGCCTTTTCGCGCCTTCTTCGCGAGGCCGCTCTTCACCCCGGACAGGTGATGCTGTGCCGCATCCTTGCGGAGTCGCCGAACTTGAGTCAGCGGGAGCTGGCGGAACGCGTCCGCATCACTCCGGCCACCGTTACGATTATGATTCAGAAGATGGAGAAAGCCGGTCTGATTGAGCGACGGGTCGACGGAAGCGATCAGCGCGTCACGAGAATCTCTCTGACGGAGCAAGGCCATCGTGCGGACGAGGATGCTTCCCGACTGATCGGCGGTTTTTTGAACGAAACCATCGGGCAATTGAGCCCTGAAGATAGCGAGGCATTTTCACGAATCCTCGCACAGCTTCATATACTGACCAAACAATACCAGACTCTGCATTGGGAGGATTCGGACTCATGAAAAATCTCCTCAAGTACTTCAAACCCTATATCGGACTTCTGCTCGTTCTGCTGCTTCTGCTCGTGATTCAGTCCATCACAGACCTCTATTTGCCTGAGCTCAACGCCGACATTATCAATGAGGGCATCGTCAAGATGGATACCGATTTTATCTGGCGTACCGGTGGTATCATGCTCGGCATCACTCTGCTTCTGGGTTTTGCGAATATCGCCGTCGGATTTATCTCCGCGCGTGCTTCGATGGCCTTCGGCAAAGATCTTCGTGACGCGTTGTTCTCGAAGGTAGAGACCTTCTCCCTGCAGGAGCTCAATCAGTTCGGAACGCCGTCTCTGATCACAAGAACCAACAACGACGTTCAGCAGGTCGCGCAAGCCACGCTGATGTTCTTCCGGATGATGGTCGCCGCACCGATTATGTGCGTCGGAGGTATCATCATGGCGGTACGGCAGGATGCGGAGCTCTCCCTTCTGATGGTCGTCATCGTCCCCGTGATCCTGCTGGTTCTTTTCGTGTTGATGCGTATGGCTCTGCCGCTCTTCAAGACGCTGCAGAAGAAGACGGACCGCTTGAATCTTGTCGGTCGCGAGAAGCTCTCGGGCATTCGCGTCATTCGCGCTTTTCGCAAGGCAAAGTATGAGGAGGGACGGTTCGAAGAGGCGAATCAGGATCTGACGAACACCTCGCTACGGGTCCACCGAATGATGGCGATCCTGATGCCGGTCCTGATGCTCGTGATGAACTTCTCGACGCTCGCGATCTACTGGTTTGGGGCCAAGCGCATCGACACCGGCGAGATGCCGATCGGAAATCTGTCCGCTTTCCTGATGTATATCATGCTCATCCTGTTTTCGATCATGATGGCGGCGATCATGTTCGTCATGATTCCCCGCGCCTCCGCTTCGGCCGATCGTATCAACGAAGTTCTCTCCGTTCAGCCGGCGATTCACGATCCGGAGAATCCGGTAAGCGACGAGTCACTCGGCGCTTTTCGCGAACTCTGCTTCGACGATGTCACCTTCGCGTATCCCGGAGCAGAAGAACCTGTGTTGTCGCATATCTCTTTCACAACGAAGCCCGGAGAGACGACGGCGATTCTCGGCAGCACCGGTTCGGGTAAATCGACTCTCATCAACCTGATCCCGCGGTTCTACGATATCACGTCGGGCCGGATTCTTCTGAACGGCACCGATATCCGGGAGTTGTCGCAGGAGACCTTGCGCAATCGCGTCGGGTTCATCCCACAGAAGGCATTCCTGTTCCAGGGGACTGTCGCATCCAATCTCCGTTATGGTAAGGAAGACGCGACCACCGAGGAAATGTGGCACGCGCTTCGCATTGCCCAGGCCGAGGAATTTGTAAACGAGATGCCGGACAAGCTCGAAGCCCCGATCGCACAGGGCGGCGGCAATGTCTCCGGCGGCCAGAAACAGCGACTCGCAATCGCCCGCGCCTTGATCATGCGTCCGGACATCTATGTCTTCGACGACAGCTTCTCGGCTCTCGACTTCAAGACGGATGCGGATCTTCGAGAGGCCCTGCGACACGAGACGACCGACGCTGCCGTCCTAATCGTCGCGCAACGTGTCAGCACCGTCTTATCCGCCGAGCGTATCCTCGTTCTCGACAACGGTACCGTCGTCGGTGACGGAACACACAAGGAACTGATGGCCTCCTGCGAGGTATATCGCGAGATCGTCTATTCGCAGCTGTCTGAGGAGGAAATCGCATGAGCACAGAACATGAGAATAAAGCAAATCAACCCGCGCAGCGCAGAAGACCCGGCATGATGGGCCCTCCCGGCCATGGCGCGATGATGCCGGCGGAGAAGGCGAAGGATGCCAAGGGTACCCTCAAGAAATTGGCGTCACGCATCCGCCCGCAGGTCGCCGGAATTATCCTTGTCCTCGTCATGGCAATCTTAAGCACGATCTTCTCGATCGCGGCTCCCAAGATTCTGGCCCAGGTCATGGACATCCTGATTGAAGGTTTCAAACAGAAGTTTTTCAATCCGGCCGCGACCTTTGACTATCAGGCGATCGGCAACATCGCCCTGCAACTCTCCGTCATTTACCTGATCTCCTCCGGATTTAACTGGGTGACGCAATATACGATGGCCGGCATCTCGCAGCGAATTGTCTACGGACTTCGTCGCGACGTCGATCAGAAACTGTCGCGCTTGCCGCTGAAGTTTTTCGACAACACGCCGCGCGGTGATATCTTAAGTCGTCTGACCAATGATATGGACAATCTCGCGATGACCCTGCAGCAGAGCTTGACGCAGTTGATCACCTCCGTCACGACCATTGTCGGAATCCTGATCATGATGCTCACGATCAATCCTTTCCTCACACTCGTCTGCCTGATCACGCTACCGATCGCCGCCGTCACAACGATGCTGATCGCCAAGGTCTCACAGAAGAATTTCAAGGAGCAGTGGGACTCGACGGGGCGTCTCAACGGGCACATCGAAGAGATGTATTCCGGCCACAATATTGTGAAGCTTTTCAATCATCAGGACGATGCGCGAAAAACCTTTGACGAGGAGAATGAGAAACTCTTTGTCTCAAGCTACAAAGCGCAGGCTGTCTCCGGAATTATCATGCCAGCGATGAACTTCATCAACAATTGCAACTATGTCCTGATCTGCGTGCTCGGTGGTGTCCGCGTAATCAGCGGCGAGATGACCCTGGGCGATGTCACCGCCTTTATCGCCTACTCCAAACAGTTCACGCAGCCGATCGCCCAGACGGCGAGTATCATGAACACCCTGCAGTCGACAATCGCCTCTGCGGAACGCGTATTCAGTCTGCTTGAGGAATCTGAGGAAGTCTCCGAGAGCGCCGATGCGAAAACACCTGCATCCTATGAAGGACACATCTCGTTCGACCATATCCGCTTCCGTTATCGTCCGGAAACCGAACTGATCGAGGACATGAGCCTTGATGTATTACCCGGCCAAACGGTTGCCATCGTCGGCCCGACCGGCGCGGGAAAGACGACGCTGGTCAATCTCCTGATGCGCTTCTACGAACTTGACGGAGGAACCATTCGACTCGACGGGACCGATATCAAGGATCTTACGCGCGACGGTCTCCGTGCCGGCTTCGGCATGGTTCTGCAAGATACCTGGCTGTTCAACGGCACCATTCGCGACAACATCGCGTACGGTATAACCGCGACGTACGAGGGCCAAGGGGCAGCCCCTGCCGTCCGTGAGGAGGATATCCTCCGGGCTTCCCGCGCCGCGTATGTCGATCACTTCGTCAAGACACTTCCCGATGGGTACGACACAGTCCTGAACGATGATGCCTCCAATATTTCGCAAGGACAGAAGCAGCTCCTGACGATCGCTCGCGCCTTCCTGGCGGATCCCAACATTCTTATTCTCGATGAGGCGACCTCTTCGGTCGACACCCGAACCGAGAGTCTGATCCAGAAAGCGATGGCCAAGTTGATGACGGGCCGCACGAGCTTCGTCATCGCACACCGCCTTTCCACCATCCGCGACGCCGACATCATCCTCGTGATGAAGCACGGCAACATCGTCGAGACGGGAAACCACGTCGAATTGCTCGCGAAGGGCGGCTTCTACGCGGAACTTTACAACAGCCAGTTCAATTCGGGACTTTCTGAAGCGATCTGATGTGTCAAAATTCCTTGCTTTCTGGCCCCAAACGTTTATAATGGTTTTTAGTATGGGGATTTCGGAGGAGGACGTATGGCTAAGGATTATCTCAATAACAGTAGCACAGTAACGATCAGCGAGTGGATCATCGCGTATCTTATCATGATGGTGCCGATTCTGAATATCATTGTTCTTCTGAAATGGAGTCTCAGCGATCAGATCAAGCCTTCGAAGTCCAGCTGGGCGAAGATGCAGTTGATTCTTATGGTGATCGGACTTCTGCTCGGAGGCACCTATCTTCTCTTCTATACCATCTCCGCCGGAGCAATCAGCCAGCTCCAATAATCCATGTACAAACAGTGTGCAACAAGGACGTCCGAATTTATCATCGGACGTCTTTTTTCTCACGCAAAGTATCCCTCTCAAGATATCTCGAGCAAAGCAACACGCTTTCCTCGATTTCGCGAACGTGTTTCCTTGCATATGTCATTTGATTTTTGTATAGTTACAGCATAGGATATCGTGTATTAACACGAAAATGAGGGGGTAGGAATATGTCAGATATCTCAAACTCGCAGAACGATCAGATTGTTACTATGGGCGACTGGATCATCACCTTTATCTTGAGCGGAATTCCGGTTGTCGGATTCATCATGATTCTTGTATGGGCCTTCGGTGGCGGAGCAAAGCTTTCGAAGAGAAATTATGCTCGTGCCGCTCTGATCGTTGGAATTGTCGCCGCATTCATCTCCGTTATCTTCAGTCTCGTCTTCTCCACGGCATTCGCTGCGATCCTGTCCCAGATGCCCACCAGCTACTAATATTCAGGCTATCCGCCAGTAAGATGGCTCATCAAAACCGTAAACGAACTGTATGTAAGAACCCCCATGCGACATTCTCTCATCACCCGTTGCCTACCAGGCAACCGAAGGGTTAATGAGGATCATGCATCGGGGTTTTTATTCTCATTACGATCATTATCGGCTTTCTTACTCGGGCATTTCAAAATCCTTGTCCGTAAGATTCGGATAGATGTCTTGGATCGGTGCAAAATCCGTGACCTTGCTTCCATCCAGATGGAGACCTGTAAGTTTGAGATCGGATATTGGAGATAAATCCGCAACGAGTGTATTGTCTATGTACAACGTAGTAAGGTCCTTCAATTCTGCCAGCACTGTCAAATCCTCGAATGTTGACCAGGATATGAAGAGCGTCTGCAGGTTTGATAACTGGCTCAGCGGACGATAATCCGTCGCCTGACAGTTAAAAATGCTCAAGAAACGCAAATTTACCAACGCATTGAGAGTCGAAATATCCGTGATATTGTTGCCGCCCAAGGCGAGACTGTGTAGTTTTGTAAGCCCCGCTAGAGGGCTGATATCCGTGATCGCATGAAATTGCAGTTCCAGACGTTCCAGATTCGCAAAATACGCAAGGCAGGAGATGTCTTGAATCTTCGTCTCGACCGGTGCCTCAGGATCCCATTCGGCATCCAATAATAGCTCCGTGACTGTAGCGGCTTCTTCCGTCGTGATGTCTCCGGTAGGTTTGTCCATCGCCTCGCGAATCCCTTCTTCGAGTATCGGATCGGAGAAAATAACAATATCCGTCTTTGATGATGCCGATACTTCGGTTGCTGTCGTTTGATTTGCGGATACACTTGTTTGGTCCGAACCTGATTCCGGCTGAATAGATGAAGTCATCGATTCTACGGTATCCGTTGTACCGCACGCGCTCATCGACAATAGAATAACGATCAAGAATGCGAAAAAACCGACTCTTCTCATACAGGCCCTCCTAACTGACAGCCAGAAAAACACCTCTTCCTAATCGAATTATATCACAGAGCCATATGTCGATTTTTGACTTGACACGAAGCCTCTTCCCTAGGATAATAAGTCTTGTTGATTTGGGGCATTAGCTCAGTTGGGAGAGCGCTTGCTTCGCATGTAAGAGGTCGTGGGTTCGACTCCCATATGCTCCACCAGATCGAAAACCCCTTTCTCGGCGTTCAGACAGTCCTCGGATCGTAACCGATCCTGCGGAACTCCGGCGAGAAAGGGGTTTTCTCTCTTTCAGAGGAGCTTTCTCATTTTCTCTTCGCACGAATTTTTTCGAGAAATCTTGTCGTGTATCGCAGATTTTCTGTCGGACAGATGTCGACGCAGTGTCCGCATCCGACGCAGCGGGAATCACGTACGGGTTTCTTCTCTACGGCCTTTGTCATGATATCGATGGACATCGGGCAGGCGGCGTTGCATTTGGAGCATTTGATGCAGCGCGTTTCGCCGGTGGTGATTTGCTGCCCGGCGGCGCGCGAGAGGAAGCTGAGCGTGGTTCCGAGCGGGCAGACATAGCAGTAACCGCGGCCGATGAAGGCGATCCAGAAGAACATCATGAGCAGGAGTTCTCCCGCGAGGTATTTATAGGTCTCGGCCTTGGCCAGAAGGTATACGGGGTCGGCAAGGAGTATGCCGGCGAGCGAGAGGGTCCATAGGAGAACGAAGAAGACGGCGATCGCCAGATAGACCCGGCGAAGGACCCGAAGTACCTTAAGAATACCCGGTTTGAGCGGTTTGCGCTTTCCGACGAGGGGGATGACCGGGTCGAAGACCTCGGCGGCAAACCCATTGAACAGGCAGAGTGTCGAACACTGGAACCTGCGTCCGAGCAGCAGGGTACCGCCGTAGACGACGATGCTGACGCCAATAAAGATGACGAGCGAAGAGGATATTCCTCCGATTCCCCACGCATTTGATATCGTGTGATAGAAGGGTGCGCTGCTGTCGAGGAGCTGCAGGCCGGTGGTGGTCCAAGGAAGCGGCATGGTGAAGAAGTACAGTTCGAAGTTCGAGACCAAAAGCGGTGTGACGACGTGAACGAGAAGCGCCGCGATGATGAGACCGATCAGATTCTGCTTGCGAAGCCGGGTTCGTCGGGAAGCTCCGACAATCGCAAGGGTAAGGAACGCCCCGATGATAATAAAGATCGTCTTAACCCAGTTCTCGTAAATCAGCCAGACCCACGAGATGACCTGTTTGGTCTCTTCCGGCGCTCGCGGGGCATAGCCGTAGTTAACTCCGGCGATAATGACGCACAGGATGATGTAGATCCATAGGATAATTTTAAGAGCTCGAGTGTATGTTTCCTTCTTTGCCATGATGTCATCCCTATCTGCTCGATATTTAGCGTCACGAATTTTTCGCGAGAAATTCGCGAGAAGGCGTTGAAGTGTTATTTCTTCGAGCGCTCCTTATGAACGGATATGTTTTTGCGTCGCTTATCGGCGTACATCAACTGATCCAGATGGTCGATGAAATGATCGGCTTCGTTCTACTTCTCCGAATCATAGATGTCATAGCCGAGCGAGAAATCCAACTGATATGGACGGTGATTCTGTTCGTTGAAGATGCGCGCCTTTTCTTTCAATCGTTCAAGCGCGCTCTCGAGCATTTCCAGGGTTGGAACGTCAAGTACAATGAGAAACTCATCTCCGCCAAAACGCGAGATGAAGTCGTCTCTTCGTAAGGCGGATCGAAAAATATGGACGGCATCTTTCAATGCCTCGTCTCCGACGGTGTGCCCGAAGTCGTCGTTGATCTTCTTAAAATGATCGATGTCGATCATCACGGCGCCGAACGTCTTCTTATCGGAAGCATGCTTGATCTTCTCACGGATGTATTCCTGAAAGTGCATGCGATTATTGACTCCGGTCAGAAAATCCGTGTTGAGATTTCTCGATTGCAGATAGAAATAGATGATCAGAAGGGATAATGTAACGCCGGCCCAGTTATATGATACTCCGTAGTCCAGCGATTGGATAACCATGCCGATCATGGGCGCGAGGAAAAAGACCAGTATCGAGTAGAACTGACGCGGGTGGAAGAGGTTTCTTTTCGAGAGCAAGTAGAAGAGAGAATAGACCAGCAGAACCTCGCAGTAGATAACGTGACCGAGGAAGAACGGCCCCCGGTGATACAAGTTTGACGAATCAATCGAGAAAAACCAACCTGTAGAAAGACTTGCCATAGTTATGAGTGCATTCACACTCAGAAGGGCGAAAAGAACGATGCGAATCCGACGAATAATATTCTCCGGGCGATTGGTCAGGTAGTACACATAAAGAACCCACGCGGACGGAACCAGCGGTGCGGCTATGTAGAGAATTACATTGAAGCAAGCGTTGAAAACATAGTGCTGTATGCCAGGCAATCCGTTGAAGATCCAGCCAAGAAGATCCACGACGATCATCCCCATATTGAGAAGGACCATCGAGTTAAACATCTTGTGTTGCGCAAAAACCTTCTCATGATGATTGTAGGAGTGAACATAGATCAGGAGAAGAATGATAAACGAAACTACACTGATATCGAATGTCTTCAGTCCATTCATCCGGCGTACCTGCTTCTTGCGCAATTTCTGCGGCATGGATCGAATGTGGTTCTTACTCCATTCTATATTGAGCGACGCTGATCTTAAATACCTAATTGGGATTTTTCGTTATAAATAGTTGTTCTCGCCAAGTAGTTGTATGTGATTAATTCGGGTTAATCGATTTTCTCGAATGCTCCCATCGGACAATACCTCATACATTTCCCGCAGACGATACATGTCCCGGCGTCGATCTCAGGGAGTGAGAATGGACTTTGCTGTGAGATTGCCTTTGTCGGACATACGGCGATCGCTGGGCAACGATGATTCTGTGGGCATTTGTTCTTATTCACGATAATCTTCATATTCTTATTCTCCTTCGTTGATCTGGCAGTAATTCTTCTTCAGGACAGTGATAATCTCTTCGACACGCCGATCTTCAATCGAATACGTGACGGTCTGACCGGACTTCCTTGCGTCCAGAAGACCGTGCGCCTTCATTAGTGATAAGTTCTGTGACATTGCCGATTGCGAGATGTCTGGAATTCTCGCGCATAGGGCGGTAACTGATTTGGGACCGTCAATCAGTTCGCAGAGAACAAGAAGCCGGTGTTCATTCGCAAGAACTCGTAGTATATCGGAAATTCGGGCAGCATCACTTCTCATCGATAACCTCCTTAGCATGGCGGATCTGGCATATTCCCTGCGTCATCGTCCCCATCGGACAGTAGACACACCAGGATCGGGGCTTATAAAGCAGCATGGTTCCAAGGCCCAGGATTGTCGACGTCAGCATTACTCCATAGAATCCAAAGGCAAACTGCGCTATCCACGCGGGAACTATGGAGGTATCCGTCCATTCCCACGGAAGACGAAATGCCCATAACAACGTGATCTGCTCAACCAAAGGTTTTCCTTCGAAGACTGCATAGGTTCCCGATAGCATCGACGCAAACATCATCAGGAAGAACAGAAGAAACCCATAGCGGAATGCTTTCGATCGGAGAAATCGCGGGGGATTCACCTTCCGTGACATCCCGATGCGCCCGCCGAGCAACTCGAAAAGTTGGCCGCGACCGCAGTACGAATTACAATACGCTTTCCCATGGCCGAAAAGTGCAACCAAGGGCGGAATGAAGAAGCAGAGAAGCCCAAGCCAGGCAAACAGAATATTGAAGAACCCCAGCACGAGATGCACGGCAGAAGCAATAAACAGATAATCCTTCCAAGACCTCTTCATGCGATCCCCTCCGCGCTCATCGATATGATGCCCGCCGGGCAGGATGCCTCACAACGCGCGCATCCGACACATTTCGAATGATCCACACGCGCGTGGATTCCACATCGGATAAAGATCGCGCGAACCTTACATGCCTTGACGCAGGAACCGCATGCGACGCATTCCTTGTGTGGGAGCACTGCTTTTTTCCGCAACTTCATGACAACCTCTTGTATAAGCATTTTATAATATACTTATTTTCGGGAGATTGGTCAAGTACGAACGAGAACATTATCCATCGAGCCCATCAAATCCGCGGCGCATCGCCGTTCGTTGGATTGTCCAGGAACCGTCTCACACGCGGGAGGACCCCGAAGATCACATGTCCACGATTCTCGATCAGTGTGACCTCTGCATGAGGCAGAATTCGCGAGAGCCGCTTCGCACTCCCTTTCGCGTTCGTCAATTTGTCTTCTGCCCCCGCGACATAGAGGATCGGCATCGCAAGTCGCCGCAATTCTCTCTCGGCAAAGACCGGCATGGCTCCTGTATACGGATTAAAGTTTTGCGATATGACACGCATAAACTCCAGAACCTCCGGCGGCATTGTGTCGTTCCCATAGATCATAGCCGCGATCTTCTCTGCCCCGCGTCCGCTCATGCCAAACGCGATCAGACGGAGAACGAAGGTGAATTGGATCGGTGCGAGCCCGGACGCAGCCAGCAGAACAAGTTTCTCCACCCGCTCCGGGTACCGGCTCGCGAAACGAAGTGCCATCCAGCCTCCGAGAGAGTTTCCCATTATTGAGGCCTTCGAAATGCCCGCCTTGTCGAAAACCTCCCGGAGCCATTCGGCGTAGGCCGGACTCGTCATCTCATGTCGGATCGGTTCACTGTGACCCGCATCTCCGAGCAATTCGATCGAAATCACTCTGTACGCAGGCCAGAGCTCCCGGATATCAGAGAACCATGCCGCGCTGTTGGATGTCGAGCCGTGAAGCAGCACCAGCGCGGGGGACATGGGATCACCGGCCTCCAGAAGATATGTCTTCCCATAGGAGGTGTCAACATATTTCTCTTGATAGGGAAAGTCGTTCTGCACAAGTAGCTTGTGATAGTAGCGTAAGATCTCCTGTCTTCCCTCTTCCGTCTTGAAAATACTTTGTTGTCGGCCGCTCGTTGTTTTTTCGCGTCTCATCGGCACGCCCCCTTCTTCCTGGAGACAAAGATCCCCTAACCCATCGCGATCCCATCGTGATAGGCCTGTTTCCCTTGATACTGAAGTAACTTATTGCAAGCTCAGCGACGAAAGAACCGCGCCAACAAAACCGATACCGCCCCAGAGATTCACGCGGAGAACGCCGGTCTCGGCGATATACTGCGCGGTCATCGATTGTTCGGTATGTGCTGATCGATCCGAATGAACCGTCGCGGTCAGCCAATTCATAATGAGAGATGCCTCTTCCTGATCTCGTACGGGTATGTCTGTCACGGCCGAGACCCTCATAGTCTCCATCGCCCGCTCCAGTACGTCCTGCACTCCGGTAGCTCGATCCAACTGCGCCGCATCGGTCTGCTTCGAACCCTCAATAAAAACACTCAAGTCATGTCCGCTGACGCGCCACGCCTTTCCGAATTTCTGTGCTCGAATATGGCCCTCACGGATGTAACGGGCGATCGTTTTCGGATGCATGTCGAGCATCTGTGCGATCTCTTCAACAGAATAGAATTTCTCCTGCATTTTGATCTCCTTCTCGCATGTTCGCAATTGTATCTAATCGAGTCGTATTGCAGCCTAGCGATTCTTTATTGTTTCTATTTATTCCTTTTTGGTAATAATAAGGAACAATTCGGCATTTGTCAATCATTTATTTGAAGAAAGTTTCCTCCGCGCAAAGAAAAGTCGCCGACTGAGCCGGCAGTTTGTCCAAGCCCTATAAGGGCTTACTACTGGCTGGACCTTCGTTCACCTGAAAGTGCTACCACGCGCACTCTCTTTTCCTACTGGGGCTGTTGCAAAAGAGAAGGAGAGACGGCGGAGCTGACGCAGATTATGAGTCGTGACGCGACGCGGCGCTCCGTAATAATAGGCAACCCTTGTCTCCGACAACCCGAAATAGTATAAAAATCAGCCTTCCCTCCGATTTTGGTGGTTATTATTGACAAGAAATCAAATTTTTATCATTGAGGAAGTATAAAATCGTGACTCCACTCGTTTTTTGGTGGTTATCATTGATAATTAATCCCATTTTTTATCATTGAGGAAGTATAAAAATCCGCCTGCCCTCCGATTCTGGTGGTTATCATTGACAAGAAATCAGGTTTTTTATCATTGAGGAAGTATAAAAATCCGCCTGCCCTCCGATTTTGGTGGTTATCATTGACTAATAATAAGGAATGGACTTCATCGATCCCGATAATGGGCGAGATTGGGGGAAGTGGATCTATTCGCCCATAAGCCCAGTAGGTTGCGCTCATTTCAGCTTCTTGCAAGAAAAAAGGACTGCTGCATCCTGAACCTTTATGTTAATTTTGAGACAGCCCCCTTTTTTTGTTTCGCGATCGTTGACGCGAAACGGGCTTAAGCCAACAAAGAAAAGTCGCCGGAGCTCTCTTCTCCGACGACTTCGAGAGGAATCTGCTGTAATTCGAGGACTCGCTTATTCGCCGCACTCATCATGGTGCTGATGTTCGTGACAAACAGAACCCGTCGACCGGAGTTCACCCTTCAGATACTTCTGAACCGCCGTCCGCGCATCTCCGGATGCACCGGTCACTACCTTAACGCCTCTTTCGTTGAAGATATCAACTGCCCCACCGCCCATTCCGCCGGCCACAATCACCTGAACGCCGTAGTCAGCCAGATAGTTCGGCAAGAAACCGGGGCGATGTCCCGGGTTTGGCAACACTTCCTCCGAGACAATATTTACATTCTCGGCATCGAATATCAGGAAGTGTACACAGTGACCGAAATGCTCCGTGACGTTCTTACCCTCTGCCGCGACCGCGATACGTAATTTCTGATCCATCTTCTGATCCTCCTCTTCATTCAGTAACGATTTTGCAAATTCATCCAACCAGTTTCCTTCAAAAAGCTCGATGAGTCCACGATCACACGCGACGGAGATTCGAGTGTCGATCGGCAAACGTGCCAGAATCGGCAAATCGTGCTCAGCAGCTGTCTCTTCGATATGACTCTCGCCGAAAACCTTGTATTGCTTCCCGTTGTCCGGACATTCGAAATATGAGAGATTCTCCACAAGACCCAGAACCGGGATGTTCATCATCCTCGCCATCTTTACCGCCTTCGTGACAATCATGGACACCAGCTCCTGCGGAGAGGTAACGATGACAATTCCGTCCACCGGAATCGATTGGAATACCGTAAGCGGCACATCTCCCGTACCCGGAGGCATATCGATGAACATGAAGTCAATGTCGCTCCAGATCACATCGGTCCAGAACTGTTTGACCGTTCCTCCGAGAATTGGTCCGCGCCAGATCACCGGATCAGATTGATTCTCCAGAAGAAGGTTGATCGACATGATCTCAATGCCCGTCTTGCTCTTCTGCGGAAAAATGCCGAGTTCGCTTCCCGTCGCCCTCTCCCGGATTCCGAATGCCTTAGGGATCGAAGGCCCTGTGATGTCAGCGTCGAGCACCGCAGCATTGTACCCCATACGTTGCATCGTTACCGCAAGCATCGAAGTAATCGACGATTTACCAACGCCGCCCTTACCGCTAACGACTGCGATCACCTTGCCGACCCGGCTCATGTCGTTCAGCTTCGCGCTGAAATCCGTTTGTTCCTCTTTGCGATCAGTACAGCTCTCGCCGCAGGATCCACAGCTCTTGTCACATTCTTCACTCATATGTCTTCTCCTTCTATAAATGGATATCAATCGTTTCACCGGCGGAGATCGTCCGTAGACGATCTCCCATCCATCGGTGCAATCGCTCGAATGCCTCGGCACCCGTGCAGTGACATGTGTAGTATTTCGAGTTAGTAGCGGCAAGTTCCCATCCGAGAACATCCACAACACCGGGGGCCTCCCCATTGGCGGTTCCGTGGCTGTATAAGTGGAAGCCGCCGACAACCACATCCGGATCCCGACCAAGGATCTCTCGGGCACGTGCGATGATATTTCGTACGCCTCGATGTGCACACCCCATTACCAGAACGGTTCCGTGGCCGGATCGAATCAGAAGATTCTGTTCGTGTATGAAGTTATCCGGTAGTAACCCACCCTTCTCTCGAACAAAAAGATTCTTGTTCGTGGAGGGCAGAGGAAAAATCTCCGAAGCGACAGAAAAAAGGACGAGATCCTCTCCGATCGTTACTACATCGTCGCAGAGAACAATACGACTCTTGTCAATTAGGCCTTCTTGAAGACCGATATTGACCGTCTGCCCGCCGGCTCTCATCGCGACAAATTCCTGAAACACATTCTCTCTCGCAAAAACATCCGTTTGATGATTCTTTTCGAGAAAAATTGGCAACCCACCGCCATGATCATAATGACCATGTGAAAGAATCGCGATGTCAGCTTCTTCGATCTTGACTCCCATCGCAATCGCGTTTTGCAGGAAGATTTCGCTTCCGCCAAAATCAAATAAGATCTTTCGGTTGTCTGTTTGGATATACAGGGAGAGACCGTGTTCTGACTGGAATTGATCGGACACAGCGCTATTTTCAGAAAGGACATATATTCGGATCATCCTCTATGCCCCCTCCAACTCGAGGCATCGAATTGTCTCTTCATAGACGCCTCGGACAGCCGTTGCCGCGTCACAATCCGCCTCAACGATCGTTAATCCTCGATTCACCGCGTTCACAACCTCAGGATCATATGGAACGCGTCCGACAAACGGGATGCTCTCTTCGCGACAATAGTTCTCGATCTCAACGGTCTTCGCGAGATTGGTGTCAAAACGATTGACGCATACCGCAATTCTCGTCCCGAAGCCTCTGGCCGTCTTCACGATTCTCGTCATATCGCTGATTCCCGAAACCGAGGGTTCGGCCACGACCAGAACCATGTCGACACCCGAGATTGAAGCGATGACCGGGCATCCGATCCCCGGTGATCCGTCAATGATTGCAGCCGGTGCGTCTTTCGATGCGCGGGCGAACAACTTTTTCTTCACTTCCGTTACCAGACGCCCCGATGTCCCGCTTCCCATCCGCAGTTCCGCAGTTGAGAAGACGCGTCGATCCGACGCGGAGAGGAGAAGGTCACCCGCAATATGTTCTGACTCCGTGATCGCTTGTACAGGACATATGTACGCACAGATCGCGCAGCCTTCACAGGCATCCTCGCGAATGGTAAACTTCCCATCCGCATCAATCTGTACAGCCTCAAATCGGCAGGTTTCCAGGCACGCGCCGCAACGAACACAGAGTGATTCATCGATCGAGAACTTGTTCATCCCGCGAAAATCTTCGCGTACCGGTTCAACATCGTCATGAAGAATCAGGTGGAGGTTCGGCGCATCCACATCGCAGTCCGCGACAGCTCGTGCCCCAGCCAATGCAATAAAGGCACCGGAGATCGTTGTCTTTCCGGTCCCGCCCTTCCCGCTTAAGATCAGGAGTTTCTTCACTTCGCCACCTCCCTGCGAATATTCGCCATGATCTCGCGAAAAATTTGCCGTGCGGGCGGATACTCGCGGGAAACAAGCTTCGCTTCCGAACTGAGTTGCCCGATCATAGCGTCGTATGGGATCCGACCAAGAACAGAAATACTGTGTTCATCACAATAGGCTTCTGATGGGTTCCATCCATCCAGGCATTTGTTAAGAACCACTCCAAATGGTTTATTGCTTCGACAAACCAGCTCGTGGACCATTCGCAAATTGTGCGCACCGAAGATAGTGGGCTCAGCAACAAGGACACAGAAATCCGCAACCGATATGCTCTCCATAACAACACAGGCGCTTCCGGGCGGACAGTCGATGATGACTGTCTCTTCAGGAGCTTTCTCGGCCATCGCGAGAACGTTGCGGATCACCGGAACACCCGATGATTCACCGATATTCATCTCTCCGCTGATCACGTGAACGTCTGTTGTTAAGTACTGGCGAACCTCTCCGATCTTCCGTCGATACTCTGAGATCGCCTGAACGGGGCATACAATTTTGCATCCGCCGCAGGAGTGACAGACTTCCGAGAAGAGGTATGGTCTGTCTTTAATGAAGGCCAAGGCGTTGAAGCGGCAAAAGTCCACACACTTGCGGCATCCGTTACATAAGGCATTGTCGATGGATGGGAATAGAACCTCTACATCCGACACCAACGGATCCCGCTGCACTTCCGGCCGCAAGAAGAAATGTCCGTTTGGCTCTTCGACGTCGCAATCCGCATAAACTGAAGGGGCAGCCATATACGCCAGATTACAACTCACCAGCGTTTTTCCGGTACCGCCCTTGCCGCTTAGTACGGCGATCCGTAGCTTGGCATCAGCCATGGCCGTGCATCCCTTTGCGGAATTCACTCAAAAGAACAAGTTCATTTCTCAGATAAGCGTCGATGTTCTCGCGTGCCGAACCCGGAATGGAGCGAAAAATCATAACCTCTGCCTTGCCGAGGACTTCCGCGGCATTCTCTCCGCATCGCTCTGTTATCAGAACATGCGCCCCGCGATCTGCAATCACTTGCGCCGCACGAATTCCGGCACCACCCTGACTTGCCGCGGCAGCATTATCGAGAAATTCTGACTCTCCTGTTGTAGCGTTATAGAGCAAGTAATAGGGTGCGCGTCCGAATGACGGGCATACAGTTGAATCGATCTGCATCTCATCCATAGGTATCGCAATTCTCATGTTATATCTCCTTCTTTCTCCTTCGGGGCCCCTTCACTCCAAAACCCCGGTTCAAATGCCCTTCGGCATCCGTGTCTGTGACAGGCACCCATTCCACATCGTGGACCATCGCCTCCGCACAGCTGATAATCTCCGCCGCCTATGACAAGAATGTCTCCGTTAACAAGGGACCCGGCCAGAATTTTTCGTGCTTCATCGTAGATTCCCTGAACTGTCGTTCGTGAGACACTCATCTGTGCAGCGCACTCTTCCTGGGTTAGTCCCTCTAAATCGATTAAGCGGATTGTCTCGTACTGGTCTACTGTCATATATGTTGTATTCTGGTCATAAAGACCCGATTCCAGAGGTCCGAATCGGTTTCTCTCGGGCAAACAACATACTCGTCTCCATTTTCTCGGTCTTGGCATATGAATCATCTCCTCAGCCATCTGCTATTGCATGTTCTGATTACCGGCATATGTCGGTTACGCCATTATCATAAAGCCGTTTCCGGCATATGTCAATTACTTTCTCACAACATCAATCTCTAAACTTCGAAGAACTCATGCGTTATAATTAAAAAAACCAAACGACAAGGAATCAAGTACATGTACAATATTCGTCGCGCCAACCCCTTCGACGCACTGCCGATTGCGATCGTTACGGTGTATACCTGGAAAACAGCCTACTCCGGAATCATCCCGGATTCGTTCATTGACGGTAGAATTGCTGGGATTCGAGAAGTATCCTCGACCATCCGAAGCAGAATCGAAGATAAGAACACATATTGGGTTGCCGAGGCGGATGGCTGCGTCGTCGGATTCTGCTGCTCGGGACCTTCTCGCGATCCCATCTATGCAGATGCCGGCGAAATCTATGCGCTCTATGTACTATCGGGATATCAGGGACTCGGGATCGGTGCGGCACTTTTTGCCGCAGCCCGTGATGAACTATCCGCCAAGGGATACAATGAATTCATCGTCAACTGTCTTGTCGGAAATTCTGCGGCAGAATTCTATCGAAAACAAGGAGGCGAATTTTGTCATGTCCGTACCGACCGCTACGCCGACACGGATGTCGACGAGAATGTCTTTAAATTTCATATTCATTAAATAATTGTGGACTTCTTTCCAACGGACCGGATTGAAACGCTAGCATTTGCTTTTCGAACAGCATATTCTGGCTGCTTCTCAGCGCCGCTTGGCAACGATTCCTTTTCGCCTGAATATTTTAGGCTATCTCCCGAGACAACTTCACAGTTATTTCACAATCAGGCTTCTCTCTTGTTTTTCTAATTTCTATGTCGAAACGTTTTGCTTTGTTTGACATGCACAAACGCACTCGCTTCTTTTGTTCATCTTGTCTGTTTGTGCACAGTGTACAAACACTTCGTTCAATGTTTGTTTACATTTTGTTCAGATTTCATCGAAATTGCTATTGTACTTTATACAGTTCCTGTTAGAATGAAATCATCAACAGTTCTTTATCGTTTTGGGAGGACAGTCTTATGAAGAAGACATTGAAGAGCAAGAAGGCGTTTACCCTTATCGAGATGATTCTGGTCATCGCGATCGTCGTGATCCTCGCAGCTGTCATGCTTACCGGCATAGGCACCTATATCAACGATACGCGCACAGCCGCCGCATTTGTCGACTCTCACAACAGTGTTATTTACGATATTTCCAGATCCTACATGAGTTGATTCTCCCCTTCGCTTTTTATGCAGGACAGAATATCGACCGCCCGCTGACTGTAGACCGGGGCGGTCTTTTCATGTCAATCGTTGTATAATTACTTACATCAATCAATCCGGGTACTATTTCGCGCCCCACGACAGATCCTTCACATTGTTGTCAAGCGCGCCTACAACCCGTTCCGGAGGACGTAACGTGCATAAATTATCGAAGATATTTCTCTTGCCGGCCTGTATCGCGTTGATCGTAGGACTTGCTTCCTGTGGCCTATTCCCTTCCGCCAGTCCGGACCATTCGCAAATTGATTCTCTTTCTTCCGGCAGTAACTCGAGCTTCGAAACAGATGTGTCGTCAAGCTTCTCTTCTGTACCAACCGTCACCGAAGAGACCTTTGCCGTCGAAACGACAGCCGGTTCCTTCGCGGAGACTTCGGATTCCGCTCATGTATCGGAAAACAGAATTGATGTCACAGCTCCCGACGGATGGGAAGAGAACAGCAGTCCTACGTTTATCGCCCGATATACAAAGGGTGACGCGTTCTTTCTTGTTGCGGAGGAGACCTTCTTCTCCTCCAAAGACCTGGACACCGTCGCCGAGGAAGCAACGACAACTCTCCTCGCAGTTTTCGAGAACGCAGCGCTTGACGGAGATGTTGAGGATATTTCGATCGACGGATACGATGGCCGCCGTTTCATCCTGACATCAACGATTCACGGTGTGCCTACAACCTCTTCCTACACCTATATTGTATTGGGCGACAGAGTCTTCTCCCTCGTCTTCTCTCAGACCTCAGATCTCTGGCCTTCCTTCACAGACGACGAGGAAACATTCCTTTCCGGCATTCGAATCTCATGATTCGCAGACGCGCCATCTGGTTATCGTCATGTATAATGAGAGTATTCCTTCGGCAAGATGAGGCACCATATGATTAACAGTAAGTTCGGCATCTTCCTTTCCTCTATACGACGCGAGAAAGGCATCACTGCCAGGCAGCTCGCTGCGGAACTATTGATCTCCGAGAAAACGCTTGAGTTATGGGAGAGCGGACGACGCTATCCAGAACTTACTGTCCTGCCACGCATCGCGGAGATTCTCGGCGTGACGCCCGTCGAACTGATTAATGGCGAGCGCAACCCCAAAGGCTATGTATCGTCGCCGGAGGAGGAGGCCCTTGTTCGCGATATGATTTCGTATGCCGAGCGGGTCACAACCTATAAGACCTCCGGAATGACGTTTGTCGCTATCTCCGTTCTTCTTATCGTCGGCGTGCTTACCTGCTTTCTCGTGAATTTTCTGATCGAGCGAAGCCTCTCCTGGGCTCTTTTTCCGTTCGGAGGAGCACTCGTTGTCTGGCTGACAGCCGCGCCTCTTTTCCTCGCAAAAAAACACCGCGTTCCCCTGGCAGTCAGCGGCTTTACTTTGAGTTCTATCGCATATCTTTTCCTGATCGAACAATTAAGTCCCACGAAGGGATGGGTCTTGCCTTTGGCACTCCCGCTCTTTGGGGTTCTGTTCGTATCGGCACTCGCCGTCGCTTGGTTCTTTCACCGAGGGAAAGGATACCGCTCTCGCGCGGCCGCAGTCTCGTTGTTCCTATTTGGTCTTCCGGTCAATTTGGCTTCCCACGCCCTCGTCGAGTATTATATGGGCTACCGTATATTGTCTGCGTCAGCAATTGTCGTCGGTGCACTCTTCCTCTTCGCCGGCTTTGTCACGCTGTTTGCGGGCGAAATTCATCGCCGCCGCTTACGTCGGAATCAGGAATAAGTCCGTTTGCTCGTCCCTGAACCGGGTTCAGCACTCAGTCGTCGTATCGTATTTCTGCAAAAGAGCCGCGATCGCAAATACCTTATCATTGCTGATCCAGTTCATCTTGTCGTCCATTTTGAATAAACGTCGCAGAAAAGTGTCCAGCTCACGCACCTTCAACGACGCCTCACCGCGAACTTCCCCATAGACATATCCGCCGCCGTCGGAGAAGGCTCCTTCCTGTTCGGGAAACACCTTCTGCTCCATCTCATCCGGCAATACCGTCGCCGGCCAAATCATGGCGAGCTCCTTCTTGCCGAGCATCTTCTCTTCTCGCAGCAATCCGGTAAGTATATGCGCCGCATGCTCGGACAGGGACAGGCGTCTGCGCCCGCCCGGAGACGCCGTCGCCCGCATCTCTTCCGGCGTGGGTTCATCCGAGAGCGGCGGACAGGACAGCGCAAGCACGAAGCGATTAGAGATTACAACAAAATCTATGATTGAGGATCCGAGTGGCGTCAGCAGGTGCACGTCGTATAAAACGACAATCGGCAGGTCACTCTTCTCCAGCACTTCAGAAACATTTCGATGTGCGCGAATCTTCTCACGCAAGGACGTTACCGCATCACGAAACATCGGCTTCGCATCCTCCGGGGCCGTCTCCATTCGTCCGACAAGCTCGAGTAAATCATCCGTCTTATCCGCAAAAGGTTTTGCAAAAACCGGTCTCTCCAACTCGTTGGTTTTCCCACCAAATGCACGTATAAGACTCTTGAAAATATCCATCGGTTCGCCTCCTTGGCAACAGCTTCTCGCTAATTACCTGCGCAGATCGCTTTTCGCGCAGTTCAGGACAGGGCCTCGAACATCTTCTTGCCCGCGGTCTTAAGAAACAGCATCGAAGCGACCAGAAAAATTCCGTAAATAACGACCTGCGCCGCGTAAAATCCTGCGATTCCGACCGTCGGCAGAAGAACAACCATAAGCGGAAAGGGCAGACCTGTCAGAATTAGGGCGAAAAGCATATTCATGACAACGCTCATTCCCTGCTTCACAACTTGCGCTTCGCTGTCCCATTTGAGTTTGGGAAAAAGAAGATTCGCGATAAGTCCTACGCACGACAGCATGATTCCAAGAATGGTCAATGCGAGACTGTGGAAAAGAATCTCCGGAAATCCTTGGCCGATGCGAAGTCCGATCGCGATGACAGATACGATTCCGATCGGAACAATCAAAACGATGTTGAGCAGGCACTTGCCGAAGAAGATATCATCCGTGGTAACCGGGCTGACGCGAAGGATCCAAAGGTTCTTCCCTTCGAGCGAGATGGAGGCCGCTGTTGTGGACGTCATCGAACAGATGAATGCCAGAACGACGGATGTCAGAACCGGGACGACCCATTGAGGCATCAAATTCATCTCCGCGGAAGTCATCCCCATGGAAGCGAAAACCTTCTCCGGACCGAGAACGGTGATGAATCCCGCAAATACAACAAGAAGAACGGGACCAAACGCCGTGTTGAAGATATAGAGCGGCATACTGAGATATCTCTTGACTTCCTTGTCAAACAACGCCATACGCGGCGACTTCACGCCAAATATGACCTTCTTCTCCTTGGATCGGTAAGCACCGCCCTGTCGTCCGAAAAAGACCGCGTAGACCTGTATTGCCAGGTAGAAGGGCAAGAGAAGAATCGCCAGCGTCAGCACCACCGGAAGAAGAGTTCCTTCGGTAACGAAGTCTGTCAGCCATCCGAGAGGCGCAATCGCATGAATCAACGAGAGCCCCTGCTCGCGGGTTAGATTCTCAAACGTCCTGTACATCGCAGAGGACGAGAAATTGATAAACATGTATCCGACCAGAAGAAGCATCAAAAGTCCCGTCGCGACAAGTTTGGCGCCGCGAAACCGTTCACTCAGCGCGGCAATTGCCGATCCGAGAAAATATGACAGCGTTACCGGGATGAGCGGCAGAAGGAAAGTTAACAGAAGCCCGCGAAGGAATGAACTCAGGTCGCCGCCGAAAAATCGATAGGCGATAACTGATGATCCGAAAATCATGATGATGAACGGTGCATCAAAAATATACTGGGTCACAATCTTGCTCGCGATGACCGTCGTTCGCGGAATCGGCACCGACAGAAGAAGGTCCGCGTCGTTGCTCCTCGGCATCGTCGCCGCACGCATAAGTCCGATCAGCGTGGACAAGGAGAGAGCGGTGACGAGCGCGACGGTAATTCCCAGTTCCGGAATCCCGCTCTCACGCAGCAACATCTGCTGTATGAAGGATTGGCTTCCGAACGAGAGTGTAATCATGACAAACGCAAAGGCCAGAAGCAAACCTGAAAGTACGTAACGGCCCGGAGTACGGTTCTTCCGCATCGTTCCGAGAAGGACCAGAACATTGGTCCGTACCAATAAGAAAAACTTACTCATTGTCTGTCAACTCCAAAAATACATTCTCCAGCGTCTGGGTACCGCGAACCGTGTCTGTGTCACCGCTCGCGATCAGCGATCCATTCTTGATAATCGCGATCTTGGTGCAAAGTTTCTCGGCAACTTCAAGAATATGCGTCGAGAAGAAAATCGCGTTGCCTTCAGCACAGAACTCCTTCATGATCGACTTCATCGTAAACGAGGCCTTTGGATCGAGCCCGATAAATGGTTCGTCCAGGACCAGAAGTCGAGGCTCGTGGACAAAGGCCGAAATCAAGGCGATCTTTTGCTTCATTCCGTGTGAATACGACGAGATCGGAGAATTGAGGTTGGCCTCGATCTCGAACATCTCCGCATATTTCTGCGTGCGACGCTTGCGGTCATCCTTCGAGATGCTATAGAGATCCGCGATAAAATTGATGTATTGGATTCCCGTCAGAGCCTCATAAAGCTGCGGATCATCGGGAAGATAAGCAAGCATCTTCTTACAGGCTACCGGTTCCTTCTTGATCGAGTGTCCGTCGATCGTGATCTCGCCGTTTTCGAATGGCAGAATACCGACGGCGGAGCGAATCGTCGTCGTCTTGCCGGCGCCGTTATGGCCGATGAATCCGTACAGGTCACCGGCTTCCACGTGAAGCGTAAGGTTGTCGACCGCCTTGGTGCCGCCGGGGTATATCTTCGTAAAATTCTCGATGTGTAGCATAGTTCTCTCCTGCTTCGTTATCGCACGAAACGTATCGTGCCAAATATTTATATTATACGCCGATTTTTCAGGGAAACCTTAGTCAAATCTTAAAAATCCCGGATTCTCTGCGGTCTCCTGTTCATCGGAATGACTTCCGTTACGATTCATCTCGCAATGATGGCTTTTCGCGTTCACATCAACAGATTCCTTGCGCTTTTCGCGGCGAAACGGTTGTCTCGGAAGAAGAGAGAAGGTAAAGTATAGATAGCAAAGAATGATGGGAGGAAAGCCGATGGTCATATTAATCCCTGCCTACAATCCGGATGATCGCCTGACGCAGTTGACAGCGGATATCCGCGGGATCTGCGACTACTCGATTGTCGTCGTTGATGATGGCAGCGATCCGATTTGCGCGCCGGTTTTCTCGGCCGCCGAAGCTCTCGGCGCAACGGTGCTTCACAGCGATCGCAATTATGGCAAGGGACATGCGTTGAAGACCGGCTTCTCCTACATCAATACCATCGGCGAGACACAGGGTATCGTTTGCGCAGACTGTGACGGCCAACATAAACCGGCGGATATTCTGGCGGTTGCCAATGCCATCGATCCGGACGACGAGGATATTGTTCTCGGCACGCGCCAGTTCAAGCGCGGTGTTCCGCTGAAGAGTCACATCTGGAATCGCTTGTCGTGCATCACCTTCTTTCTTGCGACCGGCCAACTTGTACCGGATACCCAGACGGGTCTTCGCGGATATCCTCCTGAGCTCCTGCCGTGGCTTCTCGAGATCGAGGGAGAGCGGTTTGACTATGAACTCAATGTTCTGCTCGGAGCGATCGGCGCCGAGTACGATATCATTCAGATTCATATCGACACCATCTACCACGAGACGAATCGCGATTCACACTTCCGGCCGATGATTGACTCAGCTCGCTTCGTGTGGCCCCTAGCGAGTTTCGGCTCCGGATCGCTCGCCGCCTCAATTATTGACTTCATCGCACTCATTCTGATCGAGTATTTTACAGGAAATCTAATTTTCTCGATTATCATCGCTCGCATTTGCAGTTCGACGACAAAGATCTCCGCGAATCGCAAGATCGTCTTCGATAAATTCCCCAGCAAGAGCCGCCTGCGATCCGCAATCCGCTATTTCTCGGTTCTCGCTCTTCTTCTTCTGGCTAACATCCTGCTGATGCTCGTTTTCAAGCATCTTTTCGGGCTTTATCTGGTGCCGGCCAAGCTTCTCACGGAGTTGATTCTGCTGGCCGCGACATTTTTCGCGCAGAAGATCGTAATCCGGCTGCGCAACCGGAACGCTTCGACAGGCACGATAAAGTAAACGGCAGGAGTGTCTCCTGCCGCATCCCTTAGGAAATTGACTCAACACGCTGTCTTCAGGTATGGTCAAATTCCGGAAGTCGCAGACCGGACAGGTCGATTGGCGCGCGACGTTCGCGTGCGGGATCATGCGGCATCAGCCGTTTGTTGCCCGGCACGAGGATCGGCTCAGACGATCGGACGAAAAATCCGTCCTCATGAGGATTGACGAGACCTGACGCGACGTTCGGAACGGACGCGTCGATCGTGAACTCACACTCGACCTCGCGAATTCCGTCAAGGGGGAGCGTCGACAGGAATCGATCCGCATACGAAGTGAAACTCTCCGTCGCGGGAGATATGCGCGGAAACAATCCGTGAATGATCAAACGATCCTCTTCGACGCGCATACACACAACAGCGTCAAGGGACGCGGAGTAATAGAGCGTGCCCTCGAAGTCTTCGGACGACAGCATGATCGTCCGCGGCGAGACTGCGCCAAGCAGGGCAAACTGATCCGAGACTGGAACGCGATTGCCCGCGACGGCGAGGAGCAGCGAACGGTCCTCGTCCTTACTCCACGATACCGGAGTGAGGTCACAGGCTCCGGTGACGATATCCTCTGTCCGATAAACGAAACGCTTCTGCGCGACGCTTGTGAAGCCGAAACGCGGATAGAAATCCATGACGCCCGAATTCGCGAAAAGAAAGATAAACGCAGATTCTTTCTCGTAAAGAGATATAACATAACGCATCAGTCGTCCGGACAGACCGCGGCCTCTGGCTGTCGGTGATGTCATCACCGTTCCGATCTGGACCACTGGATACTCGTGACCGCCTACGCGAATATGATAGAGATTCGCAGAAACATTCGCGAGAATCTTGCCGTCGGACACATAGGAGTACGGTATATAGTTATCGCCAAGGAGACCTGCCTCTTTCCACTGCATCAATTCGATTCCAAAGGTCTCTCTCGCCAGATGGTCGAGCATCGAAAACATTCTTCGATTGTTTATATAATTCGAAACAAGAATGACATCCATAACACCCTCTCCTCAAGCACCTTTGCAATTCATTCCTAATGCAGGGATTCTTAACCCCCTCCAATTGATCTCAATCTGTAACCACTCACACGTCGCAGCGCGTAAGTCCCGCCTGATTGGCGATCATCTGAACGACTTCCTCAATCCTCTGTCGACCGGTACGGGCAACAATGTCCGCGTATTCCTCATACAAAGGTCTGCGTTCGTTCGCGAGATCTTCTATCGTCTGTCCGGGCTTCATCACAATCCCCCGTGTCTTCAGATTCCAAAGTCTCTTCGTGAGAATATGCGCCGGCACATCCAGATACACAATGGTACCCAGAGACTTCAAATGAAGCATCGCCGCACGGCTTAGGACGACACTTCCCCCTGTGGCGATTACCTGGCCTCGCTGCCGGATCGACAGGACAGCCGCCTCTTCGCACGCGGAAAAAGCATCCGTTCCCCGCTCACGAATAATCCTCTGCAACGGCATCTTCTCCCTGCGCTGAATCATGATGTCCGTGTCAAGAAACTGCATGCAACAAGCCTTGGCCAGAAGCAGCCCGACAGAGCTCTTCCCGGATCCGGGCATACCAATCAGGATTACACTGCGCTTCTTAATCATCTGACTCTCCGGGTTGTCTCTGGGAGCTGCCGTGACCCGACAGCTTGCCATGTATAATTGCTCATAAGTATATCATATCAGGAAATTCCGAGAAATTCCCTCTTCATATAATCGTAGTTGCGTCATCACCCGTCCCCGAAAACTCTCGTCTGTTCGGGGATTCTCACGCAGTCCTACTCGTCTCCGAGAAACTCCGTCATCTCGTCCCAGTATCTCTTGGGCATATGATTCATCTGACACCGCGCATTTCTTCGCTCCTCGATCGCGATGGTCGTCTGGAAACACCGCCAGAGTGCGCGATAGGCCTTCTCGGCATCCTCGATCACCGGGAGTTCCAATTTCTCCAGGGAGGTCAGAAGCATCCCCTCCGGCTTGTGAACCAACGCCATCTTGTGTGTCCGATCATAGATGAGGAACGTCTCGTCCGGGTATCGATCGGAGAAGTGTTCGCCGAGAAGCGGCAAAACGCGATTCTGCGGCGCAATGCAGGACACGAGAACCCGGTCGTACTGGGTGAATCGGACAAAACCCATATAGTTGTGTGCCTCGCGTTCGAGGTAACGAACGGCCTTGTTGAGCCGATGAACCGTATCATCCGTCAAGCGGTCAAAGACCTTGCGTCCGAAATGATATCCGAGACGGATAAACCGGTACATCAGGATCTCCTTCTGCGGATCACATGTCAGAAACGCTTTGCGAATATAGTCCTGCGTCTCGAGGCAAATTCTCCGGTCAAGAGAAACGTACACCTTCTGCGCATGATCAAGATCCGTCGTTATCCAGGTTGTCTCCTCGAAAAGCATCGTTTGGGAGACACCGCTCGTCCGGATATCCGTCGGTTCCTCCCGCCGCGCGTAACTCTCATATACACAGCAAAGAAATCCCTCAAGAGTTCCGTCATACAGGTAAACCAAATTCGAATCGCGGCCCATATGTCTCTGTCCTTTCCGCCGGCAGCGAGGCAATCACAGGCATTGCCGCCGGGATCTTTGGTCTGTCCTCGAAGTCGACAAAGCTCATCTGTTCGCCGCTGGCCGAAGGCAGCATGCGAAGATCGTTCTTCGAGAGAAGTCCGCGAAGCACCGCCTCGGGCGAGAACACAACGCCTTCCGCCAGTCGCCCGCCGCACGTAAGGAAGAAACGCGCCCGCTTGAGCACGATCCCCAACTTCCTTAACCCCTCGAAATCCAGGCTTCCGGCGCGACGAGCCTGAATGATCCTCCTCGCACTCTGGACCCCGATGCCGGGGACGCGCAGAAGCTTCTCATACGTCGCGCGATTGACCTCGACGGGAAATTCCTCGAGATGACGTATCGCCCAGTTGCACTTGGGATCGATTGCCAGATTCATGTTCGGGCTGCCCGGGTCAAGAATCTCCGACGCGGCAAAACCATAGAAGCGCATCAGCCAATCGGCCTGATAGAGCCGATGTTCCCGCAAAAGCGGTGGAGCCGACAACAACGACGGCAGATGAGGATCATCGACAATCGGTGTGTATGCGGAGAAAAAAACCCTCTTCAGCTTGTATGTCTTGTAGAGACCCTCGCTCAGCATAAGAATCGAACGGTCCGTGTCCGGGGTCGCTCCGATGATCAACTGTGTGCTCTGACCGGCCGGAACGAACTTCGGTGCGTTGCGGTACAGGACAAGATCGGAGGAGTTCTCCTCAATTCCCGAGCGGATCATCGCCATCGGCTTGAGAATCGCATCGGGCTTCTTCTGCGGAGCCAGCTCCGAGAGGCCGGACTCCGAAGGTAACTCGATATTGACACTCATGCGGTCGGCCAGAAGGCCAAGACGACGCAGAAGTTCCGCATCCGCACCGGGAATCGCCTTCACGTGAATGTAGCCGTTGAAGCGGTACTCTTCGCGGAGAATCGTGAGAATATCAATCATGCGCTCCGTCGTCTGGTCGGGAGTTCCGAGAACGCCCGAACTCAGGAAGAGGCCCTCGATATAGTTGCGCCGGTAGAAATTGATCGTCAATTCCGCCAGCTCCCTCGGCTGGAAGGTCGCCCGCGGCGTATCGCGCGAGACACGGTTGACACAATATTTGCAGTCGTACACGCAGGCGTTGCTCATCAGAACCTTGAGAAGGGAGATACATCGTCCGTCCGCCGCGAAACTATGGCAGATCCCGGCCGCCGAAGCGCTCCCGATCATGCCGGACTTGCCTGCACGGTCAACTCCGCTCGATGTACACGCAACATCGTACTTCGCCGCGTCTGTCAAAATCGACAGCTTCTCCAGAACATCCATGATCCCTCTCCTTATCGCAGTGCTTGTGGCAAACGCGAAAAACGAACATATTTTCTTTTATAAGAGCATTTTATCACGGAACATATGTTCGAGTAAAGAGGAGGGCGAGTATTCGCTTCGCTTCCCTAGTCCTCGAGCAAAGCTCTGCGGAGGGGAAGCTCATCGAACACTCGTCCTCCTCGGCACTAGGATTTGGGGTGTTGTGGGTTTCTTCCTAAGTGGAAGGTGAGCTCGAGAAAATGCGACCCCTCCTCGGCACGAAGATTTGGGGTGTTGTGGATTTCTTCCTAAGTGGAAGGTGAGCTCGAGAAAATGCGAGTCCGGCGTCCCGATTCATCCTCACCAACCAACACCTACCGAACACCCTCCCTCTGTCATCTACACTGCCAGTTACCGTTGTAACACGGGCGAAGCCTTCTATCGAACGGGTTCTCCGCAGGAGGCGCAGCCGAAATATGAGGCGTAGCCAACGAGGACCGAATCCCGTGCGAAGAAGCGCGAGCCCGCTAGCCCTTCATGGAGAGCGAGATTCTCTTCTTCGCCGCATCCACCGAAAGGACGCGCACGCGGACCGTCTGACCGACGCGAACGACTGTGAATGGGTCTTTGACGAAGTTGTCCGACATCTCGGAAATGTGAACGAGTCCGTCCTGATGTACACCGATGTCGACAAATGCGCCGAAGGCGGAGACATTTCTCACAACCCCCGTCATGGTCATCCCTTCTCGAAGATCTGAGATTTCGGTCACGTCGGATCGGAGTTCTGGCTGGGCAATTTCGGCCCGAGGGTCGAAGCCCGGATTCGCGAGGGCTGCCAGGATGTCTTGCAGTGTCGGAAGCCCGACCCCCAGGGTTTCGGCGACAAGCTCGGGTTGGATCGGCTTGGGCATTTTCGCGACGGCGCGGGCGACTATGTAGGATTCCGGGTGTATCCGGGTGTTGTCGAGCGGCTCATCGGAATCGGCGACGCGAAGGAAACCGGCGCACTGCGTATAGACCTTCGGTCCGAGACGGGGCACTTTGAGCAACTCGGCGCGGGAGCGGAAGGCACCGTTCTTGCTGCGATACTCGACGATGTTTTTCGCGACGGTTGTATTGACGCCGGCGATATAGGACAGGAGGGATTCGGATGCTGTGTTGAGATCGGCGCCGACATCGTTGACGCAGGACTCGACGACACCGCCGAGCGTATGGGATAGTCGTTTCGTATCGATATCGTGCTGGTATTGTCCGACGCCGATCGATTGCGGGTCGATTTTAACGAGTTCCGCAAGGGGGTCCTGCAGTCGGCGACCGATCGAGATCGCGCTTCTTTTCGTGAGGTCGAGGTCCGGAAATTCCGCGGCGGCCAGCGGAGAGGCGGAGTATACCGAGGCGCCGGCCTCATTAACCATCAGACATTTGACGCTCATTTTGCGATCCCGCAGGTAATCCGAGAGGAATCGTTCGGTCTCGCGAGATGCCGTGCCGTTTCCGAAGGCGATCAGCGTCACGCTGAAGCGCTGAATCAATCGATCCAGCTCGGCACTCGATTCCTCGACCCGGCTCTGCGGCGGCGTGGGAAAAATGACGCCGGTGTGGAGGGATCGCCCCGTCGGGTCGATGATCGCGAGTTTGCAGCCGGTGCGAAATGCGGGGTCGAGTGCAAGGACGGTATGTCCGCGCATCGGGGGAATCATCAGAAGGCTCTTGAGATTTTGCGCGAAAATTCGCATCGCTTCCTCTTCTGCGCGTTCGGTCAGCGCGGAGCGAATTTCCGTCGTTAGGGACGGGTGCAAAAGTCGCTTCCATGCGTCTTCGGAAGATTGGCGAAGATAGGGTGAGATAACCGGGTTATCCGACGGGAGGGTCGAGAGTATGTGGGAGAGAACAAGATCCTCCTCTGCGGCAACGGTGACGGAAAGCAACTCCTCTTTCTCGCCGCGGTTGATCGCGAGTATCCGGTGTCCCGGAATGCGCGAGACAGCCTCCGAGAAATCCGCGAATGCTTCATATACCAGAAGTTCTTTCGTATCTTTCTTACGGGATCGGGAGACGAGGCGGCCGGTATTTGTGAGTATTCCGCGAAGGCGTCCGCGCAGAGCCGGATCATCGGAGAGTCTTTCGGCGACGATATCCTCGGCGCCCGCGATCGCTTCGTCCTTACCGGCGACGCCTTTATCAGGGCGAATTGCCGCTGCGACAGCGCGGTCGAGGTCGGCTTGGGTCGTGCGTCTCGACATGAGAATGTCGGCCAACGGTTCGAGACCTTTCTCGCGAGCGACCGAGGCACGGGTTTTGCGTTTCGGGCGGTAAGGTCGATATAGATCCTCAAGGGCAGCCAGCGTTGTTGAAGCGGCGATCTTAGCTTCCAATTCCGGTGTCAACTTGTCCTGCTCCGTGATGAGACGGAGGATGTCGTCACGGCGTGCCTCGAGAGCACGAAGAGCCTGAAGACGATCGGCCAGTTGACGCAGAACCTGATCGTCGATGCCGCCGGTTACTTCTTTCCGGTATCGCGCGATGAAAGGGATGGTATTGCCGTCGTCGATCAGGGCGATGGTCTTCTCTGTCTGTTCCACGCCGAGCGACAGCTCAGCGGAGATTACTTTTGCATAATTCATGGGTTCCTCCATTGGTACAAGGTTCTGCCGGGCTTCATAAGTCTATCATCTATGTTGCTGTATCGTGAAGTTCATCCTCGAAATTTGCGTCATATTGATGTTCCGGGCTTCCGGAATAAGGTGATTTCAACATTTCCCCACAACTTTTTCGTTGCATCGGGGCTTGTTCTTACGTAAAATGGAACTGTTCGATTTTCAATATTTTCGCGAAGGACCTTCAGGAGGACCTATGGATTCCATTGACAGACAGATCATCAGCCTTTTGCAGAAGAATGCCCGCTCATCGATTTCCGAGATCAGTTCGCAGGTGAATCTCTCGATCCCGGCAACGAGCGACAGGATTCGCAAGATCGAGGCCGCCGGGATTATCACGCAATATACGGCGATCGTTGATCCCGTCGCGTTGGGAATGAAGCTCACCGCGCTGATGTTCATCAGTCTGGAGAAGCCCAGATTCTCGGACAACTTCGTCTCCTTTGTCAACACGCAGGACGAGATCCTGGAATGTCATTACCTGGCCGGAGACTTCGATTATCTGATTAAGATCGTCACGGAGAGCACAGAGACGCTCGAGCATTTGCTGCGAAGCATCAAGAGTGTCCCGGGAATTCAGAAGACGCAAACGATCGTTACCCTGTGCACGGTGAAGAATAATCATTCCGTACTTCCTCTCGAAGAGAAATAATCAATTTTGTGTGATTTTACATCCTAAAATCTTGTGGTTACGAGCCTCTCTTCTATGTTAAAATAAAAGCAGTTACTCGTTTTTCACGGTGCTCTCTGATCCGTCGGCAAGTTGGTGGCTCGATTCGATCCAACGGGGGCATGTAATGTATCGCGGGTTCACGATATGAAGAAGCTGCGCATCGGGTTCTTATCTGTCCTTGGCGACGAAGACAATCATACACAGATGATGAACGGCATTTTCGAGGCGGCCGACAAGCACGGTGTGTCGATTTTACGTTATGCCGTCTCCGTTCACCCGGAGGACTACGAGGGTGAGCATCTCGAACTCCAGCACATGCTGAAGGTTATCGAAGCCCAGAAACCGGACGGTCTGATGTTCCTCGGATGGATGCCCGGCATTGCGGGGAAGAATTTCCAGAGTTTTATCGACCGCTTCAGCGACATCCCGCTCGTCAGCGTCGGGGTCAACCACCCTATGATTCCCAGTGTCCATGCGACATCGGAGACGCCGATTCGCAATCTCATCCGCCACCTGATCGAGCATCACGGGTATCGGAACATCGTATTCGTTCCCCCCATGTTTCCGGATATGCGGCAGGGTTTCTATATTGAGGAAATGCGTGAACACGGTTTGTATCGCGACGAGCTGATGGTATACGATAAGGATCTTAAGTCCACACCGATGAATGACCGGATACGGCACGTCGCGCACATGATCCTTGACCAGCGTAAGATCAAGGTAGATGCTTTCTTCTGCGTTTTCGATACGGACACACAAGATCTCTACATTGAGTTGGCCCGGCGTGGACTTTCCATCCCGAAGGATGTTGCCGTCGTCAGCAATGAGGATTCAGAATTTGCACGTTTCTCAATCCCCCCGGTCAGCGTAGTAACTTTTCCGTGGCGTGAGATCGGATATCTCGGATGCGATAAGATGGTGCGAGTTCTGCGGAATGAACTCTTCTCGAATGCCCGAGGGGTCAGCGGCAAGCTCGTCCTTCGCAGTTCTTGCGGATGTCGTTCCGAGGAGGAGAAGCTTTCCCGCGTCCTGGAGCGCAAGCCGGATATCTTCCTTCCCGGCACCGGATACGGTCGCTTGAGGGATCATCTGTCCGATTTTTCCGATGCGTATTCCGCTACTTCCCTTGATCTCGAGCGACTGGCCGATCAGCTGGTCGAGACCTTCGAGACACATCAGCGTGGGCATTTTTTCGATGAATTCCAGAAACAGCTCGACGCGATTGTTCGTAAGTTTCCCGAGCACGCCGTTATTGATCGTATCGAGGACTATTTATATGAGTTGCGTTCTACGATTCTCTCTTATTTGGGGGAGAACAACTCCGATGTGGTACTTTTCGAGGATCTCTTCCTGATGTGCAATGTTCTTCTGCAGGAGAACCGTGTCGTCGTCGCCGGTTATGAGAATACCGTTATCCGCAAAGCGCGCCGCGAGGTGATCTCCCTATGCCAGGAGATCGGCAGCACATTCAACCTAGAGATTCTCGGATCGACGATCGAGAAGGGATTATCGCGTGTCAGCATTCCCAGTTGTTACGTCTACCTGGCGACAGATGACAGTTTCTCGGACTTTTCTCTGCTTACCGCATACGCGAACGGACGACGCCTTGATCCCGACCGCGAAGACGTGCGCGCGAAATTGAGTTTTGCCGCGCTCGTTCGCCGGCATACTCACCTGATGTGTCAGACACTGCAGGTCGACGAAGAGTTTTTTGGACTGATTTTCTTCGAACCGGGCATTCTGGATATGCGAATTTATGAGATGCTGGCACGACAGATCGCCAGCGCTCTCAAGGGTGCGTTATTACATGATGACCTCAAGGTCGAGATGGAACTTCGCAAGTTCAACGAGATGCTGATCCTTCATAACGCGAATTTCGACGCACTGACCGATCTTTACAATCGCCGCTCCTTTGACCGGACCATGTCCTACCTTTGCGGTCACGACAATACGTCCTCGGACAAGGAGTTCTACCTGATGTACTTCGATTTTGATGATTTCAAGAAGGTTAACGATACGTACGGACATGACGCCGGCGATGAGTTGATCCGCGAGATCTCACAACGGATCTTCAACGCCGTCCGGCGAGATGCTCTCATGGTACCTGCTTCGGTCAAGTCCGACGATCCGATGGCGGCGGATGAGGCGGTTTTCCGTGTCGGCGGAGATGAGTTCACCGCATTGATTCGCCACATGCCGCGACGCGAGATGCGCCGTCTGGCCACGCGCGTGATCTCCTCGGTTCGTGTCCCGTACCGAATCTCGGGAGAAGAAATCAGCGTGTCCCTGAGTATCGGCATCAGCATCTTCCCCGCCGATACCAATGAAGCGAGTGCTCTCATCAAGCAGGCCGACACCGCAATGTACCGCGCGAAGAGGAAGAAGGGCATGTTCTGCTTCCACGACGAGCGTTGAGGATCGCTTTCTATTCGATCTTCTTCAGAAATTCCGAATACGACATACCGGTGTATTTCTTGAAGCATCGCCCGAAATAATTCGGGTCCGGAATGCCAACGCGTTCCGCCGCCTGATACATGAGCATTTTCTGTTCGGCGAGCTCGACAGCCATTTCCATTCGTCGCGCGAAAAGATAATCGCTGAAGCTCACGCCGACCTCGGCTTTGAACATCCGGCTCAAGTAATTCGGATTGAACTCGAAAAGCAGCGCCGTCGACGTCAGATTGATGTCCGGACTGGTAAAATTCGCGCGCACGTATTCCTTGATCTTCTCCGCCGTATTACTGATCTTCGGCTCCGTCGGCTCATCAATGAAATCGAACTTCTTCACATCGAGCTCATCCTTGATTCGCGCGAGAGCCGTCTCGATCTCGTGCTTGTCAATCGGCTTGACCAGGAAGTCGCTGATCCCGATACCGATGCATTGACGCGCGTATTCGAACTCATTAAAAGCCGTGAGAACAATGATCTTCAGCTTGGGATATCGCTTAATCGCAATGCGCGAGAACTCGATTCCATCCATAAACGGCATCTTTATATCGACAAACACAATATGCGGCCGGATGTCATCGATCGTATTAATCGCCTCGATTCCGCTCTCAGCCTCTCCCGCCACATACATTCCGAACGACGCGAAATCCACGGAGTTCTTCAGAATTCCGCGAATCGCTTTCTCGTCATCTATCAGCATCACTCGGTACATGACAACCTCCTCAAGCGCCTGTGTCCGGCAGCTTCAAACGAACCCTCGTGTATTCACCGACCTGACTCTCGATCTCGATTACATCATCTCTGCCGGAGAAGTATCGAAGGCGCTCGATGGTCCCGATCAGGCCGAACCGCTCATTAACTCCGGGATGCAAAATCTGCGCGATCTTCTCCTTCGACATTCCCACACCGCTGTCATAAACCTCGATGATGATATCCGCACCCTCCCGGGTAACGCGCACGCGGATCACGCACTTCTCGCCCTTGACACGCACCCCGTGATACAGCGCGTTCTCGACGATCGGCTGCAGGATCAGCTTCGGCACCTGCGTCGCCAGAAGCGACACATCCACCTCATATTCATCGTCAAAAATATCCCCGTATCGATACTTCTGCAGCTTCAAATAGTCCTTCACGATCTGAATCTCCGTCCGGATCGGAACCTCCGTATTCCCGCTGCTTAAGAAGTTCTTGAAAAAACTCGCCAGGGTAAAGACCGCCGTCTGCACATCCTGATCCCCCGCCTCGCCGGCCATATACGCGATTGTATCGAGCGTATTGTAGAGAAAATGCGGTTTGATCTGCTCATGAAGCACCGAAATCTCGGCGCTTCGAATCTTGTTCTCCTTGGCGATCAGCTCTTTGAAGAGACGATCAATCTCGTCGAGCATCATGTTATAGCGATTCTTCAGGTTGCCGATCTCATCGTCCGGCAATGACAGGCTCGCCTTATGAAGACCTCCCGTCTGGGCTACAGAGTCCATCGACTGCACAAGGCTCTTGATCGGCTTAGTGATGTAGAATGATATGAACGTACTGACCAGGACAACCGAAGCGAGAGTAACCGCGAGCATCGACACGACGAGAACCGTCAGCTCCGCCGACATATTCTCCCCCGCGTAGAAGCTCTCCTTGCTGACAATCGTGAGTCCCGTTCCCTCGATCCGATAGAACGACAGAATTCGCTCATCGCCGAGATTCCCGGCGACGCGCCGCCCGTACGGTCCCGTTTGCGAAGAAATCACGGCGTAGTCCGACGTGATGTTATCACCGCACAGGTACTTGTCCTGAAACAGATATCCGAATCGGCTGTTCTCCGAGCGCAAACCTTCGTATGTCGCATCCAGATACGAAACCGGCAGGTTGATCGCCAGATATCCGAGAGTCTGATCGGATCCCTCATCGCGCACAACGCGAACGAAGCTCAGAAGGTTCGCATGATCCTTTTGCTCGAAAAGTCCCTCACCGTTCATCGTCAATAGGTAATCGTCACTTCTCTCGTCAATCGTATCCCGCCACTCCTGCGACGCGAAAACAATCAGATTGGTGTCCGTCGCATTGCGCGTAGCACTTACATAATTCCCGTCCGGTGCGAAAACAAAAACCGAATCAATTCCCTCGAACGCATCCGCAATTCGCTCGAGGCTCTCCACCGCTTCGGTCGACTCCGCTCCGTTCATCCCCGGTCGCTTGAGAAACGAGGCAACCGCCTCATCCGTCACGATCAGATTGCTGATATCGCTCACCCGATCCGTCTCCGCCTCGAGCTTGCCCGCGATGGCGAACATCGTATCGCGGTTCTTCTGCGCCGCGTAGTCGCTCAGATTATTGCGAATCAATAGTAGGTAGATCAACACGAACAGAATCAGATACACCGCGAAAATCAGCATGAAGAGAAACATCGTCTTCCTGCCGATCTGCATCGAAGAAAACCGCGCAAAAAGACTCTGCTTCTTCCCCGTCTCTGGCTTACCTGACATGCATCCTCCCGTTGACCTCAGAAATCTATCTTTGACTCATGTTCATTGTAAAGGTGCGCGTCGCGAAAAACAAGAAACCGGGAGATGTAGCCCGGTTTCGGTGGTTGAGGGTTATAATTTCGGGATCAATGGATGGAAGGTGTCTCACAAACTCATTCCAAAACTTCCGTCTGCACCTTGAGAAGAAGTGCCCGAATCGACTCCGGATCGAAGATCCCCATCCTGCCTGCCATTACCGTCGCCGTCGCCGCCGCTGTCGCCAGTCGAAGCGTATTCTCCGGGCTTGCTCCTCGCTGCAGAGATACCGCCAACGCCGCGGTCATCGCATCTCCGGCCCCGACGGTTCCGCCAACGCGCACCGGCAGACAGGGGGAGTGGTAGATTCCGTCGGAGCCGACCAGAATCGCTCCCCGATCTCCCATGGAAACAAGAACCCTCGTAATCCCGTACTCCAGAAGCCGCCGCGCCTCGACACAAACTTCCTTGGTCAGATGAATCGGCCGCCTGGACCACGTCTCCAGTTCACGAAGATTCGGCTTGACCGCTGTCGGGCCCGCCAGAGCACCGCGGCGAAAAGCCTCTCCGTCGGCATCGAGGATCACGTCGACAGCGCGCACACGAAGTTTCTCGATCCATCGACCATAGATGTCCGGACTCATCCGAGGGGGTATACTGCCGGACAATACCACGATGTCACCGGGTTTCGCGCGGTCAAAGAGCTGCTTTTCGAGAGCCTCTAACGCCGATCCGGAAACGGAGGCTCCCGCCTCATTAAGCTCGGTCGTGATGCCGGTCAACACATCCTGAACCTTAATATTCGTTCTCGTCGGCGACTCAACGCGGACGAAATCACACAGGACGCCGAGATCCGCGAGCGCTCTCTCGATGAAATCGCCGGAGTCCCCTCCAAGGAAACCCATCGCGACGCACGACGCTCCGAGACTTGTCAGAGCCTTGGCTACATTCACACCCTTGCCGCCCGCCTCGGCCGAGATCGACTCGATCCGGTTCAGCGATCCGGTCGAGAAATTCGTGACGGCCAGCGTCTTGTCGACGGCCGGATTAAGGGTAACGGTAATGATCATCGGGACATCCTCCGGGAAAAATGCTGATTTCTCTTATTATACCTTGGATTTCGGAATCAGTGATTCCGCGGACAGCAGATTTCTCGTGAAGAAGAAATCACATCCTAAAACATTTGAATCGCAAGTTCTGCACATCCGCATCGAAGAAGGGATCGATAAACGGAGAATACAGCCTGGAAAAGTAAAGACTCGTTCTCAGGCTGTGTATTGGCGACGACAGGCTACGCAGGTGTCAGAGAACGCAGCCTGGAACGGCAAGATAACGGCTTCAGGCTATATTTGCCGCGTAGCGCATATGTCAGATAAGAAATATAGAAACAAAAGGTGTTCTCGCACTCCGCTTGAGAAGGAAGTGGACATTGCCCCGTGTATTTTTCGTTTTGCATTTTCTTCTTAGGACGATCTTGAAGCGATTTATATGGAGAAAAAACTGCCTCATCCGACTTTCTGACAAGTCTTCTGAGGCAGTTTGTTTTTGCGTTATCGTCCGTCCGATCAGGGAGTCCTCCCCGAATCGGTTCCTGATTAACCGATCGAGAACAGCCCGAGCAGCCGATCCCAAAAGGTCAACTCGACCTCAACGGGCACTTCCTCTTGAATCTCAACGATCTGAATCGCATCGGTCTTCAGAAGAAATTGGACGGAGAGCACTTCGGTGTTTTTCGCGGATACGAAGGATACCGGTGAGGCGTCACCGCCCGTCATGGAGACGAGAAGCTCGTCGATCGTGTCCTGTGCATTTTGGTCGAGATCTCCGGTCTCCTCGGAGAAGGTTCCGGTGCCCTCCGCGTACTCTGCGATACCGTCCGCAAGAGTCGCGAGCGACTCGTTCAGAGTGTCGGCCGCCTCTGACAGTCCTGTAGCGGATGTCGCGATGGTCGTAAGCGATGTCTCCAGCTGTCCGACGCCGTCCCCGAGTGTCGCCGCGCCTTCCTGAATCTGTGTGACGCCGGCGGTATAGGCCTTCACGCCGTCGGTGAACTGTACTGTCTGTGTAAGCGTTGTAAGCATCGGAGCGAGGTCCGGAATGCTCCCGAGAACCGCAGCATAGTTTGTTCGGTCGAGAACGGGCAAGCCCAGGCCTAGCTGTGCGATTTGCGCGTTGATCTGGTCAAAGGTCGCTTTCTCAATAGCCTCCGCTCCGGTATTCAGCATCGTACCCTGCGTCGAGAGGGCTGCGAGGCCGTCGGATATGGACACAACGCCTGTCTTGATTTCTCCGGCTCCGCCCGGAACCAACACCAATCCGTCACTGAATTGACCGAGACCGTCCGCGAAGGTATCCAAGCCGGTCGACAGCTTATCAGCGCCCTCGGAGAGCTCCTGTGCTCCGTCATCGAGTTTCGTCACGGCATCCTTGAGCTCGGTTAGCTGCTCGGTAAACGCGGTCGTATCCACATCGAAGTCGAGATTTAGTCGAATCCCGTTCAGCGAAATCGCGTCCATCTCAAAGTCCTTCACATCGGCCGTGATCTCTATGTCCGCGCCCTTGCCCGGCAGAATCGTGTACACGAGCTGTCGCTTGCCTCCGGCGTCGATCGCGGTTGCTCCCGGTGCTACGACGTTTGAGCTCTTAGCTGCCGGCAGCGCTACGGTTGCCTGCAACGCATAATGCTCGAAAAAGAACGGATCCGCTTCCGGGTTTTTCACGATTCGGATACGCATCGACAGGGCACCGGTCGCACCTGCCAACTGGTCTGCCGTCGTCGGCTGATTATCCAGCTTGTATTCGATCGTGATATTCCAAGGAAGCGTTGCGTCTTGCATCGTTCCCTGGTACCTTACTGCGGTATCGCCGTCTGTGATCTGGGTCAGTTCCCCATCGCGACGAACCTCTTCGGTTCCTGTCAGATTCTTCACGTCGGAATAATTGCCGTAGTCCGTGATCTGTCCGCCGTCGGGAAATGTATTGACGACATAGACGGTTCGGATGCTGCCGTCGGAAGCGAGGATTCCGTAAATGGACTCCTCTTTCAGAGAAACGGCGGGTGCCGTGGCCTTACTGTTATTCGCGCTGCTGTATGCTCCCGCAACAGGGCTTCCTGCCGTCAAAGCGGCGAGTACAACGGCAGCGGCTAGGGAAATCAAATGTTTCTTTGTCATGGTTCTCACTCCTTAAAGTCTGTCTGCTCAGAGGCTTGATTCGCTACATGTATCGGGTCGGGTGCTTTTCCCTTATGAAATCCGTGGGCAAATGTTGTCTTCTGAATAAATCGATCGAGAAGAAGCAACATCGAAGGCAGAACGCAGATGACCATCAGTAACGACAAGATCGTTCCTCGGCCCAGAAGCGTTCCGAGTTCCGCGACAACGCCGTTGGTCGATGTCATCGCCAGCGTGATGCCGGCAAGGGACAAGATGAGTGCCGATGTCAGAACTGCGGGCAGATTCGCGCCAAGGGTCTTAAGAATGGCGTCCTTCTTCCGCATCGTTTTACGGTTGCCGAGATATTGGTCGGTAATAAGAATAGCGTAGTCAACCGTAGCTCCCAATTGCACCGTGCTTATCACCAGAAATCCGATGAAGTTGTACGCTTGTCCCGAGAAGTACCCGAAGGAAAGGTTGATCCAGATTGCGGTCTCGATGACAAATGTCAGGATGACCGGTATGGAGATCGAACGGAAGGTGACGAGAAGTACAATCAGGATGCCGATGATCGCGACCGCGTTGATCAGAACCGTATCGCTCGAGACGACAGTTCGCATGTCGGTCAGTGTCGCGGCAGACCCCGCGAGATAGGACGTCGGATAGTAGCTTGACACATGTTCGCGCAGCGTATTCACACTTGCAAACGTCGTATCTCCCTCCGAGGCCAGATCCGTATATATAAGGATTCGCGCATAATTCTCCGAATAGAAGATCGACGCATTCTCCTCGGGAATATACTCCGGAGGAATATCCGAGCCGACGGCTGTCGTATAGGATACAACCCCGGTTACATGATCCAGCTCTTGCAGTGACTGCGACAGTGCGCTTTCCGCGCCGGGATTGCCGCGAGGCACGAGGAGAACCAGAAGTTTATCCTGACCGAAAGCCTCATCAATCGCAAGGGAATCCTTCCCGGCACGTGTAACGGCGGCGGTCGTCTCCGTTCCGTACATGTATTGGGTTTTACTTTGCGCGAGATAAGCGGGGACAACGACAATAACCGCTACAATCAGCAGCGGAAGACGGATGCGCACGAAAAACTTTCCGGCCTTCTGGAAGGAGGGCAGGAACGGTTTGTGCGCTGTTTTCTCGAGCAGGGGGTACGCCAGAAGTGTCAGAACGGGCAGGAACAGCATGACGGAGACAAAGCTTAAGATGACGCCTTTGACAAGAACTATACCTAAGTCCGCGCCGATCCCGAATCGCATGAACAAAAGCGCAAGGAAACCGACCACCGTCGTGGCGGCGCTTGCCGCCACGGATGCAAGTGCCCTCTTCATTGCTTTGGCCATTGCGACTTCGGGGGTAAATTGTTCCCGATATTCGCGAAAACTATGCAATAGGAAAATCGCGTAATCGAGAGAAACCGCCATCTGAAGGATGGGCGCGACCGATTGCGTGACAAAGGAAACTTCTCCGAAGATTAGGTTCGTTCCCATGTTAATCACTACAGCCATACCGATGGATACGAGAAACAAGAGCGGCTCCAACCAGGATCCGGACGTGAGGATCAGAATGAGAAGTACGACAGGAATGAGAATGAACATCGCATTCGATACCTCGGATCCCGACATCTCCTGCATCGCCGCGGAGTTGACCGCGTCGCCCGCGACCTGGTTCTCGTCTCCGATCAGGTTGCGGATGGAGCGCACGGCGGATATCTCCTTGCCGTTCTCGATCGTTACCGTGTAGAGGGCGCGATCGTTGAGATAGTACGCTTCTGCAATCTCTGTATCGAGATATGCGAGCGGCGTCTCCGTCAAGGTCTCGCGACCGACGGCATCGTCGAGCCAGGTGACATCCAAAACACCGTCGACATCAACCAGAATGTCTTTATACGCCAGAGCTTCGGAAACCGACACGTTGGAGATCATGACACGAGCGTTCGGAAGGTCCCCTCCAAACTCGTCGCGTAGAATCTCGATTCCTTGTGTTGATTCCGAATCCGGCGGCAAATACTCTACAATGCGGTAGTTTACACCCACACCCACCGCCATGATACCGGAAAGTATCGCCAATACGAGAAATACGCCGGCGACAACTTTCTTGTGGTGTAGGATTTTCGCAAAAAATCTTTCCATTTATACAACCCTCTGTCGTTTATTGAACGTCGTGTTGACAATCTATCGTAATATTAGTATCTTTACATCATGACGATAAGTCAACAAACAGAAATGGCTTGACTTGTTTTTTGACAAACAAATGGAACATTTTGTGTGATTTGATCAACACAAACGGCAAAAGTGTCGGAGGAGGATTGCGATGCCTGGCAATAAGAATGATCGACGAGTTCGCTATACGCGTATGGTTCTGCGGGAGAGTTTCATCGAATTGCTGTCGCAGAAGGATATCTCACAGATCTCGATTAAGGAACTCTGTGAGCGAGCCGATATCAACCGAGCCACCTTCTATTCGCACTACACCGATCAATATGATCTGATGCAGAAGATCGAAGCCGAATTGTTTGACAATATCAGCGAATACCTCGCTGATTTCCCTCCGACCGATAAGGCATTGTTGCCCGTTGATATCGTCGAGAAGATTTTTCTCTACATCCGGGACAATGCCAGCCTGTGTCGTCTACTCTTGAGTGAACGCGGTAATTTGAATTTCCAGAAGAAGATTATGAATGTGGTTTATGATAAGAAGTTTATGGCCTTCGCGAGACTGGACAGCCTTCCGTCCGAGAACACCGGGTACGTCGATGCGTTCATCATCACCGGATGTATCGGCATGATTCAGAAGTGGCTCGACGATGACATGCGACAATCTGCCCGCGAAATGGCCGAGCTCATGCTGCGAATGACGGAGTGTATCTCGAGAGGATTCGCCCTGCAAAAATAAAGGCTGCTTCCGCCGACTCTGTGACAAGTCGTTGAAGCAGCCCTGATCTGTCGCAAATTTTGTGCGTGAGGACACAATGTGCCCTCCTCTGCGTACCCTTATTTACATCGACGCCGCGCAGGCGGAAATCGTCTCCGGACTATGCGCTCGCAGCAGATAACTGTCCAGCAGGCGAACCGCTCCGGCGGAGCGCATGCTGATCTTGCGTGCCGCAAGAATCGTGTGCAGATCGATCTGCTCTTCTTCGAGATTCACCAGTTCCTCCGCCTCGCTTAAGATCTGAAAATCGAGATCGTCGATCAAATGGTACGAGTGGTGATGACCGACCAAATAACAAACGCGAGCACGGATTCGCGACTCGATGGCGCAGGATTCCAGAATGGCTTCCGCGACCGCCGGACCCTCCATCTCCTGGAAACGTCCCTCGTTCGAATTGTGCTTACGCTCGGCCTCCAGCACGCCGATATCGTGCAGGATGGATGCCAGAAGCAGCGTCTCCTTGCGTTCATCTTCGTCGGACAGGCCGCGTGCGGCAGCCTCTTCATCCCATAGAGCCGTAGCAAAACCATAGACCTTCATTGCGTGATGGATGCGATATGTATCTGTACCGAGATAGGTAATCATTTTACTCATTACGGTTCCGATCATTGATATGTCTCCTTGAAAATCTTCTACCCCGATTTTGCGCTCGAATTATGAATAATCCTTTCGAAAAGTGCGGCAAAGAAGATGCATTTCTATTTCATTTGTGCGACAAAAACCATCGCGTTGCTTTTCGCGAAGAAGAGTCCCGATATCAGGACATCTGCATCCCGGACAGAAGGTACTTCTCAAGAAGTTCTGCCGCACCGTGGGTCGACATAAACCGGTCGCGCGCCTTCACGATGTTCTCGCGAGGCAACTTCTCTTCCTCAAGATTGACAAAGAGGTCCGCCTCGACCAGTATGCGGAAATCGAGATCGTCGATTGCCGCGTAGGTATGATGATGACCGATGAGGAAGCTGACACGGCGAATCAGATCTTCGTCCGCCCCTAGCTCGCGGAGCATGGTCTCCGCAATCGGAGGCCCCTCGATTTCCTGGTAGCGTCCCTCGGAGGATCCGTAGACGCGTTCGGCTTCTGGAATACCGATATCGTGGAGAATCGCGGCGATCAGAAGGGATTCCCTTCGCGGGTCATCCATCGCAAGGCCCAGAGCCTCGGCCTCTTTCGACCACAGTGCGCAGGAGAATCCGAATACCTTCATCGCGTGATGAATCCGTCTCTTGTCGGATCCGAAATACTGTATCATCCGGCTCATCACAAGTCCGATCATGCTGCCTCCGTCCCGCGGCTCACGCCGCGCCATTTATGAATTCCCGAGCATATCGACGACATAGGTCGGAAGTGCAAAAGCCCCGACATGAAGTCTCAGGTTATAGTATTTCGTAGCAAGTCCAAGAGCGGCCCAGGCCTCCGCCTGAAGATCTCGGATCGGATCAAGTCTTTTGGACGCAAATCCGAATAACCAATGGCCCGACGGGTACGTCGGTATGTGGGCCTGGTAAACCTCGCACACATCAAAAAACGCCGCGATGTGCCGGTGGGCCCGCTGCATCGCTTTGGCGTCATTCTCATAATACGGGCTCTCGTGCTGATTGACAAGGATGCCGTCGTCCGTCAGCGCTTTGTAACAATTCCCATAGAACTCTTTGGTGAACAATCCCTCGCCGGGGCCGAACGGATCGGTCGAATCGACGATGATCAGGTCGTACGCATTCTCATGAGCCCTTATATAGCGAAGTCCGTCCTCGTAATGATGATGCACACGCGGATCGCCGAGACTCCCCGCTACCGTAGGCAGGAATTCTCTCGATACCGCGACGACGCGCTCGTCGATCTCTACAAGATCGATATGCTCGATCGTCTTATATCTCGTCAGCTCACGGATGGTGCCTCCGTCGCCGGCGCCGATCACCAGGACTTTGCGAATGGAAGGGTTTACCGCCATCGGTGTATGAACGATCATCTCGTGATAGATGAACTCGTCCTTCTGCGTCACCATCATCAGTCCGTCTAACGTGAGGCATCTGCCGAACTCCGTCGACTCGAAAACATCGATACGCTGAAAAGCGCTCTGTTCGGTGTGAAGCGTCTTCTCTATCTTGATCGAGAACCGCACATTCGGCGTGTGCTCCTCGGTAAACCACAACTCCATAGATTCCTCCTGTTCCTCGTACCCAGCAGACGCGATCCCTAGCGAACGACAAAGATCGCTTTCGTGTCCTTGTCCTGCGTTCCCGTCATAAAGCTTCCCTTGGCTTTGGCGTAGTGGATGTACTCGATAATCTCTCTTGTGATCCGCTCACCCGGCGCGACAATCGGAATACCCGGCGGATAACACATCACCTGTTCCGCGGCAATCCTGCCCTCGCAATCGTCAAGCGGCACAGATTCGGAAGCGGCGTAGAATGCTTCTTTCGGCGACATCGCAACCTGCGGATGTATGTATTCATGATCGAGGAGACCGGCCGGATCACGTGCGTAACGCCTGCGGATCTCGGACAGCGCGCTGACCAGTCGTTCAAGCTCCCTCTCGCGATCGCCAACGGAGATGACCGCGAGAATATTGCCAAGATCGCCGAACTCGATCTGGATGCCGTAATCGTCGCGAAGAAGATCGTAGACCTCGACACCGGTCAGCCCGATCGAGCGCGTGAACACCGACAGCTTCGTCGTGTCGAAATCGTAGAAAGTATTCTTGTCGATTCTCTCCCGGGAGAAAGCGTAATATCCGCCGATCGCGTTAATCTCACGACGTCCGTAATCCGCAAGCCTCGTCACCTCGCGAAAAATCTCCCGGCCGTTCTGTGCGAGATTTCTGCGCGACAGATCCAAGGAAGACAACAAAAGGTACGAGGCGCTCGTCGTCTGCGTCAAATTCAGGATCTGCCGGACATGCCCCTCGGACATGTCGGGACCGATCAGAAGAAACGAACTCTGCGTCAGGGATCCGCCTGTCTTATGCATGCTGACGGAAGCCATGTCACAACCGGCTGCCATGCCCGAGATCGGAAGATCGTCGGAGAAGGAGAAATGGGTGCCATGCGCCTCGTCCGCCAGGACCTTCATCCCGCGTTCGTGCGCGAGGCGGACGATCTCCTGAAGATTCGAGCAGACTCCGTAATACGTGGGATTGTTCACCATGACGGCCTTCGCGTTCGGATGCTCATCCATCGCGCGCCGCACATCCTCAATCGCCATGCCGAGCGGAATGCCGAGCTCCTTGTCGACACCCGGATTCACATAGACCGGAATCGCATCGCAGAGAACCAGGGCGCTGATCGCGCTTCGGTGCACATTGCGCGGCAGGATGATCTCGTCGCCCGGACGACAGACTGAGAGAATCATCGCCTGCACAGCGGCGGTGGTTCCGTTGACGATGAAGAATGCGTTTTTCGCGCCGAAAGCCGCGGCAGCCAATTCCTCTGCCTCACGAATCACAGAGACAGGGTGACAGAGATTGTCGAGAAGCTTCATCGAATTGACATCGACGGAGAGGCAAGCCTTCCCCAGGAATTCCGTAAGTTCAGGATTGCCTCTGCCCTGCTTGTGGCCGGGCACGTCGAAGGGAACCACGCGCATCGCGCGGTATTCTAAGAGCGCCTCGTAGATCGGCGCACGAGACTGCGGATCGGGAATCGATCCCGTCGAAAAAGCGCACATCGGCCGCCCTCCTTATCCGGGAATCAATAGATGTTCATGCCGCTGAAGATCTCAATCATCTCGCGGCGAAGGCTGTTTGTGATCGAAAGACGTTGCTTGGGAGGCAACTCGCGAACATCCTTGTTGAACAGGTAGTTCTGCAGTTCCAGCTCCTTGATCAGCATCTTTGTATGGAAAATATTCGCCTGATAGACATTGACGTCAATCGCGTCGTAGATCTCCAGGGTCTTATCGTCGATGTAGTCCTGAATTGAAGTGATGTCGTGATCGATATACAACTTCTTACCGTTCACATCACGTGTAAAGCCGCGGACCCGGTAATCGATCGTCATAATGTCCGAGTCGAAGCTGCTGATCAGGTAATCGAGCGTATTCAGAGGCGAGATCTTGCCGCAAGTCGATACGTCGATATCGACGCGGAAGGTCGCGATCGAGTTATCCGGATGATATTCGGGATAGGTGTGCACCGTGAGATGGCTCTTATCGAGGTGCCCCGCAATGGAGTCCTTCGGTGTCAGACCGGCGGAGCGGCCGCGATTGCAGGAGCCGTCGATAAAATCGTCGGACATCTCCTCTTCGGTAACGAGAAGTGTGACCGACGCTCCCTGGGGGTCGTAGTCTTGTTTGGAAATATTCAAAACATGAGCGCCGATCATTTCCGTGACGTCGCAAAGAATCTTGGTCAGACGCTCAGAGTTATACTGTTCGTCTACGTATGCAATATAGTCTCTTTGTTCTCTCTCACTTTTTGCATAGCAAACATCGTAGATGTTGAAGCTAAGTGTTTTGGTGAGGTTGTTAAAGCCGTATAAAGTCAGCTTTTTCTCCAACCCTAACATCACAACCTTTCTGGGATAAATAGGTACAAATACACAAACGGATAGTACGAGGAAACGCTTTGAATGTCAAGGGTTTTCGGGATTTTCCACAGGAGCGGTGACCTTGCGCAAGAAGCACTGACAACCTTCCCACCCCCGTATCGCGGTTGCAAAAAAAAACTAAAACGATTATTGTTACTTTGATAGGTTCGACGAAGGGAGCTTGCGCATGCTCAGCATTATCCGAAACTCCGATCGCGAGCGGGCGCGACTCTTTGCGCAGGTAGCCGCAGTTCTTCTGTATTTTGTCTTTTTTATTGATGCGGCAGCCATCTTTCGCAACACGGATCTCCTTCCTTTCCCCGTCCTGATCATTACTCTTATTGTTATGAACGGTGCGTTCATCGCCGCCCTTTGTGCCGCATTGATCTTCGCCCGACGTGTCTACGTCACGAGAAATCATGATTCTCTGTGTTTCGATGGCAGAATTCTCTTCGCCTTTGCGCGTAAGCACTTCCCCGTAATCGTTGTCGCCGCCACATTCACGATCCTCGCACTCTTCCAATTCGACAATATCCAACGATTTGACGCGGGCCTTTATTACTCCCCATTGATCACATCTACGGAAACGTTTCAATTCACCTTCGAGTCTCTATTCTCGTCCTTTGCCCTCTCGAAACATCCGACACAGGGTTTTGCTTTTCTGATCGGTGCCGGCGAGATGTTGTTCCCCAAGCAAAGTGTCGGAGTGTACTGGGTTTCGCTTATCGTCTCTCTCGCCGCACTCGCTTGTCTCTACAATCTGATCGGACATCTGATGCCTCGGACAACGCACTTCGAACGCGCCGCCGGAACTGCGATTTTTATTTTCTGTCCGTATGTGCTCGGTCTGTTCTCCTATACTACACCCGATTACTACCTGACGATGTTTTTTGTCATTATGATCTGGGCTTTCCATCATAAGCTTCATCTTCTGTGCGCTTTCATGGCGCTTCTGGTCAGCTTCTCCAAGGAGCCGGGAATTCTTTTCGCCGCGGCGTTTCTCCTGACAGCCGTGATCTTCGAAATTGTGCGGATACCGGGCAAGGGATTCTTCCACAAGGCAATACGCCATCTGTGGCCGACACGGCTTCTCCTGTATGGCTTCGTTCCGGCCTTCTACTTCTTCTACTTCAAATTCTACGGATCGTTGAACTTCGCGACGTCAGTTACGAATGAGTCACCGCTTCGCTGGGACAACAATGGAATCCACTGCTTCGGATTCTCTCTCCCTTATATCAGCGCCCGTCTGCTACAGCTTCTGGTCTATAACTTCTTCTGGATTCCTCTTCTTCTCGGGTCTGTCGCATTGCTTCTATTTCTCTATCGGAGCCGGAAATCTCGAGAATACACGACCACAACAAAAGGAAAACCTGCAACTGAATCGGGAACAGTACCAACCACAACGACCCCCGACGTTTCGGATGTCGCTTCCGCTATGGGTATAGCCGTAGCGTCCTTTGCATATCTCGTTTTCACGTGTCTTTTCATCACCCACTTGTGTCCTCGCTACGCAGTCTGTTTTGCTCTTCCCTCGGCATTGGTCTGTATATGGGCGGTACGACAGCTGCCGATTCGTCAGATGCTCGCCGCCGTTCTTCTGTCGATCATCGCTCTTCTCTCTGTCGGCCAGTGTTATGCCGAACTTGATCCCTCAATCAATTTAACCTGTCGGGGACTCGACATCGGAAGAGTCACCATCTATTCCCCGACAACAATCTGGTATGACACACAGTTCAACCTGTCGATCGTCAGCGAGATGTATGTTCACAACCAATTGTATACATATGCCGACAATCTTGGCACACAAGCCTTTTCCCAATTACGCATCAAAGAAGAGGATACGTCCGTATACGTCGGTCTTGATTTCTTTGAAATGTACTTCTTCGGAGATCCTATCCAGACCGATAACCTGATCTATTGGGATCCGACGACCGGTCGCCGTACCTATCAGGATGATATTGAGGGCGCCTTCATACCTCGATATCATATTGTTCCCGCGGATTGGTTCAGCAGTGATAAGGATCTGAAATTACCTGACCGCTTCCATTTTTTTAATCTTCACCATGCATCCACGACCTATCTCGAAGATCTTCTGCGACGGGGCTTTGAGGTGACAGATTCCTTTGTCGTGGAAAATGCCTATGGAAGTATTGACGTCTATACTCTCGAACGAATCGATTGATCAAAGGAGTTACTATGCCGGGACTTGTACTTGAGGGTGGAACGCTGCGGGCAATATTCAGCGCGGGCGCCATGGATGCTCTTCTCGATCTGGGGATCGAGTTCCCCTATTGCGTAGGTGTCTCCGCGGGAATCGCGAACGGAGTATCGTATATCTCCAAGCAGAAAGAGCGTAATCTTGAAGTTCTCATGAAGTATCGACTCGACTCCCGCTATGTCGGCCGAAGAAATTATCTGAAGTACCGGAGTCCTTTCGGTATCGATTTCATCTTTGAGGAGATCCCGAACCGTCTGATCCCCTTCGATTGGGAAACTTTCCGTCGTTATCCGGGAATCGTCCTCGCCGTAGCAACCAACGCGGACACAGGCGAAGCAGAATATCTCGACTGCAAGGATCTCGATCCCAAGAGTACAATTTTGCGTGCGACCTGCGCTTTGCCGTTGGTCTTTCCGGTTATTCCCTGGAACGGCAAGCGCTACTATGACGGAGGTCTCTCCGACTCGATTCCGATTCGCAAGGCTATCTCCGACGGTCAGGAGAAGAATCTCATAATTCTGACGCAGCCAAAGGGTTTCCGCAAAGAATATGACAAACAGTATGATCTCGCGATCCGCTTCCTCGGCAGGCCGTATCCGAAGCTCGTAGAGGTTCTCCGATCGAGACATACCCATTACAACGAATGCCTGGAGTATTGTGAATCCCTCGAGGCCGAAGGTAAGGCGATCATCCTTCGCCCATCCTACACCCTTGATAATATGGAGAAGGACCTCGACCAGATCCGCAGAAACTATCAGCATGGCTATGACGTGGCAATTGCCTCGGCAGATCAGATCCGGGCGTTGTTCTGATCCGACAGCCATGATCATTTCAATCGGTGTTCATTCTTTTCGCGAGAAACGTGTCAGGCTTGTCCGGACATGGTGTCGGTCGATATGGACTTCTTCTTCTCTTCGAGGCGCCGATTGATGAAGAGAATCTTGTTGTACCAGTGCCGGGTCAGAAAGAAGGTCGTGGTCTCCGACAGAATAAGGATGATCAACCACTTCAGATCCAGAGACCATATATTGTACGCGATACCCGTCAACACATAAATCAGAACCAGAAGGATAAGACAGATCGCCATATTGATACCCGTGACAGCCGCTCGGGTCGCCTTCAGGGAGATCGTTATGCTAAATACGATAAACATACAGACGGTCCCCACGAGGCCGCTCAGGATTGACATATCCCGTACCGCCGAGAAGTTAAATTCCGTCCAATTACCCGATACGACTGCCCATGTCAGCTGCATCAGAAAACCGACGCCTCCGCAGAGCAGGAGATTTACAAGAAGCATCTTCAGCCGGTACATATTTCCTCCTAGAGTCCGAGGAAGTCTTTGAACGAAGAAGCGTAATTCTTCGAAACTTCGACTTCGGCCTTCGTATGGTTGAACTTGAGAACGAGCCTTCGCCCGAACCACGGGACAATCTGTCGGACATTCTGAATGTTGACAATGAAGGAGCGACTGACGCGGATGAACCGGTCGGTCGGGAGCGCCGTCTCCAATTCGTAGAGCTTCTCCTTGACGCGGTACTCGCCCTCCGGCGTCACGCAAATCGTGTTATTCCCGCGAGCCTCAAAGAAACAAATCCTCTCAAACGGCAGAATCTCGAGTGTGTCGTTCTCTGCCCGACCGATGATCGAGCGCGGGCCGGACTCTACTGCCGTAACCGTCTCGCTGTCAAGCAGCAGCTCGAAAAGCCTTTGAATACGACTCCACTCGAATACGACGCAAATCTTCTCCTCCGGAAGAGGCAGCCCGCGCTCGACGACGGCGACCGTAGACAACGGGTTGACCGTGATCCGTCGTGCGGCAAGAAGTTCGACGACAACCTCGCGGATCTCGTCTCTGACGATCAGGTCGATTCCTTCGCGGATATTCACCATCGGATCACCGGGCCGTACTCCGGCCACCCCTCCATAGAATAGAAAAGACTTGTACTCAGTATATCTTGGATCAATGAATTTGGAATCAGCTTTCGCAGATCCGGCCGTCTTTCAGTCGGATAATTCCGGTTCCGTACGTCGCGGAATCCGCCGAGTGCGTGACCATCACGATCGTCTTCTTCTCCTCCCGGTTGATCTTGCGCAGCAACTCCATAATCTCCGTGCCGGTCTTACTGTCGAGATTTCCGATCGGCTCGTCGGCCAGGATGATATCCGGGTCGTTGATCAGCGCCCGGGCGATCGCGACGCGTTGCTGCTCTCCGCCGGAGAGCTGGCGCGGCGTATTTTTTCGCCGATGAGAGAGCCCGACCAACTGCAACACATCGGTAAGCTTCTCCTTATAATCAGCGGCGCGCTTCCCATCCATCAGAATCGGCAAGAGAATATTCTCTTCGACATTCATGTTCGGGACCAGGTTATAGAACTGGAAGACGAAGCCGAGGTTCTGCCTTCTGATCCGGCTCTCCTCCTTGTCATTAACCACAGTCAGATCCTGTCCGTGCAGGATCACCTTACCCGAGGAGACCTGATCGAGCCCTCCCATGAGATAAAGTAGGGTGCTCTTACCCGAGCCGGACGCGCCCATAACCGACAGGAACTCACCTTTCATGACGCGCAGATTGATTTCGTCCAGGATTTTCACGGAGCTGTCTCCGATGGAATATGATTTGGATACATTCTTGACTTCGATTTCGCACGTGCTCATAGATTTTCTCCTTCTTGCCTTTCGAGGCGTGTTTCGCGTTACTATTTCTTATTCGAATTTGATGCTCTCAACCAAATTCTGACGAGCGGCTTTGCTTGCGGGGATTACGGCTGACAGGAGGAGAAGGATAAATGCCGCAGCCGCGAAAAGTCCATACGTCGACAGGGAGTAATGAATCCGGATCGGTCCGACGATCGTACTGATGATGTTCGGCACGATCGACAAAAGCAGGGTCGCGCCCAAGGATCCGGCGATGACGGAGACGCATCCGCTAAGGGCGGATTCGATCATGAGAATGCAGGCGATCCGTGATTTATCGGCGCCGATGGAGCGGTAGATCGCAAACGTCTTCTTGCGCTCGAGAAAGGACAGGACGAGATTGTTGGCGATACCGACGACGCTGATCAGCATGGCTACCTGTGTGAAGGTCTTCAGCACCGTGAACACGGCGACGATTCCGTCACTGCTTCTCTTCTCGATCTCGTCATGCGTCGCCGCATAGCGGATGTCTGTTAGAAACGTGTTCTTAAGGCTATCCTGTACCTTGGCAGTGTCTCTATCGGTATGCAGCAGAAGTGTCGTATATCCGAGGGGATTCGCATCTGCGCGAAAATTCTCTGCCGAGATCAGGGCGAGTTTGCCGGAGTCCCAAAGTGTATCGAAAATTCCGGAAACCGTATACTTCACCTTCGCGTTATTCATCGTCAAGGTCAGCTCCTCGCCCACCTGGACGTCGAGAAGATCAGCCATTCTCGAGGCGAGGATGATTCCTCTCTCCTCATTGATCTTGCGGATTGCTTCCTCTCTGCTACCGAGGAAGTCGAAGTTCCAGTGATCAAAATACGTGTCACTCTGGATTCCGTACAGGTAGGTAATCGTCTCCTCAGCCTCTGCCACCGGGACCATTTCGAGTTGATAGGTCGCTGTGACTCCGGATACACCAGGGTGTTCGGAGATTGTTGCGACCGCCTCATCGGAGGCGTTGTTATAGACGACGTAGAGATCGAACAGTGTCGTCTCTTCGAACATCCGGTTCAGTTCGAGGCTCAGGGAAGAGCTCAGTGTATAGATGAAGATCAGGCTGGCGAGGCTAATGCTGGTGAGAATGGTGTTGTTTGTAAGACTCTTGTTGCCGCGGAGGTTGCCGGCAGCAATCGCGAGTGTGTCGGCCCGCGTCGCGCAGCCGGCAAAGGCGAGACCTTTCCCCAGGAGTCGACAGACCGTTGGTACCAACAACACAATTCCGACAAGTCCCGCTGTCATACAGGCCGAATTACCGGCGATCGCGAGGATCATGCCCTTCGGAATAAAGGGAACCGCAACAAGGGATGCGATGATGAGAAGAATGCCGATGACACTTGATCCCCATCCGCCTTCCTTCTGTGCCCGATCCGCGCCGAGGAGAACTTCCTTGAGCGGCCGTCTCGCACTGGACAGAATGGGAAATGCCGAGCTCACGACGGACAGGATGACGGCGAAGAAGAACGTTATCGCCACGTATATAGGAGAGAATGTTAGAGATGTTGCGACATCCGTTATCCATGACGGCGCGTTCATCGACAGAATCTGAACCGAGGCAGGATACCCGAGAAGAATTCCCGCGATACCGCCGATCGCACCGATGCTCGCGCTTTCCAGAAGAAAGATCGAAGTCATCCTCTTCTTCGTCGCACCGACGCTGCGGAATGTTCCGATGACCGGAAGGCGTTCGGTCGTAATGACGCGGTACGAAGTATAGATGATAAAGGCACTGACCAGAACCGCGAAGATCGATACGATCAGAAACGAGATCGAGGAATCCGCCGATTTCGAGCTGACCCGTGAAGGACCCAGAGAGTCCTCGACGACACAGGCCGGATACAGTGGCGCTAGAGAGTCGATCACCGCCTCTTTCTCAACCCCGTCCGCAAGCCCAAGGAATATGATGTTGGGGACTCCGTTTGTCTCGAAGATCTCGTCGAGACGATCCTTATTCATGATCATGACCGCTACATGCGTCTCGTCGATGAAGATGCCCTTCGACTGACTGATTCCGGCAATCCGATAGGTGCCCGGATGTGCATGGACGCTTAAGGCGATCGATTCCCCGAGCTTGTAGCCCAGACGCTCGGCCGTATGCGCGCTGATAATCACCTCATCCTGTGCAAGCGACCCCGGTGCGGATCCTTCAAACGTTAGATCTGTGAACTTTGCGAGCGTGGGGAGATCCGCACCCCATACGCGAAAATACTCCTCGTCTT
>JACCEE011969105.1_pt1 | contig 54628 bp, 77 predicted proteins | sample 7449931 | NCBI WGS metagenome assembly JACCEE01 (sample SAMN15323457, study PRJNA562643) | freshwater metagenome | isolation source: river surface water | place: USA:Blue River Watershed | collected 2017-08-19 | reverse complement strand
CAGTTACGATTGAATCATCTTTGATGTCCTTTCCAAATTTCTCGTAAAAGGCATCTTCCCCAAAGTTCTTATGGGTGTTTATGGTTTCGTAGAATTGTTGACCTTCTACTGTTAATTGTTCTTTTGTTTCGTTGTTATTTTTCATTGTTCCATCTCCAATCATTTATTTTTTCATTGCATAATAAACTATAGCAGTTACTATGATAATTTTTACAATATTATTTAAATCAAATTCCATTATTCAACCTCAACACCGTTGTTATTCAAAATATCTTTAATAATGGATACTCTCATCTCTTCTTCTTGAATTTTTAACAATTGTTGTTTTAAGAAATCTAAATCTTTAAACTTTTCTTCAGTTTGATATTCAATATCTCTTATTGATCTTTTGTATTGATTAATAATAAGTTGATACTTTTCATTATCATCTAAATTATCATTATGTAATCTAATATACATTTGTAAAGCACTTTTTGTCTGTGCCAATTCCATTAAACTATCCTGTATATTTTCTATTGCTTTTTGTATTTGTTGTTTCATTTTTCTAATTTCCATTATATTTTTAATTTATTTTTATTTTTATTGTTGTTTGTTAATGAACAATTTAATTTATTATAAAAATTTTCTTTTTTAATTGATTCTTTAATAAAGTTTCTACAATCTTTATCTTTTATGTATCTTAATAACATTGGATCTTTTTTTATAAGTTTAATTTTTATATTATCATTTAAACAAACTATTACTTTTGGGTCTTTTTTCATTGCTAATAATACAATTTCCATATCTGTTCTAATGTGTTCATTAAAATCTAATATATCAAAAGGATATTTTTTAACAATTCTTAAAGCATGTTCTTTACTATCAAAATCTAAACAATATTTTAATAATTGCTTGTGTTATTTCTTTATTATCCATTATTATCTCCACCAAGAAAAATAAACAATAACACAAGCAATTATTCCAATTATTTGTATTAAATGTATATAATCAATTGCTTCCATTATTCTTTACCGTATGCCATACTATTAACCAATAATCAAACTCTTCTTTCGTTTTAACATAATCTGGAACGATTATATTTCTTTGAGCAAGGAATGGTTTTATTTTTTCAATATCAAAGTCTTTAACTTCTGCTTGTATTTGTGATAAACTTACTTTTGCTCTAGCCATATTAATCTTCTATTCCTGGATATAATGCTATTACAAGTGAATATGCTAATGAACCTAAAACTAACATAGCATTACCAAAATTTCTTTCTGTTAAATCAGCACCACCATACCAACATAAAGATAAAAATCCTAAAAGTGAAAATATATATATTATTAATCTTTTTTTACTCATCATAACCTCTACCAAAACCTAAATAAATATTAAACACAACTAAACTTATATTGATTGATACTGTATGTGGAAATCTATCTACATAAATACCTAAACCAAAACCTTGTAATTTACTGATACTAAACTTGTCTGGTGAACCCATAATGTTATTCCTTTTATCTATAAATTAATTTTATCAGATAAATTCTAATTGTCAATACTTACGGATTGCGATAGCAAAAAATAACCGAACTCTCAAAGAGAGTTATAAAACTTGTTTAAATACCATTATTTTACATTATTATTAAAATCTTACATAAATTATCAACTTAAAATTAACTGCTTAAAAAAACGATATAAAAACATATGTATTTAATGTTTTAGAAATAATTCACAACTACAAAACTCTCTTTGAGAGTAACGGTCAAATTGTTGCTATCGCAATCCAGTATTTTTTAAGATAAAAATTTTATCATATGTTGTCGTGTTTTGGTTGAAACCGACAAGAAGATAATATTAAGATTTATTATATTAAGATATATTATAATATTATATTGTATGTTTGGACAGCAAAACAACGATAAACAGGGCTTCTACAATGTAATGATTACTGTAATGATTACATGTTTTTAACAATTAAAATACTATCAAAACCCTTATATTTACTGGCTAAAAGCATAATTTAACTACAATTTTATAAATGTGTAATGCTTACAGTAAGCATTACATGTATGGATAATTTACATAAACCATTGATTTTATTGGATAAATTCAAATATTTTAGAAAAAATTTTTTTTGTTTGTTATGTAATGATTACAGTAATGATTACATGTTTATTTTCCATCATTTTATTGACTTTTGTTTTTAATCTGCTACAATTAATTTAATAGGAGATACTATGTTTGACAAACAACAATTAGAAATTATCAAGGAAGTAGGAAGAGAAGGTTTATCTTTAAGAGTTGCTGCTTCTAGACTTGGAATGGTTCAAGCAAAGTTTATGGCTGAATATGAAGAAAATGATGATGCTCAATTGGCATATGAATCAGGTCAAGCAGAATTAGAAGTTGAAGTTGTTACTGTTGCTAAGGCTGGATTAATTGAAGGCGATCAAAAGAAGTTTGAATTTTTAGCAAATACAGTTTTAAACATGGATGGTAAGAATACAGCAAAGAATGTTCAAGCAAAAACAAAGACTGCTATTGTTCCAAAAGAATTATTAAATACTACATCATTACTTGAGTTAGACGATGAAGAAATTCAAAGAAAGATTGAACAAGAATTGATTGAGGAAGCAAAGAAAATCAAAGTTGAAAAGAAAGAAGAAGAATTATGAAATATTTAAAAGAATTATTTTTATTAGGAGCATTTATTGCTATTGCTGGTTTATCATTTGTAATTTACAAACAAGATAAAGAAATATTAGAATTAAAACAAAACTTAATGGTTGTTGTATTTATGACAAATCAATTATTAGGTGTTGCTCACGTTCATCAATAAGGAATTATTATGGCTACTAAAATAGACAAAAGCAAAATGAAATGTAATGATCCAAAGAAAACACCTGGACATAAAACTAAATCACATGTTGTTAAGGCTTGTGAAAATGGTAAAGAAAAGGTTATTAGATTTGGACAACAAGGTGTTAAAGGTGCTGGAGCAAATCCAACAACTGATGAAGAAAAGAAAAGACAATTATCTTTTAAAGCAAGACATGCTAAAAATATTGCTAAAGGTAAGATGAGTGCGGCTTTTTGGGCCGATAAAACCAAGTGGTGATAAGGAGTCAAATGGAAAACTATATTGAACAAATAAAAAATCTAACAGAACAAATTGAAATGTTAACATACGAAAGAGATTTCTATAGACAAAAATTTGAAGCACAACAAGTTAAACAATTTTTAGATTGTTTTACACCACAAGAACAAATGGATTTATTACAAATGATTGATAACAATGAAGGAGTTGAATAATGTTTGGAAGTTTATTAAAAGCAGCAGTTGGAGTTGTAGTTGAAACTCCAGTAGCAATAGTAGCAGATGTTGTTACATTAGGTGGTTCTTTAACAGATAAAGATAAACCATATACAGCAGAAGCAGTAGAAAAAGTAGTAGAAAATATTCAAGAATCAACAAAACCAAAGGAATAATTATGAATGCACATCAAAGAAGAATTAAAAGAAGAGAACACTTAAGAGTTGAAAGAAAAGAAAAACTCAAACAAGAAGCAAAGAAAAATGAACCAACAAGAACAAAAGGTTAAAAATTTATTGAACTTCATAATGGTAAATTATGGAGTTTTTAATAAGTTTGGAGATGATTTTTATATAGATTTAGATACTATGTTTAAAGATTATCTCTTTAATCGTTTGGTTTTATCAGATGGTATAACTGTAGATCAAGTTAAATGGTTTTTAAGATATAACCATCAAGATTATAAATTTAATTTAGTTATTGGTAAAACAATGTATAAGTTTTAAAATACTGGATCGGTTTCAGAACCATTGACTAATTTTTCAGCATTCTTCATTCCCAATTGATAATAAAATTGGGTTTGTTTTATTGGAGTTATATCTTTTATTAATTCTTTAATAATAGCAAATTTAGTTAATTCAATCTGATGTTTAATCTGTAAATCAAACTCTTTTATTCTACTTGTAAAATCAGCAACATCTACTATATCGTGTAAAGCCATTACTGTTTGTAAAGAATCTCTTGCTATTTGTTCTGCTACTGGGTCTAAACTAATTGATTTAATTATTACAACTTCACCATGTTTTAAATTTGGTTTTGATGGAACTTTTCTTCCTCTTATGCTAAATTGTAAATGTTTATTTAAAAATAGATCATGTCCATAAAATATTCCATTTAATTGTATACCTAAATCCATTATTGATTGTTTGAACTTATCGTTAGTCATTTATATTTTCCTTGTTATTGTTTTCAAAATAAAATTCTACTGCTTTATTAATTATATCACTTCTATTTAATCTTAGTTTGTTTTGCTTTGCTTCTTCAACTATTTCACTATCTATTTTTTGTAGATTATCTTTATCTAAAAATATACTAACTTGAGTTTTACCTTCTTTTTGTTTTGTTTGAATGTATCTTTTTTGCCAGTTCGTAGTATATTCACTATCCCTTGTTTGGTTAGTGTTGGATTTTTTCTTTTTAGATGTTTCTTTTTCTAATTCTTTGAGTTTTCTAGACTTTTCCATCTCCTCAAGAATCTTTCTTTTAATATCATCAATGTTTTTCATTTGACTTTTTCCTATTATTTTTTTATTATAATATAATCATTATACAAAAAACAAATATTATGTCAATAATAAACATAAGGAATAATAATTAAAATGTTTGAAATAGACAACTCATACTACTCAAAATTTTTTACAAAAGACGAACTAAATGCTAGAAATAGAGTGTTACAAACAGACACATATAAAGAAGCAGTTGAGATTTGGAGAGAATTTTTAGAGCCACACAAAGTTATTAGAAATGGTAAGCCATTAATGGATAGACCATTGAATGCTCAAGAATTAAAAGCAGCAAGAAATCTTTTATGTAGAATAGATAGAGTTTACTTTGCTTTAGTTGTTTCACAAATGAAAGAAAAAGCATTAGTTAGAATTGCTACTAATGATTGGTTATTTAAAAGATGTAGAGAAGTTCAAAGAAATCCTGATGGACATTTAGACTTATGGCCTCGTGCTCATTATAAATCTACAATTGTAACTAAACTTGGTATTATGCAAGAACTTTTAATTAATCCAAAGTTAACTATTCTAATTTTAACATATACTAATAAGTTTGCTTTAGAAATTTTATCATTTATTAAAAAAACTTTTGAATTTAATGAAGATTTAAAAGATTTATTTCCTGATATTTTATATAAAAATCCATCAAAAGAAGCACCTGCTGGAACTTGGACACAATATAAAATATATTTAAAATCTAATATTGCTGGTAACGTAGCATCTGTAGATTATGCTTCTATTCAAGGTGGTGGTAAAATTGGACACCACGCACAATTATTAGTATATGATGATATTGTTGTTGAAAGTTCTGTAACTACTGTAGAAAACAGAGAAAAAACTGTTAGATATATTAACAACTCTAAAAACTTAGGTTCTCCTGGTCAGCCAATTGATAGAAAATGGTTTGTAGGAACTCGTTATCACCAAGATGATGCTTATGCTTATTTAATTAGCAGAGGTGCTGTTATTCCTCGTGTATATACTGCTACACATAACGGTAAAATAGATGGTGAGTTGGTATTCTTAACACAAGCAGATTGGAAAAAGAACTATTTAACACAGGATGATTATACATTATCTTGTCAGATGTTTATGAATCCAAATCTTTTATCTAAATCAAGTTTTAGTGTTAAATATTTAAAACCATATAATCTTATACCACCATGCCATATATTTATATTCGTTGACCCTGCTTCTACTAAAAATAAAGACTCAGACTATACATCTATTGCTGTTGTTGGAGTTAGACCAAAAGCAGTTAATGGAACTTCTACTGTAACATTTATGACAGAAAAACAAAAACAAATGAATTTGGAAAAGTTTTTATTAGATGGTGTTAGAGATAGAATGAACTTATCTGAAACTTGGGATGCTTTAAAGAATATTTATTTAAAATGGGAACAATTCTTAAGTTTATTTGGTAACAATAAGTATACAATTAATGTTTATTACGAAAAATACGGACAACAACGAGATGCTGAAGTATTGAAGACATTACAAGAAAGAGATAATATACATTTTGAAATTAATAATACTGGTGGTAAGATTGCTAAAGAAGATCGTATTGGTAGATTAATACCAGACTTAAAATCTGGAAATTGGAAAATACCATACTTCGTAGAAAAGTTTGGAGATATATCTTCTTGGAGAGTTGTTGAAAGTTCAGCAGATTATTTTGAAATTAATTATCAAAAAGAATTATTAAAGAAAGACGGACAAGAAAGATTTGCTGGACTTAATAATTTTATTAAAGAAAACTCATTTGATTTTACAATACAAGAAAGAAAATGTTATCCATTAGTTAAAACTGCTGTAGATGGTATTAAATATGATTATACATTACACTTTATTGATGAATTTGTAAACTTTCCAAGTGGTAAACATGATGACATATTAGACTCTATATCTCGTATATACGATGTTCCAGATTTGGCACAGTATGCGACAACATTAAAGGTATATTATTGACTTTTAAACTTAATATTGTATAATATAAATATGCTGGTTTAACTCAGTTGGTAGAGTACCTGTTTTGTAATCAGGATGTCGTGGGTTCAAATCCTACAACCAGCACCATAGAACAACAAGGACAATTATGGAAAACAAAATAGTAGATAATGATAATGTAGACTCAATAACATTGTTTGAAGAAGAAATAACTGATGAACAGGCAGATCAATTTATACAAGATTATAAAGAATTGTTATCACAAGATGGTAGTGAAGAGGTTGTTGGACAAAAGAACGAAGAGTTTATTAATAAAAACTTATTTAAAAAAACACACCAAGCAAAATACTTAATTAAAAATGCTGATTACTATGAAAATCTAGCATCTAATATTCTTTTTACATACTTCCCAGCACACATGTGGTCTTCTGCTTTTGACAAAAAAGACAAGATTTTGTATACTATGAACTTAATATGTCCAGAAAATATTCCTAGTTTTTCATTAAAAGGAATAAAGAGTTACGAAGAATTTTTACAGTTAGTTTTGGCTGCTGGAAAGAAAATTTTAGTAGAACAAGACCTTGAAAGAATAATTTCTGACGAAGAATTTAATGAAAAATTATTAAAAGCAAAAGAAGTAGCAGATAAGTATAAGGATAAGTAAAATGGGTGAACTAAGACAACAACTTGTTAATGAACCAAAAGGTAAGGCTGATTTAGATGATCAGTCTGAAAGATTTTTCAAGAAATCACAAAAGGCTTGGGAAATATCACAGAATTATATTGATAACTTTAAAGATAAAATTATCCAAAGATATAATATGTATAACTCTGAACATAATTCAGATCAAAAATATTCAGATGAAGATTATAAAAGAAACAAACACTATGTTCCTAAGTCACACGAATTTGTTAAAAACTCAGTTTCACAAGTTGTTCAAGCATACTTTTTAAATCCAGATTTTATTTATTTGACACCAGAAGTTAGTGAAGATATTACGGCAATTATGTCTGCTGAATACTTTACATATGTATTAAATAAAAGATTAAAATCAAAAAATAACTGGTGGTTGACATTCATTCAAATGACTGCTCAATCTGGTTTTATTCACAACTTATCTATAGCAAAAGTTGACTGGAATGTTGAAGATAAATATTCTATAGCAACTCCAATTACAATTGAAAACTTTAGAGTTGATCCATATGCTGATCCATTAGACCCAATTGGAACTTCTGCATTCTTAATTCACAAGATTGAAATGTATGTTGATGACTTAAAAGCAAAACAAAAAGAAGATGGTTGGTTAGAATATTCAGTTCAAGATTTACAAAATAATTTTGTATCATCATTGACTGCTGAAGACCAAGTTAATGCTTCAAGATTTAAAGATGGTTACAATCCACAAGATGGAATGGCTACTGTTGATGATGAATTAAAGAAAGTATATGTTCACGAGAATATTATCCGTGAAAACAATAAGTATTATGTATTTTATACACTTGGAACTTCTAAGATGTTGACTAAAGTGTTTAAATTAAAAGAAATATATCCACAAGGATTGCCTTTTGTTATGGCTGCTATATATCCAGAAGAAATGAAGATATATGCTACTGCTCCATTAGATCACGCATATCCAGCACAAACATTAATTAACGATTATACAAACATTGTTATGGATGCTGTAGAACAAACAGTATGGCCTGTAACTATTGTTAAAGCAAACTCTGGTTTTGATATTAAGAGATTCCAAAAAGTTGGCCCAAATGCTGTTGTTGAAGCAAGAAATCCACAACAAGATGTATACCAATTAACAAAACAGTTATCACCACAATCATTAAAGAATGAAATTCCTTTCTTAATGAATAACTTTGACTCTACTGTTGGTGGTTTACCTAACTCTACAGTGTCTACTGAAGGTGGAGATACTACTGCTACAGGTCAAAATATGAGATATAGATCACAATCTCAAGTTATTAATATGTATTTAATGAACTATAATGAAAAGTTTATTGAGCCAGTATTAGAATTGATGTTAAAATGCGAAAAAATCTTTGGTTTAAAAGATGATGCTATGGTTGAAAAAGTGTTTAAGAACACACAAATGTTACAAAGATACTCACAAAGACTATTAGATCAAGGAATTGATCCAAATACATTTGAAATTAATAAAGAATTTGCTGATGCTGATATGTATTTATCAGTTAATGTAGGTATGGGTGCTGTTTCTCCACAAATGAGAGTTGAACAGTTCTTAGCATCTATCAATTCTATTGTAAAATTAGTTCCAAATGTTCAATCACAGTTAGATACAAAAGAAATTATCAAAGAATTAATGTCATTAAATGGTTACAAAGACTATAATAGGTTCTTTGCTTCACAAAATGATCCAAGAATAACAGAATTAGAAAACACTATACAACAATTACAACAACAATTGATGCAAAAGAAAACTCCAGAAGAAGTTGCTGCTGATGTTGCTGTTAAGAATGCTACTGCTGAAGAAAAAATGAAGAAAGCACAATTAGTTGATGCACAAATTGCTAATGTAAATGCTTCTACTGTAAATGCTAAGGTTGATGCACAACAAAAAGCATTAAATGCTGCTGAAAAATTAATCATTATGCCAGAAATAGCAACTGGTGGTGATACAATTATGAATAATGCAGAATTTTCAGACCCAACACCAGAAGACCCAATTTTTAAAGGATAATAAATGGAACAATATGATAATGAACTTAAGAAAGAACTAATAACAAAAATTATTAAGTTTGTAAAATCAGAAGAAGGAAACTTCTTACTACATATGATTAAATCAACTCAACAAAACAGAGTAAATGATTTAACATATTCTAATAAAGATGATATATTTTCACTACAAGGAGAAGTTAGAGCATATAATGATCTAATTAGTTTTTTAAGTGAAGAATCATTGACTGTTTTAAGAGAGCAGTTTAACGACAGGACAGTGTAAAATATTTGAAAATATTTGACATTTCAACCTTATTTTTATTATTATACAAATAATAATTGACATAAGTAATAATTACAACAAAGGAAAACAATATGTTTAATTTAGATATAGATAAACTTGCAGAAGAAGATGCAAAAAGAGAACAACTTAAAAAAGACTACGGTGATGTAAGTCCTGAAGAAGCAGAACTCTTAAGAATGAGAGAAGGCTACTTAAAACAAGAGGCAGATATAACTGGTAAAAGTCTTGAGAAGTTAGATGAAAGAATTAATGAACTTAGTGATGATGGAACAATTATTGCTGATGACATTAAGAAGGCTGCTGAAAAGTTTGATGAAGAAAATAAATCTACTGAAGAGATTTCAGAAGATGAAGAAAAGAATACTGAAGAGGAAACTGAAGAAATTCAGGAAGAGGAAGAAGTAGAAGAGAATACAGCCGATGTGGAATCTGAGGCTAAAAAAGAAGTTAATGAAGATTGGTTGAAAGAAAAGCAAGAACTTGAAAAAGCAATGCGTGAAAAAGATGAACTTTTGATGAAAATGTATCAAGAGTTACAAACAAGACAACAATCTACAGAAACTAAAACAGAAGAAGTAAAAGAGCCTGTTAAAGCAAAGTCTAATATTAATAAAGATGATATTAAGACAAAAGTTAAAGAGGCATTTGAGAAAATGTCATATGCAGACGAAGAAGCAGCATCTGATATTTTAACAGAAACAATTATGTCTTTAGCATCACAAAAGACAGAAGATCAAAGTGATGTTGAAGCAAGACTTGAGGCACTATTAGCCAAAAAGGAACAAGAAAAAGCAGAAAAAATGTTTGAAACTGCTAAAGAAAGTTTCTTTAATAGTGAAGCAGGTAAAAAAGTTTTGGCAGACGAAGACATGTTTGATTTATATAAAGTTAAATTTGATCGTCTACAAAAATCGGGTAAACATCTCAACCCTGAAGGTTTGTTTGAAGAAGCATATAAACTAGTTAGTGGTGCTTCAAGTAAAACAGATAGTTCTACGGCTAAAAAAGCGACACCTAAAGTGTCAGATAGCCTGAAAGAAGATGTGAGTAAGGTTGAAGAAACCAAAAAGCAAGCCGTAAAACCTGCTGGTTCATCTGGATCAACACAAACAACGGCAAACAAGAAATTTGATGCAACTGAGGCTTGGAAAGAACTCCAACGTCAGATGGGTCAAGAAATTTAACTACACTTATTTTTTTAGGAGATATATATTATGATGACATTAGGTAGTGGCGGACAGTATGCAAAGGCATACGAATATTTTAGCAAGAAGTTCTTTCAAGGTTTAGCAGACTCTGACAGACAATATAGACAATTCATCAAGAAAAAAGGAATGATGAATATGGGTAAAAACAACGGCGATACATTCACAGTATCAGTTGGTGGAGATTTACCTTTGGTTGGTTCAGTTGCAGAAACTGACGAATCACCAGCACACGAGCCTTCAATTTCTAGAGTTGCAGTTACTGTAAAAGAGTATGCAGCCAAGATCGTGTATACACACAAATTGAAGTCTTTAGCAGAACTTCCAATGGAAGACATCTTCCGTAACAAGTTGGCTCAACAAGCAGCACGTTCTTTAGACAAGATCGCTCACGATGAAGTTTTCGCAACAACAAACTTAGTTGCAACTCCAACATCTGCTTCTGAAGTTGATTTCACAACAGACGGAACAACTGCTGGTAACACAACATACAATTTAACTTTAGATCACGTATTGGCAATTTCTTCATACGTTAGAACAAACAGAATTCCTTTGAAAGAAGGCAAGATTTACTGTGTTGCTTCTCCTGTTATGTTACAGCCAATCAAGAAAGAGTTAACATCTATCAACCAAAACACTGAATCTGGTTTCATGAGATTCGTTAAAGGTGTTGTTGGTGAAATCTACGGTGTTGTATTCGTTGAAGAGAACAACGTGAACTCCACAAACGCATACTTCTTCGGTGACGAAGTTGGTATGGAAGTTGTTTGTGAGCCAGAGCATATTGTTATCGGTACTGAGTACGATATTGGTCGTAAGATGGAATTGGGTTGGAGATACATCGGTGCTTTCAGCAAAATTACAGACAACAGAATCGTTAAGTTCGTTGGTAAAGTTTAATTTAACTAAGTTAAACTAACACAAAAGAGAATCAGAAATGGTTCTCTTTTTTTTATTTGAAATTTATTGTTTGCATAATATATCTTTTTTTTGTATAATAATTCTATACTTTTTAGGAGTTATAAAATGAGTGATTTGATGGATACAAAAAAAGTGACAAAAACAAGAACTAAAGCAGAAGAAGGTGGAGAGATAATCCATGCTGATAACTGGCAATTAAACCACAATGAATATGTTATTGTTAAAAAACCAAATGGTGAAATAGTTACTGGAAATAAAGTAGAAAAACCAGATGAAGACGAAACAATGATTATCAGAGGTTGGTAATTAGAATTCTCAAAAGGCAATAAAAATGAACTTAAACGAAATGGTAAGACTTGTAAGAGCAACTGCTCAAGATACTTCTGAGTATTCTTACTTATGGTCTGATGAAGAAATAATAAGATTTTTAAATGAAGGTCAAATAGAGGCTTGCAGATATGCTCCTTGGTTATTGAGATCATCCTCATTGGGTTTAGGTGAAACAAGAGCCAAATGTGAAATTACTGTTAGTGGAACATATGGAACAATTTCATCTATAACTGTTAATAGTGTTAATATTATATCTAATAGTGTAGTTTATACTAATGATGATAATACTACAGCAGCATTATTAGCAAATGAAATAAATGATAATAGTTTGTTTGAAGCAACAGTTAAAAATAATATTGTTACATTATTTCCATTAGAAGGAAACGGTTCATTTTATAATAATATGATACCAATCATAACATCTACAAATAGTTTTACAACAGTTACTGCTTTTGCTGGTGGTGTTGATGGAATATGTAGAATACAATTAAAGCCAAATGTAAAAGAATATAAATTTTCTAAAAAATTATTAAAGATAGAAGGTTTTTATTTAGGCACAAAACAAAAGAAAATGATTGTAAAAGATTTTACAGTATTAAATGAATATGATAAATCTATAATATCACAAAAAGGTGATGTTGAAGCAGTATTTTATGGTATGAGTAATGATAGTTTTTATGTTGGAAAACTTCCAGCAGTTAAAGATTATTTAAATATGACAGTATGCTATTTACCATTAAAAGAATTAAAAGCACAATCAGATATTCCTGAAATAGCAGAACAATACCATAGTAAATTAATTCACTATGCTTTATATAAAATGTATCAAAAGAATGATATTGAAGCAGAACAATTAGATATTTCTAATTTCCATTATATGAAGTTTATTGAAGAATTTGGTGATAATCAATTTGCTGCTGCATCTGGAAGAAATAATCAGCAAATATTCTTTGGAGCATAATTATGCCAATATCAAACAGACAAAGATATTCACCAGAATCAAATGGTAAATTATCTGATTTAGTAGAATTAGGAAAATGGAAACAAGGTATAATTAACAGGTTAGACCCTAAAGATATTCCTAATGATGCTTTATTGGATGCTTTAAATGTTGATTTTAGAGTAGATGGTTCTGTTAGAACAAGAGAAGGTTATTCAATGGTTGAGAATGGAAATTGCCATTCTATACATTCATTTAAAAATTCATTGTTTTTTGTTATGAATAAAAACTTTGTTAAGATGGATAAAAATGAAAATATAACTGTTTTAATACCTAATTATACATCAGATAAGGTTTATTATGTTGAATTAGCAGATGAATTATATTTTGCTACAACCAATAAGACAAATAAAATAAATAAACAAGGTAATATTGAACCTTGGGGAATTCATTCACCACAAGAACAATGTGAGGTTACAGTTGGAGAACCTGGTTCTGGAAGCATGAAAAAAGGTAAGTATATGATTAACTATGCTTATTTATATGGTGCTTATGAAACAGCAATATATCCAGAAAGTGTAGTTATTGATGTTCCTTATGATGATTTTAATTTAGAAGTAAGTTGTAATCCAAGTTCACAATCTACAAGTGCTATGTATTTTATAACAAATACAAATGGTGAAGAATTATATGCTACAGCATCTGGTTATAATGCTACAATAGATGCTTATAATACATTAAGTTATTTTCCAAAACAACATTTAGATGCTATTCCTCCATTAGAAAATTTATGCTATTCTAACGGTAGAATATGGGGAACAAAAGGTTCTAATATATTCTTCTCAGCAGATAGAGATTATAGACAATATAATCCAGTTATGTATATAGGAATAGATAACACAGATATAGTATTATTTAAAGCAGTAGATAATGGTTGTTATGTAGTTACAGAAAAAGCAACATATTTCTTACAAGTTAAAAATCCAGAAAGCATAGCAGATGGACAATTAGTGAAGATTTTTGATCATTCAGCAATAAAAGGAACATTGTTTGAAGATGATAAACAAAAGAAAGTAGGATGGTTATCAACAGAAGGTTATATTGTTGGCGACCACAATGGACAATTACAGAACATAACTGATGGTAAAATAGATTTTAGTAAAAACTATACAGAGGGAACTGCTGTAAGAGTAAAGAAAAACGGAATAGATAAGATTATATTTTCATTAAAACAAAACGGAGAAAAGACAGATTTTCAAACCGTTGATAAAAACAATGAAGTATAATTTGATTTCTTCTAAATAATTTAATATAATTAAAGAAATATTTTTAAAGGATTAAAAATTATGAATAAAGTAAAGTTTGGTGGCGTATATAAAGTTACACACAAAAATAAAGATGGACAATTGGTATCTTATGAAGAAATCCATAACTTAGTTCCAAACGAAGGTTTAGAATATTTCAACTCAGTATTGTTTGGTGGTGTTGCTGCTTCTCAGTATTATGTTGGTTTATATGCAAATAACTATCAAGTTTTAGCAACAGACACAATGGTAACATTTGCTACTTCTGCTTCTGAAATTACTGCTTATGATGAAACTTCAAGACCACAATTCGTTCCTGAAGTTGCTGGAGTTGAAGTATTTAATACAGCAAGTAAAGCAGTTTTTACAATTAATGGTGCTACTACTGCTCGTGGTGTATTTATTGCTACAACATCTATCAAAGGTGGAAACACTGGTAAACTAGTAAGTGCTTCATTGTTTGCTTCTCCAAGAACATTGGCTTCTGGCGATACATTAACAATTGAATACTTATTTGGTGGTTCAAGCGTTTAATAGGTGCTTGAAATGAATGCTCAAAATTTTTATGAGCATATAATGTTTTTGGGAGATAGTGCTATTGCTAGTAACTATCTCTCTTTTGCTAGGAAAAAAGCAAAAGAATTATACAAATTAGCAAAATCAATTAATGCCAATAATTTTTCTCAAACATATAAGCCTACAGATGAGGTTTTAGTTACCATTAAAATAACTGGAGAACATGTTAAGTTAATTATTGAAGGCAAAAAAACAAAACAAGATATTTATTTTGTAAATGGAATATCTAGATACGATGAAAATAAAAATAAATCATTAAAAGAATTCATATATAAAGATTCTTCATCATTTATTAATCTACAAGGACACGGAATAAGTCCTGCAAGTTTTATATCTTCTTTAGGATATACAACTGGAAACAATACACAACACAAATTCATTAAAGGTTCTAAATATACTGGTGTTATGAAACACTTAATGCAGAACTCATTATCTCAAAATAAACAAATAGGTTATAACTTTAGTTGGGAAACAACTGATGGTGCTATTATTAATTTAGTAAGAACTAAAAAAGAATTAGTTAATAATACATATAATGCTGAAGTTTTCCAAGATATGATAATGAATATTGTTAGAATATCAAAAGATGGTGTATTTATTAATACTGCAAACTATATAATAAATCCATCAATTACATACAATAAAGATAATCTTGGTTTTTGTGGAAAAGCAAATGCCACAGATTTAAACAATAAATATTACCAACAATACTTAAATATAGATTGTGTTTTAGAAAATTCAAAGTTTAATACAACAACACAAACACAATTATTATCTGCTACAGATATGCTTCCATTTTATTCAAAACAAGGATTTTTTAAGTCTTGTGGTTGGTTATTCTTAAATAATCCATATAAAACAGAAATAACTAATACTGATGTAGATAAATACGACATTAAAACAACTCATTTAATGTTTAATACTTGTTATGACACTACTAAATCATATCTTTATGCTATTGAGTTAGTAGTTAATGGAAAATATGATAAAAATGCTCAAGAATATTATCAAGCAACATATACTGCTAAACTACATTTAGTTATGGAAGGAAAACTTTCATCATTACAACCTTGGATATTTGGTAATAGTGGTTTATATATGCCAAATGAATCACAAGATAAAGTTGAATTATTTAGTAAAGTATATAGTGAAAACATTACAGATCAATTTGATTTTGCTCCAGTATTTTGTGTAGAAAAAAGAGAAGATGCTTTATCTGATTTTACTTCAGATGATTTCTTTTTTAATCAACCAATTAATGGATATACTGGAAATGATATACCAGATAATAATGATTTGTATTATGTAAAAGTTCCAAAAGAAAAACCTACACAAATATACTCAAATTGCAATATAAAAGTAGTTGGTTTAATGGATATAATAACAAAAGATATTAGGGTTGATTGGGTATATGAAAATCAACAAGATCAATATCCAGATTTGCTTGAGCCAGTCGTTTCTCCATATTTTAATAACTCAATTAAAAATGTTATAGTTGATACACATAAAAACTTACTAACAAATAATTGCACATTAGATTTTCCTATTGTTTTTGATGGAACAAATGTAGATATTTTAAATTATGGTGGTTATACATTAACTCAACCACAATTAATTAAAAACAATAAGGTATACTATGCTAATGCAGGTTTGTTTATTAATGGTATAGGAAACTGGAGTAAAAACGATCAATTTGTTAAGTCTATTATCAAAAAAACACAAGTAAATACATATGTTCAAGAAAATATAACAACATATAAAACAGAAATGGATATTTATAAAGGAGTTAATTTTCAAGAAAAGATTATAATTCCTATGGATGATAGAAATACAATTATTTCATTATATACACATTCAACATATAATGGACAAGCAAACCCATTAAGTTGCTATATTGATTTTCCATTAAGAAATGATGAAAGTTATTTATCTTCACAAGGAATTTATAATTACAGTTTTTCAGTAACAGATTTTATAAATACATTTGTTACAAAAGAGTATTTTTATATATATCCAAGTGTTTATTTTACAAAAGATTTATCATCAAACATACCAGTAGTTAAATATAATATATTTAATACATCAACTGGTGCAGATTATTTTTCTACAAAAATAAATAATTATATAAAACAAAATACTATATATATAGGAATAAGTATGGTTTTAGATGTATATGGAAGAAAGTTTGTATACAATGTTGAAGATGATGTAAATACTATAAATTACATAGATAATTACCCTGTTTTTAACAACTATAAAGGAATAACTTTTATAGGAAAACCTTAATTTGATTAAAACTGGTGTTTTTATTATAATTAAAAGAATATAGGAAGCCAAAATGGATTATTTAGAACAAGTTGAAGAATCTTATTCATATTTTAACGATATGAATGTTTATACATTAAGTAATCAGCAAGCAACTGATAATTACTCATATTTTAACGATTATATCGTTGAGAGTTCTGCTGGAAATTTATATAATGAAACTGTAAATGAAAATTATTCTTATTTAAATGATGCTTTGGCAAGCATTGTTATTAAGGTTCAAGAAAATTATTCTTATAACAATACAATAAAATCACCTTTAAAAATATCAGAAAGTATACAAGAATCATATAGTTATAATACATCATTAAATGTAGGTAAAATGATAGTATTGTCATTTAACGATAACTATGGATATTCAAATCAAGTATCAACAACAGCAGATTATTTACAAAGTATAGCAGATAATTATAATATTAAAACAGTAGTTACAACATATAAAGAAGTTAATGGAAACTTAGAATTAGATGATAGTTTAGATTGCTGGGTTGTTAACTATGAAACTAATGCTTTATCAAGATACAACAACTATGTTTTTGATAGTTTTGCACATATGAATGGAAATGTTTATGGTGTAAATGAATTAGGAATATTTAAACTAGGTGGAAATACTGATGCTGATAAGGAAATAAAATCAAAAGTATTGACTGGAAGTATTGATATTAGTGGAATTGGTTCACAAACATATGTAAGAGATATGTTCTTATATCATAAATCTGATGGAACATTAAGGTTAAATGTTATTGCTAATGATGGAAGAGTTGAAAATTATAGATTATTAAATACTTCTGATGAAACAATATCAAGCAAGTTAACATTAAGTAAGGGTAGAAAGGCTATTTACTGGCAGTTTGAACTTACAAATGACGATCAGACAATTTTTGAATTAGAGAAAATTAAGGTTTATAGGTTAGTAACTGGAAAAATAACATAATTTTACTTTTAATGGTTAATTATTGTATAATAGACTAACAAAGGATTTTTATTATGGCTACACAACAAATAATAGAAGGAAATACAGTTGATGCTGTTAATGATTATGTTCAAATAATCAAAGACAACACTAATTTCTATTCTACTGAGTTTATTAATTATTCAAGACAAGCAAACGAAGAGGCTCAAAATAATATTGAGTTTATTAGGGGTGTTTTTGATGTTAGTGAAGTTTCAAAAACAGATTTAATCGGTCTTGATGGTTGGAATCAGCCAGTTGCTAGAGTTGATGATTTTAGATTGCTTTTTGACAATAGATATAACAATTTAATTGCTATTCTTGAAAAAACAGTTCCAAATGAGTTTTCTAAATTTTTAAATACATATTTTCCAAAACCAACTAATTTTGATAAATTAGAAAAATTTTTAGTAGATACTGCTTTGAATGGTGGTATAGGATTACCTCCAGAAATTGAAAGACAAATTTGGGAAAAAAGCAGACAAAGAGTTGAGTTATCAAACCATAAACAAATTATGGAAAATAGAAAATCAATAGCATCTAGAGGATTTATAGTTCCTAATGGTGTTGAGAAATATTCTGAATTAATTATTAGAAACGAAGGAAACAAAAATATATCAGCAGATAGTTCTAATATTGCTATTGAAAGTGCTAAATTAAGAATTGATTGGGTTAAAACAGCAATAGCAGAAGCAAAATCATTTAGAGCAATTGCTTTAGACAGTGCTTTTAAATATTTATCAAGTGTTTTATCAATACACGATCCATCATTAAGATTTGCTGGTGGTGTAGTAGATTCATTTAAATCATTTTATGATGCTTCAAACTCATATTCAAACTCTATTTCTACAATAAATAAATTAAAGTTAGAGAAATCAAACATGATGGACAACTATAATATACAGTATGATAAATTTAAAGTTGATCAAATGATGTCTAATGAAAATCAAAAAACACAAGCACTAATAGAATTAGCAAGAATGATGGCATCTCAAGCAAGTTCTGCTTTAAGTGGAATGAACAGTATGGCAACATTAACATCTACAGCAATTGCTGATGCTGCTGCTCAATAATATAAAGGATAAATAAAATGGCTACTCCAGAAGAAATTAAAAAACAAAATGAACTAAAAATGTTAAACACAACTCAAGGTTTACCATCACAAAATGTTACTACAAATCCAGCAACATTAGGAAGTTCTTCACAGCAATTAGGACAATTGCAAAGTGATAATATGGGAGCAGGAACTGCTGCTGCATTAACTGCTGCACCTATTGTTGCAGGTGTAGGTGCTGCTGCATTATCTAATAAATTAGGAGAAAATGCAATAAGACAAAAATTAAACACTATTCAACCAAGTAAACTAAACCCAAACATTAATATTGGCTCTGCTGTTAAAGGAGTAGGAAACTTAGCAAAAAGTGCATTACCTTATGCTAGAGCAGGAGTTTTACCTGGTGTAGCATTACAAGCAGGAGGAACAGCATTAGATATTTATAATACACCTACAGATGTTATGAGAGAAGCATATGGTTTAAGTAATCAAGAGCCTACTTTTTTAGGTGATATTGGAGTAAGAACAAGAGGTGCTTTAGGTTCATTTTTTAACCCAATTACTGGAACACAAGATAAGTTTGATGAAATAATGAAACAAAGATTGTTATTGCAGCAAAAATCACAAAATCCAAATGTTAACCAACCAGAAACAGCAGTTAAAGCATCTGATGTTGTTACTCAACAAACTCAAGCATTGTTTCCACAATATAATCCAGCAAACTTAACTGGTTTAATGACAACAAATGTTCAAGGATTTAATCCAAATATTGATTATAGTAAAGTAGACTTAACTGGAAACAAAGAACAGGTTGCTGCTAATTTTGCTAATGCCTTAACCGATCCAAATTTAAGAACAAATATATCAGATGTAAATGCTGCTATAGGTTCATATATGGATCAAACAAAAGGAAATTTATCAAAAAGTGATGCAGAAAAGTTAGCATTAATACAGTCTGTTGGCTCTTTAAGGGGTGGTGCAGAAAACTTATTAACAGAAGAAAACTTAAGAGGAAAATCTTTTGTTGGTGGACTAATTGATATTGGTCGTGCTAAAGGTTTAAATAAGAGAGCAACAACATTACAAGATGCTGCTTTAAAAATGATACAAGGTGATAGAGTTGGTGCTCAAGAACAATTAAGATCATTACAAAATCAAAATATATCAGCAGAACAACAAAAAGCAATGCAGGATGCAAGGTTTACACAAGCATTAGGTGCTTCACAAGCATCAACATTATCTGATATTGAAAAAATGATTGCTCAAAATGCTCAAAATGTTCAAATGCAACAAATTAGAGATCAAATGGAAATAGCAAGACAAGATAAAGAATCTGTTGATAAAGCAAATCAAAGAAATGTAGATTTAGCATTAAAACAGTTTGCTTTAAATCAACCTACTGAAGTTTCAAAACAACAAGAAGGACTTTTAAATAGTGCTATATTAGAGGCAGCAAGGACAGGAAATACAGTTTTACAAGAAGCATTATTAACACAAAAACAAGCATTAAATGCTAAGCCACAAGAACAAAAGCAAACAAGAATGATGAATGCTATTGGTTTTGGTGGTGAAAAAGTTACAGTTCCTCAAGATACTCAAGAGTATAGAAATTGGGTTAATAATAGAATTGATAAATTATCACTTCAGTCAAAAAATGTTGCTGATAAAAATGAAAGACAAAGATTGTTGGATGAAATAAATTATTGGAAAGCACAGTAATAATTTTACTTTTTTAATATTTTTTTATATAATAAATAATAATAAATAAATACTTGCTAAGGTAGAATTATGAAATTTACTCCACAACAGTTGTTAACACTAAAAAATGCTAATGTAATATCACAAGATGAATATAATAAAAGAATAAATGAGTTAAATCCTCAACAACAATTATCTAGTGATGTAAATACAAGAATAGCAGAATTAGAAGATTCTTTAAAGACAGATTCTGTAACTGGTGTTTTATCTAACAAATTATCAACTGCTTTTGGTGATGAGTTACCTACTGGATTATTAACTGCTGGAAAAGCATTAGGATTAGGTTCTCAAGACTGGTATAATCAACAAATTGCTCAACAACAAGCAGAAGCAGAACAATCAAGACAAGAATTAAGTAAGGCAGCACAAGAATCAACAACTGCTAAAGTTGGTGATATTTTAGGTGGTGCTGTATCTACAATTGTTCCTTCAGCATTAGCAGGTTTAGGTGCTGGTATTGTTTCTGGTGGAAATCCATTAGCAATTGGTGGTGCTGCTGGTACAGTTGCTACTGCTATTGGTGCAGGTCAAGATACTGCTGAATTTGAAACAAGAAGAAAAGCAGAATTACAAAATAAAGGGTTAACTCCACAACAAATACAACAACAAGTTGATAATGAACTTACAGGTCAGTTTGTTAAATCAGCAGCATTAGAAGGTGCTTCTAACTTAGCATCTTTAGGTATTGCTGGTAAAATAGGTAAAGAAACATTAAAGTATTTACCATCAGTAGGTAAAGCAGTTGCTGTTGATGCTCCTATTGGTGCTGTTACTGGTGCTTTATCTGAACAAGTTATTGGTAGTGGATTAGAAGGTGGTGCTGACACTAATTTAATAGCAGAAAAAGCATTAATGGGTGGTATTGCTGGAGGTGCATTGTCTGGTGGTTTTGCTGCTATTGGAACAAGAGGTTCTAGAAAAGAAGCATTAACAGAAGCACAACAAGGTAGAGAAGGAACACAAAATCAAGAATTTAGAGCAAGTCTTCCTTTATTAGAAAAATCAGCACAAGAAAGATTAGATTTCTTACAAAGTAAAGAAACTGGAAATGTTCAATATGAATTAAGAGATGCTCTTAATGCTAACGGAGAAATAATACCAAATAGAAAACAAGTTTTTGGTATAATAAAAGAACAACCTAAAGTTGAAGAAACAACTACAACATTAGATCAAGCAAATATTGAAACACAAAAACCATTAACACAAGAAGAGCAATTAGTTCAAGATGGTTTGTTTACTGAAACACAACCTACAACTGAAGGAATAACACAAGTTGTAGAACAACCACAAAACATTAAAGATAAAACAATAAGTGTTTTAAATGAAATTGATCAAATCATTAAAGATGATACGTTAGATAATAATCAAAAGAAAACATTAGTTGAAGAATCTTTAATTAATAATACAGTTAAAACTGATGATATTTTAGGTCAACAATTTAATGATAATGAATTATTATCATATAAAGACTCAATAAAATTTTTAAATGAAAATACAACTAAAGAAAAAGGTGGTATTGATCAAGAAAGTATTGACACACAATTAGGATATAGAGATACAATATTAAAATCATCTAATGATTTAAATAAATTAGATAATGATCAAGTATTGGTAAATACAGAAAAATTAAATAAAGATAATATATCTATTGTTAATGAAGATTTTGATACAACAAAAGATAGAAATTTAGTTTTAGATACACTAAAAGATGATACATTAAAAGTAGGTCAAAGTCCTTCTGGATTATCTATTGTTGATCCTATTGCTTTTCCTTCTGGAAAATATAAAATTGGTGACGGTAGAATTGATGAAATTAAAACAAAATCTGGTAAAAATACAGTTTCATTAATAGCAACATTAAAATCAATAAAAGATCAATCAGTTAGATCAATGGAGAATGCTTGGAACAATATAAACCCTAATGATGATTATAAGATTGTTATAAACAATAAGCCATCATTCAAAAAACAAGATGGTTCTATTCAACAAGGTGCTATTGAAATATTTAATACAAGAACTGGAGAAAAAGAAGGTTATGTTTTAAATTCAGATATTAATCAATTTATACAAAATGCTGTTAAATCTGGTTATGCTGACAATATAAAAGTTAATTTTGTATGGGAAAGAGTTCCTTACAGAAAAGGCTCTAGCGAAACTGGTCAGTTTCATAAATCTGGTGATTATAAACATAGATTAAAAACAGTTGTTCAGATTGACTTACCAAAAGGAAAATCTTTTGATGATGCTACATATAAGGCATTAAAAGAAAATAAATTAACAGAAGAAATGTTAAAAGCACCAACAAAAGAACAAGAAGTTCAAGCAAAAACTGTTGAAAAATTATCTGCTCAAGAAAAGAAAGCAGCAGATTTAACTAATCTAGAAAATTTTGCTAAGAAAACAATTGATGATGTTAGAAATAATCAAGATTTTGATAATTTAATAAAAGAATATGGAACTCCAACATTATTAAATAAAACATTTAAACAGTCAAGTTTAGATCAAAAAATATTAAAAGATTATGCTTTTGATAGATTAAGTGTTTTAAATAAAGATTTATATAATCCTTTAGTTAAAAAAGAACATGATAATTTAAAGCAATCAATTGAAACAATAAAACAAAAAAATGCTCAAAAAGAAGCAGATATTGTAGCAAATCAAAAGGCAAAAGAAGATAAAATTTCTGCTAAAAAAGCAAGAGATGAAGAGATTGCTAAAGTTAATGCTGAAAAAGAAAGAATTAAGCAAGAAAAAATTGCAGAAAGAAAAGCAAAACAAGAAGAACTTGCTAAAATTAAAGCAGAAAAAGAAGCAAAGAAAAATCAACCTAAAGTTGAAACTAAGGTTGAAGAAAAACCTGTTGTTAAAACAGAAGTTAAAAAAGAAAAACCAGTAAAGGTAGAACAACCTAAAGTTGAGAAAAAAACAGTTGTAAAAACAGAAGAAAAAACTGTTGAAACAAAAGTTAAGCAAGAGCCAACTAAAGTAGAAACAAAAATTGAACAACCTACAACTAAAGTAGAAGAAGAATTTATTCCTAAAGATAATAAAGGAAGAGATATAACTAATTTATACAATACAAGAGAACTTCCTGTAAGTGTAGCAAAAGAGGCTTTAGAAAATATTATTGATGATGCTGTTGAAAAAACAACTGGTAAAGAGTGGTTTAAAAAATTATTTAAACAAGTTTATGCTAACAATACAAAATATTTAGATGAATTAAAAGATAATTATGGTGATGATATTTTTAATTATGCTAAACAAGTCATAAAAGAAATTGATAAAGAAATGAATATCAGTGCTAATAAAGCAAAACCAAGGTCAGAAACAAAAGCAAAATCAAATCCTATTAATGTTCAAAAGGCAAATAAGGATGATTTATCTGTTTCTTCTAAGAAACAATTAAAAGAAGAAAATGAAGTCTTATCTACAATTAAAGATGAAGAAGTTAAAAATGAGTATAAGCAAATAACTCAAGAATTAGATGCTGAAGAAAAGAAAATAAGAGCAAAAAGAAACTCTGAAAATAAAAAAGTTAAACAAGTTGATAGTTCTAATGTTAACGAGTCAACAGTTGCTCAATTAAAGAAAGATGCTGAAAATGAAGAAATAATTAATTCAATAAGAGCAAGATTAGAGTTAATGCAAAAAGGAAAACAAATTGTTCCTAACATGAATGTTATTTTTGATTATAAATCAAAGAAACATACTGAAGAAAATTCTAAGGTTATTGATTTAATTAAAAAGCAAAAAGAAAAGAATGTTGCTGGTGCTTTAGTTGTTGATGAAAATCAAAAACAGCATATATATTTAAATATTGAAAACATAAAGAAAACAATTGATAATGAACCAGCATTTAAAGGAATGTCTATAAATGACTATGCTGAATATGTTTATTCTCACGAAACTGGACACATAAACTTAGACTCTTTATTTGATAATAATAAATCATTAAAAGAATTTATTGAAAAAAATGCTAAAGGTAAAATACTAAAAGGATTATATGAAGTAAAGAAAAATACATATCCTGGTAAGAGTGAATTAGTTTTATGGAAAGAAGTTTTCTCTGATATGCTTGGTGGAAGAATGATTTCTTTAGATAAAGATGGAAAAGTTAAAGTTCAAACAATAGCAGAGTTTACAGAAACATTTAAAAACTACAATACTACAGATGCTAAATCTTTATTAAATAAGTTTAAGTCAGTTGTTAATGATTTAACTGGTAAAAAAATATTTAAAGAAAAAACAGAAGGTGCTACTTTTAAAGATGTTATGGATGAATTCCAAAGAATATCAGAAAGTAAATCTGATTATGTAAATAGCAAGAGAAATGTTGAAATTGGAAAACAATTAAACCGTGAAGCAACAGTAGAATTTAACCTTATTCCAACATCATTTATTTCTGCTGGATACAAAGAAGGAATGAAAGCAAAAGCAGGTGCTTTAGGTGATTATTTTGACTTTGGAAAGCAATCACTTGGTGGTTTTGCTAGAATGTTAAAACAAACAGATATTAGAGCAGCATCAGATAAGTTTTTTGGTGATGGCTACAAGATTGTTTCTGATATGGAATCAATGCTAGAAAGTATTGTTAAGTTATTAGATAGAGATACTAAAAAGTTTAAAGATTTAATTATTAAATCTGATAAAGATAAAATATCAGCAGATCAATTAACAAATATTAACAAGGCTATTGCTAAAATTGTTAGAGATATTAACATCAATAAAGACATTCCATCATTAAAAGAATTGGTTGATGATTATAAATTAACTAATTTTGAAGCAGATTTTGTTGATACTTGGATGAATAAACAAGTTAATGGACAAAAATACAAATCAAAATCAGAAATATTAAATGCTCTAAATGAATATAAATTAATTACAGAAGATGAATTTAATAATAAGTTCAGAAATATTGACGAGTATGATATTGACGATTTAAAAAATGATGCTGATTTAAAAATTGTTAAATTAGTAAATGATTATTTTAAATATAAAAATTTACTTGTAAATAAAAATAGAACACAAGCACAAGAAAAACAATTTCAATCATTAAAAGAATTTTTTAAAAATAATCAACTTGATGATAGAAAACTAAATGGATTAAGTGCTAGAATTCAAAATACATATGAAAAATCAAAAGAATTTGAAGTTTTAAGAGTTCCACACGGTAAATATTATATTTCTATAAGAAATAAAGAAGGTGATTTGGTTTTCTTTGATCAATATTCAAATAATTTTAAGAAAAATACGGAATTAAAAAGATTACAAAGAGATCCAAAATATAAAGGATTAATAATTGAGCAGGATAAAATTGATAGAAGCAATGAAAAAATGAATGATCCTGAATATAAAGTTAATAAATATATTAAAGAGTGGTCTGAACAAGATGATGCTAACTTTGATTATGTTAGAAACTTATTCAACTCTATTGATGAATTATCAAGAGTTACTGCTTTCAATATGTATAATAAGAGAATTGATAATTATGCTGATGAATTAATCGGAATGAATAAGACAGATGTTGCAGAAGAAATTAAGAAATTAAAAGGAACTGTTCTTTCTGTTGAAAATGGTGTTTTATCAAAATTAAGAGGTGTAACTTCTATATTTACATTGGCTTTAAATATGTCATCAGCAGTTATGAACTTATCTGGTTTAGGTATGGTTTTACCAGCAGTTGCCAATAGATATAATGCTTTTGATTCATATACTAAAGCAATCGGAACAATAACAGATAAGAAATTACTTAATTTGTTATTGAAGAGTGATGATGAAACAGCATTAAAATATTTAAAAGAAAAATTAGTACCAAATGATTTAGAAGCACAAAAAATTATTGATGACTTATATTTCTCTGGAATATTGTTAGGAACTGGTAACTATGATGTTAAAGCAGCAAGAAGTGCTATTGAATCAACAAGATTAACAAGAGGTTGGGAAAAAATACAAGATTATGGTATGCGTCCATTCTCTGTTACTGAAAAAATGAACAGAATTGCTACTGCTGCTATGTTCTTAGATATTGCTAAAAAACAAGACATAAAGAATAGATTTGAAGCATTTGATTTTATTAGAACAAACATTTATAAAACACAAGGTAACTACAATAAATCTGGAAGACCAGCATTCTTAAGTGGTGAAATTGGTGCTTTAGTTTGGCAGTTTAAACAATATCCTCAGGCTATTATAGGAAAATTCTTATCTACAGCAATTGGTTCTTTCAAAGGAAACAAAGAAGATATGAGAGAATTTGGTTTCTTATTAACATCATTTATATTATTAGGTGGATTAAAAGGCTTACCAGGTATTGATGACTTAAATGAATTATATAATGGTATAGGAAAAGCAGCAGGAAATTATGATGCTGACATGAAAAAGTCTATAAAAGACTCATTATCTGACAATGCTTTAACAAGACTTGTTTATTCTGGAATATTTAGTCCAGATACTGGACTTGGAATGATTGATTTATCAGATAAATTATCTTTAGGTAAGTTTGTTCCAGGTTTAAAAGTTTTTGATCCAACAAGAAATACACAAGATAGAACATTATCTTTATTTGAAATACTTGGGCCAGCAGGACAAAAATATCCAAAGGCAGCAATTGATTTATATGACTCTATTGGTGAACAAAACATGTATAAAGCAATTAAAGCATTACCATTAAATGCTGTTTCAAATGCTACACAAGGAACTGCTGCTTTATTAACTGGAAACTATTTAACAAAAGAAGGTAAAGCATCTATATCTACTGGTGAAGGTTTTGTTGAAGAATTTGCTTCTCCAATGTTAAAAATATTAGGTTTTAATCCATCAAGATTAAACAAAATTAATGAAATTATAACAGATTCATATACTTTAAGTGGAAATCAAAAATATGCTAGACAAACTGCCAATAGATTTGCTGCTGAAGGAGATATGGAAAAAGCAATGGAAGTTGTTCGTCAATGGAACGAAGAATATCCTAATGCTAAAATTAAATTAGATAGAGATTCTATAAACAAAGTTAAGAAAAATATTGAACTTGAAACAAATGCTTTAGATAGAATATCAAACTCTTTAAATAAGGATATATCAAGGATTGCATTAGAAGAAGCAGAAGAAGAAGGACTAGAAGATTAATCAATTTGATTAAATAGTCAATAATTTGTATAATGTATCTAATGATAGTAAGGACAGTAAATTATGAACAATATTCAACAAGTAAGTTTGGGTAGGTTTTTTTCAGGAGATCATAAGGCTTGGACTTTAACCTTCTACGATAAAGCAAACAATAGATTAAATTTAAATAACAGAAGAATAGTTTTTACAGTAAAACAAGATATTGAGGACTCTGATGATAATTCAGTATTAAAAAAAGTTGTAGACATATCTGAAGGAATTGATGTTTTTGAATTTGTATTGTCTTTAACAACTGATGAAACTAAAGATATTAGTGGTGTTTTTGAGTTTGATTTAAGATTATCATTTATAAATCAACCAACAGAAATTCAATTTACAGCATTAAGGGGTAAGTTTACTATTGATAAGCCTATTACTAATATTATGGGGTAATAAGCAATGGATCAAATTAAAATAAAGATTGGTCAAGAGCCTGAAATAAAAGTAAAGGTTTACGAAGAACCAGAAATAGTTGTTAAAATAGATGGAACTCGTGGTGACATAGGAGAAATTCCTCCTCATACACACGAGATTTCAGACATTAATGGTTTACAATCTGAATTAGATAATAAAGCACTAAAAGGTGACAATACTGATATAACATCATTAGGTGGTATAACTGGTGGTATATCTACAGTAGATTATATTGATTTTGATCAAATTGAAGTAGTTCCTGGACAAGTAGCAAGATTAAAGTGGAATGATACTGATGGCACATTAGACTTAGGTTTAAAAGGTGGTAATGTAACATTACAGTTAGGACAAGAAACAGTATTAATGGCACAAAATGATACTGGTTCTGATATGTTTGAAGGACAAGCAGTATATCTAAATGGTTCTACTGGTAACAATCTAAATATAAGATTAGCACAAGCAAATACAGAAGCAAAAAGTTCTAAAACTTTTGGTGTTTTAACAGAGAATATAGGACATAACAATAAAGGTTTTGTAACTACTTCTGGTTTAGTTAGAAATATAAATACAGCACATTTAACACAAGGACAAGCAGTTTGGCTTGATCCAAATACTCCAGGTGGATTAACAAGCACAAAACCAATAGCACCAAATCATATGGTATTAATTGGTTGGTGTGTTAGACAACATGCAACAGTAGGTAGCATATTAGTTCACATACAAAATGGTTTTGAATTAGAAGAATTACATAATGTCCTAATTTCTAATTTACAAGACGGAGATGTTTTATCTTATAATGCTACAACTGGATTATGGGAAAACAAACAAGCACAAGTAGAAAAATCATTAAATGATTTAACAGATGTAGATTTAAATGATCCATTATTAGGACAAGTTATTAAATATAACGGTTATAAATGGGTTAATGCTGAAGATACAACTGGAACACAGACAGCAATCCAAGACTCATTTACGGCAACATTGGGTCAACAATCATTTACTTTATCACAAAATACATCAGATATAGCAATTATTACAGTAAATGGTGTTCAACAAGAGCAATTTATAGATTATAATTTATCTGGAACAAGTTTAGCATTTACATATGGTTTAGATTATGGAGATAAGGTTTTAGCAACTTATTCACTACCATTAGCAGGAATTAATACATTTACAAAGAGATTATCAATAGATAACACATCACCAAATAATAATACGACTGGAATTATGTATTTAGATGGAATATCATCTAAATTATTTATTTTACAAAATGAAGTTAAATCATTTACTGGAACAGTTGTAATGAAAGACATAGCAAATTCAGGAAGTATAGCATCTTGGGAAATAAAAGGCTGTGTAGCAAAGTTTTCAACAAATAGTTCTATACAATTCATTGGAAGTCCTACTATCATTGTATTAGGAAAAAGTCAATCTGCCTTAGATAATGGATTTGAACTATTTGTTGAATTAGATACTGTAAACGGATGTTTACAACTAAGAACATACTATACAAATGGTGGAACAACCAGAGCAGTAGGTGTTTTAAGGTTTTCAGAAACTATTTGATTTTAGTTGATTTTACCCCAAAACAATCGTTATAATAAAAAGACTCTGCTAGAAGTAGCAGGGAAAACATATATTCATAGGAGATAAAAATATGTCTAGACAAAAACTTACATTAAGCCAAGTTAAAGACTTGGAAAACCAATTAGCCAATAGATACACTCAAGCCGAAGTTGATGCTATCGTTGCTGGTGTTGAAGCCAACTGGAATGGTCAATTGGATACATTTGAAGGAACTGTTAATGCTGAAATTCTTGCTATCAAAGGTAGATTAGACACAGCAGAAAGCACACTTTCTTCACACACAAACGCTATAGCCTCTTTAGGAACACAAATTTCTGATGAAGCAAACTACAGAGTTTCTGGCGACCAAACAAATGCTGCTGCTATCAGTGCCGAAGAAACTCGTGCTACTGCTGCTGAACAGTTAATCGCTTCTAACTTAGCATCAGAAGTTACAGCAAGAACAACTGCTGACCAAAACTTACAATCACAAATTGATGCTTTAAATACTGAAGCAGGTGGTTCAATTGGTGCTATTGAAACAAGGTTAGATGCTGTTGAAAGCAAAAATACACAGCAAGACTTAGATATTGCAGCCGAACAAGCAGCAAGAATTTTAGGTGACAATAACCTACAAACATCATTAAATACAGAAGTTGCTAGAGCAATCGCTGCTGAAGGTGTTTTAAGTGGTGATGTTTCTGCTTTGACAAGCCGTGTAACTGCTGCTGAAAGTGATATTGATAATCTTCAAATCGCTTTAGACGGTGAAGTTACATTAAGAACTTCTGGCGACACAGCATTAGACAACAAGATTAACTCTGAAATAAACAGAGCAACTGCTGCTGAAGCACAATTAGATGGCGATATTACAGCCGTTGAAAACCGTGCTACAGCGTTAGAAGGTCGTGCTACTGCTATTGAAACAAAGAATACAGAACAAGACAGCCGTTTAACAGCCGTTGAAGGTGAAGTTGATGTTCTACAATCTGATTTAGCAGAAGTTGAAACAGCATTGTTATCAGAAGTTGCTCGTGCTACTGCTGCCGAAGGTGCTTTAGATACAAGAGTTACAGCATTAGAAGGTGTTGACTCTGCATACGATACAAGAATGACAAGCATTGAGTCTTCTGTAACTGCTGAAGCAACTGCTCGTGCTGCTGCTGATACATACTTACAAGGTCAAATTGATTCAGTTAACAACCAAATCCCTGGTATTAACTCTGCTATCAACTCTGAAATTGCTAACCGTGTTGCTGCTGACAATGCTTTACAAGCACAAATTGATGCTTTAAGTTCTGAGGCTAGTGGTTCTGTTACTGCTCTTGAAGGCAGAATGGATGCTGTTGAAGCCAAAAACACAGAACAAGACGGTCGTTTGACTACTCTTGAAAGTGATGTTGGAACATTACAGTCTGACTTGTTAGAAGTTGAGTCATATGTTGAAACAACATTTATGAAGAAATCTGGTATTGTTCAGCAAGCATTCGTTGCTACTGCTGGTCAAACAATATTCTCATTGGCAGAGCCAGTTGCTACAGTTTTCTTAGCAATGGTAACTGTTAACGGTGTTCAGTATCTTTTAGGTTCTGACTTCTCTATGTCTGGTTCTTCTTTAACATTCTCAAGTGGTTTAGAAGCAAATGACGAAGTTATCGCTACATACTTCAATAAGTAATCCTTATTAGGTAATATTTAAAGGCAATCTCAAAAGGGTTGCCTTTTTTATTTGATAAAATATTCTTTTTCTTATATAATAAATAAAATTAAGGTTTAATTATGGCTAAACAAAATAAAATAGATATAGATCAGTTAATTGGTTTAAATCAAAGTGATAATGCTTTTATAGAAACAGAAGACCAAAGAACTAATACTACATTGACTGAACATTTTGGTTTTAAGTTGGCTCATACAACCCCAAAGGTTGCTACATTAAACGTAGAAGGTTTTAGAACTACATTAAAAGGTGAAGATAGTGCTACTCCATACACAGTTACTAACTTTAGTCATTACAGAGCACAACAATATACATTAGGAACAAATCAAACAGTTACAAATAACTATGGTTTCTATGCTGGTGCTCCACTAACATTTGGTAGCAATAACTATGGTTTCTATTCTAACATATCTTCATTTACTAACCGTTGGAATTTCTATTCTAATGGAACAGCACCAAACTATTTTAATGGTGATGTAAGAACTAATACAACATTCTTAAAAAACTCTAGCCAAACAAATGAAAATACATCAGTTATAGCAACAGTATCTTCTTTAATATCTGGAATTAGAACTGGTATTCCTACAGCAGATATAACATTAACATTACCTACTGGTGTTAATATGGATTCATTTTTCCAAAATTTACAAGTAAGTCAATCTTTTGAATGGTCTTATATTAACTTAGTAGCAACTACATATACAGTAACAATACTAGGAAACACTAACCATACACTAATAGGAGATATGGTAGTTCAACCAAATACATCAGCAAGATTTTTAACAAGAAAATCTTCAACAAACACATTTATAACTTATAGGATAGCATAATGAATAATGAATTTATAGAAGAAGAAGTAGAAGCACCTAAATTTAGTGGTAAATTAGAAAGCATTTTTGAAAATGGAACAATAAGATATGATGGAGTTATAGGCTTACCATCACAATTTCCATTAACAGAAGCAGAACTTAAAGAGGTTAATAATCCAAAATGATAAGTATTTTAACTAGTTTTTTTAACAATAATATATTTAAGATAATAATTGGTCTATCTTTTGTTATTTCATTGTTTTTAGCATACTTTTATGGTGTTTCTAATGGTGTTGACAAAGAAAGAGCAAGATTAACTGTTGAATATAATAAAGTTTTAGAAGAAAAAATTGCTGAAAACACAAAAAGATTAACAAGTGAATTTAGTGAAAAGATAAAAATAGAACAATCTAAAATTAAAAAAGAATATATTTATATTGAAAAGAAATCAAAAGCAAAAGAAATAGTAGATAATTCTAAAACACTAAATAAAGAAGAATGTAAGATTTCTGATGAAGAAATTAAAGAGTTTAATAAATTAACAAGGAAAGTAAAATGAAATATCTATTATTACTTTTATTATTAACTGGTTGTGCTTCAACAAAAAACATGCAAGAAGTTATTGTAGATAGCAAAACAAAAACAGAATATGTGTTTCCAGATGATAAGTATTTAGAGTCTTGTAAAGAACTTAAAGAATTAAAAGGAAATCTACCTAAAGATTTATATTTATGGGGTGTAGATGCTGCTACGCAATATAACTCTTGTTCTGACGATAAAGATGTCCTTGCTGATTGGATTAAAAGGTTTAAAAACAATTTGAATAAGTGACTTTGTTTGATTTAATCTCTCGTTTATATTAAAATATAAGTAATTATTTTTTCTGCGAGAGTGAAATGCAAGCCAAATTTGAAACCTTATTAGAACACATCCATTTATTTTTTATATCATTGATATTTGGTTTTGCCAGTTTCTTATATAAAGTAAGAGAGGGAAAAGCAACATTTAATGGATTTAATGCCTTTAGTGAAATATCTTTTAGTTTAGTATCTGCCTATTTAGCATTTAGATTGGCAAGTTATTTTGAAGTAAAAGACGACTTAATTTGGGTATTTACTGGAATTGCTGCTTGGTCTGGAACTAGATTTCTAATTAAAATGGAAGATGTTTTAGATAAGTATATTAATAAAAGATTTGATATTGATGCTGATAAAAAAGAAGATAAATCATCTTCCGACAAAAAAGAGTAAATCGGTTATTATTAATGTAAATGATGCAATGAAGGCTAATACTATTTTAGCCTTTAGTTTTTTTAAATATACCAATTTAGTTGGACACTTACAATTCTTCTCTTGCTTTATTATTGCTAACATTTTTAACCACCGTAAATTTTATAAAACCTTTTTCTTGACATACTCTTCTTAATGATTTTCCATATCCTTTGATATGTTTATTATTATACAAAAAATTTATATTTTTATAAAATATTTGTTTCAAATCTTCTTTAGCAGTTGATAAAAGTATTTTTTGGAACATTTCTTCTTTTTTAACTCCATTATCTCTATTATACTCAATAAAAGCAGCAGATTCAGCATAAATATGGCAATTTTTACCAGCATATGTTTCATCAGCATAAACATTTGATGTAAATAAAAAAATAAATAGAGTAAAAAGTCTAATCATTTTATACTTTCCAAGGATATTTAACTGGATCAATCTGAAAATGTGGAGCATCTACAAAAGAAACCCAGTCACCACCCCATTCAATCTCAACATTTAATTCTTCTGCTGCTTCTTTAATTATTTTAGCAACTTTTTTATATTCTTTAATATCCCAAGTTAATTTACCATCAACAAAAACTGCTATATCAAAAGCATGTCCTGTTAAATGCTTACTTTTTAATGTTCTACTTTTCTTTTCAGCAAGTAGTCTTTTTTGTTCTTCTAATGTTCTTAAGCCTTGAGTTATTACAAATGAATAAGTAGGCAATTCTTCCATCATTTCTGCTGCTTTATGAGCAACATTAATTAGTGCTGGATGAATTCCTTTTAAATTGTTTATACTTCTTTCATTTAATTTCATAATAACCACTATTTTATCAACTTTGATAATTTTATTATATTAAAATAAAAAAATTAAAGCAAATAAAAAGGCTACCAAACGGTAGCCTAAATATTTTAATTTCCATAAACTCTTTTTAATTGTTTCAACTCTATTTGAATTGGATTAAAAGAACCCTTATGTATATTGTTTAGAACCCATATCTGTCTTGAATAATCATTGTTTTGGTATCCTAAATAGTCTTCATCGTGTAAATAGCAAGAACCTGCTAATAAACCTTTTATTTCAGTTCCATCTGGTCTACCAGTTCTGTGCATTTCCCAATTCTGTCTATGACCCATTACACAACTCATATGCTTTCTATCTACTAAGTTTTTAGCACTTGGAATTGGAGCACCCATATTAGTAGCAGTAAAGTAGTGAGCATATGCTATATCATCTAAAATAACTGGTTTTAAGAAGTCGTGAACAGTCCAACCATATTTTTTATATCTTAAGTCATCAACACTAATAAATGAACCAATTTTTTTATCTGCATTAGCAACCTTAGTTATTCTATGTTCGTGATTACCTAATGTAAAATCAAATGTAGGTTTCCATTCTGGACATTTTCTCATTTCATCTTTAATAGGTTGCATTAATATTTCCATAGCATCAATTGCTGACTCAATATCTGCTTTATATTCAGCACTATCAAAACTTTCTTTTTTATAGTTATATAAACATTGCATATCAGCAAAATCACCTAAACAAATAACTCTGTTAGGTTTAATGTGTGCTATGTATTTACCAATCCAATCTAAGAATGATGTATCAACTCCTGGTTTAATTTGGCAATCTGGAATAACAACATGTGTCATTAATGTAGAGTCAACTAATAAATTACTTTCTAATGACTCTAATTCTTTTTGATTAACTGTATTAGATAATTTATTAAATTTTTCTAATTTAGGTTTTGTTTCTTGTTTTGGTAAATTATCAACTAAAACTTCTTTCATTAAGTTTAAATTGTATTCTGCTTGTTGTCTTGATCTTGGAACATACTCTTGAAATTGAACTCTTAATTCTTCAGGAACATCATTCCAAGCCTCTTGATTTAAGTCTTCAGATAATTGTATAACATTATCATTTTTATTTAAATCTTTTTCAATTTGTTCTGTAGAAAATATTTCATTTCCATCAATAAATTTAAATGCTTCAACAGTTTTTGGATCAATTACAGCATTTTTAATAATTTCTTCATTAGTTAACTTTTTCTTATTAACATTAGCAGAAATATGAACTATTCCAAATTTCTCTCTTAATCTTAAAAGGCTTCTTCTGTCTATATTTAATTTAGAAGCAGCATCTTCCATAGTTTTAGATGATTGAATTAATTCTGTTAATTCTTCTTTAGTTATTGTAGTTTTATTATACATTTTATTCTCCTATAATTCGGGTTTTTAACACCTACATATTAAATATAGTAAAAAAAAATAAAATGTCAATAGTATATTACAAAATAATTACATTTCCTCTATAATTATATGTATTTTTGCTATTTTATCTGCTTGTTTTTCTCCACGAGTATAACAAACATAATCAATTTGTGTATCGTCTTCATATAATCCTGCATGTTTTAAAGCATCAAAAACTGCTTTAGTACAGAAATTATCTAAATCTCTAACTCTAGCATCTGGAGGACAATATACAGCAGTATATTTTAATCTACCTTTTAGTTTTAAATTATAATAACCTGCTTTAGTTACTATATCAATAACATGATTTCTAAATTCTCTACCTTTTGCTGATAAGAAAACACCAGAACGAGATTTACTCCAATGATTATTTAAGGAGTTAGGGTTATGAAAAGTTAATTCTATTTTCATTTAGTTGTTTTTCTTTTGTGTGCTGTTTTTTTAGCAGGTTTTGCTTGTTTAATAGAAGAACTTCTATTTTTAATAGATGGTAAAATAATAACTGGTTCTGCTACTATTTCTTGCTCTACTTGTTCTTTAACTGGAAGAACTTCACTAGCAATAAAAGTATCATCAAAATCAATGTTTTCTTCTTGTTTTTCTTGAACAAAAACTTGCTGTGGTTCTCTCATCTTATAACCATTCATGTATGCTCTAACTATTTCATTTAGAGTTGCTCTACTATTAAAGAAAACTTTTGCTATAAATGATGAGTCATAATCTTTATTTTGTATTTCTTCAACACAAACTTCAAAACTCTTCATTATGTTTTCTTTATAATAATCACCATATACTAAGAAGTGGTGCATCTTTCTATCTTTTGATGAAACTACTTTAAATTCCTTATATTGTATTGATTGCTTATCACCAACATCAACTTTACCATAATTAACTGCTAGGCTATATATAACATCATCTAGGTTAACATTTCTAAATTTAAATCCACTTATTTTCATAATTATTTTTCCTGTTTGTTTTATTATACAAAAAATAAATTATAAGTCAATAAAGCCACCTATTTGGTGGCTTAATTTTAACTCTTAAATGCTATCTTTTTCTTTTTCTTATCACCTTCAAAAACTGGGTAATCTTCAGGCTTTAAATCATCATATGTTAATTCTTCAAATCTAACTCTTTCACCATTAAATTTTAAGAATGTAGAGTTACTATTTCCAAATCTATTTTTAGCAATAATAATCTCAACTTGATTAGGGTTAGGACAAGTAGGGTCAAACTGTCCTTGTCTATGTAAGAACACAATAGATAAAGCATCTTTTTCTAATTGTGAACCACCGTGTAAGTTAGCCATAGTTGGTCGTTTTCCTTCATTCTTATGAAACTCTCTATTCATCTGTGCTAATGCTATGATTGGAACATTTAAATCTTTTGCTAAACCTAATAATTCAGTAGATATAAACTTAATTTCTTCATCTTCTCTTTTACCTTTTAAATGGCTTGCTCTAATTAATTGTATATAGTCAACACAAATAAAATCTAATTTCTTTTTATTATGCTCAACTTTAGCAAGTGAACGAAGTTTAGATATTTCAATATTTGCTGTATCATTATAGATAATATTTTCAGATAAAGAACTCTTTAAATCAATAATACTTTTATGGTCTTCTGGTGATAAAAATCCAGAATACATTCTATAAGATTGAATTCCTAATACTGATTGAACCTTTCTTGTAAATAACTGCTCTATATTCATCTCTAAAGTAAAGAACATACCTCTTAAACCTCTAAGTGCATTATGGTCTGCTATTTGCTGTAAGAATGCTGTTTTACCACCACCAGGAGGTGCTGATATAATATTTAATGAACCACCAATTAAATTGATAGTTTTATCAACACTTTCAAAACCAAACTTAACAATACCATTACCTTTATTATCAATATTAGATTGTAAGTGTGCTAAGAACTTATCAAAACCATCAATCTCATTATAACTCTTACTGTCTTCTTTTCTAGAGGCAACACTTGCTATTTCATTTGATATTAATTCAATCTTTTCATCAGCAGTTTTATCTGATAAAGAAATCTCTTCAATAACCTTATTCTTTTCAATAATTGCTCTTTGATTTTTTAACTCTATTAATTGTGATATATAGCCAATTAAAGCATCAGAATGCTCAACTTTTTTATCTACTAATTCTTTTAATTGTTCTTGCTTAATACCAGAACCCATTAATGCTAATTCATCAATAATTGTAAACTGGTCTATATATGCTTTTCTTGACTTTAATCTATCTATAGCAGTGAATATACTTCTATTTTCTTCATAATAGAAACAATCTACATCTAAACCATATATAAAAGCCATTTCAATATTGCTCTTATGTCTAATTAACATTGCTATAACTGAAAACTCTGTTTGTCTTGCTGCTGGAAATTTATTGCTCATTTTTATTCTCCTATTTTTTATGAGTGCTAATTTTTTCGGACGGGTGAGAAATTAGCAAAACTCGGGATATTACTTATATAATACTTTACCTAAATATTCATAAACTTCAGATTTATCTTGGTTATGAACTTCACATAGGTTATCAATATTTTTAATTAAATTAGATAAGAATATACTATACATAATATCATCTTTTTTAATTTCTTCAACATTAATACCTAACATATTTCTATTGATTGCAAATTCAATTGATTTTTTCATTAAAACTCTCCTTCTGCGAAGTCTTCACTTTCCATTATGTGATCACAGATAAAATCAAATAAAGCATCGCAGAAATCTTCATAAACAACAACTGATTTTTTAAAACTTCTATCAGAAGTTGCTTTTTTGGCAATTAAACTTATTGATGGTGCTAACACCTTAACTTTATTGCCATTTGATGCGTTAATTATAGTAATTTCAACTGTATCTCCAGCATAAGATGCTTCGTAAGAAAATGGTCTAAAAACACCATCTAAAGTAGTTACACAGAAGTTATGTTTTCTAAATAAACTTTGTTGTTGTTTTTGAACCTCTACCTTGTTTGAAAGTAATGCTGGTCTGTTTGGTTTTGTTATAACATTTTTCATTTTATTCTCCTAAATTTATTTTTGTTATAAGATAAGAATTATTTCCTACCTTGAATTAAATATATCAAATAATTTTTAATTGTCAATATATTTTTTAAAAATATTTTCATTTAACTTTCTCTCTTAACTGAACAAATACTTTATCTTTTAAGAAGTAGTCAAAATCTGGTTGAAACCAACTATCACTTCTATTGTTATTCCAACCTTTAACAAGATTAAATTGTGTATCTCCAACATCTTTAATAAGGTCAAAATATAATTCATAGAATTCATAAATATCAGTATCTTCTACTAATTCTTTTCTAAACTTATCATAGAATGTTTTAATCTTTTTTCTTCTAGCATCTGTTAGAAGTTTAACTAAAGGAACTTTTGTTCCTCTAAAGCATTCATTAAATATTTCTCTAACTTTATTATATTCAATCCTAGACTTATCATCTTCTTGTTTAACTTCTTCAACTATAGCAGTAACAACTGGCTCTTTTGCTTTTCTAGAAATACTTTGAACTTTACTGTTTGATTTCTTTAACATTCTATGTTTAGCAACAGCAGACTTATTACCTTTTAACCAAGTAAAATAGTTTTTAATCTCTATATGGTCATCAAAATAATCTAAACAAAATGATGACTTATTAATAAAATCTTCTGTTATATCAAATGCTCCAGTTATTTTAAATAATGGAACTTTATCAGTATCTTCTTTAGCAAAAACTGCTACTATATTACATATCTTAGTAAAATCTTCTTTAGTTAATTTACTATATTCTTCTGTTGTAAATATGTTTGTATTAATAATTATTCTCATTTTATTCTCCTACATATAAGTTATAAATTTCATCTTCTGACTCATAAATCATCTTTTCAGATATATAATCTATAATGTCAAAATATAAATCAAGGTTGTATTCTCTTCTTTTTTTATAGTCAGTGCTATAGTATAATTCAAGGTTTTTCATTAAAAAATCTTTATGTGTTTCACAAGACTTTAATAGGTTAATTTGGAAATCTAGAGTATTAACATCTCTTTCAATTTCTTTTCTGTTATAGCATATTTTTCTTGTATAAATAATTTTATCTTTTAAAAATTTAAAATCATTAGCCATGTATTTATCAATTACTGCTCTATCATTATTTATATATTTATTAATAATTTTATTTTTGTTTTTCTCATAACCTTTAAAACATTCTTCCATAATGTTTAAGTATCTTCTCATTGTATAATAGGTTATTGGAAGTTGTTCTTCTTGCTTTAAAAACTCAATTAAATCGTAATCTGTGTCTTTCATTTTTTACCCCTTTTTTGATATTCATACAATAAATATAGTAGAAATTTTTTATTTGTCAATAGGGTTTGGAAAAGTATTTTCAAAATCTTTTTCAATGATTAAAATCTCACCCCTAATAAACTTTTCAATTAAAACTTCAATCATATTGCAATAACTTAAATTATTATTTTTACATACTTTTTTAAATGTATCTAATTTGTTTTTGTTTATTCTAAAACTTGCTACTGGTCTTTTATAACCTGTATTTTTAATATATTTTTTTTTCTTTTTTAGCATTTTAAAAATCCTTTTGATAAATTATTTTAACAGATTTTAAGAAAAAATCAATATGTAATCATTACTGTAATCATTACATATTTTTATGCTTTTTTGTGTAATCATTACTGTAATCATTACTTTGTAGATTCAATTTTTACAGGCTTTTAAGTATGATTTTTTTCTGAAACATACAATATTATATTATTAATATATCTTAATATAGATAAATCTTAATATTATATTCTTGTAGGTTTGAAGTTTCAAACACTACCATATGATGATAAAAATTTATTTAAGTATTGACTTTAGAAATCTTTTTATTATAATTAAAAATATAAGTTAAAAACCCAAGGAGATATATTATGGCATTTAACCCAATAAGAAATAAAACTCAATTATCATCAGCAGAAAGATTTAAAAGTATCTTAAAAGTAGAACCCAAAAAAGAAGTTGAAGAAGAAAGTTTAGAAGTAAATCACAAATCAAATGTTTATAAAATACTAAAAGCAAAAACCCAATTATCTCAAGCAGAATTAGTGGAATTAACAAACCTAATTGATGACTATTATCAAAAATTTAATTAAAAACTATTGACAATTTTTTTAAATAACCTATACTTAAAATATAACCAAATAAAAAAGGAGAATATTATGAGGGAAGGTTATTTTAACGATAGTAAACCAGCAATTTTAGAATTAGAATATAAAGATTATTTAGATAAAAATTATAACTATAATTTTAATTTGTTTGAAAAATCAAAAGACAAATCAATCACAAGTTTATCAGAAAAAGAAGCAAGAAATGAAATAACTGCTTACTATGACATTTGGAAAAAATGTATTCGTATGCCTTTATGTGTTAATTTAAGAATGCTAGAAATATCTAAACTTTTAAGTGCTGGAGTATTAAAATGAGAATAAAAAATTATGATTATGATACAATTAAAAACCTAAAAAATCCTATGGGTGATTATGAAACTGTTAAAGATTTTGTTGTTAAAAACTTTACATTTTATCACGAAGTTAAAGATGATAATGGTTTTGATTTAATGTTCTATATGAACGAAAAAGGAATTATTTGCTGTGTTGATGATAACAAATCAATGTTAAACTTTTGGTTAAAAGATGATTATAAAGACATTTATATTATTGAAGAATTCTGTGTTCCTAAGATAAAAAATGAAGATTATTTTAATGAAATTAGAAGTGATTTCTTAAGATTTAAACTCAAAGAAAGTTTACAAAACAACTTAAAAATTAATGAAGTAAAACCTAAAAGATTAAAGATATAAAAAATACCAAAAATAAAAGCACTTGACAATAGTGCTTTTTTTAATTATGTTACTTTTAGTGGTTTATTTTTAAGAGTAACGGGGGGAATAATTCACTTACTTTTATTCCTGTATAAAACACTGTTTTTTATCTCTAACATACTCATAGGCATTATAGAGTCTAACATAGTAAATTTAGCATAATTTTCAGTATAGAATTTAAAGTCTTGTTGTGAAACACAATCTCTTGAAATATCATACATTATAAAAACCATTTTAACATAAAACTCTCTGTTTTTTATTTCAGTTTCTGCTCTGTTTTCTTTAAAAAAATCTTGGGTGGTAAACATTTTATTCTCCTTTTATTTGATGTTTTATTTATTCATATTCACTACTATCATCTATCCAATGCAAGTTTGCTTTTTTAGATGCTAATCTTGAAACTTCTAATTCTAATGTCTTCTTTAATATCTCAATTCTCTCTTCCATTTCATTAACTTTTGCTGCTTGGTCTTTAATACTTTTTGCTGTTGAGTTATTAAGTATCTTACCTGCTAATGACTGTCCGTTCAAATCATAATATTGTTCTAAAACTCTTATTTCTCCAATAATTTTATTACATTTAATTTCTATTTTTTCAATTTCTTGAAGTAAATATTCTTTAATTTTTTTAGTTGACATTTGAAATATCTCCTTGTATATATTAATAATATCACATTAAAATATTTTGTCAATTATTTAAAAAATTTTTATAAAAACTATTGACAAATATAAAATTTGATATATAATTAAATTAATAATAATAATACCAACGAAATTTTTATTCTCTAGTTGAAAACAGGTTTTCCTCCCTTTCCTGTTTATGAACCCCAAATTAAAACTGGGGTTCTTTTTTTTGTAAATCATATTGACTTTTCGTTTTTCTTTGCTATTATAAAAGTATACTTATTATAAAAAAGGAGAATAAAATGGCTAAAAATATACAAAGTTTGTTTAGTCTTTTTGCTGGAACACCAATCCCAAAATCACTTCTTGCTAGTGCATCTCAGCAAGTAAAAAAAGATGAAGAAAATAAAGATTATAACACATTTGAAGAATGGCTTGTTGTTAATAAAAAATCTTTAGTTAAGAAATATATACAAGATTTTAATGAAAAAGAAAGAAAGAAAACTAAGAAAACTATTACTGAAAGATTAAAAGAAGAAATACATAATGATGATATTTTTTCTGTATTAAGCACTAACCAAATTGTTAATCTTTATGCTGAATTCTATAAAATAAATGACCTATATGTTTATATAAGAAAAATATTATTTATTGCTAATATTCTTAAAAGAATTAGAAAGGTTAAAGACTTAAAATTTAATCAGTTTTTAATTAAGACATTACAAGAAACTGCTATAAAAGAAAATGGTAAATCTAGAGATACTGAACTTGAAGCAATTAAAAAGATTGAAGTTTTGACATTAAAACATGAGTTAGAAAAAGACTTATCGTTGAAACACAAAGTTGAAACAAGAAAGGTTAATAAGATATGAAAAAAGCAGACTTAAATAATGCTATAAATTACTTATATAATCTTTATGGTTATGGAAATTCTTTTAGAATAAATAATAATGTTTTCACATTTTTTAAAGTTGAAAGAGATTTGTTAGCATATGAAGAAAGAGATGATAAACATATATCATATAAGTATAATAAAAACATTTTAGCAATAACAGATGATAAATCTATGTTGAACCTTTTTAATTTTTTTCATATACATGAACTTGAACTTGAAGTTAAAGATGGTAAGTTTATAGTAGATAGATTTGATGGTAGAGCATACAAAACTAAAGACTCAATTTTTGATCAAATTATAGATTTTACTAATACAATTAAGTATAAAATAAAGTTAGAAAAAGAATTAAAGAAAAAAGATAAACAAGAAGATAAAAAACTTAAAATATAAAAAAGGAGAATATATTATGTTAAAAGACCCAAGACTAATGAACCCAGATTTTAATCTATACTTAAAACAATTAGATGAAAACCTAAGACAAAGATTTTCATTTATTGATACTGTAAAAATGGAAGTATTAGATAATTATTACGATGCAAATATCAATTTAAGTTTTAGAATTAGACTAAAAAATATTGATAATGTCTATGGATTAAATATGAGTTTTTCTAATTATGCTTTGATGAGAATAAATTCTTTAGAGGCAATCTTTAGAAGTATAGAATTAAACTTTATTGATGGCATGAAAGACATTCAAAAAGAATATGAAGTTAAATCTTATTACAATGAACTACAAGAAAAACTACCAACAAAACAAGTTGAAGAAAAAAATATTAAAAAAGTTAAAATATAGTATTGACAAATAAAAAATAATTGCTATATTTAATATATAACATACAATTAAAGAAAGGGAAAAATGTTATGAATAAAAAAGAATACAACCACTTATTACACGAACAGTTATCTAAATTAAAAGAAGTAGATTTCTTAAATCTTATGTATGAAGATGTTAGACACATGTATACATTTAGAATAAATCCAGTAGATGATGCCACTAGACATATATCAGCAGAAGACTTATCTAAATTTGTATCAAACATTACTGATAAGTATAAAGACTTACACGGCTACAATCAATTCTTATTAAATAAGTTAGATGTTAGCCAAGAAAGAAATTTTAAACTTGAAACTGCTGTTTTAAAGATGACAGAATACTTCTACAGAAATGATGATATAAACATTAAAGAGTTTGATGCTATGACTAAATACCAAGCATTGTTAAATAACAGTTTTGATGATGTTGTAAACTCTCCATTAAAGAAGAAAGTATAAGGTGAAACAAAATGAACAAAAAACAATTAGGAAGACATATTGAAAGATTATTAAACTTAAGAAAAAAAACTATGGATTATGTTATAAGTATACATAATAAAATTGAGTTTGAAGACCCATACATTTTAGGTGAAAAAATTACTTACAGTGTAGGTGAAACTAATATAGATTTTTATATAGATAATATATCAGAAGAAAAATTTAGAGAATTGTTTAAATTATTTTTATTTGATTTTTATTTTGTTAGATACATATTAGGTTATGCTAAATACGATATTAATGTTAATCAAAGTAATTTTAATTTGTTAATAAAAATAAATAGAAGAATTCTTAAGTATTATGCTGAATTAGTAAAATTAAATAAATAAAGGAGAATAAAATGAACATATTTAATATATTTAAAAAAGAAACAATAGAACAAAAAGTTATTCGTGCTGAAAAATTAAGCAAAGAACTTGAAGACTTGTTTTTAGAATACAAAAGCAATTCAATTATTTATGAAAAAGAAATTATCTTTTTGAGAAAACAATTAGAAGAAACTAACGATATGTTAGAAATTCTTAAGTTAGAAGATAAAATCCATAAAATTAAACATGAAGACTTAAATAAGTGTTTTGGTTGGAAAGAAGATAAAAAACTTAAAAAAATTGAAGAACAATTAGAAGAAATAGGTATTTGTAAAATAAAAGCAAAGTTCTATTATCGTAACAAAGAATCTGGTTATTGGCACGGAAATAATGATTATTATGTTAGATTAACTTCTATATTAGAAACTTCTTATGGGAGAATAGTATGAAAGCAATATTAGAGTTTTTTTATTATCTGTTTGAACCATATGGTGCAGATTATTATGAAGATATGATATATATAGACGAAGATAGTATTTAACTAATTGATGACACGAGGCAACCATGACTAATTATATGAAAAAGAAATTAGAAAAATCAAATTGGAGATACCAACTACACGATGATATGGGTTGCCTCCGTGAATTTAAAGATAAGGACAGTGCCTTACACTGGAAAAGCAGTAGAGATGAACTAAAACTTATAATTGTTAAACCTCCAAAAATAAATCCATTTGAAATAACCGATACTTTTAATCCGTTTGATATTCCATTTTAACTTATTGTTGACTAGTCGTTGATTAGTTGAAAAAACAGGCCAAAAAATAGAAAAAAATCCAAGAAAGAAACAGAAACGAAAATTCTAATTTACATTAAAAACCCAAGCAAAAAGAAGTCAATCTATTATGGTTGACTTTTTTATTTTTTATGATTAAATAATTTATAGGTAGACAACAAATCTACTAAACATTTTAAATAACAATAATAAGAAAGGGAAATTAAAATGAAAAAAATTACAGCAAAATATATTACTAAATATCTAGAAGATAATTATGGTGGCCCTAGACACGATACAGAGATTATGGCTCAAGCCTTAAATGAAGTAAGTAAATTATATAAAGTAGAACCTAAAGATGCTTTTTTATACATAATAGGAGAAACAAACGGAATTCCTGGAAAAATGTTTACTAGTTATGGTTTTGACACAAGAGAGGGTAGAGATTTTCAAGATTTATTTAGTAGCCTATACTATTATTTAGAAAGAGAAGAGGGTTCAGTAGAAGATTATTTAAATTATCATCTATGTGATTGACAAATTAAAAATATTTATTATATTTAATAGTGAGGGGTTGAAAATACCCCTTAAATAAAAAAGAGGTTAATATGAAAATAAATAGAATTGAAAAGGTGCTTGCTATACAACCTATAAAAAAATATAGCAGAGAAGAACAAAAAACAAAAGACTATATTTTAAGTGTAGATTTTGAAAAAATAAATAAATTGTTAAATAAAGGAGAAAAAAATGAAAACAATTAAAATAAATAGAGTATTAAAACAAGTTGGTGAGTTTGATGTTAGCGAACAAACAATCAAAAGATATATGAATGATTGGAGTATAGCAGCAGAAAAAGATATAACACCTGAACAATGGAATGATATAGCAAATATAGAATATGGAAACAGAGATGCTTTTTATATCTATAGTTTAAATGAAGAAGTATTATATAAATAAGGAGAAAAAAATGAAATATGATTATAAAGACTTTTTAGATTATGAGTATTGCCTAACAGATTTTATGGAGTTTGTAGCAGAAAATATCTATATAACCAAAACTGATGAAATAGAAGATTTAAACTACTATTTAGATACTATGGAAGATGCCTATAAGGTTAATGTAGAACATATCTATAATGATAATTTAGATAGAGTTTTAGATACTACTTTAACAAAAAAGGATTTTGTGTATATAGATTTTCTAATTTACAGAAACAAGCAAGCAAACAATGGTGTTTTAAATGATTTTGAAGATGATTTAAAAGAATTTTTTAGTATATATAATAAATAAAGGAGAAAAAATGAAAAAAATTAGACAAAAAGATGCAATAAATTATATTAACTCAAAAGAAGTTTTTGATGCAGGTACTTTTTATTCTTTATATGATTATTTTTATGATAATAAAGGATTAGCAGGAGAAAGGTTTTATTTTATAAAGTCATATCAAGCAATTATTGGAGTTATTATTGATAATAATTTAATTATTAATTCTAGTTTTATGACCATGACAACAAGAAAACACCAAGCATTATTGAAACAATCAAAATATAATATTATTGAAGAAACAAACGATTTTAATATTTATAATTTAACAAGAGATAAAAAAAATTTATCTTTGTTTAGAAAAAAAATAAAGATTGAAAAAGATAAAGAGGTTTTAGAGGGTTTATTGAAAGATAAAACAGAAACAAAAAAAACAATTAATAAAATATAATAAATAGTTAAAAAGTAAAGATGTTAAAAAATTAAAGGGGTTAAAATGGCAATAAAAAAGAGTAGAAAAAAAGGTTGGTTAATAGATATTTTTGAAATTATAAATGGAGAAGTTAAAACTTATAGTAATTTAAGATATGAAAAAGAAGATTTTGATTTACTAGATTTAAACTTTGAAAACTTCAAAAGATATGGTTATTCTTACATGAAAGTAAGACAAGAAAACTTAAAAACTGGAGAAGTTGAGATTTATAAAAAATACTATTGACAATTAAAATATAAGTGCTATATTAAATATATAACAATAATAAAAAAGGAGAAAGTTATGAAAGCAATACAAAAAAACTATATTGATGAATATCAAAAATTAAGGGAATTGATAGCCTTAAAAAATAAATATCAATTTAATCTAGGTGTTTGTGATAAATATAATGATAATTTTCATAAAATTATAGATGGACAGATTAATGAACAAAAAAAATTATTAGATAAATTAATTGGAGAATAAAATGTTAACATATATAGATAGAAATAAAAAAGATTTACTAATGGTTGAAAAAGTAGGATTAGCCATTGAACTTATAGAAGAATTCTTTGATGAAGTAAATAGAATTACAGGAGATAGTGATATTTGTAGTTTACAAGATTTAGATATAACTAAAGGTTATCAATTGACAGTAGGTAGACAAAAGACATTTTTTACTAAAAATGAACTAGAAGATTTTTTAGACAAAAACTATGAAATTACTGATAATGAACTTGAAACAATCTATAAAAAAAGAGATGCTTATATTGTTATAGAAATGATTTATGATGAACCATCTTATTATGAAATTGATGAAGATAAATATTTTGAACTTTTTAATTTACAATGTAAATGTAGTGAATTATTAAGTGAAATAAATGATTACTATGAAAATGGTTGGGAATACTATTTAGATTTTGAATATAATATAGAAAACCAAGTTAATGAGTTATATGACTTAAATGTTAAATATAGCAAAGAAGTAGATAGTTATAAATTAAAACAAAAACTAGATTTAGATTTAAAAAATAATTTAATAGAAAAAAAATTAAATAAGATTTAAAAATATATTGACAATTTAAAAGTAAATGCTATATTAAATATATAAGAACAATAAAAAAGGAGAAAGTTATGAAAACAGAACAAGAATTATTTAAAGATTATATCTTTGAAAACCAAACAGAAAATATGGTTAGAACTACAAAAACAAACAAAACAACTGAAACAGTTTTTAGTTATTTAGATTATAAAAAAGAAAATAGTTTAGAATTAACAAGTGATTTTAATATTTTACAAATATCTTATATAGAAAAAAATGATGATAAATATTTTCAATTTTCTTTTGAATATGATGATTTTAATGAACACAGTAATTATGTTAATGTTGGAATTGAAAACTTTACACTTAAGGAATTTTTAGAAGAAGTATTATATTCTATAAGAGAGAGTTTCGGGATTGATGATGATGACTATTTAGATAACCAGGCTATAGAATGGTTAAATAGTGATAATTATGGAAGTTTTTTAATTGAATATATGAACTTTTTAGAAAAGGACTTTTTAAGATATAAATTAGATAAGCAATTAAATGTTAATAACAATAATTTAAAAAAGGTTAGTAAGATATAAAATACTATTGACAATTAGAAAATTGATGCTATATTAAATATATAAGAATAATAAAAAGGAGATTAAAATGATATTAGATAAACAATTAGAAATAAGAATAAATAGAGAATTAAAACAAACAAATAAAGATTTAAAATCTAAATATGTATTTTTAAATAATATAGAGTTCTTAGAAGAAAGACAAACAGATAAAGATTGGTTAAGTGTTTTTGTTTTTAAGGCTAGCCTAGATAAATTAGATGATTTGTATATTAAAGTTAATGTTAGTGATAGTTTTAAAACTCAAGGAAAAAAAGATAGTTTTTTAGCAGAAAATATGGTTATAGGAATATCTTATAAGTTTTATGAGATATTAAAAGATAAAGTTAAAGAATATGAAACAGTATGTAATTATGAAAAATTGAACCTAGATTTAAAAAGTAATGGAGTAGAAACAAAAAGATTAAATAAAATATAAAATAGTATTGACAATTAAAATATAAGTGCTATATTAAATATATAACAATAATAAAAAAGGAGAATGTTATGAAAAGTTTTGAAGTAGTAGAGTTTTTTGAGAATGAACTTAAAAAGCAATTAAAAAATTACTATAATGAAGTTTACAATGATTTATTAGAAGAAATTTCTTTATTAAATAAAGAAAGTAAAGTTTTATTAAAAAATAAGTTTTTATATAAAATTGAAAATTATGCTGGAATGTATAGAGCAAGAGAAATAACTGCTGAACATTTTAATTTAGATTTTAAGATGGTAGGTTATTTTTTATATGATTACAATGAAAATGAAATAAATAATTCTTATATCAAGAATGGTGGAGATGATGTTGATTATAGCGAAACAGTAGATAATCAAATAATTGACTTAGTATATGCTTTTTATCAACGTTCTTTTATAGGAATTAGAGCAAAAAGATTTATAGATTATAAGATTAGCAAAATAAAAACACTACAAGATGATTTAAATAGTAATTTAGTAGTTAATCAAGTAGAAACAAAAAGATTAAATAAAATATAAAACAGTATTGACAATTAGAAAATTCATGCTATATTATATATAAGAAGATTAAATAAGTTGTGTGTTATCTTATGTATTAAAAAACACTCTTCCTCCTTATAAAGATGGCAATCTCTAAATGTACTAAGAACGGATTAAAACCCCGTTCTTTTTTATTGGAATGTTTACAGGCTATAAATGTGAAGTTATCATATATAAAATAGTTTAAAAGTAAAGTATCTATTATGGTTAATAAGTGTTGTTTTTATACAACAGAATAGGTATATATTGACAATAAATATTGGAAGATTACAATAAATATTGTAAAGATGTAATACACCAAACGACTAAAACATAAGGCTAATCGTTGTTCTGCCTATTTTTTAAGCACAATCTATCAAATTGTATACAAAATGGCAATTAGAAAACTCAATTCTACCCCTTTAACCTATAGTTTTTCCATATCTCATCTACTGATAACACTCCAATCTTCAAATATAGGCAACACTCCATTATATCACTAGCCAAATAACTCCATTATATCATCAATGAAAACATAACAATTATATAGTAATGGCTAACCGTCAGTTTAGATTTCAATTTTCTAATTTACAATAAGGCTTCTTGCTGATTATTCTTTTATCTCTTTGTTGAAAGAATTTTTTATCATATATATTATGGTGTAAATGTCAATTAGAAAATTCAATCAATAAATCTTTTCTAATATATTTTATTTATCTTCTTGACAATCTAATTTTTTATGCTTAAATAATATGTAGGTAGACAACAAATCTATCTAAACATAATAACAACAATAGGAGAATATATTATGACAACTACATTAAATGAATTAAAAGAACTAGCACTAGATAACTTAAGAGAGGTTATTGTCCAGGATGTTAAACAAGGGGGTTTTAATACCGTTGAAGACTTAGAGAACTATTTTGAAAGTGATTATAATAGATATGATGACAAGGAATGGGAGATTGCCGACCATATTGTACCCGTATATAATAAAACAGTTTTAGAAGTATTTGCTAATGACCCTATTGATATTAACTATAGTTATTATGAGGCTACTAGAAATTTTGGAACAGACTCAAAAGATGATATTATAAGTTGTATAAAAAAAGGTATTTTTATGAATGTTTATAACCATTTACAAGAAGAAGAAAACAGATTAAAACAATCTATAATTGAAGAATATGCCGAAGAATTAGAGGAGGCAATACAAGAATAATAAACGGGAATTATTACAATATAAGAACCTAGGGGAAACTCTAGGTTTTTTCAATTTTCTAATTGCCATTTGGCTATTTGTTAAAAATTTTTATCTTATTGTTGAAAATATTTTTATAGTTAATTAAATAGTAAAAGAATAATAGTTTTAATAATGATAGATTGAGATTTCAATTTTCTAATTTCCATTTATTTTGGTGGCCTTGATTTATGTTTTTATTATGCTTTAATATATATAGGTAGGAACAAAACTACCGAACCATAATAACAATAATAATAAGGAGGTTTAATATGGAACAAGTAATTTTAAATATAGGTTTAGGTGTTAGTAGACATTTTATACAAACAAGCACAGAGGCTAAAAGAATTAAAGACATGAAAGAGTTTGAGAGATTTGTTAATAAGACTTTTAAAAATGCTTCTTGCTTTGAAAGTGTAAATAAAGAAGAAGAAACAACATTTATAATACAGTTAGACAGTGAAGACTATTTTAAATACGAAGATGCTTTTAAAGAGTTATCTAACTATCTAGAACAAGAATGCATAAGCGTATGTTTAAGCAAGGAAGAAGGACTTGGTAAGTTTATTGGTCAGTTTGCTCACAAATGGCAAGAAGAAACACCTTTTGACATTCAATATTTTAAGTTTCAATAATACAGGGGGAAAACCCCCTTTAACTTCTTGCTGATTATTTTTTTATCTTTTTGTTGAGAATTTTTTTATAAGATAATAAATAATAAAAGAATAGTAATTTAAAAATTAAAATCTAGATATAAAAATAAAACATAAATATAATTTGACTTTAATTTTAATTATACTAACATAATAATATAACCATTAACAATAAGGAGAATAAAAATGGAAAATTATAAAGATATAGAGTTTAGTTTGGACGATGTTATTAGTGAAATAGAAAATAATTATATGAAAGATTTTAATAGTGATAATATGGGGTTTTTAAATATTATTTTTAAAGATATATTAATTAACCATATTGAAAATAATTATTCTAAAACAATTGATATTATTAAAGAAGTAGTTAATAATTATAAAATTGGAGATGATATAGCAGATGTTTATATTAATGATGAAGGTGTTTATTGTAGATATATTGATAATTATTTTAGTGATATTGATAGTGCTGTTGAATGTCTTAGAAGTGATGAAGATTTTATAAAGGCTTCATTTTTAAATTATGCTTCATTTGTAAATTGTCCTTACATTGAAAATCATCGCAACGGTGAAACAAGTGATATCTCAAGCAGGTTAGATGTTCAATTAATTGATGATTTAGATTATTTAAAAGATTTAGATTTAGATAATGAAACAAGTGATTTTGTAAATGAGTATTATAATGTTATCATAACAACTATATTAAAAAATAAACTAGATAAAGATTTAAAAATTAATAATAGTAAAGATAAAAAGATAAGCAAAATATAACTTGACTTTAATTTTAATTATGCTTTAATAATAGTATAGCAAACAATAATAAGGAGGACGCTATGAGAAAATTAACAAACGAAGAAGTAAAAAACTTAATCTATATATTCAAAAGATATGGAGAGCCAGGAATGTTTTCAGGGTTCTATAATGAACCTAAAACGGGCTGGAGTTTTTCAAAGAATATGGAAGATTATTATACAGTAAAAAATCAATATGGCAATGTAGTTGCTAGCATTGATACAAGCAATAAAAAGGTTATGACACCATTTTATAAAGACGAAGAATTGAAAGAGATTAACGGCTTTATAGAGTATTTCATACCAAAGAAAGAAAACGAACTAGGCTTTACAAACTTATTAAAGATATAACAAACAAGGGGGGAAACCCCCTTTATCTTTTTGTTGATTATTTTTTTATAAATTAAACAATAAGATATTAAAAAATGAATTCTTTTATAATGTAAATTAGAAATTCGAACATAGCAAAAATATATATAAATAAAACTTGATTATGCAATTTAATTTGCTATCATATATATAGGTAGAGCAATAAAGCAATATCTAAAATGACAAAATAACTATAAGGAGAATATATTATGTCAATAAAAACAACAAATGAAAAAGCAGGACAATATGCCAAAAGATTACAAGACTTTGAGGCAAGCAACTTAAAAGGAGAAACTATAGAAGTAGGAGATTATAAAAGTGGTTTAGGAGTAGTTGATTATAAAACATATATAATAACATCATATAATACAATAATATTAGCAAATGTTAATGGTGTATGGTATGAAAATACTAGCAAGTATTCAAGAACTACAAGCAAGCAAAAAACACAATTAAAATATTATATTGATATTGACGAAGAAAGAAAAGAAGATCAATTCTATAAAGAAGTTAAAGACGGTGGATTATATGGACAACTGCAAGCACAATTAAAAACAAATGGAACAATAACAAAAGGAGTAAAGATATGAATAAAGATATATTATTAATAGCAGCAATAGGTTTATTATTAGGTATTATGGCAGGACTAGCAATATAAGATAATAAACATAAATAAAGCCTCTAATAAATAGGGGCTTTTTCTTTTGCATAATATAAATATAATAGCCATAAAACATATGATTAAATACTTAATATAATAGTAGTCAATAGATACTTAAATAAATATATAAGATATTTAAAACTATATTAAATTAATGTATGTATTCCTATAAATAAATAGGGTAGGCTAAAAAGGGAACTTGGAAAAAAGTCGACCCCGTCTTTAAGTTTTTGTTAACATTTTTTTAAGTGGGTCAATTTGATGGCACAAATTTTCAATTCATCAATATTGAGGTTTATTCATCACAAATCAAACTTCTTTTCTATTTTATAAATAAGTCTTTCAATTTTAACTCTTCTTGGAACAAACTTATCATAAACTTTACTGTAATCTGATCCTTTTGGAAGTTCAAGAATTGATTTTTCAATAATTTCATCAATATGACAATACTGATATGATAACCAACCATACAATGACATATATTCTTTTTCTCTTTTAGTCATATTATTTCCAATCATTAAATTGTTTTCTTACATAATAAACTAAACAAGTTATTATGATGATGTTTACAATATTATTTAAATCAAATTCCATTATTCAGCCTACTATTATAATCAATTGGAAGTTATCCAGTTATTTTATTCTTCAATCCCAAGAACTTT
>JACCEE010876595.1_pt1 | contig 54735 bp, 56 predicted proteins | sample 7449931 | NCBI WGS metagenome assembly JACCEE01 (sample SAMN15323457, study PRJNA562643) | freshwater metagenome | isolation source: river surface water | place: USA:Blue River Watershed | collected 2017-08-19 | reverse complement strand
CCTGTTGCCATTTAACTTATTTCCTTCAGTCTTGATTGGGACAAACGAGATTTTCTAGCTTGTCAGTCTTCCCGTTCTCCAGACCAAACAAGCAAAAGCAAGCGGTATTCGAAAAGCGTTGGACTAGTGCTGAGTCTACCCTGAGAATTAACAACTCAATTACGCGTTCTAACTTTTTTAGCACTAGACAGAGCGTGATTTCAGGATAAGAATCCGACAAGCAGATGGGCTGGGGAAGGTCGCATCTGCAATGGATGCGGCTTGCTAACCCAGGAGCTGCTATGAAGAGATTGCCTGAAGTCGGATTTGGTCCGGCTCATGGATATTTGTATTTACATGTTTCACCGCGCGCGGTGGCTAAGCACTTAGAGTGGAATATCGCTGAAATATTGGGATATCCAGTTAAATTGAATTGGCAGCCACAAACACTTCGTCCTGGCGCTTTAAAAGCCGAACTTTCCTGGAGTTCACTAGTTGGTTGCGGATCAAAATTGGCAAGCTCACTTAAAGGTTGGCATTACCTAACTTTTGAAGTTTATGAATCAGCAGGAGCAACAGGCGAGGGTTCGCTTTATATGTTTACACCTGAGTTGGGTTTATTTCGTGGAACTATTGGGACAACAGGTGATTTGCTTATAAATGAAAATCAATTGCAGAGTATTTTGCGAGAAAATTTGAGAACAACTGACCTAGCTGAGGAAATTGAGAAACTAATGGGAAAGAAGTGGGATATTGCACTGGAGCCATTTCGATTCGCTAGGGAAAATTTAGAATTATTCACTGATAAGATTCCAGTATGACTACCGAAACTAGAGAAAAATCAATCTCCTTAATTGTTGCCTCACTCGTCGTTGCTTTGGCAATGGGGCTTGGACTAAATCAAGTCGGTAGCGGATTCGCATCACGTTCAAGTGAGGGAATTACAGTTACCGGTTCAGCACGTGTTGAAGCAAAAGCGGACAAAGTTGTTTGGCCTCTTAATGCAGAATATGTTGCACCTACGCAAAGTGTTGCAGTTTCAAAAGTTGGAGTTGCAGTAGAAGCTCTCGTTAAGTACTTAACCAATGGTGGAATTCCGGCAGATGCAATTGAATATGGTTCGGTTTCAGCTTATCCGCAAGAAGAGTGGGTAAATGGTTCAAGCACTGGACGGATCACAAGCTATCGGGCTTCCAGAACTGTCACAGTTAGAACCGATGATGTAAATCTAGTATTGAAATTGAGCACCAATCTCGGATCTTTATTAGAGACCGGCATAAATGTTTCTAACTATGGTCCGCAATTTTACGTTTCTAAATTGAGCGAACTTCGACCAGAATTATTGAAGCAGGCAATGGAAGATGCGCGAGTCCGTGCCGATTCCATCGTAGAAGCTACGGGTGGCAAAGTTGGAAATGTAATGAGCGTTCGCTCTGGCCCATTCCAAGTTACTTCACCTGATTCAGTTGATACTTCAGCAGGTGGTTATTACGACACCGCAACAATCGACAAGACTATTACTTCGACTGTAACAGTAGTTTTCAAAGTTAAGTAGCGCTTCGGTTTACAAACCAGATTTGTACCGAATGCGGCTGGACAAGTGTCTGGTCGCTTGGCTTTCGCAACTCTGGAGCTAATTGAGTTACCTCGATTGCTGAATCAAAAACGGTTCTAAAACTTTCTCCCCAGATTGCATTAGGCAACGTAAACTCTTGTGCGACCTTATCGCCATTTAGAATTACAAAAAGACTTTGTTTATGTGTGGCATCGAGCATGAAAGCTAGATATCGAAGCGAGTTGTCCTGCCAACTATTGGCTCCCATCTCAAGACCGTCACGATGAAACCAGGCAATATCTTTTCGCTTTGTGCCTTGATCGATAGATCCGGTGAAAAATTCATCGATGATTTCAGATAAATACTTTGCTCGAATCGAGGAGAGCGCGGCGATGGAATCCGAAAGGTCGTTCTCTCTTTTATCCCATGAAAGCGCCCAACCACCTCCAAAATTTTCTGGCGCATCCCAAATCATTTCTGGATTTAGCGAGTAAGCATTATTTGAACCATTTTGGGTCCTGCCGACTTCATCTCCCATGGTCAACATTGGAACACCAGATGAAATCATCAGAGTCGCCAAAAGAGATTTTTTCAGACGGTTTCTAATTAATTCGATCTCTAAATTCTCACTTGGGCCTTCAATGCCAAGGTTCCAAGATCGATTGTGAGTGCTGCCATCACGGTTATCTTCACCATTTGGCTCATTGTGCTTGTCTTGATAAGAAACTAAATCAGTTAAGGTAAATCCATCGTGTGCAGTAATGAAATTAATTGAACTGGTTGGTCCTCGGTAATAAAAGACATCGTCAGATCCAGCAATCCGGGAGGCTAAATCTGAAACTCCAGCGCTAAATCCTTGAGCCGAATCCGCCAGCCAAAATTGCCTAACTGCATCTCGGTAAGCATCGTTCCATTCGCGCCACGGATGCGGAAAATCTCCTAAGGCATAACCTTTAACGTCCCATGGTTCAGCAATTAATTTGAGATCACGCAAAATTGGATCAGCAGTTATGGCCGAAATCAGTGAACTATTAGTATCAATTGCGCCATTTAACCTTGATAGTGCCGTAGTCAAGTCAAAGCGAAAGCCATCGACGCCTATTACTTCAGCCCACCAGCGCAGCGAATCAAGAATCATTCGAGTTACAAAAGGATTTCGCGTATCCAAAGTGTTTCCACAGCCAGTTACGTCCTCATATTCATCATCGCCAATGTGACGATAAAAGGCCTTGTTATCAATTCCCCGAAATGAAAGTGACGGGCCAGCTTTGCCTTCTTCTGCAGTGTGGTTATAGACAACATCCAGAACCACTTCGATACCTGCTTCGTGAAGTATCGAAATAGCTTCTTGTAATTCTCTTATTGGGTCATCAGTTGCTCCATAAGCCGAATGCGGCGCAGAAAAAGCTATCGGGTTATAGCCCCAGTGGTTAATCCGCCCTCGTGATCTAACAGAAGATTCTGTTAGATAGTGATGTATTGGTAGAAGCTCTAAAGTTGTTACTCCAAGTTTCTGCAAATGAGCAATCACTGTTGGATGCGAAAGCGCTCGGTAAGTTCCTCGATCTGATTCTGGGATTTCTAAATTTCTAAAGGTCAAACCTTTTACATGAGCTTCATAAATAATAGTTTTATTCCAGGGGATGCGTGGGCGATTGATTTTGGACTTCGTTACTTCCGTGACAACTGAAAAAGGCACGTATGGCGCTGAATCGCGGAGATCTTCTTTACTTAAATCGCCATTGCCAAATTCATCAAATGCTTGATGGCCAAAGATTTCCGGCGCATTCTTTAATTCTCCAGAAATAAGATTTGCATAAGGATCAATTAGAACTTTTGCAGGATTAAAGCGGAGTCCCCGTGCTGGATCCCAAGTTCCATAAACTCGAAATCCATAAAGTTGTCCAGATGTAACGCCGGCTAGAAATCCGTGCCAGATAGGACCATCGCGGTGCGTAAGTGCAAATCTCGTCTCCGTTAATTGACCTAAATGGTTGCGACTAAAGAGGCATAGCTCCACGGCCTCGGCCGCTGGCGCCCAGAGGGCAAAGTTGGTTCCGCCCGCAACGAGAGTGGCACCAAGTTTTCCTGCATCGGCTGGCTTCACTTTGGTATCCAACCATTGTGGCTGCGCCAACCTTGGCAATTTCAATTGGAGGGCGTGGTTACTGACCAGTAGCATGTCCAATATGAAAATCGCTATCTGTGTAAAGCAAGTACCAGATTCTTGGGCAGAGAAGAAAATGGTCTCTGGCCGGCTTGATCGCGAAAGTGTTGATGCGGTTCTAAACGATTTAGATGAATATGCAATTGAAGAAGCGCTTCGAATTGTTGAACCACTTAACGAAGGCAAAGAAACGCCTGAACATACAATCACTTTAATTTCAATGGGTCCAGATAGAGCGAGCGAGGCAATACGTAAAGGACTTTCGATGGGGGCAGATTCTGGAATATTGATTTCCGATCCCGCACTACAAGGTTCTGATGCAGTTTCAACGGCAAAAGTTCTTGCTAAGACCATTGCTGAAGGTGGATTTGATTTAGTTTTCTGCGGTACAGAGTCAACCGATGCTCGAATGAGCGTTGTCCCAGCAATGCTCTCTGAACTATTGGGATGGGCACAACTCACTTTTGCAGGATCAGTCAAAGTTGATGTTGCAGGAAAGAAAGTTGAAATTGCGCGCATGACCGATAGCGGCGTGGAGTCTATGAATGCAAATTTCCCATGCGTCGTAAGCGTTATAGAAAAGATTAATGAACCAAGATATCCATCCTTTAAGGGGATTATGGCTGCTAAGAAGAAGCCGATTGAAAATAAGAGTTTGGCAGATGTCGGAATCGATGCCAACGAAATTAAAGCATGGAGCGATGTCCTTGATTCGCAACCTAGACCACCACGTGAAAAAGGTTTAAAGCTAGAAGATTCTGGAGATGGTGGCGCAAAATTAGCAGATTATTTATTAGAGAAGCGGTTGGTATAAGAATGTCAAAGATATTTGTACTTGTAGATCACGACGGGACGAAAATCGCAAAGACAGCCGCAGAACTTGCGACCTTTGCAAAGCGTGCCGGTGAATCGATAGGAATACTTCTCTGCGCAAGCGGTGCTACCGATTCGTTAATTTCCCAACTAGCGGACTCCGGATTGACCAAAGTACTAGTTGTAGAAAACGATGAAATTGGAAAACACGGAATCGCAGCAGCAACTTCGGCAATTGCGCAATTAACAAGTAAAGAAAACCCAGCCGCATTGTTGATCGCTTCAAGTGCTCGGGGCAAGGAGATTGCCGGAAGATTGGCAGTTCGTTTGCAAGCAGGAATCATCACAGATGCCGTTGATGTTGCCGCAAACCTTGCAACAACTCAATCGGTCTTTGGCGGTTCATTTACTGTTAATGCCAAAGTTGGAACTGCGCTTTCAATAATTACGGTAAGGCCGAGTTCCATTGAACCAGAACTTGGCAGCTCTGCTCCTGCTATAGAAAAAGTTGATATTGCAATAGCCGAAAAAGATAAGGCTGTTTCCATCACCAGTGTTGAACCACCAGTGAAAGGTGGAAGACCAGATTTAACTGAAGCGAAAATTGTCGTTTCAGGTGGTCGTGGCACAAATGGAAATTTTGCAGAAGTCGAAGCCTTTGCAGATCTACTTGGCGGCGCAGTTGGTGCATCACGTGCAGCAACAGATGCTGGTTGGTATCCGCATACTCATCAAGTTGGTCAAACTGGAAAAACAGTTTCGCCACAACTTTATGTCGCATGTGGAATCTCAGGAGCAATCCAACATCGAGCAGGCATGCAAACTTCAAAGACTATTGTCGCGATTAATAAGGACCCCGAGGCTCCAATCTTTGATTTGGCAGATTTTGGCGTTGTCGGGGATTTATTCTCAGTCTTGCCGCAGGCTCGCGAAGCTATCAGCGCAAAGCGCGCATAATTAAAGTCGCACGCTGGTTTTAGACTTAACCCATGCCAAGCGTCTACTTTGACAATGCCGCGACCGCACCAATAAATCCGGTCGCGCTTGAAGCATATTTGGAACAAGCCCGCACATTGGGTAATCCATCAAGTCTTCATGGCTATGGCAGAGACGCGCGAAAAAATGTTGAAGATGCCAGAGAAAAGTTGGCACTACTTTTAGATTGCCAACCTAACGAGATTATTTTTACCGCAAGTGGAACAGAGTCAAATAATCTTGCAATTAAAGGAATTTACTGGCATCGCCTTTCCGAAGATAAAAAGCGAAAAGTAATAATTACCTCAGCATTCGAGCATCACGCGGTTTTGGATCCAATAAATTGGCTTCGAGAAAGCGAAGGCGCGGAGATAATTGAGGTTCCGGTTGATCATGATGGTTATTTGAAGTTGGAATTTCTGAAAACTGCACTAGAAAATCGCGGTGAAGAAGTTTCCTTTATTACCATCATGCATTCCAATAACGAAGTCGGGACAATCCAGCCACTTCAGGAAGTTATAAAACTAGCGAAGAAATATAAAGTGCCAGTCCATACTGATGCAGTCCAGAGCTTTGGCAAGGTGCCGCTTTCATTTTCAGAACTAGGTCTCTTTGCAATGACAGTCAGCGCTCACAAAATCGGTGGACCAGTTGGTGTTGGTGCATTGGTATTGAAAAAAGGCGTAGATATAACGCCACTCTTGCATGGCGGAGGACAAGAACGTGATATTAGATCGGGAACTATTAATGCTGCAGGAATAGTTGCCTTTGCTACTGCTGCACAAGCTGCCATAAGAGATCGTGAAAAGAATGCATTATTTGTTGCAGGGCTGCGAGATTCTTTGGCTGCCACAATAAAGAATGATTTACCTGATGCCGTTTTTAATGCCGGAGCCGGTGAAAGGTTGCCAGGTATTCTCAATGTTCGTTTCCCAAATACCGAGAGCGATTCACTGTTATTACTCTTTGACTCTGAAGGAATTGCATGTTCCACCGGCTCTGCTTGCACAGCTGGCGTACAACAGCCAAGCCATGTATTACTTGCGATGGGACTTTCCGAAAATGAAGCTAGATCTTCACTCAGGTTTTCTCTTTCGCCAGAAAATTCGAAGGAAGATATTGATTACTTCCACACTTGTTTTAAGAAGGTAATTGATCGAGCGCGGGCTGCATATCGGAGCACCGCATGAAATTAATTGCCGCAATGAGCGGTGGAGTCGATTCTGCTGTCGCTGCTGCCAGAGTCAGCGAGATGGGTCATGAGGTAATAGGTGTGCACCTTGCCTTATCTAAGAATCCAAAAAAATATCGATCCGGAGCACGAGGCTGCTGCACAATCGAAGATTCGCATGACGCAAGAAGAGCTGCCGATAAAATCGGAATCCCTTTTTATATCTGGGATATGTCCGAAGAATTTCATGACAATGTTGTAGAAAATTTTCTATCTGAATATGCAGCAGGTCGAACTCCAAATCCGTGCCTACGTTGCAATGAAAAAATCAAGTTTGCAGCCGTTCTGGATAGAGCTAAGGCGATGGGCTTTGATGGTGTGGTTACTGGGCACTATGCACAATTGCGGACTTCACAAAATGGTGAGAAAACTCTGCATCGAGCAATTGACGAAGGGAAAGATCAGTCTTACGTACTCGCTGTTTTAAATCGCGAACAAATACAAGGCGCGCTTTTTCCGCTAGGCGACACTCGTAAAGAAGATATAAGAAAAGAAGCGGCGAATCGTGGTTTAACTGTTGCGCAAAAACCTGATAGCCACGACATTTGTTTTGTGCCATCTGGAGATAATGCGGGTTGGTTACGTGAAAGATTAGGAAGTGAAGTAGGTCCAATCATTGATTCTTCCGGGAAAAAACTTGGTGAACATCACGGCGCATACACCTACACAATTGGACAACGCCGGGGATTGGGAATTTCTGAACCTACGCCATCAGGAAATCCAAGGTACGTTTTACGGATAGAACCAAAAAGCAACACGGTAGTTGTTGGCGAACGAGAATCTCTTGCAATTTCAGAAATTATTGGCGAGAGAATAATTTGGTGCGGTCCAGAAAGTTCAGTAAATATTCCTGCATTGGGCAGCGTTCAAGTACGCGCACATGGTGCTCCAGTTCCTTGTACTTACTTTCGTGATGAAAATGGCCAATTAAAGGCAGAGCTAAAAGAGGAAATTTTCGGACTAGCTCCGGGACAAGCAATGGTTATCTACGACGGTGATCGCGTTGTCTGTTCCGCAACAATTTCGGAGACAAGGTAGATGGCCGCAAAATCTGCGCCAGATAAAGTTTCTGCGGCTAGACATCGGATGGGCGAACTTGCCGAGCAAATAAGAGATCACCAGTATCGATATTACGTACTTGATAAACCAATCATTTCTGACAGCGAATTTGATTCACTATGGAACGAACTACTTAAGCTAGAGAGTCAATTTCCAGAATCACGAGACCCAAATTCACCAACGCTTGAAGTCGGAGGAGGTTTCTCAACTCATTTTGAGCAATTTAATCATCACCAGAAAATGATGAGTTTAGATAATGTTTTTAATGAAGAAGAGCTCGAAGATTGGTTTGATAGAGTAAAAAAAGAATTTCCGGATGAACTTTCCTGGCTTTGCGAAGTTAAGATTGATGGTCTAGCCATCAATCTAATTTATGAAGATGGCAATCTGACCAGAGCTTTAACTCGAGGAAATGGCGAAACCGGGGAAGATGTAACAGTAAATGTCCGCACCATTAAATCGATACCGCAAAAATTAACTGATTCAAATCCACCAAAGCTAGTAGAGATTCGCGGCGAGATCTTCTTTCCAGTTGCAGAATTCAATGAACTTAATGAAGCGTTAGAAGAATCAGGAAAGACTGCATTCGCTAATCCAAGAAATGCTGCTGCTGGATCACTTCGACAGAAAGATCCTCGAGTAACTCAGTCGCGGCCACTTTCTTGTATTGTGCACGGAATTGGTGCTGTGACTGGGATGGAATTTGAGTCACAGAGTCAGGCTTATGAATTACTAAGAGGCTGGGGCGCTCCGGTATCGAAGAGATTTAAAGTGGTTAAGAGCCGAGATGAGGTCAAGGAATTTATTGATTATTACGCCGAGCATAGACACGATGTAGAACATGAAATTGATGGTGTAGTAATAAAAGTAAATGAACGAAATCTTCAGAAAATTATCGGCAATACTTCGCGAGCTCCCAAATGGGCCATTGCATATAAATATCCTCCGGAGGAAGTCACGACCAAACTCTTAGATATTAGAGTCAGCGTGGGACGTACTGGACGTGTTACGCCATTTGGATTTATGGAACCTGTAAAAGTGGCGGGATCAACTGTCACAAATGCAACGCTCCATAACCTAGAGGAAGTAGAGCGCAAAGGTGTATTAATTGGCGACACCGTCGTGCTTCGTAAAGCTGGAGATGTGATTCCGGAAATTCTAGGGCCAGTAATCGATAAGCGAACTGGCTCTGAAAAAAAGTTCGTCATGCCTAAAAAATGCCCTGAATGCGGCACGACTTTAAAGGCAATGAGTGAAGGCGATGTCGATATTCGTTGTCCTAATGCAAGATCATGTCCGGCACAACTTCGTGAACGGGTTTACTACATTGGCTCTCGAGCGGCTCTTGATATTGATGTTCTTGGTTACGAAGCTGGGCAAGCGCTTTTAGATGCTGGACTTATAAAGGATGAAGGCGATTTGTTCAGCTTAACGGAAAGTGATCTTTTGCAAAGTGATTTCTTCAAGAAGAAAGATGGAACACTGGGCGCAAATGCTGAGAAATTCTTACGTGGAATTGAAACTGCTAAGGAAAGACCGTTATGGCGGATCTTGGTTGCATTATCGATTCGACATGTGGGTCCAACCGCCGCGAAAGCTCTAGCAAAAGAATTCAAGTCACTTGATGCAATAGCCCAAGCAAACCAGAGTGCGCTAGCGAATATTGATGGTGTTGGCGAAGTTATTGCCGCAAGTATCCAAGAATGGTTTGAAGTTGATTGGCATAAAGAGATAGTTAATAAATGGCGTAAGGCAGGTGTTCGATTCGAAGCAGAAATTACTGAGCAGCGACCTCAGACTCTTGCTGGATTAACAATTGTCGTAACTGGCTCGCTTGAAAATTTTACGAGGGATGGCATTGCTGAAGAAATCACCTCTCGCGGAGGAAAATCCGCTTCATCAGTCTCAAGTAAAACCGATTATGTAGTTGTGGGGGACGCACCTGGATCAAAGGCGAAAAAGGCTGAAGAGCTTGGTATCCGAATTCTGGACGAGCGAGAATTTCTTGCATTATTAGAGAGTGGAAGGGTCTAAGAGATAAGATTGGGTCATGATGAAATTCCTAATAGCAAGTAAAGCTCTTGAATTGTTTAGCGAAAAAGGGCGCGAACTCCCAGCCCCGCCAGCATTCTTTGGGATTCTTGCTTTCGGAGTTTTGATGTTCCTTCTTTACCTTGTAATGCGACTTGATAAAGATTAACAAGTGCGCCATTTATGGCGGAACGTTCGATCCAATTCATAATGGTCATCTACATTTGATCAAGGAATTAATTCGCACAAATGAATTTGATAAATTCATTGTTGTTCCATCAGGAACTCCGGCTCAGAAAAGTGCAGTTGCGTCTGCCGAAGATAGATTTGAAATGACTAAGTTGGCGGTTGCGCAGGCCATTGGCACCAATGCTCGGATAGAGGTTGCAGACTATGAGCTCAATAGGCCAGGACTTTCCTTTGCAGTCGATACCGCAAGTGAAGTTTCCAGAAAGTATCCTGGTCATGAGATTTATTGGGTTATTGGAAGCGATGCGCTAACTAACATCAAGAGCTGGCATCAATTTGCTGATCTTGCAAAAAATGTTAAGTTTCTAATTATTGAACGTCCCGGATCTGCAATAAGTGATTATCCGAAAGAACTCAATTGTGAATTACGTAAAATAGATGCAATGGATATATCGGCAAGTGAAATTAGAGAGAGATTAGCCGCTGGCGAAGACATTTCCGAAACTGTTCCGTCTTCAGTTTTGGATTACATAAAGCGAATTGGACTTTATGGCGCCTCGTAAAGAAACTTTAACCCTTCTCGAATCAGCAGCTGAAGCTGCATTAAGTAAATTGGGCAAGGATTTGCTAGCCATTGATTTAACAGAGCAAATGGTTCTAAGTGAAGTATTCCTACTCGTAACTGGTCAGAACGAACGTCAGATAGGTGCCATTGCGGATGAAATCGAATTGAAATTAGCAATTGGTGGTGAAAAGCCTTTAAGAAGCGAAAAATCTCCACATTGGATCCTTCTTGATTACGAAGATTTAGTTGTCCATATTCAAACGGAGGCTATTAGAAGCTATTACATGTTGGAAAGACTTTGGAATGATTGCCCGCGCATTCAAATCGCAGCCGTAAAAGCAGATGAGGCTAAGAAAACATGATTCAGAGAGTTGTTCTGTGGCGACATGGTCAAACAGATTGGAACTTAGCAAATAGATTCCAGGGGCATTCAGATATTCCTTTGAATGAAACCGGTATAGATCAAGCAAGGAAAGCTGCGCCACTTCTCTATGGATTGCGTCCATCAAAGATAATTTCTAGCGACTTAATCAGAGCCAAACAAACCGCTCAAGAGTTAGCAAATATTTCACGACTGCCAATACATATAGATCCAGGTTTGCGAGAAACTAATGGAGGAAAATGGGAAGGCAGAACAGGTGCGGAAAACCGAGCAGAAGATTATGAAAAATTTGTAAATTGGCTTGATGGAAATGATGAACCCGCCGGAGACTTTGGAGAAAGAAGAAGCGAGATTGCATTGCGTGCCGTAACTGCAATAGAAAGTGCATTAGAAAAAGAGATTGAGACTCTTGTGGTTGTTACGCATGGCGGAACAGCGAGAATAATTATCGGGAAAATGTTGGGATTGCCGATGACGCAATGGGCGAGCATTGGTGGCTTATCCAATGCATCGTGGTCAATTTTAGAAAATGGTCATCATCGAGCTGGATGGATTTTGGTTGAACATAATGCTGGATCTTTACCAGAACCTATTTATGGAGAAGAGAGTGGCGCCTAAGGTAAGGTGCGCCTGCTTAAGGGGCTATGGCGCAGCTGGTAGCGCACCTGCATGGCATGCAGGGGGTCAGGGGTTCAAGTCCCCTTAGCTCCACATGGAAGATATTCGCGGCTTACCATTACAACGAATTCCCAATCGCTGGAGCGCATCAGATCTATCTGATCAAAGCGGTAAGAGATTTTTAATAACAGGGGCAACTAGCGGAATCGGAAAAGAAGCTGCGCGCGAATTAGCACGGGTCGGTGCATCGGTAACCATTGCCGCAAGAGATCTTGCAAAAGCTGAAAAAGTTAAAAGCGAGCTTTCTAGTGCAAGAGTAGATTTGCTGGAACTCGATCTAACTGATTTAGAGAGCGTACGTGCCGCTGCTCGCAAAGTTGATTACAAAATCGATGTTTTGATTCTAAATGCGGGAATCATGGCTATTCCATTTAAAACAACTAAAGATGGCTTTGAAATGCAGATTGGAACCAATCACTTGGGGCACTTCGCTTTTGCTGGATTAATTAGAGATCGTATTGAAGAACGCATTGTCACAGTCTCTAGTCAGGCGCATCGAACAGGTTCATTTGGCGCAAATTCTCCAGATGCAATACGCGATATTTTCTTAGGTCGAAACAAATACTCTGCTTGGGGCGCCTACGGAGCAAGTAAATTAGCTAATTTGCTATTTACCTTTGAATTAGAACGTAGAGCAAGAAGCAATAACTGGAAATTTCATGCTTTTGCAGCGCATCCAGGTTATTCAAATACAAATCTCCAAGCTGTTGGCCCACAATTTCGAGGAAACATTTGGGAAGAACGTGCCACATCTTTATTGAATTCTGTTGTAGCGCAATCTGCTTCTCGTGGAGCACTTCCGATGCTTTGTGCTGCAACTTTCCCAAATCTATATGGCGCTACATATTTGGGCCCCGATGGATTTATGGAAATGCGCGGTTTCCCGCGAGCAGTTAGAGCAAGATCTATTGCATATGATCAAAATCTTGCAGCAAATCTTTGGCAGGTAAGTGAAGAATTAACTGGCGTAATATGGCGGTAACCTACGCACATGCATGAGGCTTATGACATTCATGGAGTTCAGGAGAAATGGCTTCCTGTCTGGGATCAATTAGCTCCATTTAAATCGGGCCGAAGTGATGACAACCGACCTAAAAAGTATGTTCTCGATATGTTTCCATACCCATCTGGTGATTTACATATGGGTCACGCAGAGGCTTACGCACTAGGCGATGTAATTGCACGGTATTGGGTGCAACGTGGATTTAATGTCATGCATCCAATTGGCTGGGATGCATTTGGTTTACCGGCGGAAAATGCCGCAATAAAACGAAATGAAGATCCAAGTATTTGGACTTATGAAAATATAAATACCCAGCGCGCTTCGATGCGTCGTTATGCCTGTTCTTTTGATTGGGATCGAGTTTTATACACCTGCGATCCTGAGTATTACCGATGGAATCAATGGATCTTTTTAAAGCTTTTTGAGCGTGGCTTGGCATATCGAAAAGATTCAGCAGTTAATTGGTGCCCTGATTGCCAGACTGTTCTTGCGAACGAGCAAGTTGTAGCCGGACTATGCGAACGTTGCGATAACGCGGTGACGAAGAAGAAGCTCAATCAGTGGTATTTCAAAATCACTGACTATGCCGAACGCTTATTGGAAGATATGAAATCGCTGGAAGGAAAATGGCCGGAAAAGGTCTTAACCATGCAGCGAAATTGGATTGGAAAATCAACTGGTGCCGAAGTGAAATTTGCAATTGAAGATAGAAACGAACCGGTAACGATTTATACGACCCGTCCGGATACTCTCTTTGGCGCAACTTTTATGGTTGTCGCGGTCGATAGTGAATTAGCTAAAGAACTTGTTAATGGTCGCGCTGTAGAAAGTAAATTCAATCAATATTTTGATTCGGTAAAAGCTGCCAGTGATATCGATCGACTCTCGACGGAACGACCTAAGACCGGTATTTTCCTCGAACGTTACGCAATTAATCCGGTTAATGGCGAAAAGATTCCTATCTGGGCGAGTGATTATGTACTAGCTGATTACGGAACTGGCGCCATTATGGCTGTACCTGCGCATGATCAACGCGACCTTGATTTCGCCAGAGTGATGAACTTGCCCGTACGTGTAGTTGTGAAAACTGATCAAGAAGATCCAACCGTCTCTGGAATTGCTACCGATGGCGATGGAACCATTGTTAATTCCGGTTCAATTACCGGACTCGATAGTAAATCTGCAATTGCCAAAATCGTTGCAGAGTTGGAAAGTAAAGGTTTAGCAAAAGCCACGCAAAACTATCGCTTGCGAGATTGGCTCATTTCAAGACAGAGATATTGGGGAACCCCCATTCCAATAATTCACTGCCCAAAGTGCGGAGAACAACCGGTACCTGAAAGTGAGTTACCCGTTAAATTGCCGGATTCCAAAACTGTGGAATTAAAGCCAAAAGGAATTTCACCTTTGGCCACAGCTTCTGATTGGGTAAATGTGAAATGTCCAAAGTGTGGAGAAGCTGCGCAACGAGATACCGACACCATGGATACCTTTGTCGACTCATCGTGGTATTTCCTTCGCTACACCAGTGTTAATAGAGATGACGTTGCTTTTGATAAGAATGAAGTGAAAACTTGGTTGCCAGTCGATCAATATGTTGGCGGAGTAACTCACGCAATCTTGCACCTTTTATATTCGCGTTTCTTTACTAAGGCGCTCTTTGATATGGGGCTAGTTGATTTCACTGAACCATTTACCAGATTGTTAAATCAAGGGATGGTGCTTATGGATGGTTCGGCCATGAGCAAGAGTCGCGGCAATTTAGTAAAGCTTTCAGATGAATTGGAACAACATGGTGTTGATGCCATTCGACTATCAATGGTTTTTGCCGGCCCTCCGGAAGATGATGTGGACTGGTCTGATGTTTCTCCATCGGGATCGGTCAAGTTTTTGAATCGAGCATGGCGATTATCTGGCGATGTTACAAGTAAGCCTGGAGTGGATTTTTCAACAGGAGATATTTCTTTGCGAAAAGTTACACATAAGGCAATGCACGACATAAGTTTTGCGGTCGAATCATTTAGATTCAATGTAGCAGTCGCTCGAATAATGGAGTTGGTTAATGCAACAAGAAAATCAATTGATTCTGGTGCAGGTGGCTCAGATCCGGCGGTACGTGAGGCGGTCGAAGCAGTAGCTATTTCTCTTTCATTGATTGCACCTTACACAGCAGAAGAAATGTGGGAGCGGCTCGGCCACAAACCATCGGTTGCTCTTGCGGGATGGCCAAAAGTTGACGATTCATTGCTAGAAGAAGATGCAGTCACGGCAATTTTCCAAATAAATGGAAAAATAAAAACTCGTTTGGAAGTTTCACCTAATATCTCGGATAAAGAATTAGAGGCTTTAGCCTTTAGCGATGCAGCCGTCTCGGCTGAGCTTGCTGGTGCTCAACCCAAAAAAATTATTACCAAAGCACCAAAGTTTGTGAATATCGTCCTTTAAGTTCACAGAAGTAGTTCCGCATAACAATTTTTATTGCCCAACTGGTCATATTTGGGAATGGAAAAAATCAAAGATAGCCTGCAAAATTTCTCACCAGAGCAACGTCGAGCTCTGCTCTTGCCAGCACTTGCTGGAATTGGTTTTGCCTTATTTCTTCTCTTTGCATCCCGAGGTGAAGCAGTTGAGGCGCCGCCAGTAAAAATAGTAGAAAGTTCTGTTAAGAAAACATTATTTATTCACGTTGCCGGTGAGGTTAAACGTCCCGGTGTTTATCCAGTTGTACAAGGTTCTCGGGTTGTTGATGCAATCAAAGCGGCCGGAGGAGCCAAGGCTGGCATTGACCTTTCACAAGTTAATCTCGCACGCGTTCTAGTTGATGGTGAACAAATCTATTTGAATAAAGAGAACCCAGCCAAATCAAGTTCCGTCAGATCAAAAGCAAAGACTTACAGCGGAATAGTTCACATAAATCGAGCAACAATTACCGAATTTGATTCACTTGACGGAATTGGACCAGTACTTGCAAAACGAATTGTTAAGTACCGAGACTCCAATGGACCATTTGTTGATATTGCTGACTTGCAAAAAGTTGACGGAATTGGCGCAAAAACCTTTGAGAAATTTAAGGAGCGATTATCCCTCTAGTACTTGTTGCTATTGGGATATGGATTGGGATTGGAGTTGCGGCTAAGAGCATTCTATTTCTGCTGCCTTCTTTAATCCTTTTCCTCTGGCCAAACTCGATCAAAAAGGCGTTAATGCCATTTTTTGGCGCATTGATAGTTGGTTCATTGATTTTTCTTATTCACAACTTCTCAGTAGTAAAAAATCCAATTACTAACTTTATTGGGCAAGAAGTTCACGTTCGCGGTAAAGCAAGTAGTGATTCTGTAACAATCGCGGAAAAAGTTGTTGGTTCTCGCAAACTACCAAGTCGAGGCACTTTTCTGATGCGAGCAGAGGAAATCAGGTATGGAGATTCATCTTTAAGTACGCGTGCACCAATTAGAGTTTTTAGTAAATCTAAGGAGCCAATCTATCCCGGACAAGAAATAAGTGTTACGGGTGCCTTATTTCAAAGTAAGGAGCGCGGAATCTCGGCAAACTTGAATGCCCATGACGAAACTTTAGATTTCGGCAACGCACCTTTAATACTCAAGACTCTTGAAAATGTTCGAGTGAGTTTACGTAATCAAGCTGCTGCTATCGGAGGAGAGTCAGCTTCGTTACTGCCCGGCATAATTATTGGAGATACATCGCTACAGAGTCGGCAGTTCACAGATCAGATGAGATCAGCTGGGCTCTCACATCTGACTGCAGTGAGCGGCGCCAATTTTGCCATTGTCGGAACTTTCGTATTCCTACTTCTGGGTTTCATCATTCCTGACAAAAAAGTTCGTATCCCAGTCACCTTGATATCGCTAATTTTCTTTATTCTCTTAGTTCGCCCCAGTCCATCTGTTTTGCGGGCTGCTGTCATGACTGGAATTTATTTTTTATCCAGATATTCAGGGCGAAAAAATGATGCCAAGCAATCGCTGGCTGTTGCGATTGCGGTACTACTTCTCATCAATCCGTTTCAAGCTTTTGAAGCCGGATTCATTTTAAGCGTACTAGCAACGGCTGGTTTAATTTATCTTGCAGGACCTATCGCTGAAAGAATCCGTGCGCCAAAGATTGTCCGCGAATTAGTTTCAATTCCGGTTGCTGCCACTCTAGCATGTTCGCCATATCTAGCGATGCTCACGGGTTCAATCAATCTTGGGATTATTGTCTTGAATATTGCGGTAGCACCAATAGTTCCAGTGTTAACAATTCTTACATTTCTTGCTACCTTGACTGTTTTACCGTTACCCGCAATCTCGCTCCTTATGCTCAACTTGGCTAATTTGGGAGGTAAATGGATAGTTCTAATTTCATCGTTCCATAATAAGTTTCCCACTTTTGGAGTCGGGCCAATCTACTTAATTGCGCTACTAGGATTGATAGTAATAGTTACAAGAAATAGTTCGATAAATCAAAAAGTACAGCGACCATTAATTATCTTTCTTGCCTTATTCATAATCAGTGGGAGTATGCAAGGGGCTCTTTTCCCAGGAAAAAATTGGTTAGTAGGACAATGTGATGTAGGACAGGGCGATGCTTTACTAATCCATGTCGCTAGAGATTCTGCAATACTTTTTGATGCTGGACCAGATCCAAAACTCTTGAAGAAGTGCCTAAATCAATTTGGCATTAAAGAATTACCTTTAGTTGTAATTTCACATGAGCATGCAGATCATTACGAAGGAATTGTAGGCATTGAAAGCGTAGGAGAGATTTGGACAAATCATAAATTTTCAAATGAATTCAAGTTCTCAAGCAATGAAGTAAAAGCAGGCATGTCTGCAAAAGTCGGTAATGTGCAACTTGAAGTTATCTGGCCAAAGAGCGGCAGTGAAGAATTTGAGTCACTCTTGGGCGACGGTTCTCTAGAGAACAATAGAAGTCTGGTCATTTTGGCCACAATTGAAGAAGTTCAAATATTGATTACAGGTGATATCGAACCGGCGGCCCAATTAGAAGTTGCTAGGGAGATTGCAGATATTGATCTTGAGATAATAAAAGTTCCACATCACGGTTCCAAGTATCAAATTGATGAGCTATTTGAAAGTGCAGAACTCTTTTTGGTAAGCGTTGGTAAAAATAGTTATGGGCATCCGAACCCAAACCTTATGCGTCGATTAGAAATGCTAGGCACCGTTCACCGGACCGATAAATCTGGTCCCGTCGCGATTGCTCTCAATGAGCGGGGAAGCCACCCAGTATTCTCGCTTCGTAGATTGAGAAAGGATTGGTGGCGATTCTCGTGGCAGTAAAGCTTTCACACCTCTTGCTGATTCATGGTGCAGAGGATGCCTTGGCCGATCGAGCGTTGCAGCAGGCTCTAGCAGAGCGAAAAGACTTTGAGCGAACCAATTTGGATGGTGTCGAAATTGAGTTAGGAAGATTCGCCGAAGCGGTAGCACCATCTTTATTTTCCGAGCTTCGGATAGTCATATTAAGGAATCTACAAGATGTTAGTTCTGAGGTAGGCGAAGAGATACTTACTGAATTAAGTAATTTAACTCTCGATGAATCTTCAACAATGCACTTGGTATTTCTCCATAAAGGAGGAGTTAAAGGTAAAGGCCTTGTAGAGAAGATAAAGAAATTGGGCGCTCAATACATAGTATGTGAGCCACTAAAAAAAGAGAGTGAGAAAAGCGAATTTGTAAAAGGAGAGTTCGCAAGAAATGGCAGAAAGATTTCCGCTAGTGCAATCTCCGCCTTGTTAGCTGCCACTGGCAACGATACGAGGGAACTCGCTGCCGTCTGCAGTCAAATTGCCTTTGATACTGATGTAAACAAAGAAGTTATCGATGAGGAAGATATCGCGAATTATTATCAAGGTCGGGTAGTCGCAACTGGTTTTGACGTTGCCGATGCCGTCATATCAGGAAATCCAACGGCATCATTAATTGCATTTAGAAATGCCATTGATACCGGCACTGATCCGGTCATGATCATCTCCGCGATAGCAAGTTCGGTTCGAGCCCTGGCGAAGGTTTCAGATGCACCAAGAAATTCAAAATCATTTGAGCTAGCAGGAAAACTTGGAATGGCGCCATGGCAGATTGATAAAGCGCGAAGGCAGTTAAATAAATGGCGTCCGGGAATGATTTCCTTTGCAATCAATGAAATCGCAATGGCCGATGTTGGGGTAAAGGGTGCTGCAGCCGATCCAATATATGCCCTCGAAAAATCGATTCTGGCTATCGCGCAACGAGTTCAAGCAGGCGATAACAACTCAGTTTGAGGTAATAGAGCGTGGGCTGATACCCTGCGCGCTCTCAGGAAATGGATTAAAGGAAGGCACCGTGGCAAATATCAAGTCTCAGATCAAGCGGATCAAGACAAATGAGAAGGCAAGACTTCGTAACAAGTCAGTCCGTTCTGCATTTAAGACTGCGATTCGTAGATTCCGCGATGCACTTACATCTGGCGACAGCAAGGCGATTGCAACCGAACTTCAGACCGCTTCCCGTGAACTTGATATTGCAGTTTCAAAAGGCGTAATCCATTCAAATCAAGCTGCGAATAAAAAGTCCGCAATGGCTAAAGCAGCACATAAGGCCGGTCAAAAAGCCGGCGCTCGCTAACCGAACTTCTTAATACAACGGTGCCTGCTATACCGCTAGCCAAAGCACCACAACCGGCAAAGACCAATCCTGAGCAGATTCGCAATTTCTGCATCATTGCCCATATTGATCACGGCAAATCAACTTTAGCTGACCGAATGCTAGGAATTACTGGCGTCGTTGAAGCACGAAATATGCGTGAACAATATTTAGATCGTATGGATATTGAACGCGAACGCGGAATCACAATTAAGAGTCAAGCAGTTCGACTTCCTTGGCAGTCTGGAATCGACGGCAAAGATTACATACTTAATATGATCGATACTCCAGGTCACGTTGATTTTACTTATGAAGTTTCTAGATCACTTGCTGCATGTGAAGGAGCAATCCTTCTCGTAGATTGCGCGCAAGGAATTGAAGCGCAAACTTTAGCTAATTTATATCTGGCAATGGAAAATGATTTAACAATTATTCCAGTGCTTAATAAGATCGATCTTCCAGCGGCTCAACCTGAGAAATTTGCTATTGAACTTTCTAAATTAGTTGGTTGCCAACCTTCTGATTGCTTAAGAGTTTCAGGAAAAACCGGAGCTGGCGTAGAAGAGTTGTTGGATCAAATAGTTGCTCAAATACCTGCGCCAAAAGGCTCGCCGGATGCGCCAGCACGAGCGCTAATTTTCGACTCCGTTTATGACACATATCGCGGAGTTGTTACTTATGTGCGCGTCTTTGATGGAAAGCTTTCACCTCGAGAACAGATACAAATGGTCTCAACTGGCGTAAAGCATGAATTACTAGATATAGGCGTTATCTCACCCGAACCAGTTTCTAGTTCTGGACTTGGAGTCGGCGAAGTTGGATATTTGATTACTGGCGTAAAGGATGTTCGTTTATCCCGGGTCGGAGATACTGTTACTTCATATCACAACCCAACTAAGGAAGCGCTAACCGGTTACAAAGACCCAAAACCGATGGTCTTTTCTGGCCTATATCCAATTGACGGAGACGATTATCCAATGCTGCGCGATGCGCTAGATAAATTACAACTAAATGATGCAGCTCTTGTTTACGAACCAGAAACCTCGGCAGCGCTCGGTTTTGGTTTTCGATGCGGATTTCTCGGCTTGCTACATATGGAAATTGTCAGGGAACGTTTAGAGCGAGAGTTCAATCTTTCACTTATCTCAACTGCTCCAAACGTCGTTTATCGAGTCTTTTTAGAGGATGGGAAAGAAAAGATTGTCACAAATCCCAGCGAATACCCTGATGGCAAAGTGGATAAAGTTCTTGAGCCTATTGTTAAAGCAACAATTTTGGCGCCATCGGAATTTATTGGAACCATCATGGAACTTTGCCAATCGCGACGAGGCGTTTTAGGTGGAATGGATTATCTCTCTGAAGATCGTGTAGAAATTAGATACACGTTACCGCTGGCGGAAATTGTTTTTGATTTCTTTGACCAACTTAAGTCTCGAACCAAAGGTTACGCATCTCTAGATTATGAACCAGTCGGCGAAGCAGAAGGCGATTTAGTAAAGGTAGATATTTTGTTGCAAGGCGATACAGTTGATGCATTTAGTTCAATTGTTCATCGCGAAAAGGCTTATCCCTATGGAGTTATGATGACTTCAAAACTTCGAGAACTTATTCCAAGGCAACAGTTTGAAGTGCCGATTCAGGCAGCTATTGGAGCAAAAATAATTGCTCGCGAAAATATTCGCGCAATTAGAAAAGATGTACTTGCAAAATGTTATGGCGGTGACATTACGCGAAAGCGCAAACTCCTTGAAAAGCAAAAAGAGGGTAAAAAGCGTATGAAAATGGTAGGCCGGGTAGAAGTACCGCAGGAAGCCTTTATTGCCGCACTCTCCACAAATTCGGATGGCGAAGGTGGAAAAGTTAAAAAATAACGAGAGTAATCAACTCTCGTTTTATATCCATATTCCTTACTGTTCAAAACGTTGCGGTTATTGTGACTTCAACACTTACACGCCAAGCGAATTATCTACCGGTGCAACTCTTGCTCAAGTCTCTGACATCGCAACAAAATACATCGATGCTGCACTTTTAGAGATTGATTTAGCGGCAAAGACAGCCGATAAGAGGGAAGTGCCAACAATATTTTTTGGCGGAGGCACCCCATCGCTATTGCCCGCCCGTGAGATATCTCGAGTAATCGAAAGAATTAAATCGTCCTTCGATTTAAGAACTGATGCTGAAATAACTTTGGAAGCAAACCCCGATTCTCTGAGTAGAGAATTCCTGGAGGGGATAAAGCAGGCAGGAGTTAGCCGAATTTCCCTTGGCATGCAGTCTGCAGTTCCAAAGGTCCTAGAAACACTGGATCGAACTCATAATCCAGATAATGTCCTAAGAAGTGCGCAATTAATAAAAGAAGTTGGATTTGAACATCTAAGCGTAGATTTAATCTACGGTACGCCAGGAGAATCAATAAGTGATTGGGAACAATCATATAAATCGGCACTTGATTTACCGATTGATCACGTTAGTGCGTACGCACTTATTGTGGAGCAAGGAACTAAATTGGCTGCGCAGATTAAGCGCGGCGAAAAGCAACTTCCACCTGATGATGAAACTGCGGAAAAATATTTACTTTTTGATAGTTTCGCTAATCGGCAAGGATTTGCATGGTACGAACTAAGCAACTGGGCTAAGCCGCGAGGTGAATGTAGACATAACATTGCATATTGGAATGGCTCTAACTGGTGGGGAATAGGTCCGGGAGCACATTCATTTCTCAAAAATCGTCGTTGGTGGAACGTAAAACATCCAGTCAAGTACCAGCAATTAATTATGGAAAATAAATCTCCAGAACTATCTAGTGAAGAATTAACGGAAGAGAATCGCCGCGATGAGAACTTAATGTTGCAGATTAGAATGCGAAGCGGAATTCCAATAAGCGATTTGAACGTTAATCAAATCGAAGTTGCCAAGAGCTACTTCGCCACCGAGCATCTCGATGAAGATGGGTGGACCGAAAATCGCCTTGTTCTCTCGCCTAAAGGTCGGCTAATAGCAGATCGAATAGTGCGAGAATTGTTAGTGTAGTAACTTCGCTTCCTATGGAAACTGCCAATACTGTTATTACATTATTTCTTGCCGTCGTCTTTCTAATTTCGGGACTCTCAAAAGCCAGCGGTAGTGCTGCTGGACTTTCGGGCACAAGAGAGGTCAATGTTTCTGACGGTTTTGCTAGGTTAACTGGAATGCTCGAAACATTGGCATCGATATCACTTTTGGTTGGCTTCGCTTTAGACAATCGCGATCTACAAATTTATGGCTTTGTCGCAATTTGGTTGATTATGGCCGGTGCAATTTTTTTCCATTTCCGAGCCAGCAAGGCAAAGACAGCATTTCCTGCCATGTTGCTACTTCTTATTACTACGGTTGGACTTGCCACAATCTAACACTGTGATTATTTGGAGTTTGAGGAGTTCATGGAATCAAGACAATTAGAGATTCTTCGGGCAATTGTTGAAGAATATGTTGCAACCCAAGAGCCGGTAGGTTCTCGTGCGATATCTGAAAAACATAGCCTGGGAATTTCGCCAGCAACTATTAGAAATGAAATGGTCCTCCTTGAGGAGGCTGGCTTAATAACGCAACCTCACACTAGTGCTGGCCGAATTCCGACTGATAAAGGTTACCGTCTTTTCGTAGATAAGTTAGCAAAAGTCAAACCACTTTCTTCGCCAGAACGTCGAGCAATAGAAACTTTTTTGGAAGGCGCACACGATCTTGACGATGTCGTAATGCGCACTGTTCGCTTACTTGCGCAAGTTACAAAGCAAGTTGCAGTAGTTCAGTATCCATCAATTAGTAAGTCAAGAGTAAGACATATTGAAATTCTGGCTTTAACTCAAACTCGTTTAATGTTGGTTCTAATCACAAATACTGGAAGAGTTGAGCAACGAGTTCTAGAAGTACCTTCACCCCTAGCAGAAGCTGCGCTTTCAGAGTTGAAATCCAAGTTAAATTCATTGGTGCAGGGCAAGCAGATGGCAGATGTGGCAAGCTCGTTAGATTCAATAATGGGTACATTTTCAAGCAGTGAACGAACTTCTGTGGCACTTCTAATCTCAAACTTGATCGAAATGTCTATCGAAAAACCTGAAGAGAAGGTTGTACTTGCTGGAACTGCAAATTTAGCGCGTTCAGACGTTGGTGGTGAAATGCATGGCGTTCTAGAGGCGCTTGAAGAGCAAGTCGTACTTTTAAAGTTGCTCAGTGATGCCGGTGAGTCGATGCGCATAAAAATCGGAGCCGAGCAATCAGAGAAGAATTTGAAATCAACTAGCTTAGTTAGCATCGGTTATGGCGGTAATGGAAGTGAAGGGCTTGGCGCTTTAGGTGTTATTGGACCAACAAGAATGGATTACTCGACTTCAATGTCAGCTGTTCAGGCAGTAGCAAGGTATGTGGGACGTTTTCTGACAGAGGGTAAATAATGGCTGACCATTACCAAACACTGGGAGTTGATCGGAGCGCTTCTCAAGATGAAATCAAGCGCGCTTATCGCAAACTAGCAAGAGAAATGCATCCTGATGTAAATCCCGATCCTAAAGTTCAAGATAGATTTAAAGAGGTAACTGCTGCTTATGAAGTACTAAGCGATCCTGAAAAGAGAAGTTCATATGATCGCGGAGGTGGTGATTTTGGTTTCAGCGGTGGTTTTGGCGGATTTAGCGACATCATGGATGCTTTCTTTGGAGGAGGAAATTCCAGAGGTCCACGTCCGCGAATGCGTCAAGGACAAGATGCGCTAATTCGAGTTTCAATTGATTTAGCAGAAGCTTGTTTTGGTGTTACAAAGTCGATTGCGGTCGAAACTGCAATTATTTGTACAAAATGCGGCGGTGATGGCTGCGAGGCTGGAACTTCTCCTAAGACATGTGAAATTTGTAAAGGTCGTGGCGAGATACAGCAAGTAACGAGATCCTTTATTGGTCAAGTTATGACATCTAGACCCTGTGCAACCTGTCAAGGATTTGGAACAGTAATCAGTAACCCATGTCGAGAATGTGCTGGCGATGGACGAATTAGATCTAGAAGAGATATCGATGTAAAAATTCCGGCCGGAGTAGATTCGGGAAATCGAATTCAACTAAGTGGCCAAGGTGAAGTCGGTCCGGGTGGCGGCCCGGCAGGCGATTTGTATGTAGAAATAGAAATTAAGGAACATGAATTTCTTTTACGAGAAGGCGATAATCTTCATTTACAAATAGATATCCCTATGACCAAGGCTGCTTTGGGAAGTAAAGAGAATATCCAAACTTTAGATGGCGAGATTGAATTAAATATTAAACCCGGAACGCAAAGTAATGATGTGATTCCAATTAAAGGTAAAGGTATGACTCGACTTCGGGGCGGAGGACGTGGGGATCTCTTCGTCCATATAAATGTCGAGATTCCAACAAAATTGTCTAAACCAGAGGAAGAACTACTTCGCGAATTTTCCAGAATACGTGGTGAAGAAACTAGAGCAGGTGCTATGCGCAAGAATAATGAAGAAGGATTATTCTCGAAGTTTAGAGATGCCTTTAGGAATTAGATGCTTCCTCTATTCATTGTAGAAAATATTCCAGACCGTGGCGATCTGGTCATTGAAGGCGATGAAGCGCATCATGCAGGATCGGCCGCCAGAATTAAGGTTGGCGAGAAAATTAATGTAACCAATGGCAAAGGACGTATTGCCGAAGTTGAAGTACTTGATATAAACAAGCGAAATATTGGTTGTCGCATACTTGAAGTTCGCGATGAAACAAGAGCTAAAGTTGTTTTGACGGTAATCCAAGCTTTAACAAAAGGAGATCGCGCGCGCGAGACTATCGAGCTGTTAACTGAAGGTGGCGCAGAGTTAATTATTCCTTGGCAAGCTGCGCGCTCAATTGGACAATGGAAAGACGATAAAGATGCACAAGGCAAGTGGCGCACTTGGGCAAAAGAAGCAACTAAACAATCTAGAAGAACTTGGATTCCAGAAATTCTAGATTTGCATACAACTGCACAAGTAAAGCGCAGAATTCAAGATAGTGATTTGGCAATTGTTCTCCATGAAAATGGCGCAGAAGCATTTTCAGAAATTGTCACTAGTGCTCCGCCTAGAGAAATTCTCCTAATTGTTGGTCCTGAAGGCGGAATCTCCGATGATGAACTTGCCAGTTTTGTAAGTTCTGGCGCCCGATCGACCAGGCTAGGAAAACCGGTATTTCGTTCAGCGCATGCCGGCGTTGCCGCTTTGGCAGCTATCCAGGCCGCCTTTGGAATCTGGTAGATATCTCCTATGGATTGCTTATTTTGCAAGATATCAAAAGGCGAAATACCTGCAAAGGAGATTTACTCCAACGAATCAGTTTTCGCCTTTGAAGATATAAATCCACAAGCTCCGACGCATATTTTAATTATTCCTAAATCACATTATGAAAATGCTTCCTCATTAGCAGATGCTGAACCAGAAGTTTTAGCAGCGTTATTTAAGGCGGCTCGCGAAATTGCCGAATCGCAGAAATTGGCAGGCTATCGATCCGTTTTTAATACCGGTGCGGAGGCAGGGCAATCGGTATTTCATGCTCACCTTCATCTAATTGGCGGCAGAGCACTTTCCTGGCCACCGGGCTAGAATCTAGGCAATGCATAGCGCTGTTATTACTCTTCCTGGTGATCTACCAAGTGTCTCTTTAACGGGGCCTAACGATTCATACATCCGAGCAATCGAAAAAGCATTCCCAGACGTTGTTATCACGGTTCGCGGTAATGAAGTAATTCTTCGCGGTGATGTTGAATCAGTTAAACGAGTTGAAAGTTTAATGGCTAATTTTCTAGCAGTTGTTCGAGCTGGCCAACCATTAAGCGATGATGCAGTTAGAAGATCCATTTCTATGATTCTAGGAGATGGCAATGAAACACCTGCTGAAGTCTTGACTTTAAATATCTTAAGTTCGCGAGGCAAAACTATTCGGCCAAAGACTGTAAATCAGAAGCGATATGTGGATGCCATTGATAAGAACACAGTTACTTTCGGTATTGGACCTGCGGGTACAGGTAAGACTTATTTGGCTATGGCAAAAGCCGTTCAGGCTTTACAGGGCAAGCAAATAAATCGAATTATCCTTACTCGGCCAGCAGTTGAAGCCGGCGAAAGATTGGGATTTTTACCGGGAACTCTTCATGAAAAAATAGATCCATATCTGCGACCACTATTTGATGCTTTACATGACATGTTAGATCCGGATGCGATTCCGCGACTCATGTCTTCTGGCACAATCGAAGTTGCGCCACTTGCATATATGCGGGGTCGCACTTTAAATGATTCATTTATCATTTTAGATGAAGCTCAGAACACCTCACCGGAACAAATGAAAATGTTCTTAACGCGGTTAGGTTTTGGTTCAAAGATGGTGGTTACTGGAGATATCACACAGATAGATCTTCCGGCTCATCAACAATCTGGGTTAGCAATTGTGCGTTCGATTTTAGAAGATATTGATGATATTTCTTTTATGGATTTAACTTCAGAAGACGTAGTTCGCCATCGTCTAGTAAGTGAAATTGTTGATGCCTATGGAAGATTTGATAGTAAGGATGGCGAGAATCGCGCTGCCAGACGCGCCAATAAGCCACGCTCCATATAGAAATGAATATTGAAATGGTTTCACTTACGGAATCGGACTGTGATCAAGACCGATTAATTAGTCTTGCTGATTTCTCACTAAGTTCAATGGGAATTCATCCAGACTCCGAGTTGAGTATTTCAATTGTTGATGAGGAAGAAATGAGTTCCTTACACATGCAATGGATGGATGAGCCGGGACCAACTGATGTTCTTTCATTTCCGATGGATGAAATGAAACCGTATTCAGCCACAACTGGCCCTGGGATACTTGGCGACATAGTTCTCTGTCCGGAATTTGCAGCTGAACAAGCAAGAACTGCGGGTCATTCGCTTCAAGAGGAGTTAGAACTCCTTACCGTCCACGGAGTCTTACATCTCCTTGGCTTTGACCATAGAGAAAATGATGAGCGAAAAATAATGTTTGCAAAACAAGATGAGTTACTGATGGGCTGGCGAAGTAAGAAATGAGCGTAATGGTGATAGTTACAGTTACTTTCTTATTGCTCTTTGCAGGATTTCTTGCAGGCAGTGAAGCGGCAATTAACTCAATTTCCCGCATCTACGTGGAAGAACTTCAAGAGAAATCATCACGCAAAGCCGCATGGGTACGTAAGGTGCTTGCCGAGCCGGCACGTTATTTGAATGTAATCCTTTTTGTAAGGAAAGCTGCTGAGTTGACCGCAACCGTTCTAGTAGCAGAGGAATTGATAAAAAATTCCTCATCAATTCCACTTGCTATTACGAGCGCAGTTTTAATTATGTTAACTCTCTCTTATGTAGTAGTCGGTGTAGGGCCTAGAACGCTTGGAAAACAGCGAGCCGGAAACTGGATAATCCCAGCAAGCATCGTTGCAGTACTCCTTTCAAAGGTGCTGGGTCCAATTACGACCATACTAATAACAATTGGCAATGCACTAACTCCTGGAAAAGGTTTTAAGAGCGGCCCCTTTGCAAACGAAGCTGAACTAAGAGATCTTGTTGATCAAGCTCACGAGCGAGGTTTAGTTGAAGAATCAGAGCATGAAATGATTCATTCAGTATTTGAACTTGGCGATACCTTGATCCGTGAATTAATGGTGCCCCGAACAGAGATGGTTTGGATTGAGGGAAGCAAGAATTTGCGACAAGGTCTATCGCTAGCCTTGAGATCTGGTTTTACTCGAATACCAGTAATTGGCGAAAGCATCGATAACATTGTTGGAATTGCGTATGTAAAGGATTTAGCAAAACGTGTCCATGAGTTTAGAGATTCCGAAACCCAAGAATTAGTTGCTGACCATGTTCGGCCTGCAACGTTTATTCCTGAAACAAAAACTGCTTCAGAGCTATTAAAAGAGATGCAGCGAGACCAGATTCACCTAGCAATTGTCGTTGACGAATATGGTGGTACGGCGGGACTTATTACCATTGAAGACATCATCGAAGAGATTGTTGGAGAGATTGCAGATGAATACGATGATGAGTTTGATGAAATTGAATGGATAGAACCTTCAAGAAAAGCGAGAGTTTCTGCAAGGTTGCACTTAGAAGATTTAGCTGATTACTTAGAAATAGAATTAAATGAAGAAGAAAAAGAAGATGTTGATACCGTTGGCGGTTACTTGGCCAAAACTCTCGGCCGAGTGCCAATTCCGGGAAGTGAAATTACCCTTCACGACTGGAAAATTACCGCGGAACGTCCAGTAGGAAGGCGTCATCGCATTGGCACCGTGTTAGTTGAGCGAGTTTCAACTGATTAATTTTGCAGTTAAGGTTTGCTAATGAGAATTGTTAGATTTACGCCCAAGTCAAAGACTTCACTTGGCACAGATCCACAATATGGAATTCTTGAAAGCGAAAACACAATTCGATTAATTGCAGGCGATCCTCTTTATAGTGGAATTTTAAAACTAGATGAGACTGTTGGACTAGGGGATGTGAAGCTCTTGGCTCCGGTGATTCCAAGAAGCAAGGTTGTCTGCGTTGGAAAAAACTATGCAGACCATGCCGCAGAGATGGGCGGTGAAGTTCCTAAGGAGCCAATAATCTTCCTGAAACCAAACACATCGGTAATCGGACCAAAAGATGTTATTCGTTGGCCGATACAAAGTAATCGAGTTGATTATGAAGCTGAACTTGCAATTGTGATTTCGCGCATCTGTAAGGATGTTCCAAAGGAAAAAGCAAATGATGTAATTTTTGGATACACAATCGCGAATGATGTAACAGCGCGAGATATTCAAAAAAACGATGGTCAATGGACAAGAGCTAAAGGATTTGACACTTTTTGTCCTATCGGGCCCTGGATTGATACCGAATTTAGGCCAACGTCACAAAGAATTAGCACGATGATTTCTGGTGAAACTCGTCAAGAAGCCACGTTGAATCAAATGGTTTTTGATATTCCTACGATTATTGCATTCGTAACTAGCGTTATGACTTTACTTCCCGGAGATCTAATACTTACCGGCACCCCTTCTGGCATTGGTCCACTGACTCCGGGCGAAGATGTAGTAGTTTCAATACAAGATTTGGGAGAACTGCGAAACGAGGTGGTAAGAAATGAGTAAAAACAGGGAAGTGCGTACTCGTTTCGCACCATCTCCTACAGGCGATCTTCATGTTGGAAACATCCGAACTGCACTATTCGATTGGGCATACGCCAGACATACGGGCGGAAAATTAATTTTTCGAATTGAAGACACAGACCGCGAACGTGTGACTGATGAATATATAGAAAGAGCGATAGATACTCTTAAGTGGCTAGGTTTAAATTGGGATGAGGGGCCGCAAGTCGATGGACCATATGGCCCGTATCTACAGTCACAACGTCTTGATATCTATGAAAAATGGGCGAAGATTTTCTTAAGTAATGGGGATGCATACAACTGTTATTGCTCGCCAGATGAGTTGGAGGCACGTCGCGAAATTCAACGTAAGAATAATCAAGCTCCAGGATATGACGGAAAATGTCGTTCAATAAGCGAAAGTGATTTGCAACGTTATATCTCTGAAGGTCGTAAACCAGTTATCAGAATGCGCATGCCTGAAGGCGAAACTCGCTTTACGGATTTGATTCGTGGCGAAGTCGTATTTGATCATAAGTTTGTTCCGGACTTTGTATTAATGCGTGCCGATGGTTCTCCTCTATATACCTTGGCGGTCGCTGTCGATGATGTTCTTATGAAGATTACTCATGTTCTACGTGGTGAAGATTTGCTCTCGTCTACTCCAAGACAAATTAGGGTCTATCAAGCGATGGGCTTGAATCCTGATGAATATCCAAGTTTTGCTCATTTGCCATTTGTTATGGGTACAGATAACGCAAAACTTTCTAAGCGAAATGGAGAAGTTTCTATCGCTTGGTATCGAGAAGAAGGGTTTTTGCCAGAAGCAATCTGTAATTATCTAGCCCTGCTCGGCTGGTCACCAGGTGATGATCGTGAAAATATTTCGATGTCAGAGCTAGTAGAACTTTTCAATATTGAAAGGGTAAATAGTTCGCCGGCTCGTTTTGATATGAAGAAACTAGAAGCTATAAACGGCGACAAAATCCGAGCATTAACACTCGATGATTTTCTATCTAGAGTTCTTCCATTTTTGATCAAAGAAAAGGTAATTACTGGAAAACCGGATGAGGTGGAGCAGGTCAAAAAGGCACTTCCAATCATTCAAGAACGAATCGCTCGACTCAAAGAAGTTGTCCCGATGCTTCGATTCTTATTTGTCGAAAGAGTTAATTTTGAGGATGGCAATGAAGAGAAACTTAAGGAGTCCCAGACTCAAGAAGTTTTACAAAGCGCAATTAGCTCACTCGAAAAAGTTTCCGCTTGGAATCACCAAGAAATAGAAAATGCGCTACGTACTGCTCTTTTGGAGGAGATGGGACTTAAACCCCGAATTGCTTTTGGTCCAGTTCGGATAGCAATAACAGGTAGCCATATCTCGCCACCATTATTCGAATCGATGGAGTTACTTGGCAGAGAGCGCTCAATGCAGCGTCTTCGTGCGGCAATTAATTAATAAAACTCACGCTATCCTTTGACGCTCGGTGGGGTATGGGGTAATTGGCAGCCCAGCTGATTCTGGTTCAGCTTGTCTAGGTTCGAGTCCTGGTACCCCAGCAAAACTTGAGCTAAAAACTTAATAAGAAAGATATGGCCCCGTCGTCTAGTGGCCTAGGACTCTGGCTTCTCAAGCCAGCTACGAGGGTTCGAATCCCTTCGGGGCTGCCAATATCTTTCACTATTTTGCGAGATATTCAGTTAGTTTGGCAGCCGTAGCAACAACTGCAGCAGCATGTAATCGCCCAGGTTGTCTTCCTAATCTCTCAATTGGTCCGCTAATACTTACAGCAGCAATGACTCGATTATTTGGTCCGCGCACCGGCGCTGAAACTGATGCAACACCAGGCTCTCTCTCACCGACGCTCTGTGCCCAACCTCTTCTTCTAACTGCGGAAAGTGCTGCGGCATTAAATCTGGCATTTGTTAATGCGCGATGTAGGCGATCTGCATCTTCCCAAGCAAGTAGAACTTGAGCAGCTGAACCGGCGCCCATAGTCATCGCAGCCCCAACTGGCACTGAATCGCGAAGACCGGAGATTCGCTCTGCAGCTGCAACACAGATTCGCTGGTCGCCTTGCCTGCGATAAAGCTGAGCGCTCTCGCCAGTCGCATCACGTAGTGAGGTAAGTGCAGGCGTCGCCACAGATAACAATCGATCCTCGCCTGCTGCGGCAGCAAACTCTGCATTTCTTGTTCCGATAATAAAACGACCATTTAAATCCCTAGCGACAAGTCTGTGAACTTCCAGGGCGACTGCCAGTCGATGGGCGGTTGGACGGGCAATTTTCGTTGCCTTAACTAATTCACTTAATGAATGTGGTCCAGATTCTAAGACGGTAAGAATTCGTACCGCTTTATCAAGAACGCCAACTCCGCTATTCTTCTTGTCCATAATCTGATAATGCCATCTCACCTAGTGAGAAGTAAAGTTTTCGGGAGGAGTATCAATGGGCAAGACTCTCGCAGAGAAGTTATGGGAAGACCACGTCGTAAGAAGGGCTGCTGGTGAACCTGATCTTCTTTATATCGATTTACATCTAATTCACGAAGTAACTAGCCCTCAGGCATTTGATGGTTTGCGGTTATCGGGCAGAAAAGTCAGACATCCCGAATTAACTCTTGCAACCGAAGATCACAATGTTCCTACTCTTGATATTGATAAGCCGATAGCTGACCCGGTATCTCGACTTCAAGTGGACACTCTTCGCAAAAACTGTGCCGAGTTTGGAATTCGCATACATTCACTTGGAGATGTTGAGCAAGGAATTGTTCACGTAGTTGGACCACAACTTGGAATCACACAACCGGGAATGACAATTGTTTGTGGCGATTCACATACATCAACTCATGGAGCTTTTGGAGCTCTGGCATTTGGAATTGGCACCAGTGAAGTCGAGCATGTTCTTGCAACTCAAACGCTACCTCTGGCTAAGCCAAAGATGATGGCAATAAATGTTGAAGGAAAGCTCAAACCAGGGGTAACTTCAAAAGACATAATTTTGGCAGTAATCGCAAAGATTTCGACCGGTGGCGGTCAGGGATATATCTTGGAATATCGAGGAAGTGCGATTCGTGAGTTATCGATGGAAGCGCGGATGACTATCTGCAATATGTCGATTGAAGCAGGTGCGCGAGCCGGACTTATTGCGCCAGATGAAACAACTTTTGAATATATAAAAGGTCGACCTCATGCGCCAAAAGGCGCGGATTGGGATGCCGCACTTGCTTATTGGAAAACCCTGCAGAGCGATGCAGATGCAAAATTTGATAAAGAGATTTATCTCAATGCAGATGAGTTGTCTCCATTTGTTACTTGGGGAACAAATCCTGGACAGGGAATTCCACTAAATGAAGCGGTGCCAAATCCGGCGTCATTCTCTGATGAACAAGAACGACGTGCCGCAGAGAGTGCTCTGGTTTACATGGATCTAAAAGCTGGAACACCGATGAAAGAAATCAAAATTGATACTGTATTTCTTGGTTCATGTACCAATGGCCGGATTGAAGATTTACGATCAGCTGCTCAGATAATTAAAGGCAAGAAAGTAGCATCTAATACTCGAATGTTAGTTGTGCCAGGTTCAGCAAGAGTTCGTTTACAGGCAGAATCAGAAGGTCTAGATAAAGTATTTCTTGATGCTGGTGCTGAGTGGCGAAGTGCGGGTTGTTCCATGTGTCTTGGAATGAATCCCGACCAACTCAAACCTGGCGAGAGATCTGCTTCGACAAGTAATCGCAACTTCGAAGGTCGTCAAGGTAAAGGCGGCAGAACTCATTTGGTAAGCCCACTTGTTGCGGCAGCAACTGCGCTTAAGGGAACGCTGGCTTCGCCGGCGGATTTATAAAGGAGAGCAGAAATGGAAAAATTTATCTCTCATAAAGGTACTGCAGTTCCATTGCGCCGAAGCAATGTTGATACTGATCAAATTATCCCTGCTGTCTATCTCAAGCGAGTTACACGTTCAGGATTTGAAGATGGATTATTTGCCGCTTGGCGTAGCGATCCAGATTTTGTTCTTAATAAAAAAGAATATAGCGGTGGAACAATTCTTATCGCAGGTGCCGACTTTGGAACTGGATCTTCCAGAGAGCATGCTGTCTGGGCGCTACAGAACTACGGTTTCAAAGTTGTAATCTCTTCGCGTTTTGCCGATATCTTTAGAGGTAATTCCCTAAAAGGCGGACTGCTGACAATCATCCTGCCGCAAGATGATGTTGAAGCGCTCTGGCTAGCCGTTGAAGCAAATCCAAAAGTTGAAATAACAGTAGATCTTGAGAAACGTACTGTCGCTTATGCCGGCAGAGAGATTGCTTTTGAATTAGATGACTACACAAGATGGCGACTAATGGAAGGTCTTGATGACATAGGTTTAACACTTCGCCATCTGGACTCCGTTGAAGAATTTGAGCAAAAAAGAGCCGCTTTTAAGCCAAAAACTCTTCCGATACTCTCTTAAGTGACTCATTTCTAGTTACCCTCAACCTTTAATTGAGAGTTTTTTACGCATAAAAATTGAATTTTTTCCTCTTTTTAGAAATTTAATTTTCTACGACACACCGCGAAAGATGCACAAAATAAGGCTTTTCACTGCGTAAATTGAGAAGCGAATTAAGCAAATGCTTAATTTTACGCGTAAATAAGGGGATTTAAATGAACAAGACCCAGTTCATTGCTTCGTTGGCACCACATTTCAACGGAAGCAAGAAAGAGGCGGCACATGCTGTCGAAATCGTTTTCGACTCTATCGTGCGCAATATTCAGCGGGGCGAAGATGTAACAATCAACGACTTTGGCAAGTTTAAGAAAGTAGACCGCAAAGCTCGTAAAGGTCGCAATCCATTTACTGGTGAGTCGATCATGATTAAGGCGAGCAAGAAGGTCCGCTTCCTCCCAGCTAAGGCTCTCAAGGAAGTAATTTCCGGAGACCGCAAGCTTGGACCAGCTCCAAAGCCAGCTCCAGTAGTCAAGCCTGTTAAAGCAGCTAAGAAAGCAGCGAAGAAAGTTGCAAAGAAAGCTGGCAAGAAAGCAGGAAAGGCTAAGAAAGCTAAAAAAGGAAAGCGTAAGTAAATAAAGCTCTAATAAAGGCCATGCATATTCGCATGGCCTTTATTTATTCCCTTTAGGCTTCAACTATGGACTTAATGCCCGTTTATGCGCCACCATCTGGGCACCCACTCGGCACAAATCCTGCTTTTCGATTCGGCGCTGCCGTACTGCGACCAATACTTAATCTCGTTGTAAAACGTGATTGGCGCGGTGGCGAAAAGTTACCTAAGAGTGGTCCGGCGATAGTTGTCTGTAATCATATTTCTTATCTTGATCCACTTACTTTCTCTCATTTTCTTTATAACAATGGCAGAGCTCCGAGGTATCTGGGGAAAGAATCGGTTTTCAAAATTCCGTTAATTGGTTACATCATCAAAGCGGCTGGTCAAATCCCAGTAAAAAGAGAATCAAAAGATGCAGTTCTTGGATACGAACATGCGATTGCAGTTTTGAAAGCCGGGCATTTACTCGGTGTTTATCCGGAAGGAACTTTGTCACGCGATCCAGATCTTTGGCCAATGAAGGCTAAAACTGGAGTAGCAAGACTGGCATTACAAACTGGAGTTTCAGTTTATCCATGTGCATCTTGGGGACCGCAAGAAGTCATTCCGCCATATGGAAAAAAAATCAAATTATTTCCACGGACTAAAGTGAGTGTGATTATGGGAGATCCAGTTGACTTAAGTAAATGGAAGGGAAAGTCAGCTGACCCTGTGGCGGTAGAGGAAGCAACCGAAGCAATCATGGATGAAATTACTCGTCTGCTAGTTCAAATTAGAGGAGAACCTGCTCCGACTGTTAGATTCGATCCCAAGAAATCTAATCTACCTAGAACTGGGAACTTCAAAAAGAAAAAATGAAAATTTCTATTTTAGGAACCGGGCAATGGGGAACATCACTTGCTCAGGTGCTAACCGACGCTGGCAATGAAGTCTTAATGTGGGGTAGAAATTCAGCAGTAGTTAATCAAATAAATGAAGAACATAAAAATGAAAAATCTCTACCAGGAATAGAACTTGCACAATCAATTACAGCAACCTCAAGTATTAAAGAAGCCTTTTCTGAGACAGGTGCAATTTTGCTGGCGCTTCCAGCACAGTCATTGCGCGAGAACTTATCTACGTGGGGGGAGGATTTCCCAAAGTACCTTCCAGTTATTTCATCTTTAAAAGGTGTTGAACTCGGAACGCAATTACGTATGACCGAAGTAATTCAAGAAGTTCTAAAGATTCCCGCAGATCAAATCTCAATAATTACCGGACCAAATTTGGCAAGAGAAGTTGTGCTGCGACAACCTGTGGGTGCAGTCGCCGCATCAGAATCTCAGGAGCTAGCAGATTTAACAGCTCAAATATTTAGCGCACCGTACTTTCGTGTCTACACATCAACTGATGTGATTGGTTGTGAACTTGCTGGTGCGGCGAAGAATGTAATTGCTTTGGCAGTAGGAATGGCAATCGGTCTTGGGTTTGGTGAAAATACGCAGGCGCTTGTCATTACACGCGGATTAAGTGAATTAACTCGCCTGGGAATGGCGCGCGGAGCGAATCCACTAACTTTTGTTGGCCTTGCCGGAGTTGGAGATTTATTGGCAACGTGTGGATCTGCGTTATCGCGAAATCGCACCTTTGGTGAAGCTCTGGGTAAGAGTGGTTCGATGGATAACGCACTTACCAGCGTTTCTTCCACCGTTGAAGGAGTTGCGACCGCTAGCTCTATCGTTGAATTGGCGCACTCGGTTGGAATCGGAGTTCCAATCATGGAAGCTGTTGCCGAAGTCGTAACCAATAAAATAACTCCTACAGAGGCCATGATTCAATTAATGAACGAAGCCACTGGAGCGGAGATCGAAGAGCAATGAACGCAAAGCGACGCAATGTTGCAATTGTTTGTGGCGGCAGAAGTAGTGAGCACGAGATTTCTTGTATCTCTGCCAAAGGGGTTATGTCTGCAATTGACTTACAGCTCTTCAACCCCATTTTGGTCGGAATCACAAAGTCGGGTCAGTGGCGATTGCTTAAGGATGTCTCCGAGTTTGCAGTTGGCGATGATGATTTACCTTGTATTTCAGAGCTTCCCGGAAATCTAAGGATTGATCGACAAGGCATCTGGGAAGTAGATGGCGAAAATCTAAATATTGATATCGCATTTCCTTTATTACATGGTGCATATGGTGAAGACGGAACCATTCAAGGCTTATTTGAAATGGCTGGAATTGCCTATGTTGGCTCTGGCGTGCTCGCTTCAGCAGTTGCTATGGATAAAACTTTTGCAAAACCAATTTATGCAGATTTTGGATTAAGAGTTGCGGATGGGATTACCGTTCACCAACGTGATTGGCTTTCCAATCAAGCTATGGAGTTAGCAAAAATTACCGCCCTTGGATTACCAATCTTTATCAAGCCAGCACGGAGTGGTTCAAGTCGAGGTACTACAAAAGTAAAACGAGTTGAAGATATCGCTGATGCACTTGCCCAGGCGCATAAACATGACCCAAGGGCTTTAGTCGAAGTTGCTATTTCCGGAAGAGAAGTTGAATGTGCAGTTCTTGAAGTTGAGGGTAAACCACATGCTTCAGTTGTCGGCGAGATCCGCGTTCACGAGCCTCATGAATTTTATGATTTTGAAGCCAAGTATTTGGATGGTTCGACCAGTTTTGATGTACCAGCCAATTTAAGTGAAGAAATAAGTAACGCAATCAGAGAGGCAGCAGCTACTGCGTTTCTCGCTTTAGGATGTGAAGGATTAGCGCGCGTAGATTTCTTTTTAACTCCAGATAACAAGTTGATAATCAATGAGCTAAATACCATGCCTGGTTTTACTCCAAGATCAGTCTTTCCTTTGCTTTGGGAGGCAACCGGTAAGTCTTATACAGATTTAATTACTCAGCTCTGTCAGAGCGCGCAGGCACGTTCTCAGAGTGTTGTCCGTTAGTTATGTTGGAATCAGATTTAATAAAGGAATTTCACACGATATTTCGTAGGGAAAAAGATAACAGTCTAATTGTTCCAAATGGTGACGATGGTGCAGTATTTGTCAGCGACAAAAATATTGTTATTAGCGCGGATGTCTGTGTTTCAGGTATTCATTTTGATGAAAAATGGAGTACTCCATTTGAAATAGGCAGAAAAGTTGCTGCCGCGAACCTTGCCGATATTTATGCAATGGGGGGATGGCCAAAGTACCTCATCGCAACTTTGGTCTTACCAAGCGAAAATGGTGTTCTTGAGTTAGCGCGAGGGATTGCTGCCGAAGCAGATAAAGTCGGCGCACAAGTAATTGGTGGCGATTTATCCGCCGGAAGTGAGCTATCTGTATCTATTACTGCAATTGGTGAAACGCTACGACCCATCAGGAGATCCGGAGCAAAAGTTGGAGATCGCGTTTACGTATCAACTTTGCCCGGCAGTTCGGCAGCTGGCCTATATATTCTCAAGTCAGGTTTAGAAGAAGATTCGGATTTCAAAAAACTTCTTGTGAGCGAACATAAAGCTCCAAATATTGATTATGCAAAGTATGAAAGAGCTTTTTCATCAGCAAGTGCTGCAATTGATATCAGTGATGGGCTTTTAATTGATGCTGAGCGCATTGCTAAATCAAGTAACGTCAAAATAAATCTCAGCAAAGAAGTTTTGGCAAAAAGTTCTTTGTGCGATTTAGATTCGGAGCGATACTTGGATTGGGTTTTGCGAGGCGGTGAAGATCATGTACTTCTCTGCACTAGTCCGAGCGTCATTCCGGGTTTTGTTGATATCGGCGCAGTGGAGCCAGGAATCGGAATCGAATTAGATAGTGAGAAAATTGAAATTCGCGGCTATAGCCACCAATGGACTAGCGGTTAACTTTTCCGGCTTTTAGACAGGAAGTACAGACGTTCTTACGCTTTGTGTAGCCATTTACGAGTGTACGAATATTTTGAATATTTGGATTCCAGCGACGGCGAGTACGGCGCTTTGAGTGCGAAACATTGTTTCCAAAGCTTGGGCCTTTGCCACAGATATCGCAGACAGATGCCACGTTCAAACTCCCTATCGTTATTGACGAGGGCGCAAGATTAGCCGGGCACGGGGCAAAAACGCCAATTAGAGCCTGCTGTAATGGAGAATGAAGCATGGTCAGGTTAGATTCCAAGTTGAGTTTGGTCGTTGGTGACCGGACGGCAAAGGTCCTTAGCGAAGAACTGGGAATCAATCTGATTTCTGATCTATTGCGTCATTATCCGAGGCGATACGTCGTCAGAGGAGAATTAAGTGATTTTGAATCTATAAATGATGGGGAAGAAGTAACAATTCTTGCCCGAATTAAGAGTTCTAAAGTAAAGAGAATTCCTGGGCGCAAAGGCGGAATTCTTGAAGTGGAAGTTTCAGATGGTAAATCTTCGCTTTTGCTCACATTCTTCAATCAAGCTTGGCGCGCCAAGGATTTGATTGAAGGTCGCGAAGGATTATTCGCAGGAAAGATTGGTAGATATAAGAATAAAAGACAATTAGCTCATCCAGATTATTTACTAATCCCCGAAGGGGATGATGTTGAATCTGCAATAAATGAGTTTGCCGGAAAATATCTACCTGTTTACAGCGCAACGCGAAAATTGCCCTCATGGAAAATTTCTCAATGTGTCAGTCTGGCGCTCGCAAACGTCGAGAAACTGAGCGAACCAATCCCAAAAAGCATCTTGGATCGCTTTGGATTTCCGGAATTAGATAAGGCGATTAGGGATGTTCATCAGCCTCTAAATCTCGAAGCCGCGGAGAGAGCAAAAGCCAGATTAACGTTTGATGAAGCCTTAATAATGCAGTTATTTCTTTTATTAAGAAAAGCTGAGTTGCAATCTATAGAAGGAAAAGCTCGCTTAAATTCCAGTGGTGAATTACTTAAAAAGTTTGATCAGAACCTTCCTTTTGAACTAACTGCCGGACAGAAAGAAGTCTGGGAAGAAATCAGAAATGATCTAGGCAGAACCAATCCAATGTATCGCTTACTACAAGGCGATGTTGGTTCTGGAAAAACAATCGTTGCACTACGTGCCATGTTGGCTATCGCTGACTCAGGAGGACAAACAGCTCTGCTAGCTCCAACGGAAGTTTTGGCCCAACAGCATTACAAGAATTTCCTGGCAATTCTTGGATCATTGGCTGGCAAAGGCGTGCTAACTGATACTACCCAACAGAGTACGGTTCAAATTGAATTGTTAACTGGTTCTACGAGTTCAGCAGAAAGAAGATTAATTCTTGAAGAATCAAGATCCGGAGAAGTCGATATCTTGATTGGGACGCATTCTTTACTAAATGAAGAGGTGCAATTTAAAGATTTGGCTTTTGTCGTTATAGACGAACAACATAGATTTGGCGTAGAACAACGAGATGTCTTGCGAAACAAATCCGAATACCCACCTCATGTTTTAGTCATGACTGCTACACCAATTCCTAGAACGGTAGCCATGACCGTATTCGGAGATTTAGATATTTCAATTCTAAAAGAGTTGCCATTGGGTAGAACTCCAATCGAGAGTCATGTAGTAAATAGCAATGCGCAACCTAAATTTTTGGAGCGCGCCTGGCAACGTGTTCGAGAGGAAGTAGCAGCTGGCCATCAGGTTTACGTGGTTGCTCCAAAGATTTCGCCAAGCGATGAATCTGATTTCTCGAAATTCGGACTAACGACTGAAGAAATGGCAAGGGCGAAAAAACTGCTTGGTGATGATTCTGAGGAAATTTCTTTTTCGAAAGGAGCCACATATTCGGTTGAGGAACTCTTTCCCAAATTGCGAGATCAAATTTTAAAGGGAATTCGAGTTGGAAAGCTTCATGGCCGAATGTCATCTCTCGAAAAAGAAGAAGTAATGAACGCCTTTGCGAGACATGATATTGATGTTTTGGTGTCTACAACAGTTATAGAAGTGGGCGTAGATGTTCCAAATGCATCGATGATTATGATTTTAAGTTCTGAAAGATTTGGCGTCTCGCAACTACATCAGTTAAGAGGACGTGTCGGTCGAGGACAGATTCCAGGACTCTGTTTATTTGTAACTTCGTTGCCAAATGAAGATCCAGCGCTAGAAAGACTTAACGCGGTAGCCGGTACTACGAACGGTTTTGAATTGAGTCGTCTTGATTTGGAACAACGGCGCGAGGGCGACGTCTTAGGAAGTGCACAATCAGGAGCCACATCACATTTAAGATTATTACGAGTTATTCGCGATGAAGAAATAATATTTGAAGCTCGAATGGTCGCTGAAGAAATTCTAAAACTTGACCCTATGCTTAGCAGCAATGCAATATTGCTGGCTGAAGTTGATAAATTGCGAGAAGAAGAACGTGCCAGTTATTTGGAGAAAAAGTAATGAGAATTATCGCAGGAATGGCAAAAGGCAGAAATCTAAAATCTCCTGAGGGCGGAGTGCGCCCCACTTCAGATCGAGCGCGCGAGGCTTTATTTTCAACTTTAGAATCTGAATTTGGGTCAATCGCAGATCTAAACTTTTTAGATCTTTTTGCCGGTTCTGGCGCAGTTAGTGCCGAAGCATTGTCGCGAGGAGCGGCATATGTTGAAGCAGTGGATAAAGATGAAAAAGCTACAGCAATAGCCAGAAGTAATCATGAATTGCTCAGCAAACTTTCTGGAATCGGTAAGAGTCATATTGTTACTATGCCAATAAAGAAATATCTGCAACAAAAATCAAATTATCAATTTGATATTGTTTTCTTAGATCCGCCATATGAAACTTCAGCCAGCGAAGTAATTGAAGCTTGCAATCTTCTAATTGAAAATGGTTATCTAAAAAAGGGTTCAGTGCTTGCAATTGAACGAGATTCAAAGAGTAAACCGATTGCATGGCCGAAAGAATTGATTCCCTTGAAAGAGCGCAAATATGGCGCTGCCACTATCTACTACGCCGAATCGTGTTAGCGTGTCCCTATGAGAAAAGCTGTCTGTCCTGGATCTTTTGACCCAATTACGAATGGTCATATAGATGTAATTGAAAGAGCAAGTGGCTTATTTGATGAGGTCGTTATTGCAGTACTTTCAAATTCTTCAAAGACTGGACTTTTTTCAATTGAAGAGCGAATCGAAATGGCAAAATCTGCTGTATCGCATATTCCCAATGTACGTGTAGACACCTGGAGTGGTCTGCTCGTTGACTATTGCAAGGCAAACTCAATAGGTGCGATCGTAAAAGGATTGAGAGCCGTCAGCGACTTCGATTACGAGTTGCAGATGGCGCAGATGAACCTGCAATTAAAAGGTGTTGATACATTACTTATGGCGACTAAGCCCGCTTATTCGTTTCTATCTTCATCTTTGGTTCGCGAAATAGCTCGTTATGGTGGGGATGTATCCTCTCTGGTTCCTGCCGGAGTTCTTAAGGAATTGAAATCTCGAGCAGCAAATGGAGGTAAGAACTGAGTATGGATGCTCTAGAAAAGTTGGAAGCAGCGATAACCATGGTTAAGGAATCGCGCGCAGTACCTCTATCTGCATCTTGCGTTGTCCATAGAGGAGAACTTCTGGGTTTGCTTGATGAAGTTACCGGAGCACTACCAGGAGATTTTGCAAGTGCCAAAAAACTTCTAGCTCATCGAGAAGACATAATTGAAGAAGGAAGGCAGAGCGCCGAAAAATTGATTGCTCACGCTCGAGAAGAAGTTGCACGAATGGTGGAGCAAACCGCAATTGTTGCTGCTGCAAGAGAAGAAGCAGCTCGACTTGTAGATGAGGCTCATAATAAAGTCGAGAAGGAAAGAGAAGAAGTCGACGCTTATATTGATTCACGACTTGCTACTTTGGAAGTTATATTAAATAAAACTTTGGAGGCGGTAAATCGCGGCCGCGAACGTTTAGCGGGCGCGAGCGATAAAGATGTGCTTTCGCAACTTGCCGATGACTAATGGAAAGTCCATTTAAAGTAAATTTGCATGAACTCCCGCGTCGGGCAGGAGAACATAAAAGTTATAGTTTAAATTTCCCTGCGCCTGAAGCAATCGGCAATCCGCTTCTTGAAATTCCTGCAGGGGAGTTTCTGGAGATAAGTTTTGAAGCCGAATCCGTGGCAGATGGCGTTTTGATTTCCGGTTCTGTCAGAAGTCACGCTAAGGGTGAATGTGGCCGATGCCTAGAGAAAATTTCAGAAGATATCGACCAGAAATTTCAAGAGCTGTTTTTCTATGAAAGTCGCATAGAAGAAAACGATGATGATTTGTTTGTTATGGATGGAGATTTTGCAGATATCGAAACTCCGATACGAGATGCAGTAGTTCTGGCGATGCCAATTAACCCGCTCTGTAAGGCGGATTGCAAAGGATTGTGCAGTGAATGTGGCGAAAAGTTGGAACTTCTTGAGCCTGGTCATATGCATGAAAAGATCGATCCTCGCTGGTCGGGATTAAGTGGCTGGCAGCCAAAATAGGCTCCGATTTGGCAACTGGTCAGGCGTTGGTGGATACTTACGCCTCTGATTCGAAGTAATAATTAAGCAGATAGAAGGAGACGGCAGTGCCATTACCTAAACGAAAAATGTCACGTTCACGCACTCGCCATCGTCGTAGCTCTTGGAAGGCAACTCCTGCAGCAACTGCAAATTGCAGCCAGTGCCAACAACCAAAGTTGCAACACACTGCATGCCCTACATGTGGCACGTATAAGAATCGCCAAGTTCTAGAGGTTTAGTCCTGTCCCGGGAGCTGAATGAAAAGCTCGGGGTCCAATTAAGTCCAGAGCTCCTTAAGCTTGCGCTTACCCATAGATCTTTTGCATATGAATCTGGCGGCTTGCCAACAAATGAAAGATTGGAATTTCTAGGCGATAGCGTATTGGGGCTCGTAATTACTGAAGAACTCTATGAGAGGTTTCCTGATCTAGACGAATCTCGACTCTCACCGCTTCGGTCTGGAGTTGTGAATATGAGAGCACTAGCAACAATTGCAAGATCTTTAAATTTAGGCGCTGCACTTCATATTGGTAAAGGTGAAGAAGTAACCGGAGGGCGTGATAAGAATTCAATTCTTGCCGACGCTTTTGAAGCGCTGGTTGGAGCCATCTACCTTGAATTCGGTTTTGAAAAATCTAAAACGATAATTTTGCATTTGATGTCGAATGTAATTGAGGAAGCCATTACTCGTGGTTCCGGCTTGGACGGTAAAACCGCGCTGCAGGAGATTGTTGCTGCTAAAGGATGGTTACCTCCAGAATATCGTGTAACTGAATCTGGACCAGATCATGATAAGAGTTTCGAGGCAATCGCAATTGTCGCTGGGAATGAATACCCAGTAGGACGTGGAAAAAGTAAACGTGAAGCCGAACAAGATGCCGCTCGGATGGCTTTTGAAGCAATCAGCAATTTGAATTAGTTATGCCAGAACTTCCAGAAGTTGAAACCGTTCGACGTGGTTTGGCTCCAATACTTACTGGAAAGCAAATTAAATCAATAACCTCCCTGCATCCCAGATTAGAACGACGTAGCGAGAATCTCTCGCTAGCTTCCACAAAAGGTGCTCGAATCATGAGCGTGGAACGTAGGGGAAAATATCTCTGGTTTAAGTTAGATAGGGAACTGGCAATAGTTGGCCACCTCGGAATGAGTGGACAGATGTTGATTGTTCCTAAAACTTCACCACTTGAGAAACATGCGCGCGCAGTTATCGATTTCGGAGACAAAAAGCTTGAGTTCCGCTTTGTAGATCAACGTACTTTTGGCTGGCTCGCAGTTGCAGAACTAATTGATAGCGAAAACGGCCAAATTCCTCAAATATGCACTCACATCTCCTTAGACCCATTTGACCCGCAATTCGATTTGAAAGCTGCGGCAAAAGCAATCGGAAATCGGAGATCGGAAATTAAACGAGTTCTGCTAAATCAAGAAGCTGTCAGTGGAATTGGCAATATTTATGCCGACGAAGCGTTGTGGCTTGCAAAGATTCATCCTGAGACTCGGACCGAAAAATTAACAGAAAGAGAAATAATCAAGATTCTTAATTGCGCAAGGAAAGTTATGAATAGTGCGTTAGCTCAAGGTGGCACCAGTTTTGATGATTTATATATAAACGTGAATGGCGAGAGTGGATACTTCGAAGTTTCGCTACGCGTTTATGGGCGAGAGGGCGAACCATGTACCCGGTGTCGAACCCCAATCCGAAGGATTGTTTTTGCTAATCGATCTTCACATTTCTGTCCGCATTGCCAAAAGCGGGGAAAATCAACTGGAAACCGGGGGCTTAAAACAGGGAAGGCGCGGGGCTAGCCACTAAGTTCTACCTGTGTATTTAAAGAGTATGACCCTAAAGGGCTTTAAGTCCTTTGCGGCTCCAACCACCCTACGGTTTGAAACCGGAATAACTTGCATCGTGGGTCCGAACGGATCAGGAAAGAGCAATGTTGTAGATGCACTTTCTTGGGTAATGGGTGAACAGGGCGCAAAAAGTTTGCGTGGCGGAAAGATGGAAGATGTCATCTTTGCTGGAACTTCTGGGCGAGCGCCGTTGGGTCGCGCTGAAGTTGCAGTGACGATCGACAATACAGATGGCGCGCTTCCCATTGACTACACCGAAGTAACAATCTCTCGCACCCTGTTTAGAAATGGTCAGAGCGATTACCAGATAAATGGTGAAAGCGTCCGCCTCTTAGATATTCAAGAGCTATTAAGTGATAGCGGTATCGGGCGCGAGATGCACGTAATTGTTGGCCAAGGACAACTTGATGCAATTTTGTCTGCAAATCCTGAAGAGCGTAGAGGTTTCATTGAGGAAGCAGCTGGAATTCTTAAACATCGCAAGCGTAAAGAAAAAGCATTACGAAAGCTCGAGTCAATGCAGGCCAATATGTCTCGAGTACAAGATTTAACTAATGAACTTCGCAGACAATTAAGACCACTAGGCAAGCAGGCAGAAGTCGCCAAGAAAGCAGCAGTTATCCAGGCTGAAGTTCGTGACGCCAGACTGCGCTTATTAGCTGATGACGTAGTCAACTTTAGAGCGACTTTAAGTTCAGAAGTCGCCGATGAAACTGCATTGCGAGCCAGACGTACTGAAGTAGAAATCGATCTAGAGCGTTTACGAGGGCGTGAAGTAGAGCTAGATAATGTTGCGATAGTAGAAGGACCGTTACTTGCTGCTGCTCAAGACAATTACTACAACTTAACTTCGCAACGAGAAAAACTTCGTGGTACCCAGAATCTAGCTTCAGAGCGCGCTCGCTTTCTGGCTGAAGAAGTTGAGGAAGCTCGTTCAAGTGGTCGTGATCCGGAGATGATGGAAGCCGAAGCCATCGGATTACGGCAAGAGGAATCTGTATTACGAAATGAGATTTCAAAAGCAACTTCTGATTTAGAAGCGGCAGCTCGAAATGTTAATCAATTGGAAGAGAATCTTAAGCAAGAAGAAAATTTGGTAGCAGCAGCACTTCGCGCGATTGCAGATCATCGCGAAGGAACAGCGAGACAAGAAGGTCATATCAAGAGCCTTCAATCAGCGATTGCAAGTTCTACTGCGGAAATTTCGCGACTGGAAACAGCGCTTGCTGATGCAACAAGAAGAGTTGAAATTGCTCGTGGCGAGTTTGCAGGATTAGAAAATGAAATTGCTGGCTTAGGCGCAAGCGAACTAGGTTTAGATGCAGAGTTCGAGAAATCCAAGAATGGACTTCTGGAAGCAAAAACTAGGTTTGAAAAGTTGCAGAATGAACTTAATCAGGCGGAAAAAACCAAGGCATCGCTAAGTTCAAAGGTAGATGCTTTAAGACAAGCGACTTTGCATAAAGATGGAAGTGGTGCTCTTCTCAATAATGGTCGCGGTATTCAAGTTCGCGGCAGTGTTGCATCTTTAATCAAAGTTGAATCAGGTTGGGAAAACGCAGTTTCAGACGCATTGGGTTCATTGGCTAATGCCATTGTTGTAAATGATCCTAAGAGCGCTATTACTGCGCTTTCATTCCTAAAATCTGAGAGCGCTGGAAATGCAGAACTTCTAATTATTGAGGGCGCTAATCAAAGCGATTTCCAATATCCAAGTGGCGTAACTCCGCTTTCAACAAAAGTCACTTCTGCAACTCTAGGTAATGTCATTCCGAATCTTCTAGCTGGCTATATCGCAGTCGATTCTCTGGAAGATGTAAGTGAGAATTCGAATCTAATTGCTGTCACGCGCGACGGCGATTTGATCGGCAGAGGTAGAGCAAGAGGTGGATCGAGTGTAACTACCTCTCTTATTGAAATAAATGCCTTAATCGAACAGAGCGAAATAGATTTAGTAAAAATTACACATGAATGTGACCGCTTAGTATTTGAAATTTCTACGCAAGAAAATGAAGTTAGGGAAAAGCAAAGTAAATACGATGAGTCGTTAGCTCGACTCAATGAATCGGATGCTCGAATGGCTGGATTAGCGGAACAGATTGCCGCAGCAAGTCAAAATGTGAAGAGCGGAAGTGCTGAGATTGAAAGAATTGCCAACTCAATTGCCGAAGTCAAACACGGAGTTGAACTCGACAAAGCTGATCTGGAAATTGCAGAACGAGAATTTAAATCAGGTGAAGAACCTTCGGAGCCGGACACCACTCAATTAGAAAATCTTCGCGCCTCCGTGGCGACAGCAAGAGCGTTAGAAGTCGAAGCACGTTTAAGCCTTCGCACGATTGAAGAACGAGCAACAGCAATAGCGGAACGTGCTGCAACTCTTGAGCAAGCTGCGATTAGCGAACGTGAGTCAACAGTTAGACAAATTGCAAGAAGAGAGGCGCGCGCACGTGGAGCAGTTGTTGCTCAAGCAATTGCAGATGCTGCTTACGAAGCATTAATTCAAATTGAAAATTCAATTTCGCGCGCTAACCACGAGCGAGCGAGATTGGAGGACTCTCGAACATCTCGCGACGGTGAGATTTTGACTATTCGAGCGCAAATCAGAGATCTCGCATTAGAAATGGAACAACTTACCTCGAGCGTTCATCGCGACGAGATTGCCAGAGCCGAACAACGACTAAGAATTGAACAACTGGAAGTACGAGCGATGGAGGAATTTGGAGTTGACTCTGAAACTCTAATTGCTGAATTTGGTCCGGATAAAGATGTGCCAACATTTATTGAAAATGATGCAGGTGAACTATTGCACGGAGAGTTGATTCCGTTTGTGCGCGAACAGCAAGAGAAGAGATTGGCGGCTGCTGAACGTTCTCTCGCGCTACTTGGAAAGATTAATCCGCTGGCTTTAGAAGAATTCTCATCACTTGAAGAACGCCTCAAATATCTTGCTGAGCAGTTAGAAGATTTGAAGAAATCCAAGAAAGACTTGATGGATATCATCAAAGAAGTTGATGAGAAAGTGCAACAGATTTTTGAAGAGGCCTATCGTGACACCGCGGTAGAGTTCGAAAAAATCTTCGCCAGACTTTTCCCTGGCGGTGAAGGTCGACTAATACTTACTGATCCAAGTGACCTATTAAATTCTGGCGTAGATGTGGAGGCACGTCCGCCTGGAAAACGAATAAAGAGACTTTCTTTACTCTCTGGCGGCGAGCGATCTTTAACTGCAGTTGCGTTATTGGTTGCCATTTTTAAAGCAAGGCCAAGTCCATTCTACGTAATGGATGAGGTTGAAGCTGCCCTCGATGATGCCAACTTAGGTCGTTTACTTGGCGTTCTTGAAGAGCTACGTGCAGCTTCACAGCTAATCATCATTACTCACCAGAAACGAACGATGGAAATTGCTGATGCGCTTTATGGCGTAACAATGCGTGGCGATGGCGTTTCCGAAGTTATTTCTCAACGCTTACGCGAAGTAGCGTCCGAAACGGTGTAACGATGGGTCTTTTTGGATCCTTCATTTCAAAATTTTCACGCAGCCGGGCCTCTCTTGATGATTTGGCTTCGTTCAAAAAAATATTGATCGAATCTGATCTTGGCGCGCAATTTGCAGAGGAACTAATCAATTTAGTCAAGAAAGCTGAGCTCTCTGAACTTCATGATTTACTTGCCAAAGAGATAAAAGGAAAACTTTCCGCAAAATCCCGAAAACTAAATAAGGTAGATGGTCGTTTAACAACGATTTTAATTGTTGGCGTCAACGGAACAGGCAAAACAACTACCGCAGCAAAATTAGCCCAAAAGCTAAAATCAGAGGGGCAAAAAGTTATGCTAGCCGCGGCAGATACTTTTCGAGCGGCAGCTGTCGATCAACTTGTAACGTGGGGTGATCGAATTAGTGTTCCCGTAGTCGTAGGAAAGATCAATGGCGATCCAGCGGCTGTATCTTATGAAGCCGCCCAGCGAGCTTTACAAGAATCAATCGATGTTCTAATTATTGATACTGCAGGTAGGTTGCATACCAAATCCGATTTGATGGATGAATTAACAAAAGTGCGACGAGTTATCGAGAAATTAACTCCAGTCGACGAAGTTCTATTTGTTTTGGATGGAACCATGGGACAAAACGGAATTACGCAGGCTCAAACTTTTGCTAAAGCAACTGATTTGACTGGAATTGTTGTAACAAAATTGGATGGCTCGACCAAAGGTGGAATAGCAGTATCTGTGGAACATACTTTAGATATCCCAATAAAATTCATTGGCACAGGTGAATCTGTGTCAGATATTCAAGAATTTGATCCCGATAAATTCGTTTCTGAACTTTTAGCTTAAGCCAGTATTGTTGAGCCGTGTTTGAAGCGCTATCTGAGAGATTCACTAACGCCCTGACATCCCTACGTCGCAAGGGGCGAATTTCCGAATCTGATATCGAAGAGATTACCTCGGAGATTCAAGGCGCATTGCTAGAGGCCGATGTCTCCTTAAGTATTGCTACTGATTTTGCGCGACGTGTCAGTGAGATTGCAAAAAGTGAGTTATCTGAAATACAACGCAAAACTAATCAAGCTGATGAAGTTTATAAGATTATAAATAACCAACTTACCGAAATTCTTGGTGGGCAGGCAAGGCGCATTAGAATTGCGAAGAATCCACCGACTGTAATTATGTTGGCGGGTCTTCAAGGATCAGGAAAAACTACATTTGCAGGAAAGTTAGCAAAATATTTAAAAGATCAAGGAAATACTCCCATCTTGGTCGCTGCAGATCTACAGCGTCCAAATGCGGTAACTCAACTTTCTACATTGGCGAAGAGCGTGAACGTTCCGGTGTTTGCTCCTGAGCCAGGTAATGGTCAAGGCGATCCAGTTTCAGTTGCCAGATTAGCTATCGAGCATGCCAAGAATAAATTTTTCAATTTGGTGATTATTGATACCGCTGGTCGACTTGGCGTTGATTCCGTACTTATGGATGAGGCGAAGAGAATCAAAGAAACAGTTAATCCTGACGAGGTCCTATTTGTCGTAGATTCGATGATTGGTCAGGATGCCGTTAATACGGCAAAGGCATTTGAAGATGGCGTTGGAATTGATGGCGTCGTTCTTACAAAGTTGGATGGTGACGCTAAAGGCGGTGCTGCACTATCAATTGTAGAAACAATAAAGAAACCAATTATTTTTACATCTACAGGTGAGAAATTAACCGATATTGATTATTTCTACCCAGATCGAATGGCCTCTCGAATCCTCGGCCTTGGCGATATAGCAACATTGGCCGAGCAAGCAAAGCAATCGATAGATGAGAAGACAGCCAAGAAGCTTGAAGAGAAATTTATCTCAGGCGAATCATTTACCTTGGAAGATTTCTTGGAGCAGATTCAAGCTATGCAGAAGATGGGATCCATGACAAAGATTTTAGGTATGTTGCCGGGCGCCAATAGTGCAGCTATGAAAAAGCAGATGGCAGCTTTAGATGATAATGAACTTATAAAGACTCGGGCAATTGTGCAATCGATGACTCCTGCTGAGCGAATCGAACCGAAGATCCTTAATGGATCTCGAAGGTTGCGAATTGCAAACGGCAGTGGGCGAACAGTCTCTGAAGTTAATAATCTCGTAGAGCGATTCACTGCTGCACAAAAGATGATGAAGCAAATGCGGTCTGGGAATCCATTACCTAATCCGGGTCTTGGCCTGCCTGCAAATTTTCCGCCGGTGGGATTAGGGCCAAAGCCATCTGCAAATAAGCCGGTAAAGAAATCGAAATCAGGAAATCCTGCAAAACGTGCGCTGGAAGAGGGGCGCTAGACCCAAATTGGGCGAATAGGCAGGCTCATGGCAGGATAAGTACCCTGTTCAAGAGCCCTCTACCTCTTGACCGGCACCCGTAAAAAAAGTTCACTCGTAGTTGCCATGGCATCCCACTCGTGGCCTTTCGATTGATCGACTAAACAAGGAGAAAGCCCAAAGTGGCAGTAAAGATTAGATTAGTACGACTTGGAAAAATTCGTACTCCGCATTATCGAATTGTTGTAGCAGATTCTCGTAAAGCGCGAAATGGTTTAAAGATTGAGGAAATCGGCCGCTATTCACCGGCATCAGATCCATCTCTTATCGAAGTCAATTCGGATCGAGCACAACATTGGCTAAAGCAAGGTGCTCAGCCAACAGAAGCTGTAACAGCTCTGCTAAAAATTACAGGTGATTGGCAAAAATTTAAGGGTGTAGCAGGTGGCGAGGGAACGCTAAAGACTCTTCCAGCTCGTTCTGATAAGCGAGTTGCTTATGAAGCTGCAGTTAAAGCTGCGATGAATGAGCCAAAAGATGGCGCAACAACAATGAAGAAGCGAGCTGCTGAGAAACTTGCAGCCAAATCTGCTCCAGCAGATGCGCCAAGTTCAGAGTCCGCACCAGCTGAATCAACACCAGTTGAATCAACAGCAGTTGAGTCGGCTCCAGTTGAATCCGCTCCAGTTTCAGAAAATGAAGTAAGTGCGGAAGTTGCAACTGAAGTTGTTGCAGAAGCAGCAACTGAAACCCCTGCGGAGTAAATATGATTGAAGAAGCTCTCGAACATTTAGTAAAGGGCATCGTCGATAACCCTGAAGAAGTTGTTATCACTGAACGTGATGGTCGGCGCGGCACAACTTTAGAAGTACGTGTTCATCCAGATGACATCGGCAAGGTAATTGGTCGCAATGGAAGAACTGCTAAGGCGCTTCGCACCGTTGTATCGGCGCTTGCTGGTCGAAGTGTTCGCGTAGATCTCATCGAGGCAGACGAAGCTCGCTAGTTGTTACTTGTAGTAGGTCGAATTGGTCGCGCACATGGTTTGCGCGGCGAGGTCACCATTGAGGTAAGAACTGATAATCCAGAAGAGAGATTTGCCGTGGGCAATATCCTGATAACCGATCCAAGCGAATTAGGACCCTTAGAAATCGAATCGTTGCGCAACCACAACGGAACGTTTCTGCTTTCATTTAAGGGAAGACAGGATCGCAATCAAGCAGAATCATTGCGAAACACAATTCTATTAGCCGATGTAGTAATTAATAATCATGAATCTAGCGATGATTTTCATATTTCGCAGATTATTGGATTATCTGTGAAGAATATAAGTGGATTGATTTTGGGCACTGTAAAGGATGTTTTAGAACTACCTTCTCAAGATACATTGGTAATAGAAGCAACAAATGGCCAAGAGTTCCTTCTACCATTTGTTAAAAAGCACGTTCCCACTGTGAACTTAGAGAAAAAAGAAATTATCATTGATAATTATGAAGGCTTGATATGAAAATTACCGCAATAACGATATTTCCAGAGTATTTCGCGCCGCTAAAATTATCTTTAATAGGTAAAGCGATTGAAAATAAATACCTTGAATTTTCTACTGTAGATCTGCGTAGTTATGCGCAAGGTGTTCATCGAAGCGTTGACGACACGCCTTATGGTGGCGGCGCCGGGATGGTTATGTCACCAGAACCTTGGGGCAAGGCAATTGACGAGGTTTTAAATTCAAGTGATGAAACCGTTGATCTGATTATTTTGACTCCAAGTGGCGAGAAATTTAACCAGCCTCTAGCTAAAGATCTGGCAAATTCCAAACACATCACTTTTGTTTGCGGCCGATACGAGGGAATTGATTCACGAGTGTCTGATTTCTATCGAGAAGCCCCTAAGGCGCGAGTACGGGAAATTTCAATTGGTGATTATGTTTTAAATGGTGGAGAAGTAGCAGCGCTTGTAATTATTGAAGCTGTAACTCGATTGATTCCTGGAGTCATTGGAAATCCGGAATCGCTCTTGGAGGAGTCTCATAATCAGATTGGCCAGTTGGAGTATCCGGTTTACACCAAGCCACCAATCTGGCGAAACCTTCCAGTTCCTGAGGTTTTAATTTCTGGGAATCACGGCGCTATTGCCAAATGGCGGCAAGAGGAATCAAAAAAACGCTCACACTCTCAGAAATCTTCCGATAATCCGGAATAAATCCGACACGCCGACCGTTGGGCAGGACATAAGTAAGGGACTTGGGCATTATCCGCCCGAGAACGAGAGGTGGTGAGGTAATGGCAACGGATTACGATACGCCGCGAAAAACGGATGAAGAGCTCCATGAGGAGTCAATTGAAGAATTAAAAGCTAAACGCGCTGAAGCACAATCAGGGCAGATTGATGTTGATGAAGAAGATCCCGAGAACGTTGAGTTACCTGGCGCAGATTTGTCAGGCGAGGAGCTTGCGGTTCGAGTTGTGCCGCGCCAAGAAAATGAGTTCACATGTTCTCGTTGCTTCTTGGTACATCACCATACTCAGCTCGCTCGAGGCGAAGGCGCAAAAGCAATCTGTAAGGATTGCGCTTAACTCGAAAGCTTTTCTTTAAGTTCGCTACCTCTCCGAGTACTTATAACCCAGTTCAAATTCGGGTCTCTCTTATCATTAATTTCGATGTTCAAGCCGGTCTTAATCCAGAATCTAATTGCTAAAAAATTATTGCGAGTATTGCGCGCAATCTTTAGCTCAGCTTCATTTAGTACTTTCAACTTACCCATAAACTCTTTCTCTAACTTAGCGTTTCCCACTCTTAATAAATTATCTTGGTAAGTAATTACCAATCTTGTTTTGTAAGCCAAAAGTAGCGTTCCAAAAGTAAGAAGTGCAGTAAAAATAAGCATCTGCAGGTTAGTTAGCACCACTCCAACCGCGATAATAATTGCCATATTCAATGTCAAAAAAAGAAGCCAGAGACGAATGGGCCACCAGATAACTTCAGAGAAGGTCGTTTTCGACACAGCGGTCAGATTACTTCAATTTCAGGGTAATCTTGGCGACATGTCCCGCGGATTAAGTATCACTCCACCAGCCGGAGTTTCGATTCCAGCGCGCCACCCAAAGGCACCTGCTCCCGGATCATTACTTGGTTCTCACAATCAAGATTGTTTTGGTTGCGGAGCGTCACATCCCACAGGACTTCATCTGACTGCCTATTCAGGCGAAGGTATGACCATTACTGCGAAATTTGTAGTAACAGAACATCATCAAGGCGCGCCTGGATTAGCGCATGGTGGATTACTTTCTTGTGCTTTTGATGAAGCGCTTGGAAAGTTAATGTGGCTAGTTAGAGAACCAGCAGTTACAGGAAAGCTTGAAACTTCTTTTTTGATGCCAGTTCAAGTTGGTAAAACTCTTTTTATAACTGCAGAAATTACCGGACAAGAGGGAAGAAAGATTTACTGTCGAGCAGAAGGCAGAATTGGCTCAGAAGATGGTCCAGTTGCTGTCGAAGCAGCTGCCATTTTTATTGTTGTTCCCCTAGAGCATTTTATTAACAACGCACCAGAGGGTTTTCGCGAAGCGCTATTCGGGATGAATGGAAAATCACCCGAGTTAGAAATTAATCCATGAAGGTTTTGATTACTCGCCTTGATAAAGAATTACCAATTCCAAGTTATGCAAAGCCTGGAGATGCCGGAGCTGATCTTTATTCACGGGTAGATACTGAATTAAAGCCAGGAGAGCGCAAACTTATTCCGACTGGAATTGCAATTGCGATTCCACCTGGTTATGCAGCATTTGTTCATCCAAGATCAGGTCGAGCAATTAAAGAAGGTCTCGGTATGGTCAATGCGCCGGGCACGGTGGATGCTGCCTATCGGGGAGAATTACAAGTCATACTTATTAATCATGATTCTGCTCAAACGATAAAAATCGAGCGCGGTGAACGTATCGCCCAACTCGTGATTCAAAGAGTTGAACATGGTGAATTCATTGAGGTAGATGAACTTCCGGGCAGTCCACGAGGTGAATCGGGATTTGGATCAACGGGTAAAAAATGAGCGAGAATCAAGATAAAGAGAAAATCCTTAATGCCCTTGGTGGCAAGAAAGGTTTAATCGACTCAGGACTTCCAGCATTAATTTTCTTAGTTTCATTTAATTTTAATCAAGATGTCAAAAATTCTGCTTACCTTGCCTTAATCTTTTCGCTGATT